>ERZ827478.246-NODE-246-length-62136-cov-4.769028_pt1 | contig 62136 bp, 57 predicted proteins | sample MGYA00519705_ERZ827478 | MGnify/ENA primary metagenome ERZ827478 (study PRJEB31778, sample SAMEA3449318) | human gut metagenome | biome: human gut; feature: human-associated habitat; material: faeces | place: United Kingdom | collected 2010/2012 ...
TAGCACTGCCTGTAATAATTTGTCACTTACCACCCATTTGCAAAAGAGGAGCTTTATTTATTTAACTACATCATTTTATTTGGAGCTTACTTTAGTCGATTCTATCTAATTGCGGATTACCGAATTAATCTATGTCAATTTCAAAAAGAAAAGCTGTAAGATTAATTGAATAATCAATTAATTGTTACAGCTTTATTTTTATTATAATTCTATATCTTTTAAACATTCTCCATTGGTTTCGATTACATTCTTATACCAATAGAAACTATCTTTCTTATATAGATTTCCAGAACCATTGCCATAGTCATCATAGTCTACATAGATATATCCATAGCGTTTAGAAATTTCTGCAGTACCAGCACTAATAATATCAAATGGTGCCCATGAACAATATGCAAAGATATCGCAGCCATCTTCAATTGCGTTTTGAAGTGCACGAATATGTTTGCCTAGATAATCAATACGATATGTATCATGAACTACATTTCCTTCTTCTAATTTATCAACATATCCAAAACCATTTTCACCTATCATCATCGGTACATGATAACGATCATGATAGTTTGACATTGTGCAATATAAACCTTGAGGATTAATTGCCCAACCCCACTCATTAGCTTTTAAATAAGGATTATCTACTGTGTCTGCAGCATCCATACCATTCTTACTTGCATCAACACAGCGAGAATAGTAATAACTTACACATAAGAAGTCAACTGTATGTTCTTTGATTAATTCTAAATCTCCTTCTTCAACTTTGATATCAATATTATTTTTATCAAAATATTGAATTGCAAATTGCGGATATTCACCTAATATTTGCACATCTCCAAAGAAGTATTGCATACGATTACGACGAAGTGCTAACTCAACGTCTTTAGGATTACATGTATATGGATTAATAATACAGTCCGCTAACATTGTTCCCATCTTAAATTCTGGATTAATCTTTTTAGCCAATTCTACAACTTTAGCAGAAGCTACAAATTGGTGATGAATTCCTTGGAATTGAGCTTCTAAATAATTATCTGTTTTATCTTTTAATATACCTAAAGAACCGAAACATTCATATTGAATTAAATTTATTTGATTAATAACAATCCAATATTTAACTTCATATTTATATTCTTCAAGTACTGTCCCACAGTATTTAACAAATAAATCAATTAACGCTCTTGAACTCCAACCATTATATTTTTCAACTAAATGTAATGGCATTTCATAATGGCTCATTGTAACGATAGGTTCAATACCATATTTCTTTAATTCTTGGAACACATCATGATAATGTTTTAAGCCTGCTTCATTAGGCTTATCTTCCTCACCTGTAGGGAAAATACGCGTCCAAGCAATTGACATACGGAAGCATTTAAAGCCCATTTCATGTAATAAAGCAAAGTATTCTTTATATCTATGATAGAACTCCACACCTTTATGATTTGGATAGTAATATTCATCGTTGCCTTTAAATCTTTCAAAAGTATTGCTATCTAAATGATTAAAATCCAATTCTTTACGATTTAAATTTGGTAAGTAAGGATGTATATCTGCTGTACTCATCCCTTTACCATTTACATCCCAAGCACCTTCACATTGATTGGCAGCAATAGCTCCACCCCATAAAAAATCTTTAGGAAATCCATGTCTAACTTCTTTAATCATGCCTATGCACCAACCTTTTTAAGACGTCCATCAATTGACTCAAAAATTTCAATTAATTGGCGTGCTAACTCATATTCACTTTTAATAGTCATAAGAGTATCTTGGGCATGAATAAATAATACATGTAATTCATGTTTTACACCGTTAGCTTCTTCTTGAAGAACATTTGTTTGAGCTTGATGAGCCTTTGTTAATTCTTTTTCTGCTTGAGCCATTTTTTCTTTAGCTACTTCAAAATTAAATGCTTTTATATCTCTTAAAGCATCTGCGATATGAGATCTTGCGTCTCCTGCATGCAATATCATTTGCATTGCCACTACTGTCATTTCGTTATCCATATTTTCTCCTTCTTGTAATATTGATTAAAGATCTAAAGATAAATCTAAATCATCTGCTTCTTCAGCTTCTTCTTTTAAACATTGATTTTCATAAGCTTTGAAGAATGGGAACCAAATAAATGAGTTAATCACTACAACTACCGCAAATAAGATTAAGCCTTGAATTTCAGGACATACTAACCATGTTGCGATTGGTAATGGCATTTGATATAAAGTAAATAATTGAGTTGGAATAGTTACTAATCCAGCACTTAAAACACAATAAACGATAATAGGAATAATTAATGAATTTAATAAGAATGGAATAATTAATGTAAAGTTCCAAGCAATTGGAGCACCAAAAATTACAGGTTCATTAATATTGAAGATTGAAGGAATCAATGTTGCCTTACCAACAGCTTTTAATCTTTCTGATTTTGATTTAGCCATCATTAGTACTAATGGTAATGTACCACCTTGTCCACCAATAAATACCCATCCACAATAGATTACTTCAAATGTTGTAATATTTGTAGCAGGTAATCCAGCCGCTACAGCTTCAGCATTTGCTGCAATAGCTCCTAAACAAATTGTAAATGTAATTGGAGTAATAATCCAACTACTAATACCAAATGAATATAATAGTACTGGTAAGAAACATACTAATACGAATCCAGGCAATGTTTGAGCAATTTCAACAATAGGGTTGAATAATGTAAGAATCATCGCAAAAAAATCGAAATTTAAAGCGTAAATCAAGATATAACCAACAATTAAAATGATTGAAATAGGAATCATATTATCAAACCATTGTTGTACAAAATCAGGAATTGGACTATTTTTACCAAATAATGAGAATTTAGCAGATGCACTCATAATAACTGCTGAAACAACACCTGAGAATAAAGCAACCAACATACCAGCTGCTCCAAATCTTGAGAAATCAACTATAACACCTGCATCAGTAAATTCTGGACGAATCAACATCATGAATAAACAAAGAGAACTAAATCCAGCTAAAATTTTCTTTTTATCTAATTTCTTCTTTTCCATGATTTGATATGGCAATAAAAATGCTACAAATAATGAGAATAATCCAAATGAAAATTGGTTAATAGGATTTAAATCAGGTAATTGAGGTATAAAGTTTCTTAATAAAGACACTACTGAAATTAATGACCCAACAAAAATCATTGGAAGTGATAGCATAATAGCATTTTGGATTGACTGAATCCAAATATTTTTACTAATTTTATTAACTTTAGGAGTTAAACTATTATTCAGCCAAGAAATAAAATTGTTCATCATAATTATTCTCCCCCCCTAGAAGCTTTATACAATTGAATAGTTTCTGCAAGTGCTCTTTTACCATCAAGAACGCCATATGCTTTTTGTGAGATACAAGCAACTGGCACACCATAAGCTGCTGCTTTATTTCTTAATTCTTCTTCTAAATATTTGATATGTGGCCCAAGCATAATAATATCTACTTTATCCATAAAAGACGGTATTTCTGAATCGCTAACTGCATGGATATCTGCATTAACATTGTTTTCTGCAGCTGCTTTTCTCATGCTGCTAGCCATAAATCCAGAACTAGCTCCAGAACCACACGCAAGTAATACTTTTAATTCTTTCATATTCTCTTCTCCTTTTTTTCGGTTATTTGTGCACTTTTACCGATTACACTTATAATATCGCACACACCAAAAGCACTTACAAACCATCTAATTCACCTATATGGTGAACAAAAATACAAGCAATATTCTTCACCATATAGGTGAAAATCTATAGAAATATTTTATTTGTATGCAATGCTATAATGAACATGGCATTGTCGATTATTTATATAAATAGTTAAGGAGTGATGGTTGATGAATGAAATAAGTAATAAAATAATTGCATTCTTAGAACAACATAATAATTGGACAACCAGTAAAGAATTATCTACTGAATTTCAATTATCTACTAGAACAATAAAAAAGTATATATCTGATATAAATATAAGTTCTCCAAATCTAATTGAATCATCAAGACAAGGATATAGAATCAATAGCCAAATATTAAATAATTTAAGAATAGAATTAAATCAAAACAACATTATTCCTCAAACGCCAGAAGAACGCCTTAACTACATTTTAAAAACACTGTTAATTAAGAAACACTCTCAAAACCAAGCAAACATTTATGATTTTATGAATGAGTTATATGTAAGTGAATCTACATTTAGAGCTGACTGTCAAAAAATCAATAATATCTGTGAAAAATATAATTGCTCATTACAAATATCTAAAGACATTGTACGCATTAACGGAAGTGAAAAAAATAAAAGAAAAATTCTAAACTCATATATTGTTAATGAATCTCAAAATCATTTTGGGGATGAACAATTTTTAAAAAGTTTATTTCCTAATTTAGATTTTACATTTATCAAACAAACAATTCAATCAACATTCGAAGAACATCATTATTTTATGAATGACTTTTCATTATCTAATTTTGTTAGACATGTAGCCATCACAATTAATCGTATACAAAATGGTTGTAAACAAAACCACACTGATCAACAAATAGATACAACTTCTAATGAATACAAAATAGCTAAAGACTTATCTTCAAAATTTGAATCATTCTTTGATATCTTTTTTACATATACTGAGATATATGAGTTAGCATTATTGATTATTTGTAGAGGAAATTCTATTAATACTACTAAATCAACAAAAAGTGAAGTCGCATCCTTTGTAGGAGATGAATTAATTGACTTCGTTACACAATTATGCCAAAAAACTAAGACATTATTTGCTATATATTTAGACACTCCTGAATTTATCGATCGTTTCTCCATCCATTTACATAATTTATTAATTAGAAATGACAATGATTTATTAAATAATAACCCTTTAAAAAATAAGATTAAGATTCAATGCCCTTTCATCTATGAAGTTGCCGTCTATATCGCAAATCAAATTAAAGAACAATATAATATTAGCTTAAACGACGATGAAATCACATACATATCTTTTCATATAGGTGGAATACTAGAATTACAAAAATCATTACAATCTAAATTGCCTACAATATTATTAATTCCTGAATATTATAATTTAAAAAAATCTTTAAGTAGTAAAATTCAAAACTTATTTCAAAACGATTTAATAATCTTAGATATCTACACATCTATCGATAATTACTTATCTTATGCACCTGAACACGACTTATTATTGTCATCATATTCCATCAATCATTTCATTGATAAACCTAATTTATACATAACACCTTTTTTAACCCAAAGAGATATTAACGAAATTAGAAATATTATAAATGTAGTAAGACAAAGAAAAAAGAAAGAAAATCGTTCTAGTTATATCAAAAAGATATTCAAGAAAGAGTTTTTTTCAATAGATAAAACTTATTTTAGTCAAATCGAAGCCATAGATGATATTTGCAATATACTTTACAAAAACAAATATGTAACTTCTTCATATGTTGATGAAGTAAAAGAAAGAGAAGCATTATCATCAACCGCATTTGGCAACTTCGCAATCCCTCACTCTTTACATATCAATTGTCTTAACACTGCAATATATGTACATATTCAAGAAAAACCTATTAAATGGGGAAATCAATATATCAATATCATCTTTCTTTTATCTATATCAGATAATGATCGAGCCAAATTTAGAGAAATATTTGAACATATTACTGATACTATAAATTCAGATGATAATTTATCTAAAATTAGAAAAGTTAAAACTTATGAAGATTTAATTGATATATTTATTAATGCATAAATATATTTAAATAACAGCTAAATCATATGTAATTTAAGGATTGTTCACCAATCCTTTCAGCCTGTTGACAAAGTCGGATTTTTTCAAAATCCAGACTTTGTCATTTTTTTCTTTCCCACTTTTTATTATGATTTGGCTTAACCTTCAATTTGTTGTTATGACATAAATAATGTCAAAATTGCTTGTATACTTTAAGTATCTAAAAGGTAGGTACTTATATGAACACAATCAATGCTTCTAATTTCTTACTTCCTAATATTGCGGACAAACTATGCTCTTATCAAAAAGAACGTGTATCTTTGATGATCAATGATTTTATTGAAATAAACAGGTAGAAATGATGCAAAAATTTATAAGATTCATTTTAACGACTTGGTAGCTGTTGCACCATGCCCTCTAGAAAAAGGGATTATATGTAATGTCGATGGACAAGAAATTACACTTATTGAAGATATTGCCCAAAGACATAAATTTACATTGAAAGATATTAAAAAGAAGCAACCTATTATTAAATATGGATATCCTATTGGAATCGCGAAGGATATAAGGAAGTAGCTATCACATTAAGAGAGTCTATCAATGCCAATATCAACACCTGGTCCGCTATGTTGTATGATGGAAAAAATTACCATTTCTCAAATAAATACAAAATGCAGATTGTAGACAGAGTCGGTGGTGGAGATAGCTTTGGTGCTGGATTGATTGTACCCAGTCTAGAAGGATATGATGCAAAGTCAATAATCGAATTTTCGGTAGTCGCAAGTTGTTTAAAATACTCTGTCGAAGGTGATTTCAACATAGTGAGTATGGACGAAGTGTTGCAATTAGATGGTGGAGACGGTTCAGGCCGCGTCCAAAGATTATAATTTATTTAGGTAGCAACAGATTACTGTCATATATTTATTCCTCCTATTCCAACAATATACTTACATTAAAATGTCTAACTTTTAGTCGTCTGTTACTATATATATAACAAATATAACAAAATGACCGATATTTCACTCCACTGAATATCGGCCATTTTATTGAGTATTAACTATTAAATGCTAAACAAGCAGCTCCTAATAGTCCACTATCTTCATTTAGAGTTGATTTTCTTACTTTTACTAATGGTTCAACTACTGGATATACCTTTGTCTTCACTAAACTTTCAACTTCTTCTACAAATCCAGGAATCTTTAAAGCTACAGATCCACCAAGAATTACGATTTCTGGATCAATAAATGCTTGAATACCGGAAATAAAGTTTGCCAAATACAATTTAGCATCGTCCATAATCTTTTGTGCTTCTAAATTTCCTTTTAAAGCTAAATCATTTACTTCTCCTGCATGAGCTACAATTAATCCTGCATTTTTTGCACGTTGCTCAATGGCAGTTCCACTACAGATAGCTTCTACGCCGCCTGGATAAATGCTTCCGTGACTTGGTCCATTATTCCATAAGCATACATTGGCAACTTCATTCGCAAATCCATGAGCTCCTTGGAATACTTTTTTATTAATAACAAGTCCTGCTCCAAGTCCTGTGGAAACAGTTAAATATTGAACAATATTATACTCTTTTCCTTCCCCAATTATAGCTTCTGCAAGAGCTGCAAGATTTGCATCATTTTCTAAATAGACAGGTTTATGAATCAATTTTTCTAATTCTTTTGTGATACAAAGTCCATGCCACTCACCATGTAGATTTGGCGTAGTTAAAATTTTTCCTTCAATCAAATCCAATGGACCTGGGCATGACATTCCTACTCCAACAATTTCTTTATCAAAGCTATCGATGGCTTGTTTAATTTTAAATAGGGTAACCTCTGGATTGTCTGCATCCGTAGAGAATTGTGTTCTTTCCTCAATTTTATATTTTTCATCAATCAACGCTACTCGTGTATTGGTTCCTCCAATATCAATTGCGACTGCATATTTCATTTTATATTCTCCATTCTATAGAAAAAGGAAACTCAAGGTTTCCTTTTATATGTAATTATCTGCTACTTTACTATTATTCGTAATAACATTTAACTTTGTCTTGAGAGTTAAATAATCTAATTTTGTCAGCACATACTTTTCCACATGCTTCCATAGCTGCAGGATAGATTTCTAATGGTTCTCTGTATCCTGGATTTTCATTTAATGTTTTACGTGCTTGTTCGTAGAATGCAACTTTAATATCACTTGAAATATTGATTTTGCAGATACCGTTCTTAACTGCTTCAGCGATTTCTTCATCTTTATTTGATGATCCACCATGTAATACTAATGGTACTGAAACTTGGTCAGTGATGTCTTTTAAGATATCAATACGTAATTTTGGCTTCATATCCTTTGGATAGATACCGTGAGCTGTACCAATAGCACATGCGAATGTATCAATTCCTGTATCTTCAATGAATTGTTTTGCTTCTTCAGGAACTGTGTAGATAACACCTTCTGTTCCACCTTCAATAGAGTTACCTGTTGTACCAATTGTACCTAATTCTGATTCTACTGAAACGTTTGCAATGTGTGCTGTTTCAACAACTTTTTTAGTAATAGCAACGTTTTCTTCGTAAGGAAGTTTAGATGCATCAATCATTACTGATGTCATACCTGCTTGGATGGCACGTACTACAGTTTCATATGAATCACCGTGGTCTAAGTGAATACATACTGGAACATCTGTATGAGCTGCTTCGTAAAGCATAGCTTGAATTTGTGCATTTCCTACGAAATTGAATTCATCTGGACTCATCTCCAAAATAACCGGTGATTTCAATTCTTTCACAGTCTTCATAACTGCTTTTAACAATTGATCAGATCCAATGTTGAATGCAGGTACTGCAAAGTGATTCTTTTGTGCTACTGTTAGCAAATCTTTCATGTTCATTAACATAATATGTTACCTCCTATATAAACTATAAAGATTTTCCTTCTGATCCGGATAAGCGGATATAGTGTTTAACTAATTCTTGACTTTCTTTTTCAACCTGGTGCATCATAACCCAGAAATTGATGTCTGGATCTGCTGCTAAGTGTTTTTTGATTGCTTCTGTATTCGCATTCATAAAGTCGCAACCAACATTAATTTTGTTGATTCCATATTTTACTGATTTCAAGATGTTTTCATCACCTGAACCAGATCCACCATGTAATACAAGTGGCATTTTTGTAAGTTCTTTAATTTCTTTTAATCTCTCAAAATCAAATTCCGGAACATATCCTTCAGGATAATTTCCATGACTTGATCCATATGATACAGCTAATGCATCAATACCTGTTTCTTGTGCAAATCGTAATGCTTGCTGAGGATTCGTTTTCATCTGATCACTAGTGAATTCTTCTCCTTCAGTGGCTCCCATGCATCCTATTTCACCTTCAACTGATGCGTCAAATTCTTGAGCAAACTCAACAATTTCACGAGTCATTTTAATGTTACCTTCCAAATCATATCTGGAAGCATCTACCATTACACTGGAATATCCATCGTGCAACGCCTTCTTTAATAAAGGCACCTCTTGCCCATGATCGAAGTTAAGTGCAACTTCCACACTTGCTCTATTTGCCAATTTCTTTACAATTGGAGCAATTAAATCACTATCACAATGATTGACCATATGTTCTTGCACAATGTTAATGATGATTGGTGCTCGAAGCGACTGTGCAGCTTCGATGCATGCACGAGTCGTTTCGATGTTAAAACAATTTATAGCCATCACTGCGTAGTTTCCTTGGTTTGCTCTTTCAAGCATTCCTTTCATTGAAACATACATATTTTTTTGTCCTTCTTCTTAAACTTAAATTTTTTATTCGAATGAGATTCCTGATAAATCTACTTCAGCTTCTTCTTCAACAGATCCGCCAGCGTATTCTTCATCAGTTAATTTTTTCTTCAATACATTTAATAAGATTGCTGTTACACAGCTTCCTGCTAATAATGCAACTACTGCAATAAATGGATTTGACATTGCTGGAATTACGAATACTCCACCTGATGGAACTTTAGATCCAACACCGAATGTAAAGCTGATTGCTCCACAAACACCACATCCAATTGAAGTTGAAGCAACTGTACGAAGTAAGTCGTTCATTGCGATAGGGATAACTCCTTCAGAAATCATACATAATCCCATTGGGAATGCAACTTTGATTGCATCTTCTTCTTGAGATGTAAAGATTCTCTTCTTCAATACTTTTGATAACAACCATCCAAAAGTTACACCAATTGGAGGTACCATAGCTGCTAATACTTTGATTGCTTCTGGTTCTGTAATTCCATCCAATAATAAACCATCACAAATTAAGTTAGGAACTTTACTGATTGCTCCACCGAAGTCAATACATCCGATGAATCCAATAACGAATCCGTATAATGTTTTTTGAGATTGGTCTAATCCTGTTACGAAGTTATTCAATCCGTTAGTCATAGCAGTGATTGGTCCACCTAATACGAAGTACATTAATAATCCACCAATCATAGCTGTCAATGTTGGGATAATCATCATTGGCATTAAAGCTTCAGCCCATTTAGGAACTTTTACATATTTGCGAATAGCTAATGCAATATAACCAGCAACGAAACCACCAATCATTCCTCCAAGGAATCCTGCTCCTAAGAATGATGCGATTTGACCCATTAAGAAACCAGGGGCAATACCTGGACGGTCAGCGATAGAATAAGAAATGTATCCACCAATGAATGATGGTAATAATCCCATACCTAGAACACCAAGTGAAGTGAATGCGCTAGGAACAGTCATCTTACTAAGATCTGTTACAACTTCTCCTCCCATTAAGTTACCAACGGCAATTAACAAACCTGATGCAACAACTAGTGGCAACATGTAAGAAATCGCTGTTAGCAAGTGCTTTTTAATTTCTCCTAATGCTTTTTTCATTTTTTACTCTCCTTTTTTATTATTAAGCTTATTTAGTTTTGTTTAATTCTGCTTCTACTTTTTCAAGCAATTGTTTAGGTGCTTTAGTTACTAAGCTAGTTCCAACTTTAACAACCTTTTTGTCTTTGAAACGTTCTGTACCAGTGATCTGAATATCAACTGCAAGAATAACAACATCCGCTTCTTGGATTTGTTCTGGAGTTAATTCATCTTCGGTTCCAATAGTACCTTGTGTTTCCACGTGGATCTCGTGTCCTAATGCTTCAGCGGCACGGATCAATTTTTCTTTAGCAATATAAGTGTGCGCAATACCTGATGTACAAGCAGCAACGGCAACAATTTTCATATTACTATCTCCTTTCTTTAGGACTTATGTCCTCTCTTTAACTGCCTAAATGATACAACGGAAAGCGCTTTCTTACACGTTAATAGAGGGCATTTTATTGTGGTAATTTATTCCGTAAAATAAAATGGAAAGACTTTTTAATGTGGTACTTTTTCAAATGTCCGTATTAAATTTCCGGATTTAATTGTGGTAACTTTTATTTGTTAATCACAGAAAAAAAGCAGATCCGCAAGATCTGCTTCATCATATACCAATTAGTTAAATACTTCTTTTAGTTCTTCTACTGTTTTTGCGTTTAATAATTTTTCGATGTTTTCATCATTTCCTAATTTACCAGCAATCTGCGCCAATAACTTCATATGATTTCTTGCATATTCATGATCATTACTTACGGCAAATAAGAAAATAAGTTTTACGCCTTGGCCATCTAATGTTTCCCACTCAATTTCATTGTTTAATTTACCAATCGCAATTCCTACTTGTGTTACAGAATCACTTTTTCCATGTGGAATCGCAACAAAGTTTCCAATACCAGTAACACCTTCGGATTCACGAAGATAGATATCTTTTACGAATTCATCAACATCTCCAATATAATTGGCATCTTTTAATTTGGCAGCCAAATGACGAATTGCTTCATCCTTATTTTTTGCCTCCATGTTTAAATCGATAATTCTTTCATCTAATACGTCTTTTAATTCCATTTCCTTCTACCTCCTATTGAATTAAAAATTTATATAAATTTATGTTTGATTTCATTGATTTAATTTTTTTCAAATTTTCTTCTCTTTCTATAATTGAAATATATTCCTTATAGAAACACTGGATTCTTTTGATTTCTTCTGGAGTTGTCATTTTAAATCCTAACAAGAATACAAGATCAACTTCATCATCATTCCAGCGTATTGGTTTATCTAATACAGCAATTGATAATTTAGGTTCAATCACTTCGCTTTGTGCACCATGCGTTACACTAATATCGTTTCCAATCGAAGTGGTTGTGGCTTTTTCTCTTTCCATTACCGTTTCAAAGAAATTTGTTGAAACATATCCACGCTTTGCCATTGCCGATGACATAAAACTTAATAGTGATTCTTTATCGTCATACTTTAGATGTACAAAAATCAAATCTGGATCCAATAATGGATAACACTCTGGAGAAAATGATGTTACTTTTTCATCTCTGCTTTTTAGTACCACATCAATTTGTTCTCTTAGACTTACGATTCCACTATCACTAAGTAAGTTTGGAATCACAATAATCCGAGAATCCTTTACATCCATTTCCTTTTGCGTGATAATCACATCGCTTGTTTTATCCCCATATAATTTAAAGTCATGCGTGCTCATAACACGAATCTCTTTGATTTCTGAAATTGATTTTTTTAATCGTTCTGTCAATAGTTGTGCATGTCCTCTTGAAAAATCAGCAATTAATAATACATTGAAATGACGTTTGATTCTTTCAAGTGCTGATTGTATATAGAGAACAATGTAACCTACTTCATCCTCTGTTAATTGAAGGCCATAATATTCTTCAAACATAATACTTATGGACATCGTAGCTCTAAATACCGTTTTATATTCAGACTTGATGAAATGTACTAATGAATTTGTTTGAGATAAACCATGACGAATTCTAAATATCGTTGGTCTTAAATGTATAATCAAACTTTCCTTTAGTTTTTCATCCTGTGATAAATCAACATCCAAAATATTTCCAACAACATGAAGCGACATATCTACAAATTCAATTAATTTATTGTCATATTTCTGCACTTGTTCAAGTGTCTCATCTACAGCTGAAATACCAATGAATCTTGAACACATCATTTGAATGGCTAAAAATAACACTTCTTCATTTGAAAAGAATACATGTAGTTTTTCCTGCAACTTCTTAAATATTGCCACCGTGAATGGATATTCATTGTATTTTTGTAAGATTTGAATTTCTCCTCGATCTTCAACCTTTGGCGATTCAATTTCTCTACGTTGATATGCAATACAACAATAAATAAAGATTTCATAGAATGACTCATCGGTAAATCGATAATTCCATTCATTTTCAGTTTCAATAATTGATTTTTGAATCAACTTCGTATCCATGTTATAGAAAAAATAATCCATGTTAGATTTGATTTTTTCGTTATCAAAATCGCTCATGATAAAATCCTTCATTGCGACACGATATTCATTTTCATTACAATCTAAGCGATAACCTCTATTCTTTTCATTAGCGATTCTCACTTTATATGGAGCTAACCATTGTTCACATTCACGAATAACCTTCAACACTGTAGGCGCACTCAAATATAATTCTTCCGTTAGCCTTTGTGTAGTAATTGTTTCCCATGGTCTTAACTTAAAGAATATTTTTAAGAGCTCCATTACACGATCGTTATCATCATCTTTGACAACTACCATATTTCGATTCATTAAAACCGACTGTAATTTTTGTTTCTGCTCTTCCGTACATTCTAACCACATTCCAACACGAGGCTTTTTCTGAATGATTCCCATATCATTTTCTTGAAGATATTCATTAATATCAAAAATTTTATTTCGGATAGATTTTTCAGACATACCAACCGCATCTGCAATTTGCTGTGTTGATACAACATCTCCATCAATAAGACAATTTAGTATTTCTGTATTATAGTATTGTTTTTTTGCTTCTTTCATACTCACCTCATCACCTTACACTAAAAAAATAACATAAATTGTATACGCTTACGTAAAAATTCACGCCTTTTTAATGTGGTAATTTTCTTAATAATCAAAAATTTTTTACCACATTTAATGTGTTACTTTTTAATATCTGTGTAAAGCTTACTTCCTTAGATAGACTCGCTATCCTTATAAGTATACCATAGAGGAAATTTCTGATTATCTTATAAATAACTATATTAGAATTTTTTATGATAAGACCTTATAATATATATAGAATAGGATACTAACTATGTTTAAATTTTTTAAAAAGAAAGAGAAAATAAAAAGAGAATTGCCACCAAGGACAATTCGAAAGGAATTTCATTTTGAAGGAAATGTTCAAAATATTGGTTTTCGTTTTGAAGTACAAAGCCATGCCAAACCATTAGGTATTACAGGCTATGCCAAAAACAATGATGATGGTAGTGTAACTGCACAATTACAGGGAAACTTGGAAAACATTGATAAAGTCATTTTATCTCTTCAGAATATTGATCGTATTCAAATTGATTCCATGACTGAAAAAGAGATTCCACTTGATTATTATGAGAATGATTTTTACATTCAATACTAGAAAAAAGATACCAGTTCACTATGAATTGATATCTTTTACTCTATCTAGATAAGTTTGTATTCTTAGAATTCATGATTTTAAATACATCTTCTTGTGTTACCACATTAAAATCATGTTGAATCATAAGCTTTAATACACTAGCACTGATTGCGAAATCGACTGTCTTCTGTGGATCAAATCCATTGATTAGTCCATGCACAAATGCAGCACCATAGGCATCTCCTGCTCCCACAGCTTCTAAGCTATGTACTCTATGAATTGGACTTTGGTAGAACTTTCCATCCACATAATAAATGCCCATCCAATCTCCTTCTTCTACAGTATGCATATTTCTTAATACACTAGTCACACTCTTCACATTTGGGAATTGACGAGTAATTTCTAACATACCTTCTTTATAAGTATCAATCTGATCAATACCTGTAGATAAGTTACCATCAAAGGCATGAATTCCTAGTGTTGCTTCAAAATCTTCATCATTGGCAATACATACATCTACATACTGCATTAAATCACGCATGACAACTTGCGCTTGTTCTTTAGACCACATTTTTCCACGATAATTTAAATCACAAATCACTTGAATATCATTTTCCTTACAATACTTCAAAGCACTTCTTACTGTATCCTCAACATATTTAGATACAGCTGGAGTTACGCCTGAAAAATAGAAAACATCTCCTGGCTCTAAGATATTTCCCCAATGATATTCACTTGGCTGAGATAGTGAAAAAGCACTAAATGCACGATCATATACAACGTTTGTACTACGAATATCACTTCCTTTTTCAAAGAAGTAAATTCCTAAACGATCGCCTCCACGAAGCATATACTCTGTATTTACACCATAATGACGAACTTCACTTAATGCAGACATCCCCACTGGATTGTTTGGTACTTTAGATACAAAAGCACATTGATCTTCATACATCGCTAAACTTACGGCTACATTGGCCTCTGCACCACCATAACTAGCCTCAAAATCATCGCTTTGCATAATACGCAAGTTTTCAGGTGTTTTTAAACGAAGCATGATTTCTCCAAAAGTTACAACCTTCATAATATATATCCTCCATAAACTCTTTAATTATACCATTTTTTAATGTCTACTCATTCTTATTTTTTCGTCTTTTCATGAAAGGGATTTCAAAAAGTGCTTGTATTTTATTTTTAGCTATGCTATCATCCTACATGTAAATAACGGCTGTTACTGGTAATGCAGGCAAGACCAAGATATTTAAGTTGCATTTTTAATGCTCCTTTTATCTTGGTCTTTTTTATTGCCATCAGCCTAGAAAGAGGAGAATATGAATTATCAACAATTAGGAAATGATATCATCCAAAGCATTGGTGGTATCGACAACATCAAACAATTAACACATTGTGCAACTCGTTTAAGATTCGAATTTTATGACATGAATAAAGTCAACACCAAAAAAGTGGAATCTTTAAATGGCGTTATCAGCGTTGTAGAAAAAGGCGGGCAATACCAAGTTGTAATTGGCAATGAAGTGCAGTCCGTTTTTAGAGCCATTCAATCCCAAATGAAAGATGTTCCTTCTACTTCTCACGAAGAATCCGATGAAGAAAAAGGCAGTATTGTCAATCGTATTATCAGTGTAATTTCCACTACATTTACTCCTGTGATTCCAGCCCTAATCGGCGGTGGTATGATCAAAGCCGTATTATCTATTCTTGTTTTATTTAACCTAGTTAATGAAGCAAGTTCTACTTACGAAATCATCAACTTTATTTCGGATGCTCCATTCTATTTTATGCCTGTCCTTTTAGCGTATGGAGCTAGCCAAAAATTCAAAACAAGTCCAATCATGGCAATGACTATGGCATGTGCCCTTTTACACCCAACATGGTCAGGCTTAGTCGCTGCAGGAAGTCCATTAACATTCTTTGGAGCACCTGTTGTATTAGTTGACTATGCATCCAGTGTAATTCCTATTATTTTAAGCGTGTGGATCATGTCTTACGTTGAAAAATTTGCCGAAAAATACTCACCATCTATTATCAAGTTTTTCTTAAAACCACTTTTAGTGATGTTTATCTCTGTACCAATCGCATTAATCATTGTTGGTCCATTAGGAAACTTATTAAACGATTTAGTACAATCTGGCGCTAACTATTTAAATGCACACGTAAGTTGGTTGATTCCAATGTTGATGGGAGCCTTCCAACCATTCTTAACACTAACAGGTACTGCATGGGCCATGACTCCAATTGCGACAAGTCAAATTTCTACACTTGGATATGAAATTGTAAATGGACCTGGTATGTTAGCAAGCAATATTGCACAAGGTGGTGCTACTTTGGCGGTTGCTCTAAAGGCAAAAGATGAAAACTTAAAATCTCTTGCATCTTCATCTGGATTTACAGCAGTTATGGGTATTACTGAACCATGTTTATATGGTGTCCTATTAAAATTAAAACGCCCATTTGTTGCTTCTATGATTGGTGGAGCTGCCGGAGGTATCTATGCAGGAATTACCGGCCTAGTTCGTTATGCCTTTGTTTCACCAGGATTAACTGCTATTCCAGCCTTCATCGGTAAAAACCCTATGAACGTAGTTCATGCCATTGTCACAATCATTATTTCTTTCGTTGTAGGTTTTGTCGCATCATGGATTTTAGGATTTAAAGAAGATGCACCACAAGAAGAAGTAGTAGCTACTGTTTCAAAAGATGAAATTGTCGCACCTTGTGATGGAACTGTAAAACCACTATCCGAAGTAAATGACGATGTCTTCTCACAAGAAATCATGGGAAAAGGTATCGCAATCGAACCAAGCACAGGAAATTTATATGCTCCTTGTGATGGAACAATTACTGTATGTTTCCCAACGGGTCATGCAATTGGATTAAAATCAAAGAATGGAACAGAAATTTTAATGCACATAGGTATTGATACTGTTAATCTACAAGGAAAATATTTCAGTCCTCAAATTCAAGTCAATGAAGAAGTTAAAAAGGGACAGTTACTATTAACTTTTGATTTAGCCAAAATCAAAGAAGAAGGTTATGACACAACCACTCCAATCATCATCACAAATTCAAAGAATTTCAGTTCGATTCAAATTGAAAAACAATCAACAACTCAACATGGAAACAAATTAATTTCTTTAGACTAGGAGGTAAACCATGCACTATTCTAAATTAAAAGACTTCCCTCAAAACTTTTTGTGGGGAGCATCTACCTCAGCATACCAAGTTGAAGGTGCCATTGATGAAGATGGTAAAAGCCCATCTATCATTGATATGTATGAACACCCAAGTGATGTTGCTGATTTCTCTGTAGCTTCTGATCATTATCATAGATATAAAGAAGATATTGCCCTATTTGCAGAAATGGGATTAAAAGCTTATCGTTTCTCTATCGCATGGACTCGTATCTTACCAAATGGAACAGGTAAAGTGAATGAAAAAGGCATCGAATTCTACAATAATGTCATTGATGAATGCTTAAAATACAACATCGAACCTGTTGTTACAATGTATCACTTTGATTTACCATATTGCCTAGAAGAAAAGGGTGGTTGGTTAAACCGTGATACGATTGAAGCCTTTGTTGAATATGCCAAAGTATTATTTATCCACTATGGATCAAAAGTAAAGTACTGGTTAACGATCAACGAACAAAATACGATGATTCTACATCCTGGAGCAATCGGCTTACCTAAAGTCGGAAAATTACCATCTAAAAAAGATTTGTATCAACAAAACCACCATATGATGCTTGCTCAGGCAAAAGTCATGAAACTCTTCCATAATATGGTTCCAGAAGGTAAAATCGGGCCTGCACTAAATTTAACAGCTATGTATCCAGCTACTTGTAATCCAAATGATGCGATTGCCGCTCACAACTGGGAAGTACTTCGCTGTTGGAACTTTGTCGATGTTTGTGCATTTGGAAAATACCACCCTTTGGCATGGTCTTACCTAAAAGATCGTAATATCGCTCCAGAAATTCAAGATGGAGACTTTGAAACATTAAAAGGCGCAAACCCAGACTTTATCGCTATGAATTATTATTCAACCGCAACTATAGCTGCAAGTAAAGGAGATGCTTCAGATGTAACTGCAAGAGCGGGTGACCAACAAATTATGCTAGGTGAACAAGGCGTATATCGACCTAGTGAGAACCCATACGTAGAGAAAACGCAGTATGGATGGGTTGTTGATCCTGTTGGATTCCGATATACTTTAAGAAAGGTATATGAACGTTACCAACTTCCTATTCTGATTACAGAGAATGGAATTGGCGCCAATGACACATTAGAACCAGATGGATGTATTCATGACCAATATCGTATTGATTTTATTCAAAAACACCTTCACCAAATGCGCTTAGCCATTACAGATGGTGTCAAAATGCTTGGCTATTGTCCTTGGGCTGCCATTGATGTTGTTAGTACACATCAAGGCTATAAGAAAAGATACGGATTCATTTATGTCGATCGTGATGAATTTGATTTAAAAGAATTAAAACGATATAAAAAAGACAGTTTCTACTGGTACAAACAAGTAATTGAGGAAAACGGAAAGAATATCTAAGTAGATGAGGTGCTTCACATGATTATCGAAAAATTTTTAAACAACAATATGCTTCTAGTGAATGATAATCATGAGGAAATGATTGTGATGGGAAAGGGGCTGCGTTTTCACTATAAAGTAGGAGACGAAATTAGAGATGAAGATATAGAAAAAACATACATTCTTCAAGATAGTACAAATAAAAATGGATATCTTCAAGTTTTAGAAAACGCACCCGACATCTATTTAGAAATTGTGCACCACATCATTGAAATGGCACAACTTAAAATTTCTTCTCCATTCAACAAACAAATCTTTGTGACCTTGTTAGATCACTTGTTATATGCGGTAGAAAGATATGAAAAAGGCATTGTTCTACAAAATAGAATGTTGTGGGAAATCCAAAAATTTTATCCAAATGAATTTATGCTTGGTTTACAAGCTGTAGACTACATTAATGAAACACTTCATATTCAATTGCCTGAAACAGAAGCCGGAAACATTGCCTTTCACTTTGTGAATGCACAAATCAAATCGAACGATCTTTCAACAGAAAATGGTATGTTGATGGTCAAAATGTTAAAAGATATTTTTCAAATCATTCAATTACATTATGGCTATACAATTGATGAGAATTCGCTAAACTATTCAAGATTTGTTGTTCACATGCAATTTTTCTTACAACGACTTTTAGAAAATAAAATGCTTGAAAATGAAAATGATGATATATATTATACATATATTATCAAGAATTCTTCTGCATTAGACTGCGTAGAACAAATCGAAAAATATATCGATAGATTACTACATAAACAAATTACGCGTGATGAAAAAATATATTTAATTGTGCATATTACGCGTATCACAACTCATTAAGTATCGCAATGGCGGTACTTTTTCTTTTAAATTATGTGGAATTATGGAATATGTAGCACTCTACTTGTCAAAGTGCTAATAAGGTGTATAATGTAATCAATTTCATAAGGAGGAACACTCATGAACAAACAAAAGAAGCCTTTATACAGATATTACATGATCATATTGATTGTTATTATGGCTTTAAACTTTATCGTATTCCCTATGTTTCAACAATCTAAGCTTGAAACCACCAATTACTCAGATTTCTTAAATAAAATTGAAGAAAAGAAGATAGATACTGTGCAAATTGAAAATCACAATATTTATTACACATTAAAGAAAAATTCAACAGATAAAACATATAAAACAGGTGTTATGAATGATTCAGATTTAGTCAATCGATTGGATAAATCTGGAGCTAAGTTTGGCCAAGTCTATCAAGAACAAATGAATCCAATTTTATCGAGTTTAATTTCCTTTTTCTTACCATTAATCATTTTCTGGGCATTTGGATCATGGATGTTTAAGCGTATGCAAAAGAAAATGGGCGGAGATGATCAAATGTCATTTTCACAAGGCTCTGGTTTTGGTCTAGGCAATCTAGGAAAGAGCAATGCCAAAGTCTATGTCGGTGAACAAACGGGAAAAACATTCAAGGATGTAGCTGGACAAGAAGAAGCGAAGGAAAACCTACAAGAAATTGTAGACTTCTTAAACAATCCAGCTAAATATAAAGAGATTGGTGCCAAGATGCCAAAAGGAGCCTTATTAGTCGGTCCTCCTGGAACTGGTAAAACACTACTTGCCAAAGCCGTTGCGGGTGAAGCTGGCGTTCCATTCTTCTCGATTTCAGGTAGTGAATTCGTAGAAATGTTTGTTGGTAGAGGAGCCGCTAAAGTGCGTGACCTATTTAAACAAGCTCGTGAAAAAGCACCTTGTATTGTATTTATTGATGAAATTGATACCATTGGTAAAAAACGTGATGGTGCAGGTATGAATGGTAATGATGAGCGTGAACAAACATTGAACCAGTTACTTGCTGAAATGGATGGATTTGATGGATCCAAAGGCGTCGTATTGCTTGCCGCCACAAACCGTCCTGACTCATTAGATCCTGCTTTAACACGTCCTGGTCGATTTGATCGAAGAATTCCAGTTGAACTTCCTGATCTTGCCGGTCGTGAAGCCATTCTTAAATTACATGCCAAAGACATCAAATGCTCAAACAACATTGACTTTAACGTAATCGCTAGAGCTAGTGCTGGAGCTAGTGGTGCCGAACTTGCCAACATCATTAATGAAGGGGCTTTATTAGCGGTTCGTGACCATCGTAAAACGGTGGTTCAAAAAGACTTGGAAGAAGCCATTGAAATCGTTATTGCGGGTGAACAAAAGAAAGGGGCTGTAATTTCAAATCGAGAAAGAATGATTGTTTCTTATCATGAAATTGGACATGCTTTAGTGGCTGCCAAATGTAAAAACACGGCTCCTGTTCATAAAATTACAATTATTCCTCGTACAAAAGGGGCTTTGGGATACACTATGCAAGTAGAAGAAAACGAACAAAACTTATTATCAAAAGAAGAAGCTTTCCAAAAAATCATGGTGTATACAGGTGGTCGTTGTGCTGAAGAATTAATTTTTAATTCGATCACAAGTGGTGCGAGCAACGATATTGAACAAGCCACGAAACTAGCCAGAGCCATGATTACACGATTAGGAATGTCGGATGAATTTGGTATGACAGCCTTAGAAACAGTAAACAACCAATATTTGGGTGGCGATACATCCTTAGCTTGTTCAAATGAAACAGCGACTAAGATTGATGAGGCAACCATCACATTAATTAAAAAAGCACATGACAAGGCTTATCAAATTCTAGAAGACAACAAAATGAAGTTACATGAACTTGCCAAATTCTTATATGAAAGAGAAACAATTACGGGTGAAGAATTCATGTATATCTTAAATAAGCCAGCTGAAATTTCTACAAAGGAAACATATTAAAAAAAGGATGAAGATCATTTAAAATCTAAAATGGTACCCATAAGGAGGACAACAACGTGACAGTTGTGATACTCACTTGTGGGTACCATTTTACAACGCTTCCTAATCGCACAACTCATATAAATCTAAAACCAATTGTTCTGTCTTATCCCAACCAAGACAAGGATCTGTGATCGACTTTCCATACACATTACCATCTGTTGGCTGATTTCCATCCTCTAAATAACTCTCAATCATTAATCCTTTCACCAGCTTTTTGATATCTTCCGATTTACTTCTAGAATGCATTACATCCTTGGCAATACGAATCTGTTCTAAATATTGTTTATTTGAATTCGAGTGATTACAATCTACAATACAAGCCGGATTCTTTAAATCTGACTTTTCATATAAGTGAATCAACTCCATCAAATCTTCATAGTGATAATTCGCATGCGCATGATTGAACTTATCCACATATCCTCTTAATATCGCATGAGCTAGTGGATTTCCCTCAGTCTGTACTTCCCAGCCACGATATACAAATCTTTGATCGGCTTGCGCTGCCACAATAGAATTCATCATGACTGCAAGATCTCCACCTGTCGGATTCTTCATTCCTGCAGGAATTCCTACACCACTAGCCACTATACGATGTTGTTGATTTTCAACGCTTCTTGCCCCTATGGCAACATATCCTAATAAATCCGATAAATACGCATGATTTTCTGGATACAGCATCTCTTCTGCACAAGTAAAACCAGTTTGTGTTACAACATCTGTATGCAGTTTACGAATCGCAATGATTCCCTTCAACATATCCTCTTTCGAATGAGGATCTGGCTGATGCAACATCCCCTTATATCCAACACCCTTTGTACGAGGTTTATTTGTATAGACACGTGGAATCATAAAAATCTTATCTTTTACTTTTTCCTGTAAAACAGCCAAACGATTCATATAGTCTAAAACCGAATCTTCACGATCCGCACTACAAGGACCAATAATTAAAATTAAACGATCATCTTTTCCAGTAAAAATATCTTCAATTTCCTGATCTCTTTGTTTCTTGATTTTTTGCACCTTATAAGGCAAAGGAAACTCCTTCTTTAATTCTTCTGGAGTTGGTAACTCCTGTATCTTCTTCATATCCATATTCAACATCCCTCTTTAATCACCCTTTGACAATATCATATTCTAAAAATTTTTTCAAAAAAAGAAAGATGAAGTCAAACTCCATCTTATTTTAATGATTCAACAAATTCTTTGATATGTTTAGCATCCAAACCATAATAATCCAATAAATTTGCATAACCATTCCTTTATCGGTATAATACAAATAGAGAAAAGCTACTGGAAAAGCAGTGGCTGCTCTGAAATATAGTTAATGCTGAAGCACTAATCTATTTCCATTGCTAGTGGTGATTAGTGCTTTTTGCATTTTTCTATAATAATCAATGTTACTTTTAGTATTTCTACTATGGCAAATAAGCACATAGCAACATCAATATGTAGATATATATACATAAGCTTTCCTCCTGCAAAAAAATAGAAGGATCTACTTACCTGGAATTCAAGATTCAAGGCTTCAAAACTCCTTAACAAGAGGCAACCACCAACCACATCCAGTAGCCAATTTTTATTATAAAGATCCAATGTGAAAACATTATTAAATCACGTAAATTTCAAAAAAAATCTTCCATAAACATTAAACAAGTCACCCAGTTATCAGGTGACTTGTTTTTTAATACTATTTTTCTGTAATTCTCATAATTTTATCTGCAATATACTTTGCATCCAAACCATAATAATCTAATAGATCTTTAGGTTTTCCACTTCTGCCAAACGTATCCTGCATACCTAACATATATTGTCTGCATGCGATTCCTTCTGGTGCAAGCACTTCACTGACTGCACTACCTAAACCACCATACACATTGTGTTCTTCCACAGTTACAATCACATCATGTGTTTTCGCTGTTTCAATGATCAATTCCTTATCAATAGGTTTGATCGTTGGAATATCAATAATTGTTGGTTTATTTTCTAATAAATCATACGCCTTTAAGCTTTCCTGTACCATTAATCCAGAAGCAATAATAGCTACCTTGCCTCCTTTTTTTAGTACATTTCCCTTGCCAAATTCAAACTTGTAGTTTTCATCATATACATCCTCAACTCCAAGTCTTCCTAATCTTACATAACATGGTCCTTCAATAGAATATACGGCCTTGATAATTTCTTCAGTTTGTTTGGCATCACATGGCTGGAATACCTTCATATTTGGAATGGAACGCATTAAAGCTAAGTCTTCAATACATTGGTGGCTAGCACCATCTTCTCCTACACTAATTCCGGCATGGGTAGCACATACTTTTACATTCAAGTTAGGATAACAAATACTGTTACGAATCTGTTCAAAAGCTCGGCCTGCCGCAAACATCGCAAAGCTTGATGCATAAACAACCTTATTACTTGTAGCCATACCCGCAGCTACTGCCATCATGTTTCCTTCGGCAATTCCCATATTGAAATGATGTTCAGGTCTTGCCTTTTTAGCTTCGATTGTCTTTGTTGATTTTGTAAGATCAGCATCCACTACAAATAAATCATCATGTTCTACAATTAGTTTTGCCAAAGTCTTACCATATGCTTCTCTTGTTGCCATTGCCATTATTCAAGACCTCCTAGCTCTTTCATTGCCTGCTCATACTGTTCATCATTTGGTGCTGCTCCATGCCATGCATAGTTATTCTCCATAAAGGATACACCTTTACCCTTGATTGTATGGGCAATAATGATTGTTGGTTTATCTTTTATTTGTTTAGCTTGATTGAATGCATTTCTTAATTCATCAAAGTCATGTCCATTTACATCTAATACGTTCCATCCGAATGCTTCGAATTTACTTGCGAATGGCTCTGGTGAAATCACATCATCAATATTTCCATCAATTTGAAGGTGATTATAATCAAGAATCGCACATAAGTTATCTAACTTATAATGACTCGCAGCCATAGCCGCTTCCCAAACTTGACCTTCTTCACATTCGCCATCGCCAAGTAATGCATAGATACGGTGGTTATTTCCATCTACTTTATTTGTGATAGCCATACCTACTGCACAAGAAATACCTTGTCCTAAAGATCCAGTAGACATATCGACACCTGTTACATAGTTCATATTTGGATGTCCTTGTAGTTTTGAATCAATATGTCTAAATCCTTTTAAATCTTCCATATCAATAAAACCTTTTTCAGCTAAAGTTGCATACAATAATGGACTTGCATGTCCCTTGCTCAATACAAAACGATCACGATCGATTGTATTTACATTTTCCTTATTGATATCCATCTGTTCAAAGTATAGTTCTGTCAAGATATCCGCTGCACTCAATGAGCCTCCTGGATGTCCTGACTTTGCACTATAGACTTCAGTAATAATATTTTTACGAATGTTATTGGCGTGAACTTTTAATTCTTCGTTTGTCATTTTTGTCCCTTCCTTTTTAAAAAGAGAATGATTGATGAATCATTCTCTATCTTTGTCCATAATACGCATGTGCTCCATGCTTTCTCAAAAAATGTTTATCTAATAAATCTTGACTCATAAAAACATTTTCATGAGCTAATTGCGTTGATACATAGGTCATCATAGCACATTCTTCCATGACTGTTGCATTGTACACAGCTTCATTTGCATCTTTTCCCCATGCGAATGGTCCATGACTATGTACAAGAACGCCTGGAACATATACCGAATTGATTTGTCTATCCTTAAATGTTTCGACAATCACATTTCCAGTTTCTAATTCATAATCCCCTTCGATTTCTTGTTTTGTCATTTCTCGAGTACAAGGAATTTCTCCATAGAAATAATCGGCCTGTGTTGTTCCCATAGGTTTAATGCCACAACCAGCCTGTGCCCATGCGGTAGCCCATTTTGAATGTGTATGCACAATTCCACCAATTTCACCAAAAGCATTGTATAAAGCTAGATGCGTAGGTGTATCTGAGCTTGGATTCAATTTACCTTCAACTATATTTCCTTGTAAATCTACAACAACCATGTCATCAGCCGTCAATTTATCATAAGGAACTCCCGATGGCTTGATCACAAACAATCCTTTTTCACGATCAATACCCGATACATTTCCCCATGTATAAATAACTAGATTGTTCTTTACAAGTTGTAAATTTGCCTCTAAAACCTGCTGTTTTAAGTCTTCTAACATTTACTATTCACCTTGATTAGCAGCTTGAGCTTCTTCTTGTTCTTCACGTAAAATTTGTTTACGGTTCCACAAAGCCAATAATACGGTTAATGCGATAACTACAATAATGAATACTGGACCTAAATTTGTGATTTGAACTAACAACCAAGGAATTGGGTTTGATCCATAGTCAATACTTGAAATCAATGCAGCTCCATCTGGAATTGGGAAGTGAGCAGCTTGAGCAGCTGAAGTAAATAATGGCGCTAAGTTTGTACCAATATATAATCCAAGACCCATAACAACGATACCAATTAAGAATGTTCTGAAGAAATCACCTTTAGTGATTGCAACAATTAATGGGAATTGGAAACAAATACCACATAATCCAACTAATGGTAAGAATTCATTTCCAGGTAAGATAATAGCTAGTAATAATGTAATTGGAACCATGATAACTGACATAGCCAATACAACTGGGTGTCCAATACCAGCAGCACAGTCTAGACCAATATATACTTTTCCGTGACCTGCGAACTTCTTTTGAATAATAGATTGAACACCTTCCATTAAGATGGCTGCCATCTTTGGAGTAATAACCAATACAGCAGAAACTGTAACACCCATTGTCAAAATACTTCCTACTTTAGATTCTAAAGTTAAGTTTGGCATAAATGCATAACCTGCAACGCCTAAAATTAAACCAACAATCAATCCTAAGATGGCTGGATCACCAATCAAACCTAATTTTTTGTTGATTGCGTTTTCATCCAATTTGATTTTATTAATACCAGGAATCTTATCAATAATTTTGTCCAATACATAAGCAATTGGAACAAATGAACCAGCTAATCCATGAGGGAATGTGATTCCAGGTAAACCTAAAATTTCTTCTGTTCCCTTAGCAGTACGGTCTGCGATGACCATAATCACAATCATATTTACTGCAGCTAAAGATAATGCAATCAACATATTATGAGTTAAAGCATAAACGATAGATCCTGAGAAGGCAAAGTGCCAGAAATCCCAGATATCAACATCAACTGTACGAGTTGTCTTAGTCAACAACATAATAACGTTAATGAAAATTCCTAATGGAATCATCGCAACACCAACGGCTGTACCAAACGCAATAGCACTAGCTGATGGCCATCCAACATCAATAACTGTTAAGTTTAAACCAAACAATTTAACCATATTATCTACGGCTGGTTGTACAGCTCCTGTTAAAATAGAAACTGTCGCATTCAAACCGATAAATCCAATACCTACTAATAAACCACCTTTTAACGAACGTGCAAACTTTACACCTAAGCACAACCCAATAATTGTCATAATGATTGGCATCATGACGGTTGGTCCTAAATTAATGATCAACATAATTGCACTTTTAATACCATTAATTACTGCCATTATTCATTCTCCTCTAAAATTTTTTCTAATTCTTCTATAATTTCTGTTTTTGAACCTGTCATTAACTGCTTCAAAGCTTCTTCATTTGAAAAACAACCCATTAAAGCACTTAATGTCGTTACTTGTTTTGACTTATCTTTTACAAGTAACATGAATACTAGATTTACATCTACATCATTGTTTGTACACATCTCTTGAAAGAGAATTGGTTTTTTTAATCGAACTACCGCAATTCCAGCCTTCTTGATATACTTACTATCAACATGTGGAATTGCAAGTCCTGCCACCTGTGTTTTGATTCCTGTAGGAAATTCCTCTTCCCTTTTCTTCAATGCATCCAAATATTCTTCATTTACATAGCCTAATTCTAGAAATTTTTTACTCATTTCTTCGAACAATTCATTTTGTGTAGAATAAGGCATATCTAAATAAATCAATTCTTCATTTAGCATTTTATAAACCTAATTTTTTTACAATATCATCTACAAGTGGCTCAATTCCAATTCCTGTAATAAAATTCAATCCAAATACTACAGGCACACCATAATCGGCTGTTACCTTTGAAGTTGTGATTACTAAGTCATAGTTCTTTGCATTCATACCTAAATCGGCAACTGCACATTGTCCATAAGATACTTGATTAGACAATCCTCTTTGTTCCATTGCTGTTTTTAATTTTTGTAAAGCTACTGTACTAGTACATACGCCTGCTCCACATGCTACTAAGATTTTTTTCATATAAATTCCTCCTCTGTAAATTGCTGTCTTATATATTCAATATTTTTCATTGAAATACTTTTTTTTGCTTTATATAGCGGATCAAATTTTTGATATACATGTAAGAAAAATTCATTTTCCTTATGAATATCTTCCTTTCTTACAGCTATCATCAATACGATTTGAACCATTCCATATTCCCATTGAATAGGTTTATTTAATATGCCTACACAAATCGCACTCTTATAGATTTTTCCATCCATACTATGAGGTACGCTGACTAAATTACCTATTTCTGTAGTTGCCATATTTTCTCTTTTTTTGTAAGATTCTTTGCACTCCTGATCAATATATCCCTTCTCCAACAATTGATCTGACATAAACTCAATAATATCTTCTCGATTGTCTAAATCAATATCCGGAAAAAACAATTCAGAAACAAATAAATTCTTGATTGGTTTAAACTGATCATTTCCATATTTTAAATATCGATTGATTTGCTCAATATCATCTTCATTCAACAATGGAGTCACCACTATTGAATCTTTCTTTGCCTCTAAAGGAATTGTACTGATAATCAGATCATATTCGTCTTCTGGATATGTTTTGATTTGATACATGGCACAAACATCCAAAATTTCAATTTTATCTTTAAATTTTGCGTTGATTTTTGATTTCAAAAGAAGCGAAGTACCAATTCCTGTTGAACAAACAATCAAAGCTTTAACACTTGTTTCTTTTGAAGAATTCAATCTTTCTAAGGCACCACAGAAATGAATTGCTAAAAAGCCAATTTCATCTTCATTTACTGAAACACCATATGCTTCTTCAATATCCTTTCCCAAGATATTTGCCAATTCAAAGGCAAATGGATAATTTGTTTTTATCTCTTGTAAAAGATCATTTTGAATTCGCATTTTTAATTTCAAGCGATTTAATGCACTATCCAAGTGAGCGACAAGTCCAAATCTTAATGTCGAATCCTTCGAGAAATCAAATCCATATACTTGTTTGATTTTCTCTAACGTATGATTCACCAGCATAGCCGTATCTTCATCCATTTCAATTTGCATATTTTTATTTAAAATTCGTTTTTGAGCAATTAAATGCTGATATACATTTTGAATTTCAAATACAGGCATTTCACAATTCAGTTCCTGACTGATTTTAAGGCACAAGTAACTTGCACACGCATATTCTTTAGATACAAAATCATCTTTCTCCAATTTCATTGTAGATTGAATAATTTTGTTTTTACGAATACGACTAACCGCAATTTCAATGTGAATTAATAAATTCGTAAAGCCTAGATCCGTAACTAGAATTCCATATTGTTCGATAGCTTCAAGAATCATCGAACGTAATTGATGTTCATCTTTTTGCGTAAATCCAATCAAATCCTTCACAGAATAATTTGTGTGTTCAGAATTCAAACTGGCTACAATCAACTTACGAACCTTATTCTCTTCTCCTTTTAAGATTAAGCCTTTATTCTCTCTTTTCACCAATTCCAAATCATATTTCTCAAAGATACCTTTCAAACGTTTTAAATCATACTTTAAAGAAGTCATGCTGATATATAATTCATCACATAGTTTCTGTAAAGTAACAGGTTCATCGTTGAAACTTAAAGAAATAAATTTGTGAATCAACCACTCTTGGCGAGACTGCTGAGTTGTCGGGATGACTTGATCTTTATCCTTTGTCAAAAACAATACATTAATCAATTTTGACTTTTCATCTTTTCCAAGCCTGTATCCCTTGCTAGGAACAGACTCTATTGCGCAATTTTCATCTTTAAGAATTTCATTCATACTACCAATCTCTCGTTGGATCGTCTTTTTTGAAATTCCGAGTCGACTCGATAAATCGTCTCCATTGATAAAGTCATCTTCATCAATTAGATAAGATAAAATCTTTAACTCTCGTTCTGTTAAGTTATTCACCATTCTCAGCTCCTCGACATCATCATTATAATTATTGTGTTAACGTTTTCACAGTTCAACCTTGTCTCCATTATTAAAGACATAAGAAAAAAGAACACTTATAAAAATGTCCCTAATCGATATTCCAAGATGTAATCATCCATGATGAAATCATTTCCTATATCAGTCTGTACAGAATCAATCCATTGAAAACCAAACTTCTCATATACAGCTAGACTATGTTTATTATATTTATTACAAGTCAAATAAATAGATGGGTAACAATACTTTTCTGCCTGCTTCTTTACATATTCAAACATTTCAGTCGCATAGTGCTTTCCTCTAGCCAAATCCTTTAAATACAGTTTGGACAAGAATAAACGATCCGGCTGATTCTGCAACCCAATATATCCAACTAGCTCATCGCCTTCATATACCTTATGATAATGATACTGCTGATGTTTTACTTGGTCTTGCATGACATCAAAACTCTGAAACTTATCTACCATATAATCAATTTGTGCTTCTGAAATGATTCCAGGAAAGAATTCATGCCAAATCTTTTCGGCAAGAATAGCTACTTCTTTTAAATCATTTTCATTCTTACACTCTACAATATTAATACTTTTCATAATGCACCTTCGAAGAATCAAACTTATCTTTTACAACCTCTTCTTGATCTATATATCCAAATGAAATCATCCACATTGGAACAATTCCTTTTGGCAATTTAAAATATTGGTTTAAAGCCAAATAACGCTCTTCATTCGGATACACACCCAGCCAGCATGAACCAATACCCAAACTTTTCGCTTCAACCAACATATTCTCTGTAGCCGCTGCCAAGTCTTGTTGACAATAATCCAAACTATCATTCTTATTTTTATCTGCACAAACAACCATTCCCATAGCTGCATCTTTTAGAAAGGATGCATAGGGTGTCATTTGACTTAAATCCTTTAATGTATCTTTGTTTTGAACAACAATAAATTGCCAAGGCTGACTATTTCTAGCGCTAGGTGCACTAAATGCTGCCTTTAAAATCAAATCAATCTCTTCTTTTTTTAAAGATTCCTGTTTATATTTTCTTATACTTGTACGATTAAAAATTGCATCCATACTCTATACTCCTTTTCTGTATTATATCACCATTTTGAAAATTCGCTTTCATTATATAATGACTATTCTTTTCTTTGTGTTACAATACAAGCAGGAGGAATTTAACCATGTTAAAATTTGAACCATTCTATCAAGAATACGAAAGAACATTAGATGCCTTCTCATTGGCATTCTCAACCATTTATTTTGAACAAATGACAATTGCACCAAAGAAAGGAATTCCTTATTCAAATGAAATGTTGTCTAGACTATCTAAACAAGCATTCATCATTGAAAATGATCCAGAAACAATCAAAAAGATCAAGGAATACGCAAAGACATTGCCAGAAGGAAGTTTGGAAAAGAAAGAAGTCGACTATCGCCTTGAAGCCTTAGCACAATCTGAAAACATTCCGAGTGATGTATATGCGAACTATGTCAAAGTCAAAGCCGATAGTGAACTTGCTTGGCATGAAGCTAAAGAAGCAGATAACTATGAACATTTCAAGCCTCATTTACAAGCAATCATGAAAGAGACTTTACACCTTTTAGAATATGACCCTAAGTTTAATGGAAACAATGCGTATGATGTATTGTTAGACCGTTATGAAAAAGGAATGACACAAGAAAAATATGATGCATTCTTTAATAATGTGAAAGAGAAATTAGTTCCACTAATTCATGAAATTCAAAACAAGCCACAAATCAATGATGACTTACTTCATGAAACTTATGCAGTGGATCGCCAAGAAAAATTTATGGATGTTATTTGTGACTTCATGAAAGTAGATTTTGGGAAAGTATACCTTTCAACGACAGAACACCCATTCACAGATTTCTTCTCAAGCAACGACACTCGTATCACAACACACTATTATCCAGATCAATTCTTAAGTGCCATCCTTTCAACTGTACACGAATATGGACACGCTCTTTATGGACTACAAATGGATCCTGCTTTTGAAGGAACCATGCTAACACAGGCTGTTGGTTCGGCTGCACACGAATCACAATCTCGTTTCTTAGAAAACCACGTTGGTAGAAGTCACGCATTCTGGCAAGCAAACTATAATCAATTAGTAAATTTATTCCCAGAATTTAAAGATGTGTCTGTTGACGAGTTAGTAAACATGATCAATAAAACTGAATGTGCTTTGATTCGTACAGAAGCGGATGAATTAACATATCCATTACACATTATGGTTCGTTATGAAATCGAAAAAGAAATTGCGAAAGGAAATGTAGATTATGATAAGCTACCAGAAGTATGGGCCGATAAATACGAAGAATATTTAGGTGTTCGTCCTACAAACTATAAAGAAGGTGTCTTACAAGATATGCACTGGTCTACAGGATACTTAGGATACTTCCCAACATACGCATTGGGTAGTGCGTATGCTGCACAATTATATGCAACAATGGAAAAACAATTTGACGTAGAAGATGCCCTACTAACAAACCACTTTGAAAAAATCACAAACTGGTTAAAAGAAAATGTACACCATTATGCTGCAAGTAAATCTATGGCTGAAATCGTAGAAGAAGTAAGTGGAGAACCATTTAATCCTGATTACTACACAGATTATTTAATCAAAAAATATAAGAAATTATACAATCTAGACTAAGAAGAAGTGAGTAACATCACTTCTTTTCTTATTGACAAGAATGGTTAGAAATGAATCATTCTGAATTTTTAAGAAAAAAAGCAGCTAACCTATTTTCACAGACTAACTACTCATATTTAGTACCTTATTCAAATTTATTCTACAAATCCGACAGTGAAATTCTATCGTATGCGCCATTTTTCTTATCTTCCGGATGTGGCTCCAATCCAATAATCGTGATATCTTTCTGATCCGGTCCGTAAACCCAATACATTCTCATTGCACCACTTGTTTTATTTTCCAAATAAGATTGCCACACTTTCATTCCGTAACGTCTAGATAAAGGCTCTATTTCATGGGTTTGAAGACTCGGATAAAATGGATCCGCCGACAACAACTTTAAAGCTTTCCCCCATTTTTTATAGAGTTGCTCTTCCTTCTTTTTGATCTTACCAGAACGATATTTTTGTTGCAAATCTTGCCAAAGTTCCTGCATTTCAGGAATTCCCATTCGTATATTAAAATTCATTTATTATTCCTTTGAAAAATCCGACAAATCAATAGCCGTGGAAACATCTCCACACTTAAAATTACTTACCGCACGATCCATATCTGCCAATGTTCTAGCTGAAATGCTCTTTGGCACTGATAATTCCCGAGGTTCAAGAATTATACAACCATTTCCATATTCTTTCACATTGTAGTAATGATAAGTAGCTCCTCTAAGAGTAATTCTTTTTTTGTTATCCAAATGTGCAACATAATCCTTTATTGTTTCCATTATCAACACCTCCAATATAAATCTAAATGTGGGAATTCCCACTCCCTATCATTATAATAATTTTTTCTTTATTCTTTGTCAATCTAATTTTTCTTGTTCACTATCATCAGGAAGGGGGATATGCACAACAAGAAAAACAAATTCTTTATTGATTAGAATGGTTAGTATATGGGTAAAAAGGAGCTATTTTATGATATTTCAAGAAGATTTTGAACAAATGCGTTCTTTAGAACAAGACTTAACTTTTCTTTCTGCTAAAACTGAATTCGATGAATCAAACATCCCATTTAAAGAAAAGAACTTAGGCATTCAAAATCAAGATGGTATATACACGAATTTAGGACTACTTTTATCGGATCAATGTAAGCACACAATTAAAGTTGCAGTTTTTAATGGAGAAACACAGAATGTTTTTCAAGATCGAAATGAATTTACCGGTTCATTATTCAAACAAATGCACGAAGTATATTCTTATATCGATTTTAGAAATCAAAAACATTCCAACTTTTCAGGATTGAAAAGAATTGATAAAAGAGATTATCCAGAAGTAGCCATTAGAGAAGCTTTATTGAATCTAATTGTTCATCGTGAATATTCATATAGCGCAAGTTCTTTCATTCGTATGTATACAGATCGTATTGAATTCACTTCCATCGGAGGCTTATTAAAAGGAATCACTTTAGAAGACATTCGACTTGGTATTTCTGTTTGTCAAAACCCAAAACTCGCAAATATCTTTTACCGATCAGAACTCATTGAAGCTTATGGTACTGGCATTCAAAAGATTATTGATTCGTATTCAGAATCTGAATTCAAGCCTCAATTTGTGACAACAGAAAACGCCTTTAAAATTATTCTTCCAAATCTAAATTATCAAAAGAAAAACAATAAAATTCAGGAAGATATAGTTGTATATGATTGTCCTGAAAACAAAATAGTAGAGTTTGCGAAAACACACACCCAATTCACTCGTAAAGATGTTCAAGATGCATTTAACCTTTCTCAAACAACTTGTGGACGCATCTTAAATAGAATGAAAGAAGAAGGTCAAATCAGTCAACATGGAAAAGGAAAAAATACATTCTACATTCTAAAAGAAAAGAAGTGAGTCAAATCACTTCTTTATTTATACTCAAATAAACCATCATTCTTTTCTTCCATAGCCTTGATGATATGATATACAAATTCATTATAAGGCGTTGGAATATTTAGTTCTTTCCCCATCTTCATTATTGCCCCCGAAAACATATCAATTTCCGTATGCCTTTTGGCATCCAAATCCTGCAGTGTAGAATATCTGGCCGTTTTAGGCACTGCACTACCACGTGTTGCACTTGAATCAGCCTTTGACATATCAATACCTTTAGCTTTTGCGATAGCCTCTAATTCATCCTTTAATCCAGACTGTATAGCTTTCACATGATCACTATCCGAATAACATCCAACACCTGCTCCAAGAATAGCTTGAGGTAAGTTTTTAGTTACATTTAAGCGAAACTTACTCCATATTTCTTCCTGAATATAGGAAGTTGTTCGATAATGTAGATCACTTTGACTAAACAATTCATCGATTTCCTTATTTTCTTCTAGTACAATTCCAATCGTTGTTTCTGGATCAAATACATATCCTAAGCCTTCTTTATGACTTGCAACTTTAATCAATGAATACACCATATGCTGCATACCAATCTGATTTCCAATAATTTGTTCACTATCCACACCATTCATTAAAGACATCACTAATGTATGTTCATCTACAATTTGTTGAATATCTTCTAAAGCATCTGGCAACGCATTGTATTTTAAACATACAATAAGAAGATCTACTCCATGTGCTTCTTCAGGCGTTAATACTTCGGGATGATAAATGACATCATTGATTAAACAACCATTCTTTTTTAATCTTTCATTTCGTTCATCTTTTGCGATGACACTTAATTGTATATCGCACTTTGATAAACCATAAATACAATAGGAGCCAACAGCTCCCGCACCGAATATCGCAACCTTTTTAATTGTCATGTACTTCACTCTTTTCTTTTAAATGAACATGGTACTTTTCTTTTACATAAATCCCCAACAAGATTCCAACTACATATAGAGAAATATCCCCTAAATCAAATACGCCTCTATGAAAGATCAACTGCATAAATTCACACAGAAAACCAATGAATACAGAAACAATAAAGTTTTCTTTATTTGATGAAATAAGCAGTCCATTCACCCATGGCATAAACATAAAGTATCCAATATTAAATGCGAATACGATCCACTCTGTCCAAGAACCATAATAGATTTCTCTAAGACAGGCAAATGGATTCAATTGAATAATACTGATACCTTGATCATAGCGCATCAATAGGGCAATAATCAAAAATATATAATATACAAAGAAAAACATGGCTCGATGTTTTACATTCCAGTTTTTCGTAAAAAACATCAACGCATCATATATAACGACCAGTTCAATACACCATACGACGAATTGAATTGGATACCATCCCATGCCAAAAATTTCCATTAAAACAGCTGTGACGTAGTAATGAATGAACAAGGATAAAACTAAACTTAAAATTAAGTATCTCCAATTTTTCATTTTTAAAGTCCCCTTATTTTCTTTCTATTATGACACACCAAACTTTAAAATTCATTAAAAATCTAAAATTGAAGAATCCCAACCCATATCCTTATAGCCTTGTTTACAACGTTCCATATACGAATCGCTCGGTTTACATATTGGAAAACGATCATACATTTGGTAGATAAAACCAGTGATTGTTTCATTGTTTTCTAATAATACCTTTTCTTCAAAACAATCATATAAGTATGGATAGTCTTCATATTCATCTAAACTCTTCTTATCATTTTCACTCACATCCCATACAGCTACTCGCACAAAATCCCCTTTTTTCTTATCTACTGTAAGATAAGCTCGTCCAGGATTTCCACGATATGTAAGTGTATAGTTTTCAAGTCTTGCCAAAGACACAAACTTCGCATCTTTACATCGCTGCTTCATTTCTTCTTTGTTTAAATTACTTCCATATGCGATATAATACATATTTTCCCCCTAAAGAAAATAGGATGACGAATCATCCTATAGTTTACTTTCAATATTTTGCATCAACATTGCCTCAGGCATATATCCTGAGAATGCTGCAGCTTGTTGTCCTTTTTTAAATAGAATCATTGTTGGAACAGACATAATGCCAAATCTTTGAGCTAAATCTGGACTTTCATCCACATCCACCTTTACGATTTTTACTTTTCCATCTAATTTATTTGCGACTGATTCAAGTACAGGTGTCAACATTTTACATGGTCCACACCAAGTTGCGAAAAAGTCGACTAAAACTGCATCTTCGTTCATTAATGCGTTAAATTCTTCTGCATTTACAATTTTCATACAAGGTTCCTCCTTATCTGATTCTATTCTATAACAAGCCTTTGCGTAAGTCCATTTCTTTGCCCGCCAACAAAGCATCAATGACTTTTCCAATACCATTATTCATATTTGTGTCCGTAACTACAGTAGCTGCATACTTAGCTTCATCCATCGCATTCCCCATAGCTACACCAATACCTACTTGTTGAAGCATCTTCAAATCGTTTTGTGCATCTCCAAAAGCCATGACCTCGTTCATGCTGATTCCAAGCCTATCACAGATTTTCCACAATGCACTAGCCTTGTTGACATGTTTTGGCATAATTTCCAGCCAATCTGGACCAATCAACAATACATCATAATCACTTAAAGCCGCTTTAATTCCTTCAAAATTCTTTTCAAAGAATCTAGGAGAATGCACCATAATCACTTTATTGATATCTTGCGTCAAACGAATTTCTTCAAAAGGCAAATCAATAAAATTACGATTTTCTTTGCCATCCTTCAAGCCATAATCATCTGGCTCTCCTAAAATGGCATTTTTGACTTTTTTCTTTACACGATTCAATGAAGATATGTAACTATAAAAATCATATCCACATTGAAAAATTCCCTCTACACCAAATTGCTTACAAACTTTCTGAATCTTAACTCCATCTTCTGCCGTTAAAACATCATCCAAATCATATTCTTTATTTTCAAAATCATATACAACTTGTCCGTTTACCAATGCCAAAAAATGATTTCCATTTTCTAATCCCAATGGTTCATATACAAATTTACATCCGTTTTTATCTCGACCCGACGCAATCACAACGTGCATACCTTGTGCAATCGCCCTTTGAATCGAATCCACCGTTCTTGGATCCATTCTTTTCGATTCGTCTAAAAGTAAAGTTCCATCTAAATCAAAAGCCAAACACTTTATAGTCATAATTATTTATCCAATTCTTCTTGATATGAGAACAATTTTGTACAATATTCTCCATTAAAACATGCCAAGCATAAACCAACGCCATGCGTAGCTTCCTTCATTTCTTCTTCGGTCATAAAGCGTAATGTATCCGCATGAATGTAGTCACGAATTTCTTCTACACTCATCTGAGCACCAATCAATTGATCCTTTGTAGAAGTATCTACACCATAGAAACATGGACTCGTGATGACTGGACTAGCGATACGAACATGCACTTGGGTAGCTCCTGCATCCTTCAATAATTGTACAATTCTTCTTGAAGTCGTACCACGTACAATCGAATCATCAATCATAACAATTGATTTTCCTTTAACCACGCTAGATACAGGACTTAATTTTAATCGAACGCTACGATCACGCATCGCCTGTGTAGGTTGAATAAATGTACGTCCTACATAACGGTTTTTAATCAATCCAGTTTCAAATGGAATACCCGCCTCTTCTGCATAACCAATGGCTGCTGATAAAGATGAGTCTGGAACACCAATAACGATATCCGCATGTAAATCTTTATCTTCTCTGGCAAGAATAGATCCTGTAGCCTTACGGAACGCATGTACATTGATACCTTCCACTACACTATCTGGTCTTGCGAAATAAATGTACTCCATTGCACACATATGGTTATCTGTATTTGTTGAATAAAATTCATGTTTCACAATACCCTTATGGAACTCTACGATTTCTCCTGGTTTTAAATCCACACTTTCATAAATTCCCATAACTTCAAAAGCACATGTTTCACTACTAATTACGTAGCCATCTTTACTTTTGGCATAACTTAAAGGTCTTAAACCATGACGATCACGAACCGCATAAATAGTATCCTCATTCATAACTAAGAAAGAGAATGCACCCTCAATACGATTTGCAGTCTTCATGACACGTTCTTTTAAAGTACCTTTTTGTTTCTGAATCAAGTGAAGAATAATTTCACTATCACTTGTTCCCTGGAAAATAGCCCCTTCATTTTCAAGTTCAATACGAAGCTCTTTCTCGTTAACAATCTGTCCATTATGAACGATAGCTAAACTTCCATTATGTCCCTTTGATACAATTGGCTGAATGTTTTCATTTTCCTGACCGCCCGCTGTACTATAACGAACATGCCCAACAGCTAATCTTCCGACCATAGAGTCTAATTTTTCTCTTTGAAAAACATCTACAGTCAAGCCTTTTCCTTTCTGTAAAGTGATATTTTCGCCATCTGAAACGGCAATACCACTCGCTTCCTGACCCCTGTGTTGCAAGGAATGCAAACCATAATACGTAATACTTGCTGCATTATCTACGCGATATGCACCAAACACACCACACTCTTCATGAATTTCATCAAACATAACTGATCTCCTTTGCCACAACATTATATCATGCATATAAGAAAAAATGGACGATTTTTCGTCATCCATTCATTTCTTTTAAGCGTTCTTTTCGATTTAGATATAAAACACCAATTTTATACACACTTGCCATTGTAGGAATTCCTAGAAACATACCTGGAATACCTGCTAAAGATCCAAAAATCACAACAGTCATCATGACATAGATTCCTGGTAATCCTACTGAATTTCCAACGACATGTGGATAGATCACATTACTTTCGATTTGTTGAAGAATACATAAATATAATAAGAACCAAAAAGACATAATTGGACTTACAGTAAATACCATAAACATACCAATCGCCCCACCAATATAAGCTCCAATCATCGGAATAATATTAATAAATCCAACTAATGTTCCAATCATAGCCGGATATGGCATACGTAGTATAATCATACCCAATGTGCATAGTGTCCCTAGAATAGTTGCCTCAATACATTGTCCACCAATAAAAGCACTAAAAGTCTGATTAATAATTTGCAAACACTTATCTATTCTACGTTTCACAATTTTGCTTAGATATAGATTCGTTAAACGGTGATACAACTGAACGAATCTTTCTTTCTCTAATAAAACATAGATTGCGAAAATAAACATCAACACAAAATTAAATACACTATTCACTATGACTGTCACAACATTAAATGTCGTGCCTACAACATTGGTAACACCAGTCGAAAGAACATTAATACCGGATTGAATCAAATTTTTCCAGTTGATATCTAAGTTATTAATAGATTCCGCAAGCTGTGGATTGTTCTCAAATAAATTCACCAAAAATTTCTGTGTATTCTCAAAATATTTTGGCAATACAGCCACAATCACTCCAATGGCTTCGCTTAACGATGGAACAACGAGTGTAATTAAGAAATACACAAAAAGAAAAATTAAAATCAAAGAAAGAAGCAGGCTTGTTGCACGCTTCCCCTTCTTCATAAAACCTAAGCGCTTTTCAATCTTAGCCATAACCAAGTTAATCACAAAAGCCATCATAGCTCCAAACACTAAAACTCTACATGCATTCCATAATATAGATACCATAGAAATCAATGTATCCAATTTAATCAATCCAATAATGATGATTGTGATTCCAAATATATATATCCATAAATTTCTTTTATTCATAAGCACCTCGCCCCCCTTATTCTAATACATACGTGTATACTTTTTAAATAATTTGTTATTTCTTTCTTCCGTACCATCACAGTTTAAAGAAGAAAAAACAGGTACTTCTACGTTGTGTTCGATCAAATATTCGGCACATGCCACATTGATACATTGTGCAATGAAAGAATTGGCCATACTTGATGTTGGACAAAGCTTGGCATCCAAACCATCAATAGATAAAGCGCAATCTCCAATTTCTCCACAATTATCAATGACAATATCTGCAATTTGGTACAAATTCTTTCCACAAGAATGACGAGAAGATTGAGCAGTTGTATGTTTCATACTTGTGATGGCAACTACATGTGCACCACGACTTTTAGCTTCAAGTGCAAGTTCGATTGGATAGGCATTACGCCCAGAATTGGATGCAATCAAAACGACATCACCACAAGATATACCATATAACTCTGCTAAGATTTTGGCATAACCACTAAGTCTTTCAATATGTGAACTCTTTGTCGGATGCTCCGTCATCGTAAGTTCACTTGTCAAAATGGGAACCACAAAAGCTAAACCACCTGCACGAGCATACATCTCTTCTGCCATTGTATGAGAGTGGCCACTTCCACTTACGAAAAACTTATGACCTTCCATAAAAGCTTGAGCCATTAAATGACCAGTTTGTTCTAATTTTTCAAATTGTGTTTCTTGAATCTTTTTAATGATATCAAGACCCACTTCAAATACTTCTTTCATATTATTTCTCCTTGATATGCATATTTCTTTATATTCATTATACAACAAGAAGAAAAATAAAAAACAGCCATCAAGGCTGTATATTGTTTAAGTGGTGCCGACTATAGGAATTGAACCCACAACCTACTGATTACAAGTCAGTTGCTCTACCAATTGAGCTAAGTCGGCATGATTTATGTGGTGCAGAGAAAGGGATTTGAACCCTCACGCGATCTCTCGCACTGCCGCCTGAAGACAGCGTGTCTGCCATTTCACCATCTCTGCGACTGAGTGTATTATACTAAAAATTCAAACAGTACGCAACAAAAAAATGTGACCTTTTTAACAGTCACATTTCGCATATATATCAATTAGATTCAATAAGATTTCCACATTCTTTTCCATTGACTGAATGGGAACATATTCAAAACGTCCATGCGCATTCTCATATCCCGCTGATAAGTTAGGACAAGGAAGTCCTCTATGAGATAAGGCTGAGCCATCGGTTCCTCCTCTAAATGGTTCTGTTTGAGGTGTTAATCCTACACTTTCAATGGCTTGTTTCAAATATGGAATCATAAATGGTACTTGATCAATCGCTTCTTTTAAATTACGATATTGAATTCTTTGTGTAATATTTACGGTACCTTGTCCATACTCTTTATTTAACATATCCACAATCATTTTTAATGTGTTATTACGTATATCAAACTGCAAGCTATCATGATCACGAACGTTGATTTCAATCTTGGCATATTCACAATCCCCATTAAAACTCACCACATGATAAAAGCCTTCTCTTCCTTGGGTATATTGTGGTTTTTCTAATGCCGGTAATTTATTTAAGCATGCATTTCCAATATCCACCGCATTTTTCATAATACCCTTTGCGGTAGCTGTATGTACTGAAATACCATGAATCTCAATCGTTGAAAGACTCGCATTAAATGTTTCATCCATATAATAACCCAAATGATCTCCATCTAGTGTATATGCGATTGGTGATTTAAAGCGTTCTAAATCTAAATCTTTAGCAAGTCCACTTACTTCTTCATCTGGCGTAAATGCGACAGAAATAAAATTATGTTTGATTTCTGGATGTTTCACTAAATACTCCAACAACGTCATGACAGCTGCAATACTTGCCTTGTCATCCCCTCCAAGTAGTGTTGTACCATCCGTTAAAATCAAATCCTGCCCAATATATTGTTTCAGATTTGGAAATACAGATGGTGACATAATAATGTTTTTTTCTTTATTTAAAACAATATCATTCCCATCATAATTTTCTAGTACCCAAGGCTTCACATCTTTACCACTCGCATCCGGAGCTGTATCCATATGTGTCACAAAACCAATAGCTCTTCCCGATTTCACATTGGCCTCAAGAGATCCATATACTACACATGTATCTTTATCATAATATACATTAGTAGCCCCAATTTTTTGAAGCTCTTCATAGATAACACTAGCTAAATCATGCTGACAAGATGTAGTAGGAACACTTGTACTATGTGGATTGGATTCTGTATTGATTCTTACGTAGCGCATCAATCTCTCTTTTACTTGTTCATAAAATTCTGTCATACGAATTCTCCTTTTTTGATTATTTTATTCTTATTCTAAAAGAAATGAAAGACTGGAATTTAAAAAAGGTACCTACGAAGATGTAAGCGCCATTATAAGTCTATACTTTTTCTACTTCTTATATATGATAAGTCCATTGAAATGTCCATTTTCTTCAAATGAATAAATTTGAATATATGAAAATTCTTTGAATAGTTTACCAAACTCAACACATTGTTCTTGTGACTCAAAAACAACTTTGATCACATCTTGTAGTTTAGTTGAACATCCTTGGATACTAAGAACACTATTTTCTTTAATTTTTTCAAAGATAATATCAAATAAACATAGATACAAATTAATTTGTTCGTCATATTTTATACTTGAAAAAATATCTGTTGGAATATTCATTGAAAGTTTTATGTGTTTATTTTCTAATTTACTTTTACACTCATTTAAAACCACAGACATCGCTATATTATTCGAATATATCTGATTAAAGTTTTCCAATACAATTTTTTCTATTGCATCTATACTTTGTGCATATTCTGCCTGATCCCCAGATTTTTCGATCCTGTTTTTAATGTCGTGATTTCATGAAGCAATGAATGCATAAAATTAAAATTTGATTTATAGTTTCTATCCAACATATCAAATTTTATAGCATTTGGACTTTATGACCGGCGCATTGAATTTTTTAATATATTAAAAACACGATATCTCGCATTATTACGAAACATCGTGTTTTTACTTTGTCCTAAAAATCAAATGAGTAATTAGGGAATTCTAAAGGACATCTATATAACAAGTCTTATTTTAATTCAGGCCAGAAACCTTTATTAGCCTCAATCATGTCATCCAAGATAGCCTTAGCAACAGTCATACTAGGAACAGTCTTATTTAAAGTGAATGATTGCAATACTTTCTCATAAGAGCCTTCAATACAACCTTCAACTAATAGCTTTTCACTATTTAATTGTTGCATCATCAAACCTTGTTGGAACAATGGAATAGGCTTTTGAGAAATTACCTCTGGTCCATCCTTACCAATATAAGCAGGAACCTCAACCATTGCATCATATGGCATATTAGGTAAAGCACCCTTATTCTCAACAATTACCAAGAAACGAGCCTTAGTATCATTCTTAAGCGCAATTGCCAAATCAGCAATCCAGTCACCATGACTACCTGCATAGAATACCTTCTCATCAATCTTGCCTGTCTTTAAGTAATTATCAATACCATCAAACAAGTTCTTTTCACGAGAATTCATTACCTCATTAGCACGAGTATATTCAACATTTGAATGCTCAACAAACTCTTTACTTTGTAAGTAATAATTTAAATAAGTATTTGGAATATATTCAGGGAAGTTCTCAAGAATCTCATAAACACCCTTCCATACATAATACCAACTACCCTTCGCATGACGATTAGTATTGTTGCTAGTGCTTGTTAAACTTTCCTTACCCTTTAAATAAGAAGCAGGTAACAAGATTTCATGTTCCTTGATATAAGCCTTCAAAGGTTCCATGATACTTTCGCCCTTATATTCGATATTTGTAAACCAACCAAAATGATTTAAACCAAAGTAATCATATACGATATTCTTCTTATCCTTAATCTCTAATGCAGCAGCAACTAAATCAATAATAGCGATAGGCATATCACAAATATTGATAATACGAGCATTAGGTCTTAACTTATTGCAAGCCTCAGAAACAATAGAAGCAGGATTAGAATAGTTAAGAATCCAATAATCCTTCTTAGCATACTTTTCAACATCATCAATCAACTCAATCATAGGGAAGATGGTACGCATACCATATGCTAAACCACCACAGCCACAAGTCTCTTGACCAACACAACCATGCTTCAAAGGAATCTTCTCATCGCTTTCTCTCATTGCATACAAACCAACACGCATTTGAGCAAACACAAATGATGCATCAGTATAAGCTTCCTTCTTATCATTTGTTACAGTTAACTTAATACCTGAATGTAACTCTTCATCCAAGATCCACTTAACCACAACAGCAACCTTATCTTGTCTTTCCTTGTTGATATCGTATAAACGAATCTCATCAACACCTAGTTCATCCTTACGTAACGCAATAGACTTAACAATACCTGGAGTAAAAGTACTTCCTCCACCTGCAATCGCAATAATCATATATATAACCTCCTAATTTTACTTATTTAATGCTGCATCAACAGCTTTTCTAACTTGTGGAACCTCGATGCCGAAGATAACTTGAATATCATTGTTCTTCTTAACAACTCCACTATTCTTAACCTTATTAATAACTGCATCATTAACTAAACTTGCATCCTTAACCTTAACTCTTAAACGAGTAAAACAGTTATCAACATTCTCAATATTTTCTCTACCGCCTAAACCTTCAATGATTGTTTCGGCAACACCATCATTAGAAGTATTAACAGCCTTAACAGTAGCTTCTCCACCTTCAACAACAACAGTATCTTCTCTACCAGGTGTCTTTAAATTGAACTTCTTGATAATAAACACAAACACTACAAAGTAAACAATAATTTCAGCTAAAGCTAATACATACACCTTTGGCCAGCCAGTTCTTTCAACACCAGCAGATAAGTTCATCAAGAAACTATTAATTAAACCTGTAGTCATTGAATGAATATTGAACACCTTTAATAAAGCAACAAATGTACCTGCAATAATTGAATGAACTAAGAACAAGCCAGGTGCCACAAACGCAAACATGAAATCGATTGGCTCAGTAATACTACTTAAAGTGGCTGTTAATGCAAGCGGAATTAAGATATTCTTAGTATTCTTCTTATTCTCTGGCTTAGCTGTGTAATAGAAAGCGGCACAGATGCCAATATAACCAAATGTTTTAGCTAAACCTGTTCCCATATAATAGATTGAATCAGAGAAAGGAACGCCCATTTGTAACTCAGTTAATAGAATTGGATAAGCACCAACGATTGTCTTACCACCTAAAGCTAAAGTTCCACCTAAATCACCAAATTGGAAAGGTGCATATACTAAGTGATGTAAACCTGTAGGAATCAACAAACGTTCTAACATACCATATAGGAATAAACCAAAGGCACCACTACTAGCAATCACATTAGTTAATGCAGAAATACCATGTTGAACAACTGGCCATACATAACATGTAGCCACACCCATTAAGATTGAAACACAAACCATGCAAGTAAATGAGAAACGAGTTCCTGAATACATACTCCAATATCCCTTAAATGATGCATCACATGTCTTATTGAATACATAACCTGTTAAGCAACCAAGAATGATACCTGAGAATACGCCCATATCAGTAACTTGGAAACCTAATACTGTAGATTGACCTGTACCATATAAGCCTAACATTTTATTAGCTTCAGCTAATAAACCATTTGTAGACAATGTTGTATTATTAGCTACTAGGAACATGAAATAAGACATTAGACCTATCATTGCAGCCTGATGCTTATCTTTTTTAGCTAAAGCCGCTGCAATACCTACTGCAAACACAAGACCCAGGTTATTAATAATAACCATGATACATTGGTACAATAAGTTACCAACCAATTGAATAGGAGCCCATCCTAAGAAAGGCAATAACCCCACAATCGCTTTGTTAGTAACAAGCACACCAACAACAAGAATCATACCTGCCACTGAAATATAGCTTAGTGGCTGTACCATCGCCTTAGAAAATTTCTCTAAAGCAACCATAATTTTTTCTTTCACTTCTTTTCCCTCCTTCTAGTGAAATAAAAATAGACAAGACTAATAAATACTAAAAACTAGTATCTAATGGTCTTGCCTACTTAAAGTAACAATCCTAATTTAAATTTTTAATGCAGAAACCTTAACAAGTGAACCAACAAGTACACCTTCTCCTGCTTAGACAACTTATACCCAAATTTTCCTTGAACATAATTATCTATCTCCTCAATGCACAACTTACACTCTGTTTTCCTACTAACCAATAAGTCATACATATCATCTAGCTCAACTATATTCTCATTTTCATGATAGATAACACGATTAGCCAAGAACTTCAAATGTGTCATCAACCTAGTTGTATCTAGTTTTTCCTTATCAAAGGTGATATTAAATTGTTCACTAATAATATCTAATATTCCCTTAATAAATATAAGCGTATCAGAAATATCTTGAGTTGAAGCCTTAGTTGAAGCATTAATAATATGAAGAGCTATAAGCCCAGCTTCATCCTTAGGCAGTCTAACCTTAAGCATCTCCTCAATCCTATCAAGAGCCCATAATCCAACTTGATATTCCTTACGATATAAGTAAGAAATCTCTGAATTTAAGAAATTACTCATATTGGCATTCTTATAATATCTCTCAACCGCAAAATAGATATGATCGGCTAGTGCTACAAGAATTTGATTATCCAAAGAAACATTTAAATCTCTTGTAGCCTTTTCTGCAATCATCTCAGCAATTTGGAAATACTCAATAGGGACATCATCTAATAGTTCTTCAAACTTACTTAATTGATCATCTTTGATGAAATATATCTTTTCAATCTTTTTTTCATCAATAAGATCACCTGGTTTTTTACCAAATCCAATACCAGATCCCTGAACTATAGCTTCCTTATCATCAGTTTTCGTCGCCACAACATTATTGTTGTATACACGAATTACCCTCATCGATATCCCCCTTTTTTGTTAAAAAAAGACCTACCAATAAACAAATGTCTACTGGGTAGGTCTTGCCTAATTAAAGTAACAATCCTATTTTATAATCTGCTTACGATTTAAATTATAGCAATTCCCACACAAATGTCAACGCATTCTTTTTCTTTTTCATTTCTTTGGTTTCTTTTTCATTTGACAAGCAATCAAAAATGGGTTTAAATAATTACTGACAATGTTACTGTTCAATCAGGCATGAGTTATTCTTTTTAGATGCTCATGCCTTTTATTTTTAGGAAAGGAGATAACAGTATGTTCAATTTTTTAAAGAAAAACAATTTAGTCGCACCAGTTAACGGAAAAATTATTCCAATCGAAGAAGTACCAGATCCAGTCTTCGCCCAAAAAATGATGGGAGAAGGAATCGCAATCATCCCTGAAGATTCAAGCTTTGTAGCACCAGCAGATGGTACTATTACCCTAATTTCAGAAACAAAACATGCCTTTGGTATGACTCTAGATAACGGCATGGAACTTCTTGTTCATATAGGACTAGAAACTGTAAACCTTAAAGGAGAAGGCTTTAATACCTTAGTTGAAGTTAATACTAAAGTAAAACAAGGAACACCTATCATCTCAATTGATAGAGCTTTTATGGAATCTAAAAACATCAACCTTACCACACCTTTAGTAATCCTAAATCATAGTCTATTTAACATCTCGTTTTTAAACAACGACACAGCTAAAGCAGGTGAAACAGTTTTAATTACTTATAAGAAGAAGTAAAGAGTTCATTTTTGGATGGCTCAATTAGGAATTAACGAAAACAGCAATAATTTCTAAGTGAAGCCTTCAAACAAAACTCAAAATTAGATGACCACATCAGAGTATCGATTTACTCCAATGTGGTTATTTTCTTATGCTCAAGTACCGAAATGGCATGTGAAGTTATTATATGAACAACCTCCAACATGCACATCGCACTAGCAGATTGCTTCACTCCAATAAAACTTTTTCTATTGTGTTTTTGAGAATTTTTATAAATTCTTGTGCTTTAAATTTCAATTTGTCACATTGGTTGATACTTGAAATAATTAAATCTAATGTTGTGTCGTTAGGCATGTAGATCATGATACTGTTCAATTTTTCCTGCGTAAGCTTCGGGTTAGTATTTTTATTTATATATTCCGACAAATCTATATGTTGTTTATATAGCTTTCAACAAACAAATCATTGGTGTCTTACCAAATAAAACTATTATTAGAGATTTGTCCGAGTTTACAAATTATATGATTGTAAAAGATGGAGTATTTTTAATGATTAATAACAAAAAAGCAAGAATTAATTCTTTTATTTAAGGAAAAGAAAATAAAAGGTATCTAAAACTTAAAATATTTTGGACTAAACTTTTATAAATTTCCCCAAATTGTTATGAACCTCATAAGTCAGGATTTTATTACAATCCTGACTTAACTTAACGACATTGAAACTGATTTCGAAACTCCTGCAAATGATTTTAAATCATTAGTTTCTACTGTATACAACACTTTAAAACTTGCGTCTGTTATTTTTTCAAATCTACACAAAATCTTATTCATTATTTTTGCCTCTTATACATAACTAGTCAATAATTAAAATAATATATTATACTTAAATTAGAAAGGCAGGCACTTAACTATGAAAAAATTAGCTATCGCAATCACCAGTCTACTTTTAATGACTGGATGCTCTTCTACACCTACCATCACAAACACAAATAATATTAAGGAGCATATTCTAAAGGATAATGTAGCTTATGATTCATTCTCTTCATATAGTGATTCAGATACAATTATTCGTTTGCCAAATGGAGAATATATACATGGAACAAAAGAAGTGAATGGAAAATATTATGATAGTGATCAAGATTCAGGAGCCATTCAGGCAAAAAAAGCTAAATATTATGCTTTACTAGCTATGGATGTAAATAACTATTTAACTGAAGAATTTGAGGGATTCAATGATTCAGATGAGGTTTTCTATAATAAGAAAAATGGTGGCTTCACAGATGCATCTACAGTCATGGATGAAAATGGTAACGAAAAAGACTTAGCCAATAATCCAAATTATGATTCTATGACAGTAAAAGAAGCAAAAGAAAAAGAATACAATCGTTTGATCCAAGAAGATGCTAAAGAAGAAAAGAAAAATCTGTCTTCTCCAGTAAGTGAATTAAACTCATTATTGCCAAAAACAGATTCTATTTCACGAACGGTTTTCAACAAAAAGAATAAATATGCCATTCATTATTATGAAGTAGAAGAAAATGAATATTTTGACTACATAAAGAAAATAAAGGAGAAAGGTTTTGATTCCATTGATCCAAATTCTCCAGAAGAAACATTTTTAGGTGTTAACAGTGATAATATATTAGTCAATATACACTATGATGCAACAAATAAAATCCTTGATTTAGACATTCGAAGACAATAAATTTAAATTGCTCAAACAACATTTAGTTGTCTGAGCTTTTTTAATACAAAGAAAAAAAGACTGGAATTTTTCATCCAGCCTTTGACATTAGAATAATCCTACGATCTTACCATCTTCATCCACATCCATGTCTAATGCACTTGGATGTTTTGGAAGACCTGGCATTGTTAATACTTTACCTGTTAGAGCAACAATAAAGCCTGCACCTAAACTTGGGCGTAATTCACGAACTGTAATTCTAAATCCTGTAGGACGACCCATTACTTTACCATCATCTGATAATGACATTTGTGTTTTAGCCATACAAATTGGTAATTTATCCCATCCTAATTCATTGAACTTCGCAATTTGTGCTTGTGCTTCTTCTGTAAAATCAACACCATCTGCACCATATACTTTCTTGGCAATGGTTTCTACTTTTTCTTCAATTGACTTATCTAAATCATATAAAGGAGCATAGTTATTTTCTTGATCACATAACGCAACTACTTTGTTGGCTAAATCAATAGCACCTTCTCCACCTTTTGCCCATACTTGAGATAATGACATTGGGTGGTTGTTTTCTTCGCACCATTTTTCTAATGCAGCTACTTCAGCCGGTGTATCTGTCGCAAATTCATTAATCGCAACAATGTATGGTAAACCAAATTGTTGTACGGTATCAATATGTTTTGCTAAGTTTTCACATCCTGCAAGCATAGCCTCTACATTTTCTTCTTTTAAATCTTCTAAGGCAATTCCACCATGTTGTTTTAAGGCACGAATTGTCGCAACGATTACAACCGCATTTGGTTTAAGATTAGCCAATCGACACTTGATATCCAAGAATTTTTCAGCGCCTAAATCCGCACCAAATCCAGCTTCTGTAACTGTATAATCTGCAAGTTCTAGACATGCTTTTGTGGCAATGACAGAGTTACATCCATGCGCAATATTCGCAAATGGACCACCATGAATCAATACTGGATTGTGTTCAAGTGTTTGAACAACGTTAGGCAATACAGCATCTTTCATAACCATAGCCAATGCGCCTTCTATACCCAAATCATGTACATATACAGGCTTATCATCATAAGTATATGCCACAAGCATTTTTCCAAATCTTTTCTTTAAATCCATTAAATCATCTGCCAAACATAAAGCTGCCATGATTTCACTTGCGACAGTAATATTAAATCCGTCTTTACGTTCAACTCCATTGGCTTTTGCACCACAACCAATGGTGATATTACGCAAAGTACGATCATTCATATCTAAACAACGTTTGAAAGTTACTTTTTCAGGATCAATATTCAATTCATTTCCCTGATGAATCACATTATCTAAACATGCACTAACTAAGTTATTAGCTGTTGTAATCGCATGCATATCTCCAGTAAAGTGAAGGTTGATATCTTCCATTGGTACAACTTGGGCATAGCCACCACCTGTAGCTCCACCTTTTAATCCAAATACTGGACCTAAACTTGGTTCACGTAAAGCCATCATCGTTTTCTTACCTAAACGATTTAAAGCATCACCTAAACCAACAGTTGTCGTACTCTTTCCTTCTCCAGCCTTAGTAGGATTAATGGCTGTAACTAATACTAATTTTCCATGAGGATTATTTTCAATGGATTTTAAATAATCAAAAGACAATTTAGCTTTATATTTTCCATAATGTTCCAAGCTATCTGCAGGAATTCCAATTTTTGCGGCAACCTTTTCAATTGGTTCCATGACACATTCTTGTGCAATTTCTAAATCTGTTTTAGCCATTTTACATATCCTTCTTTCCAATATCATTTCTGTGAAATAAATCTTTACATTGAATCTTTTCTAATTCTTTATATGTATGATCAAATGCAGTCTGTAAGTCATCTTCTAGAGTAACGACCATTAAAACACGGCCTCCATCTGTGACCAATCCTTCATCTGTCATTTTTGTTCCCATGTGGAAAACCAATCCATCTACATCGTCTACACCTGTAATCAAAGATCCTTTTGTAGAGCTTGCAGGATAGTTTGTACTTGCTAAAACAACACCGTGACTGACTTTATCTGTCCATTTTAGTTCAACTGGTTTATTATCCATTAAATCTAAAATAGCTTGGACAAAATCACTTTCTAAACGAGGCAAAATAACTTCGGCTTCTGGATCTCCAAAACGTGCATTAAATTCAATTGTTTTGATACCTTTTTCTGTCAACATCAATCCACCATATAAGAATCCAGTGAATGGAACACCTTCTTTAACCATAGCACTTGCCATTGGTTTCATAATTTCATCCATAGCTTCATCGATAATTTCAGAAGTAATCTTCTTAACTGGACTATAAGATCCCATACCACCTGTATTTGGGCCTTTATCTCCATCAAATACACACTTGTGATCTTGGGCTACTTCTAAAGGTACAACTGTTTCATTGTGTACTAGACAGATCAAAGAAAATTCAAATCCAAATAAACATTCTTCAATCACAACCGAATTATTTTCAATCGCAAAGGCAATGTCTAAGGCTTCCTTAGCCTGTTCTAACGTAGAAGCTACTGTAACACCTTTTCCAGCTTTTAAGCCATCTTCCTTAATAACAATAGGAGCTCCCTGTTCTTGTACATAAGTCCATGCAGATTCTAAATCATAGAATGTTTTATATGCAGCTGTTGGAATATTGTATTTTGCCATAATTTTCTTGGCAAAATCCTTACTTGATTCAACCTGAGTTGCTTTTTTGTCTGGCCCAAAAATCTTTAGGCCTTCTTTTTTAAACGCATCTACAACACCTAGAGCTAAAGTTGCCTCAGGACCTACGATGGTTAAATCTACATTTCTTTCTTTTGCCAAAGCGACAAGACCTTCTACATCATTGTCTTTCACATTGACACATTCTCCAATTTTTTCCATTCCAGGATTACCTGGAGCACAAATCAACTCATCACACAAAACTGAGCGTTTGCATGCATACGCAAGTGCGTGTTCACGTCCGCCCTTACCGATAACTAGTATTTTCATTGCGTTTTAATCTCCTTTTTCTTTACCATTCAATCATAACAGAAAAAAGCCCCTAATGGGTCTTTATTCACAATTTTTTTAACAGAAAAAAGGTAGAACATTATATTCTACCCCCTTTGTTTTCTAAACCTTTAAGAATTGTGCTACATCTAGCACGAAAATTGTGGCTCCACCAACAGTAACTTCCACAGGAAAACTTGCATAACGGCCAATGTCATAACTAGCTGTACTAGGTACAATTTCCGTTCGCTTACTTGAATATTCCTTGATGATATCTATAGCTGCTTCTACTTTTTCGTCTTCACAACCAATGATCAACGTTGTATTGCCTGCGCGAAGGAATCCACCAGTCGTTGCTAATTTAGTAACAGAAAAACCATTTTTATTTAGTGCATTACTTGCCACTGGACTATCGTCATTTGATAAAATTGCTAGGATAAGTTTCATAGTGCTTCCCCCACCTTTCTAAGGTTATTATATAAGAATTTATGCGCAACTACAACAAGAAAAAAGAACCATAATCTTTAGAACAATTTCTCTTATTTCATGTATAATAGATATAGAGTTTAAAAGGGGTTAATTATGTTTAGGGAATTTAATTTTTTGTGCACAAAAAAAGACTGGACCATATCTTTCGAGGGTCAACTATGACAAATAAAAAAAGGAAAGATACTTTCGGAAATGGCTTGATTGCTTTTTTATTTATATGCATGATATTTTTGATGGGTTATGCTTTTAAAAATCCTATATTATTATATTCTACAAATCCAGAAGTAGAGATCAATCATGAATATGATCCAAAGACAAACATTCAACAAGTCTTCTATCATTCGGATTCTAGTGTTCAAGTTTCAAGTGATATCGATACTAAAAGAGTGGGTAATTATACAGTTACTTATCAAATAAAAGACTATAAAAAAACGTGTACAGTCTCAGTAAAAGATACGAAAGCGCCAAAGCTAAAAGTTAAAACGTACACCACCGATTTAAAAGAAGATGTGAAGCCCAATTCTTTTGTAGAAAGTGTTGAAGATGATTCAAAGGTTACCTTATCTTTTAAAAATAAAGTGATTAAAGATGAAAAACAAACAGTGACGATCATAGCTAAAGATGCATATGGAAATTGCACAATGAAAGATACGACACTTATGTTAAAAAAAGATACTGAAAAACCTGTTATTAGTACAGATCCAATTCATGTCTATACAGATTCAAAACCGAACTATAAATCTTATATTGAAGTAACGGATAACTTAGATTTAAATCCAAAGATCAAAATCGATTCTTCAAAAGTAAAGACAAAAAAAGAAGGCACTTATAAATTAACGGTTACGGCAACGGATCGTTCTGGCAATAAGGCTAAGAAAAAGATTAGTGTCGTTGTTGAGAAACCTGCAAAAGTCGTTTATCTAACATTTGATGATGGTCCAAGTGAAAATACAGATAAAGTATTAAAGATACTAAAGAAATATGATGCGAAAGCTACATTCTTTGTGACTGGAAACAATCAAAAATATAATGATTCCATTCGAAAAGCAGAAAAACAAGGAAATACGATTGCACTTCATACATATACGCATGATTATGCGACCGTCTATTCATCTACAGAAGCATATTTTAATGATTTACAACAAATAAGTGATATGGTTAAACAAATCACAGGAAAAGCTCCAAAATATATTCGTTTCCCTGGTGGTTCAAGCAATATGGTTTCTGCCAACTACTCTCAGGGTATTATGTCAAAACTTGATAGTATGGTACATGAAAGAGGTTATGAATATTTTGACTGGAACTGCTCAAGTGGGGATGCCGCTTCAAACAGCGTACCTGCTCAAACAATCGTCGATAACTCAACGAATTGTAACTACGATCAAATTATGTTGTTGTTCCACGACTCAAGTCCTAAAACTTCTACAGTTGAAGCTTTGCCAGCCATCATTGAAAACTATAAAAGTCGTGGTTATGTATTTAAAGCGATCAGTGATGATACACCGATATTCCATCATGGAGTCAATAACTAAGTCAGCAATTTGCTGGCTTTTTTTATACAAAAAAATCGAAGGAATTAACCCTCGATTACTGCTTTGTAGTACTTTAATAGATCTTGCATCAATTCAATACTTTCTTCAACCTGATCTTCATTCATCACAACAACTTTTGTGTAGTTATGTAAAAGTATAGATCTAGAAACATTATATGTTTCTTCCAAATGATTGACCCAATCCTCTGCTTCTAAGCCTTGCTGCTTTGTAATAACACCTTCTGATATAATTACACCTTTTACGTCTGCAAACGATACGGGAACACTCCATTTGATAAGTCCTGCATGACATGCATACTTTTGCGGTTTATTTGATTTTAAAGCTCCTGTATAATTTTCAAATGTACATTCATCACATTGACGTAATGCAGATGAACTTGTTTTTAAACATTTACAAAAGAAATTCTTTTCCTTTGCACTGCTAATTTCTGTCTCGTCTTGCACGAAATAGCATCTTAATCCAGTAATATGGTAATACGCATCCATCACCTTTTGGATAGCTTCTTCAGGCAACATAATATAGCACCTCAAATCCTTTTCTTATCTTAATTAAATCACTTTCAGTGACTTATTTCAAGCATATTGTAAGCCGTTTCAATCACTTTGGCCGCTTTTTTGTAAATTAAAACCAGATGTTTCCATCTGGTTTCTTGAACTATTAAATTCCTTTTATTTTATGAAATGCATGCTGTGCTGCAATGGCACCATCATTACATGCCGTAATAACCTGTCTTAAATTTTTGTCAATGACATCGCCTGCTGCATAAATTCCTGGAATTTTTGTTTGACGATCATCATCGACTAGAACATAGCCACGCTCATTTAATATACCTAAATCTTGTACGCAATCCGTATTTGGATCTTGTCCAACATAAGGGAAGATACCTGAACATTCTATAACTTGTTTTTCATGAGTATCCACATTTTCAAGTTCAATACCGGATACTTTTCCTTCCGAACTTAAAATTTGAACAGGAATATGCTTCTTAATGACATGAATCTTTGCGTTCTCTTCAATTTGTTTTTGAATATGTTCTTCAGCTCTAAATACGTCTCTTCGAATCACAATCGTAACACTGCGCGCAAGCCCGGCAAGATAAATCGATTCTTCTAATGCCGAGTTTCCTCCACCAATCACTACAACCTCTTTATCTCTAAAAAATGCACCGTCACAAACTGCACAGAAAGAAACACCATGTCCTAGATTTTCATTTTCCCCAGGAATATTCAATAAACGTTCCTTTGTTCCTGTCGCAAGAATGACAGCTTTCCCTTTCACAACATTCCCATCGTTTAAATATACATTTTTATTTTCATCGATTTTATTGACTTCACCATACGCATATTCAGCTTGAAAAGATGTTGCTTGTTCAAACATATCCATTGCCAACTGTGTACCTTCAATATCTTTTATACCTGGATAATTACTGATTTTATTTGTCTTAATCAATTTTCCACCTGGCGCTCCATTTTCTAATATCAAAGTTTTAAGTCCTGCCCTTGAACCATATAATGCTGCGCTTAAACCAGCAGGGCCGGCACCAACTATTACCAAATCGTATTGTCGCTCCATATGCGATCCTCCTTACATAATGATACTAACTGCATTAAATCATCGATGACCTTACATGGATGTGCTTTTTCTAAAGCTTCACGTTGTTTTTCATCTACACTAAACCCTACAGAATAGGCAGCCATATTTTTTGCGGCTACAATATCCGCAACATTATCACCAACATAAATACAATCGTCATGACTAGTATGTAATAAGTTGCATGCTTCAATCAAGCCAGATGCACTTGGCTTAGGTTCGGGCAAATTTTCTTTTCCCAATACAACCTTGAAATAGCCATCTAAACCAGCTTGTTTTAGTCCTCTTTTCACCACTTCAATACGCTTATTTGATACTACCGCACACTGTATATTTTGTTCTTTTAACCCCTCTAACATTTCTTTAGCATGAGGCACTTCCTTTAACAGATTTTTATGCAAAGATTTATTGATTACTTGATAACGATCAATAATACTTTGTACCTGATCTTCTGGGAAATACTTTGAAAAAGTTACTTCTAGCGTTGGTCCAAAGAATGAATATAGTTCTTCATTTGATAATTCATAATCGGGTTTTAATTCTTTAAAAACTCTTCTAAATGTTTCAAAAACTAATTGTTGTGAATCAATCAGCGTTCCATCCAAGTCAAACAAAACAATCGGTTTATTTTTCCAGTGAAAAGCTTTATGAAATACGCCCATTAAGCCAAGACAACCAACAACCATTAAAGCTAAAGATACAAGTTGAGCTGTACGAAGGCCAAATACCATTAAAGAATCAGTTCGCATTCCTTCAACCACAAAACGTGTAATTCCATACCATACCATATACATAAATCCGCAGTCCCCGCGTCTTTTATACCAATGCTTACGGAAAATAAGTGTGATAAACAAGAATCCTAATAGATTACATACACTTTCAAATAAGAAAGTAGGCATACGATAGGCTCCATCAATAAACATTTGATTTTTAATAAACACTGGATAATGCGCAAAGAAACTCTCAGATACAATCCCACCATAGGCTTCTTGATTCATAAAGTTTCCCCAACGCCCAAAGGCTTGTGCCAATAACACAGTTGGCATAATCAAATCAAACATTCTAAGAAATGAAATGTGGCGTTTCTTAAAGAAGAATAAACTAAAAATAGTTCCTGCAATCAAGCCTCCATGTATGGCCAAACCACCGTTCCAAATGGCTACAATTTCATTTAGGTGTGAAGAATAATAATTCCATTCAAAAATAACATACCATGCTCGAGCTCCCAAAATTCCAATAAACAACATAGGAACTACATAATCATCTAGAACTTCAGGTGCATATCCCCATTTTTTCATTGTTCTTTGACATAGTAAATAAGCACATAATGCGCCTGTTAAAATTAAAACGGCATACCAAGCAATTTCTAAAGATCCAAAAGAAACAAAAATTCTAGTGTTCGGAAACAGATGCATCGAATTCCTCCTTCTTATTCTCGGATATTTGCGATAATACTCGCTCTTCAAATTCTTTAGCTGAATCTAAGCCATCTTTCAACAATAAGAAGTTTGTCACAGCCGTTTCAATAACAGATGACATTGGTCGTCCTTGAGAAACCGGAATAGTCATCTTTAAAATTTTGATTCCTAAAATCTCATTGTATTCTTTTTCTTCAATTCCAACTCGATCATATTCATAAGAATCATTAAATGGCTCTAAATCGATTTGAAATTCAATTTGTGTTTCATGGGCAACAGCTCCTACTCCATACATGCGAGAAACATTAATAATTCCAACACCTCTTAGTTCCATGAACCCTTCTAACATAGGTGTCGTTCTTCCTACCAAATCATCGTGTATTTTGTAACAATCAATACGATCATCACCGACTAATTGATGGCCTCGTTTGATAAGTTCCAAGGCAATTTCACTTTTTCCCATACCACTTCGACCGGTAATCAATACACCAACACCAAATACACGCACTAACTCTCCATGAATGACTACAGATTCTGCAAGACATTCATCCAAATAGTTTGTGATACTAACGATTGCGTGTGATGTTTGATATTCTGTTTTAAACACAGGAAAATTTTTACGTTGTGCTATCTCTTTTAAAACAGGAGGGCACTCATGCCCATGTGCAACCACAATACATGGTGTACTATCTCCTGTCAAAAATTCAAAAGAACGACGCTGAGAAATTTCATCCATCTGCTCTTCGATATATCCTATTTCTTTATCTCCAAGTACGACAAGACGTTTTGTCTGTGTGTCTGGAAAATATCCGGCTAATTCTAATCCAGGGCGGTTTGTATCTGCCAAAGTTAATGGACGATTTAATGAGTCTGAATCCCCAGTTACAATAGTCCACATGAATTTTTTAGCTAAATCACGAACAATTACTTTTGCCATGGTCTCCTCCTTTTTCTAACATTGGTTTTAAATATTGACCTGTATAACTCTCTTTACATGCAGCAACCTTTTCTGGAGTTCCCGTACAAATCACAGTTCCTCCTCCTTGTCCACCTTCAGGTCCCATATCTATAATTTGATCTGCACATTTGATCACATCCAAATTGTGCTCTATAACTAATACTGTATCACCGTGTTCTACAAGACGTTGTAGAACATCAATCAATTTCTTTACATCATCACTATGCAAACCTGTTGTTGGTTCATCAAGCACAAATAATGTTTTTCCTGTTGCCTTCTTTTGAAGTTCACTTGCCAGTTTAACACGTTGTGCTTCACCACCTGATAAAGTCGTAGCACTTTGACCTAACTTAATATAAGAAAGTCCTACATCGTTTAATGTTTGTAGTTTATGTTTGATTTTTGAAACATTGCTGAAGAATTCCAAGGCTTCTTCAACCGTCATATCCAATACATCCGCAATCGTCTTACCTTTATACTGAACTTGTAATGTTTCTTCGTTGTAACGCTTTCCACCACATTGATCACAAGGTACATAAACATCTGGTAAAAAGTGCATAGAAATACGTAAAATTCCATCGCCTTGACAGGCTTCACAACGTCCACCTTTCACATTGAATGAAAAGCGTCCTTTATCATAACCTAACATTTTAGCTTCTTTTGTCTGCGCAAATAAATCACGAATATCATCGAATACACCTGTATATGTAGCAGGATTTGAACGTGGCGTTCTACCGATTGGATCTTGTCCTATTTCAACAATTTTATCAATATTTTCGATTCCTTGAATTTCTTTACATGCCCCTGGCTTAATTCTTAATCGCCCTAGTTCATGTTGTAAACCATGTGTTAACACTTCTGTAACTAATGACGATTTCCCACTTCCTGAAACACCAGTCACAACAGTAAATGTACCAAGTTTAATAGTTACATTCACATTTTTTAAGTTGTTTTGACTCGCTTTCACAATCTTTAGTTTCTTGCCATTTCCTTTGCGACGTATTGTCGGCACTTCAATTCTTTTACGTCCACTTAAATAAGCTCCCGTAATTGAGTTTTCGTTCTGCATAATTTCTTCCGGTGTTCCCACCGCAACAATTTGTCCGCCATGCACACCGGCACCAGGTCCTACATCCACAATATAGTCACTTGCTCGCATTGTGTCTTCATCATGTTCAACCACAATTAATGTATTGCCTAAATCACGCATATCTTTTAACGCACCAATCAAACGATCATTGTCTCTTTGGTGTAAACCAATACTTGGTTCATCCAAAACATACATAACACCCGTTAAGCGGGATCCAATCTGTGTTGCCAAGCGAATACGTTGCGCTTCTCCACCTGATAAAGTGGATGCTAAACGATCAAGAGTTAAATAACTAAGTCCAACATGATTTAAAAATGAAAGACGGTTTTTAATTTCTTTGACCACTAACTCTGCAATCTTAGCTTGTGTTGGCGTTAATTCTAACTGATCCATAAAATCGATGGCTTCACTAATACTCATTTGCGTCCATTCATAAATGTTTTTTCCACCAACAAGTACAGATAGTGCCTGTTTATTTAATCGTGCTCCATGACATTTCGGACATTGAGCATCTGCCAAGAAAGAACCGTACCATTCTCGAGACATCGTTGAAGTAGTTTCCATATATCTACGTTCAATCATAGGGCAAACACCTTCAATGCATTCTAGCTTTGTTGAGACGATTCCCGAACGAGAATTCAACTGGTATGCGATTGGTACATCTGAACCATATAATAAATAGTTAAGCTTCTTCTTAGGTAAATCTTTGATAGGTGTATCCATGTCTATTTCATAATATTTAATAAGCGCATGAATTCTCTGCCATTCTAGATTTTCTGTATTTACAATATTTTTATAATAATGAATGCCTCCTTGGGCAATTGATTTGGTATCGTCCGGAATCAACAAAGATAGATCTACTTTCTGTGTAATACCTAGTCCTTTACATTCTGGACAAGCTCCGAAAGGCGCATTAAATGAAAATAATTTAGGTTCTAGTTTAGGTACAGAAAAACCACACACTTTACATGCATAATTGCTTGAAAATAATGTTTCAGAATCATTCGTTAGTAAAATAGCTAAACCATCGCTTAATTTGAGTGCAGTTTCTAATGAATCATGAAAACGCGAACGATCATCACTCTTTACAATGCGATCAACAACAACATCAATTGAATGTTTCTTGTTCTTATCTAAAGGTTCAAGTTCTTCAAGATACTTAATTTCTCCATCAATACGAACACGAATATAGCCTTCTTTCATTAAATTTTCTAAAAGATCTTTATGTGATCCCTTTTTACCTTGAATAACAGGACTCAAAATTGTACATCTAGTTTTATCAGGTAGTTCCATGATCTTATCAATCATTTCCTTAATAGTATTTCCAGTAATCGGAATATGGTGATCAGGACAATAAGGGACACCTATACGTGCATATAATAAACGTAGATAATCATAAATTTCGGTAACTGTTCCTACAGTTGAACGTGGATTATTAGATGTAGTTTTTTGATCAATTGCGATGGCTGGTGATAATCCATCGATTTGATCGACATCAGGTTTTTCGCTATTGCCAAGAAATTGTCTAGCGTATGCGGATAGAGATTCCATATATCGACGTTGTCCTTCAGCATAAATGGTATCGAAGGCTAGGGACGTTTTTCCACTTCCAGAAACGCCTGTCATAATGACTAATTTATCTTTGGGTAGTTTTAAACTTATATTTTTAAGGTTGTTTTCACGAGCACCTTGTATTGTTATGTACTTTTGGTCCATAATAAACCTCCTTTACGTTTTATTATACCATAAACATCTATTCATGATATGTGAAAAAATGTGCAAGGAAAAAAGCCAAGTCTTTTATTTACTTAGACTTGGCTTTTGAATATAAAAGGCAAAAAAAAGGACCCGGCAGCTAGCTATCTTCGCAGGGGCAAGCCCAACTATTGTCGCCGTGAAAGTGCTTAACTTCTGAGTTCGGGATGAGTTCAGGTGTGTCCACTTTGCTATCGCCACCGGATCTTGAGTTCTCTTTCGATCCCTCAAAACCGAACAACTATTCTGAAGAAATTCCATATTCCTGATTAAGTCCTCGACCGATTAGTACCAGTCAACTCCGTACATCACTGCACTTCCATCCCTGGCCTATCTACCTTATCGTCTTTAAGGGGTCTTACTTCTTGCGAATGGGAGATCTCATCTTGGAGTAGGCTTCGTGCTTAGATGCTTTCAGCGCTTATCCTTTCCCTACTTAGCTACCCGGCTATGCCCCTGGCGGAACAACCGGTGCACCAGCGGTAGGTCCATCCCGGTCCTCTCGTACTGAGGACAGCTCTCCGCAGATCTCCTTCGCCCACAACAGATAGGGACCGAACTGTCTCACGACGTTCTGAACCCAGCTCGCGTACCGCTT
>ERZ827478.254-NODE-254-length-61079-cov-95.593734_pt1 | contig 61079 bp, 53 predicted proteins | sample MGYA00519705_ERZ827478 | MGnify/ENA primary metagenome ERZ827478 (study PRJEB31778, sample SAMEA3449318) | human gut metagenome | biome: human gut; feature: human-associated habitat; material: faeces | place: United Kingdom | collected 2010/2012 ...
CCGGCCAACACCACCTACGGCGAGAACACCGGCGTTCTGGCGCTGTCCAAGGTCTATGACCCCAAGGTCATCCGACTGGCCGCTCTGTTTGCCATCATCCTTTCCTTCTGCCCCAAGTTTGCCGCGCTGATCGTCGCCATGCCCGCCGCTACCATGGGCGGCGTGAGCCTGGTGCTGTACGGCATGATCTCCGCCGTGGGCGTGCGGAACGTGGTTGAGAACAACGTGGACTTCACCAAGAGCCGCAACGTTCTGGTCGCCGCCATGATCATGGGTCTGGCCGTGGGCGTGACCTACAACGGCGCCATTGTCATCCCCGTCGGCGGCGTGACCATCAGCCTGTCCGGTCTGGCCGTGGCTGCTCTGGTGGGCATCCTGATGAACGCCGTTCTGCCCGGCAAGGACTACGAGTTCGGCACCAACGAGCAGGGCGATACCTCCGTCAACTTCGGCACGAGAGCTGAATAATATCCGATTTTCCCAGGGGCGGAGCCGCAGGCTCCGCCTCTTTTCTTCGAGAAAACACAAAAAACATTCGGAATATCCAACAAAAATATTGCATTTATTTCGTCAATGTGCTATACTCTATAGTCGATATTTTGTGTAATTCGGTTTCGAAAGGGAGACTTTTTATGGTACCTCAGGATAAAATTCGCAACATTGCCATCATCGCCCACGTTGACCATGGCAAGACCACGCTGGTGGACGAAATGCTCAAGCAGGGCGGCATTTACCGGGAAAATCAGGCCACTGTGGAACGGGTCATGGACTCCGGCGATCTGGAGCGGGAGCGGGGCATCACCATTCTTGCAAAGAACACTTCCGTGCATTATAAGGACTACAAGATCAACATCGTGGACACCCCGGGTCACGCCGATTTCGGCGGCGAGGTGGAGCGCATTCTGAAAATGGTCAACGGCGTCATTCTGCTGGTGGACGCCGCCGAAGGCCCCATGCCCCAGACCCGCTTCGTCTTGCAGAAGGCGCTGGAGCTGGGTCACAAGGTCATCGTGGCCGTGAACAAGATCGACAAGCCCGACGCCCGGGTGCATGAGGTCATGGACGAGGTGCTGGAGCTGCTGCTGGATCTGAACGCCACCGACGAGCAGTTCAACAGCCCCACCGTGTTCTGCTCCGGCCGTCAGGGTACGGCTTCCTACAGTCCCGACGAGGCAGGCACCGACCTGACCCCCCTGTTCGAGACCATCGTCAACTATATTCCTGCCCCTGACGGCGACGACACCGCGCCGCTGCAGCTGCTGGTCTCTTCCATCGACTATAACGACTACGTCGGCCGTATCGCCGTCGGCCGGGTGGAGCGGGGCACCATCAAGGTCAATCAGGAGGTCACCATCTGCGACTTCCATGACGCGAACGTGAAAACCAAGGGCAAGGTCGTGGCGCTGTACGAGTTCGACGGCCTGAGCAAGAACCCCGTCCAGGAGGCTCACGCCGGTGAGATCGTGGCGCTGTCCGGTATGGCGGACATCACCATCGGCCGCACCCTGTGCGCTCCGGAGTGCGTGGAGCCGCTGCCCTTCGTGAAAATTTCCGACCCCACCATCGAAATGACCTTCGCCGTCAACGATTCCCCCTTCGCGGGCAAGGAGGGCAAGTTCGTCACCTCCCGGAACCTCCGCGACCGGCTGGAAAAGGAGCTTCTCAAGGACGTTTCTCTCCACGTCACCGAGCAGGGAACGGATTCCTTCAACGTGGCCGGGCGGGGCGAAATGCACCTGTCCATCCTCATGGAGACCATGCGCCGGGAGGGCTACGAGTTCTCCGTGTCCACCCCCCGCGTGCTGACCAAGGTCATCGACGGCAAGGTCTGCGAGCCTATCGAGCGGATGGTCGCCGACGTGCCGGAGGAGTGCATGGGTTCCGTCATTGAGAAAATGGGCAAGCGGAAGGGCGATTTGCTGGGCATGACCCCCATGGGCAGCCGCTACCGTCTGGAATTTCTGGTTCCCTCCCGCGGCCTGTTCGGCTACCGCAACGAATTCCTCACCGATACCCGTGGCGAGGGCGTCATGTCCTCCGTGCTGGATTCCTACGCTCCCATGAAGGGCGAGATCGAGCGGCGGCAGGTGGGTTCCCTTGTCGCCTTTGAGACCGGCGAAGCCGTGGCCTATGGTCTCGCGGCGGCGCAGGAGCGGGGCGCGCTGTTCATCGGCCCCGGCACGCCGGTTTACGCCGGTATGGTCGTGGGCGTTTGCAGCCGCAACGAGGATATGACCGTGAACGTCTGCAAGAAGAAGCAGCTGACCAATATGCGCGCCGCCGGTTCTGACGAAGCCCTCCGGCTGACGCCTCCCCGCATTCTCTCTCTGGAGCAGTGCCTGGAATTCCTGGCGGACGACGAGCTGCTGGAATGCACGCCCAAGAGCCTGCGCATCCGCAAGCGGGAGCTGGATCACGCGGCCCGTATGCGCAATCTGATGAAGAAGCGCGCTCAGGACAACGCCTGAATCCGGTGAAGATCCGATTTTTACCGGTCTGCGTTCTGCTGGCGCTGCTGCTGACGGGCTGCGGCCATGCCGCGCCTGAAACCACTGCGCCCACATTGCCGGAAACGCAGGCCGCTGCGACGCAGCCGACCCAAACGTCTCAGCCTGAGACCCTCCCCACGGAAACGCAGCCTGCGGAGGAACACTTTCTTCTGACCTTCGCGGGGGACTGCACCTTCGGCAGCAACCCGACCAACTATTACGCGGAATCCGGCTTTATCAAGACCGTGGGCGATGACTACGCCTATCCCTTCGCCAACGTGATCGACTATTTCGCGGGCGACGAGTTCTCCATGGTGAATCTGGAAGGCCCCCTGTGCGACGAGGGTAACCCCATGCAGAAGAAGCATGTGTTCCATGGCCCCACGGCTTACGTAAACTGCCTGACGGAGAATTCCATCGAGGCCGTGACTGTGGCCAACAACCATTCCATGGACTACGGCGCAAACGGCTACGCGTCCACGCTGGCGGTGCTGGAACAGGCGGGCGTCCCCTACGTGGAGCGGGACAGCACCGCTGTGGTCACCACGGGCAGCGGCCTGACCATCGGGCTGTATGCCGCCGTGTACTACAAGCTGGATGTGGCGGACATGACCGCAAAGATTGCTGCCCTGCGGGAGCAGGGGGTGGACTTAATCATCTTCGTCCCCCATTGGGGCGTGGAGGGTACATACCACCCCACCGAAGAACAGAAGCAGGTGGGTCACGCCGCCATTGACGCCGGTGCGGACATCGTGTTCGGTTCCCATCCCCATGTTTTGCAGCCCATTGAGGAATACGGCGGCGGTATCATTTTCTACTCTCTGGGGAATTTCAGCTTCGGCGGAAACGGCGCTCCCAAGGACTATGACACGGCGCTGGTGCAGCAGGAGGTCATCCGGGACGCGGAGGGAACGGTCAGATTGGGACAACTGACCATCGTACCCGCCAGCGTCAGCTCCGTCGCCGAACGGAATAATTTCCAGCCGACCCCCTACGAGCCGGGGACGGAAGAATACAACCGCGTCCTTTCCAAGCTGGATGAAACCTTTTCCGGCCCGAATTTGAAAATTGACTGACAGAAGAACGAAAAAAAGATTGACCAAACCGCGTTCTTCGGTTATAATAAACGGGTATGACCGTAGTATCGGTCTGAATTTGTGTTGCTGCGGCCGAAAGGCTGTTGAGCATATTGTATTTTGACAGGAGGTGTATCTTAGATGAAGCGTACCTACCAGCCCAGCAAGCGTCACCGTTCCATGGTTCACGGTTTCCGCCAGAGAATGGCTACTTCCAACGGCCGCAAGGTTCTGGCCCGCCGTCGTGCGAAGGGCCGCAAGGTTCTGTCCGCCTGATGCGTATGTCCGTGGGTTACTAGGGTGCATCTGAAAACTGTCAAAATGCCCAATCAGCGGGTCTTTTTGCCAGTTTTCAGATACACCCTAGAGCGGAAAAAGCGCTTAAGAGCGAAACGGGAGCTACAGCGGGGTGAATGGAACGTTCGCCCCGCTCCCTTTTTAGCGAGGAAACAGTATGAAGTATTCAACCAGCCTGAAGCTCAACCATATTTTCAGGCGTCTGTATCACACCTCCGGCGTTGCCGACGGCCTTCTGGTGCTTTACGCCAGAAAGAACTGCACGGACGGGAACCGGGTGGGCGTCACCGTCAGCAAAAAGCTGGGCAAGGCCCACGTGCGCAACCGCACCCGCCGCCGCATCCGGGAGGTCTACCGCCTGAACGAGGAAAAGTTCCAGCCCGGCTGGGACATCGTGGTGGTGGCAAGGACGAAGGCCGTGGAGGCTCCCTTTGAGAAGCTGACGGCAAGCTATCTCACCCTTGCGAAAAAAGCAGGGCTTCTGAAGAAAGTAGAGACTTAAGCTGCGGTTATGAAGAAGATGTTTCTTGCTCTCATTCGGTTTTATCAGCGCTGGATCTCCCCGGCGTTTCCGGCGCGGTGCCGGTTTCGCCCCACCTGTTCCGCTTATGCCTACGAAGCCATCAGTAAGTACGGTATCCTTAAGGGCGGCTGGCTTGCCCTGAAGCGGTTTTTGCGGTGTAATCCCTTCTACCGCGGGGATATCTACGACCCGGTACCATGACCATATCTCTAAGGAGGAAAGGCAATGTTTCTCGCATTCCAATTATCGGACATCATAACCGTGCCGTTTGGGTGGCTGCTGTCAGTCCTGTATGAAACGACCCACAACTACGGCATCGCCATGATCCTGTTCGCCGTCATCGTGCAGCTGATCCTGCTGCCCCTGAACGCGAAGTCCAAGAAGAGCATGATGAAGATGTCCCGTCTGACGCCCAAGATGCAGGCCATCCAGCAGAAATACGCGGATGACCCCCAGCGTCAGAATCAGGCCATTCAGGAACTTCAGAAATCCGAGGGCGTTTCCATGGGCGGCGGCTGCCTGTGGAGCTTCATTCCCATTCTGATTCTGTTCCCCCTGTTCGCCGTTATCCGCCAGCCCATCACCTACATCCTGATGCAGTCCGCCGACACGGCGAAGCAGATCGTGGAGGTCATTAAGACGGCTGCGCCGGATATGTTCACTTCCAATGCTGCCTACGAGCAGGTCGTCGCCGCGCAGCTGATCCCCCAGTATGCGGCTGAACTGCGCGCCGCCATCCCCGACATCAGCGAGGTCGTTCTCGCCGGCATCAATTTCGATTTTCTGGGCATTAACCTGGGCGCAGTGCCCCAGTTCAATGTCTTCTCTGCCAGCTGGGTGTGGGATTGGGCGCACATCGGTGCGTTCCTCATCGCCCTGACCTCTGCCGCCTGTCAGCTGCTGCAGATGGTCATCAGCCAGAAGACCAACGACTCCGTCATCACCGACGAGAAGGGCGTTCAGGACAAGGAGACTGCCAAGAATTCCCAGCAGAACCAGTCCATGAAGGTCATGATGTGGATGATGCCCCTGATGTCTCTGTGGATCGGCTTCACCGTTTCCGCCGGACTGTCCCTGTACTGGTTCATCGGCGGCGTGGTGAGAATGATCTCCGACCCCATTATGACCAGCCACTACCGCAAGATCTATGACGCGGAGGATGCCGTGCGCCTGCAAAAGGCGCTGGAGCAGGAGCGCATCGAAGCCGAGAAGGAGCGCGTCCGCGCCGAGCGCCGTGCCTCCAATCCCGACGGCATCACCGCCAACACCAGCAAGAAGAAGCTGGAAAAGCAACAGCGGGATCAGGAGCAGGCCGCCAAGGCCGCGGCTGCCAAGGAGTACGCCGCCCGGAAGGGCATTGTGGAGGAAGCCGCGAGGGAAGAAAACGCGCCTCTGTCCGGTGTCTCCGACCGCCCCTTCTGCAAGGGCCGCAACTATGACCCCGACCGCTACGCGCCCAAGTCTATGGAGGAATAAACCATGGAAAAGTCGATTATCACTTCCGGCAAGACCATCGATCTTGCCATTGAATCCGCGCTGAGCCAGCTGGGGCTGGATCGTGACAGCGTGTCCGTTACGGTGCTGCAGCAGGCAAAGTCCGGTTTTCTGGGCTTCGGTGCCCAGAGCGCCAAGGTGCAGGTGACTTACGAAGTCCCCGACCCCGTGCCGGAGAAGGAAGAAAAGCCCAAGAGCGCTCTGGGAAGCGCCTCCCGCTCCAAGCCCAAGGCCCCTGCCGCCCCGGTGAAGAAGCCGGAAGCCCCTCAGCCGCCCAAGGCCGAGCCTCCGAAGCCCGCCCCCCAGCCCGCTCCCACACCCGCACCTGCAAAGCGCCCTGAGCCGCCCAGGCAGGACAAGCCCCGTCCTCCCAAGCCCCCCCGGCCGGAGAAGCCCAAGGCGCCTGCCGCTCCCAAGACCTACGCTCCCGCCGAACCCGGTTCCGTGGAGGAGAAGATCGAAGTCTTCATCAAGGGCCTGCTGGAACACATGGATTCCAACGCCGTTCCCCACTGCTGGAAGGACGAGGGCAATACGTACAAGGTTGATCTGGTGGGCGACGATCTGGGTTACCTGATCGGCCGCCGGGGCGACACGCTGGACGCCATTCAGCATCTGACCAACTACACCATCAACCGGGATGTGGAAGGTCACATCCGCGTCAACGTGGATGCGGAGTGCTACCGGGAGAAGCGGGAGGAGAGTCTGCGCCGCTACGCCCGGAAGAAGGCGCAGCAGGTGCTGAAAGCCCGCCGCCGCACCACTCTGGAGCCCATGAACGCCTACGAGCGCCACGTGATCCACGCCGCGCTTCAGGACATGGAGAACATCACCACCCACTCCACCGGCGTAGAACCCAACCGCCGCGTGGTGATTGAGTACGTGAGATAAGAGATAAACGAAAATCGGCACCCGGAAACGGGCGCCGATTTTTTACTGCAAAAAACATTTGAAATTTTTCGCCCCATCCGTTATAATAAGCCCACAGCGTGTGGCGTTTCTGCGTAAATCCGGTTGCAGAAACGCCGCACGCATTTTTTGCGGAAATGGGTGAGAGACGGAGAGTGACGGAGAATTTTATAGGGAAATCGTGCGGCAGAAATGCGTAAGTCCGGATTTTAACGGACTTACGCATTTTTTTGTTTCAAAGAAAGGTGAATGATATGGAAACAGGAAATCAGTTTTTGGGAACGGAGCGTGTCGGAAAGCTCATGGGGCAGTACGCCGTTCCCTGCATTATCTCGCTGCTGGTGGGAGCACTGTATAACATCGTCGATCAGATCTTCATTGCAAACGCCAGCTATTTAGGCTCCTACGGCAACGCGGCCAATACCGTGGTTTTCCCGCTGACGGTGGTGGCGCTGGCCATCGCGGTCATGGTCGGCGACGGCTGCTGTGCCTTCGTCAGCATGGCGCTGGGCAGGAACGAAATAAATGACGCCAGACGCAGCGTCGGCAACGCCGTCGTGTTGACTGTAGCAGGCAGCCTTGTCCTAACGGCTCTGTACCTCATTTTCGCGGACGGCATCATTGCCATGTTCGGCGGCACGGTCAATGCGGAAACGTTCCGCTGTTCTCAGGAATACTTCTTCTACATCACGCTGGGCATTCCGTTTTACATGTTCGGTCAGGCCATGAACCCCATCATCCGTGCGGACGGAAACCCGAAGTTTGCCATGATCTCCACCCTGGCGGGCGCGGGCATCAACATTATTCTTGACCCCATTTTCATTTTCATCTGCGAATGGGGCATGATGGGTGCGGCCGTGGCGACGGTCATCGGGCAGGTGGCGACGGCGCTGCTTGCCGTGTGGTATCTGCTGCACATGAAGATCATCAAGCCCGCGCACGGCGACTATGCCCTGCGGGGGCATATCTGCGGGCGGACGCTGGCGTTGGGCATTACCAGCTTCCTGTCCCAGATCAGTCTGGTCGCTGCCATGGCGGCAATCAACAATATGCTCCGCAAATACGGGGCACTGGACCCGGTGTTCGGGCAGGAGCAGTACGCTCAGATCCCCATGGCGGTGGTCGGCATCGTGATGAAGTTCTTCCAGATCGTCATATCCATCGTGGTCGGCATGGCAGCGGGGTGCATCCCCATTGTGGGCTACAACATGGGCGCGGAGAAAAAGATGCGTGTCCGGGAGCTGTTCACCAGACTGCTGATCGCAGAAGCGCTGGTGGGTGCGGCGGCGCTGGTGCTGGCTGAGGGCTTTCCCCGGCAGCTGATCGCCATTTTCGGCGCGGCCAATGAGAGCAGCTACTATACCGATTTTGCCGTCAAAGCCTTCCGTGTGTACCTGTGCATGATGGTGCTGGCCTGCATTAACAAGGCGTGCTTCATCTTTTTGCAGGCGGTGGGCAAGGCGCTTCCCTCCACGCTGCTGTCCATGTTCCGGGAGGTGGTGTTCGGTGTCGGATTCGCGCTGCTGCTGCCGGTATTCTTCGGGCTGGACGGCGTGCTGTATTCCATGCCGGTCTCGGATGTCCTGACCTTCGCCATATCGGCGGTCATCATCGGGAAAACCTACCGGGAATTGAACGCGTAAAACCCGAAAAGGCGCTGTCTCACAAAACCGTGAGACAGCGCCTTTTATGGAGGAAGGGGAGTTATCTGAAGTATTTGACCGCCGCTTCAAACATGCGGATGTTGTACTCGCCGGGGACGTTCTTGTACAGGCCGGAGCCGATGCGCTCGCTGTGGCCCATTTTGCCGAAGACCCGGCCGTCGGGGGACGTGATGCCCTCGATGGCGTACAGAGAGCCGTTGGGATTGAAGTGGACGTCGGCGGTGGCATTGCCGTCCAGATCAACGTACTGGGTGGCGATCTGGCCATTGGCCGCCAACTGGCGGATTAGTTCTTCGGAGGCAAGGAACTTGCCCTCGCCGTGGGAAATGGGAACATTGTACACGTCGCCCACGTTGGTCAGCGCCAGCCAGGGGGACTTGTTGGAGGCGACCCGGGTGCGGACGATACGGCTCTGGTGGCGGGAAATGTTGTTGAAGGTCAGGGTGGGGCAGGTCTCGTCGGTGTCGATGATCTTGCCGTAGGGCACCAGACCCAGCTTGATGAGCGCCTGAAAACCGTTGCAGATGCCGCACATCAAACCGTCCCGCTGCTCCAGAAGGGCGGTGACGCCCTCCTTGACGGCGGCGTTGCGGAAGAACGCGGTGATGAACTTGCCGGAGCCGTCCGGCTCGTCGCCGCCGGAGAAGCCACCGGGGATGAACACCATCTGGGCGGTTTTCAGTTCGTTCGCAAAGCGCTCCACGCTGCGGGCAATGCCGTCGGCGCTCAGGTTGTTGATGACGATGATCTCCGGCTCCGCCCCCGCGTCCCGGACGGCCTTGGCGGAGTCGTATTCGCAGTTGGTGCCGGGGAAGGCGGGGATCAGCACCTTGGGCTTGGCAACCTTTACGGCGGGGGCTTTCCGCTGGGCGGCCTCATAGGAGAAGGTCTCCATGCTCTGCGCCGGGGTGGGGATGTTGCAGGCGTAGACGGATTCCAGCTTGTCTTCGTAGGCGCCGAGAACCTGAGCTTGGGACAGAGTCTCGCCACGATAGGAGAAGCTGCCGTCAGCGGTGGTGACGCCAAGAACTTTGCCCACGGTGCCGTCCGCCATTTCCAGCACGAAGCTGCCGTAGGCGTAGCCGAACAGCTCGTCAAGGGTCAGCGCGTCGTCAAAGGCGAAGCCGAAGCCGTTGCCGAAGCCCATCTTCATCACGGCCTCCGCGATGCCGCCCATGCCGGGGGTGTAGGCGGCCACGGCCCTGCCGCTGCAAAGGAGTTTGGTGACGGTGTCGAAGGTTTCCAGCAGGGAAACGGTTTCGGGCAGGCCGTTTTCGTCGTAGGCGGGGGTCAGCAGGCAGACCTTGTGACCCGCGGCCTTGAACTCGGGAGAGACCACTTCGCCGGTCTTGCCGGTGGTGACGGCGAAGGAGACCAGCGTGGGCGGAACATCCAGCTTCTCAAAGGAACCGGACATGGAGTCCTTGCCGCCGATGGCGCCGATGCCCAGCTCCATCTGCGCCCGGAACGCGCCCAGCAGTGCGGCAAGGGGCTTGCCCCAGCGCTTGGGGTCCTTGCCGAGGCGCTCAAAATACTCCTGGAAGGTCAGGTAGGTGTCCTCAAAGGAAGCGCCGGAGGCGATCAGCTTACACACAGACTCCACCACGGCCAGATACGCGCCGTGATAGGGAGAAGCGGAGGTGATGAAGGGGTTATAGCCGAAGGCCATGAAGGAGCAGTCGTCGGTGTGCTTCTTCTCCACGGAGATTTTCTGCACCATGGCCTGAATGGGGGTGAGCTGATATTTTCCGCCGAAGGGCATCAGCACGGTGCCCGCGCCGATGGTGGAGTCGAACCGCTCGGACAACCCCCGCTTGGAGCAGGTATTCAGGTCGGAAGCCACGGCGAGGAAGTTCTCGGCAAAGCTGCCGGTGACGGCCTTGCCGTAGCTCTGCGCCTTCTCGGCGGCGGCGTCCATGTGCTTGGCCGCACCGTTGGAGTTCAGGAATTCCCGGCTGATGTCGCAGATCTTTTTCCCGTTCCAGTTCATCACCAGACGGGGGCTTTCCGTGACCACGGCCACGGGGACAGCGTTCAGGTTTTCCGTGGCGGCAAGCTCCAGGAACCGCGCCGCGTCCTTCGCTTCCACGACCACGGCCATCCGCTCCTGAGATTCGGAGATGGCCAGCTCGGTACCGTCCAGACCTTCATACTTCTTGGGGACGGCGTTCAGATCGATTTCCAGACCGTCGGCCAGCTCGCCGATGGCCACGGACACGCCGCCCGCGCCAAAGTCGTTGCAGCGCTTGATGAGACGGGAGGCTTCGCCGTTGCGGAACAGGCGCTGGAGCTTCCGCTCCTCGGGGGCGTTGCCCTTCTGCACCTCGGAGCCGCAGGTTTCCACGGACTGCTGGGTGTGAGCCTTGGAGGAACCCGTCGCGCCGCCGATGCCGTCCCGGCCGGTGTTGCCGCCCAGCAGGATGACCACGTCACCGGGGTCGGGGCGCTCGCGGCGGACATTTTCCGCGGGGGCGGCGGCGATGACCGCGCCGATCTCCATGCGCTTGGCGGCGTAGCCGGGATGGTAAATTTCATCCACAATGCCGGTGGCAAGGCCGATCTGGTTGCCGTAGGAGGAATAGCCCGCGGCGGCGGTGGTGACGATCTTCCGCTGGGGCAGCTTGCCGGGGATGGTCTCGGACACGGGAGTCAGAGGGTCGGCCGCGCCGGTGACGCGCATGGCGCCGTAGACGTAGCTCCGCCCGGACAGGGGGTCACGGATGGCGCCGCCGATGCAGGTAGCCGCGCCGCCGAAGGGCTCGATCTCCGTGGGATGGTTGTGGGTCTCGTTCTTAAAGAGCAGCAGCCACGGCTCGGTGACGCCGTCCACGGTGACGTCCATCTTCACTGTGCAGGCGTTGATCTCCTCGCTCTCGTCCAGCTTAGGGAGCTTGCCCGTGGCCTTCAGGTGCTTGACGGCGATGGTCGCCAGATCCATCAGGCAGATGGGCTTCTCGCTGCGTCCCAGGGCATTCCGGGTTTCCAGATAGTCCTCGTAGGTCTTTTGCAGCAGGGCGTCCTCGAAGGTCACGTGGTCGAGAATGGTGCCGAAGGTGGTGTGGCGGCAGTGATCGGACCAGTAGGTGTCGATCATGCGAATTTCCGTGATGGTGGGGTCGCGGTCTTCCTTCTGGAAATAGGACTGGCAGAAGGCGATATCGTCCAAGTCCATGGCAAGGCCGTAGTTCGCGATAAAGCCCGCCAGCTCGTCACGGCTCAGGCCCGTGAAGCCGGTCAGGGTCGCCACCTCCGTGGGGATGTCATAGCGGATAGCGAGGGTCTCCGGCACGTCCAGAGACGCCTCCCGGCATTCCACCGGGTTAATGACGTATTTTTTGAATTCCCGGATGTCCCCGTCCGTCAGCGTGCCGTACAGGGCGTAGACCTTGGCGGTGCGGATGAGGGGACGCTCGCCCTGAGAGATGATCTGGATGCACTGGGCGGCGGAATCCGCCCGCTGGTCAAACTGGCCGGGCAGCGCCTCCACGGCGAAGACGTAAGCGCCGGGAAGCTGAATGGACGCAGAAGCGGTATCCAGCTGCGGCTCGGAGAAGACTGTCTTCACGGCGTACCGGAACAGGTCTTCCGTGATATTTTCCGCGTCGTACCGGTTGAACAGCCGGACATTTTCCAGCCGCTCCATGCCAAGTAAGGTTCTGGCCTCATTCAGCAGACCCTTGGCTTCGTTGTCCAGACCTTCCTTTTTTTCTACAAATACCCGATAAACCATGGGGTTATTCCTCCTGATGTGATTTATTCAGAGTTGAGGGAAGCACTGATGAAATCGGCGAGAGCTGACAGCGAGGGATCTTGTCCACAGGCAAAGGCCGGAAAACGGAGGAATACTGGATGTATTTCCCGTTTTTCGGCCTGCGGCATGGGGGCAAAAGACCCGCTGCTCAGCCGAAGGCGATTTTATCAGTGATTCCCAGCTTGCAGCGCGCGCTGGCCGATGTCGCTTCTGCGGTAGGCGTTTTCAAACTGCACGCCGCTTGCAAGGCGGTAGGCTTCCCGGATGGCGTCTGCCAGAGAGCCGGCCACGGCGGTGGTGCCGGTGACCCGGCCGCCGGAGGTCAGAAGCTTCCCATTTTCCAGCTTCGCGCCTGCAACATAGGTGTGGGCGGCGGCTTCCGGGGTCATGGTGATCTCGAAGCCCTTTTTGTAGCTGACGGGATACCCGGCAGAGGCGGTGATGACGCAGCAGGCATATTTATCGGAGAAGCGAACCTCCGTGTCCGCCAGCGTGCCGTTGGTTGTCGCCTGCATGACGGTCAGCAGATCGCTTTCCAGCAGGGGCAGCACCACCTGCGTCTCCGGGTCGCCGAAGCGGCAGTTGTATTCAATGACCTTGGGGCCGTCGGGGGTGAGCATCAGGCCGAAGTAAAGGCAGCCCCGGAAGGTGCGGTCTTCGCTGTTCATGGCAGCGATGGTGGGCAGGAAAATTTCCTTCATGCACCGTTCGGCGATGGCCGGGGTGTAATAGGGGTTGGGGGCGACGGTGCCCATGCCGCCGGTGTTCAGGCCGGTGTCGCCGTCTCCCGCCCGCTTGTGATCCATGGAGGACACCATGGGCTTGACCACCTTGCCGTCGGTGAAGGCCAGCACGGAGACCTCCGGGCCGGTGAGAAATTCCTCAATGACCACATGGTCGCCGGACTTGCCGAAGACGTGATTTTCCATCATATCCCGGACGGCGGCCTTGGCCTCGTCCCGGGTCTGGGCGATGATAACGCCTTTGCCCAGCGCAAGACCGTCGGCCTTGATGACGGTGGGGATGGGGGCGGTGTCCAGATAGGCGAGGGCGGCGGCCATGTCGTCGAAGACCTCATACCGGGCGGTGGGGATGCCGTACTTTTTCATGAGATTCTTGGAAAAGACCTTGCTGCCCTCAATGATGGCGGCCCGGGCGCGGGGGCCAAAGCAGGGGATTTTAGCCGCTTCCAGCGCGTCCACGCAGCCCAGTACCAGCGGGTCGTCGGGCGCGACCACGGCGTAATCTACCTTTTGCTCCTGGGCAAAGGCGACGATCTTGTCAATTTCCGTAGCGCCGATGGGGACGCACACCGCGTCCGCCGCGATGCCGCCGTTGCCGGGGAGAGCGAAAATTTCCGTGACCGCGGGATTCTTTTTCAGGCTTTTGATGATGGCGTGTTCCCGTCCGCCGCCGCCTACGACTAACAGTTTCATAAACAATCCCCCTTAGTGGTGGAACAGTCTCATGCCGGTGAAGGCCATGACCATGCCGTCCTTATCGCATTCCTCGATGACCAGATCGTCCCGGATGGAGCCGCCGGGCTGGGCGATGTACCTGACGCCGGAGGCTTTGGCGCGCTTGATGTTGTCGGGGAAGGGGAAGAAAGCATCGGAACCGAGAGAAACGCCGTCAAATTTGGACAGGAATTCCCGCTTGTCTTCTTCGGTCAGCCGGTCGGGCTGGCGGGTGAAGTAGTTCTGCCAGATGCCGTCGGCGCAGACGTCCTCCTCGTTGCCGTTGATGTAGCCGTCGATCACGTTGTCCCGGTTGGGGCGGCCGAGGTCGGCGCGGAAGGGCAGGGACAGGGTCTTGGGGTGCTGGCGCAGGAAGAAGGTGTCGGCCTTGGAGCCGGCCAGCCGGGTGCAGTGGATGCGGGACTGCTGACCCGCGCCCACGCCCACGGCCTGCCCGTCATAGGCGAAGCACACGGAGTTGGACTGGGTGTATTTCAGGGTGATGAGCGCCACGATCAGGTCGATTTTGGCGGATTCGGGCAGGTCTTTGTTCTTGGTGACGATGTTTTGAAGCAGATGCCCGTCGATCTTGAAGTTGTTCCGCCCCTGCTGGAAGGTGATGCCGAAGACCTGCTTCGTCTCCTGCTCGGCGGGAACGTAGTCCGGGTCGATGGCTACTACATTGTAGCCGCCCTTGCGCTTGGTTTTCAGAATGGCAAGAGCTTCCTCCGAATAGCCGGGGGCGATGACGCCGTCGGAGACCTCCCGGGCAATGAGCTTCGCGGTGGTCACGTCGCACACGTCGGACAGAGCGACCCAGTCGCCGAAGGAGCACATCCGGTCGGTGCCTCTTGCCCGGGCGTAGGCGCAGGCGAGAGGGCTGTCGTCCAGTTCGGGAACGTCGTCCACGAAGCACGCCTTTTTCAGGTTCTCGGGCAGCACCTTTCCCACGGCGGCGGAGGTGGGGGAGACGTGCTTAAAGGACGTGACGGCGGCCATGCCCGTGGCTTTCTTCAGCTCCTTCACAAGCTGCCAGGAGTTGAGGGCGTCCAGAAAATTGATGTAGCCGGGACGGCCGTTCAGAATGGTAATGGGCAGCTCGGAGCCGTCGGCCATGTAGATCTTTGCGGGCTTCTGGTTGGGGTTGCAGCCGTATTTCAGTTCAAATTCTTTCATGTTCCTTCCCTCCACGCGGTGTCACTTTACGTGCTTATTGAGAATTCGCTGCTGGTACTCATGGGTTTCCAAGTTGGTATAGCGCACAAACAGGGAAATTTTATTGTCGGGGTTCAGATTTTCCCACAGCTCCCGGGTGAAATCGTCGATGTCCGCGGGGATGCTGACCCGTTCCGGCTCTCCCTGAAAGGTGGGAATTACGGGATTGCCGTCGCAGACATAGGTGTGGAGGAAATGCCCCAGACCAGGGGTGGCGGGGTACTCGTAGAAGAACCGGGCACATGCCGTGCCATCCGGGTCGGCGGATTTCAGGATGGACAGCTTATAGCTGCCGTCCCCCGCCTGCAGGCCGGAAATGCGGGGCGTCCAGTTGGGGGCGTCGTCCTCAAACTGACGGGTACGCAGGGCGGCTTCCCAGCTTTCACCCTTGGCGAGGTACTCCCAGACAGTGTCCGTCTGGTCGCCGTTGGTGACGATGAGACCCTGACCGACCTCCCGCACGGGATGGTAGATGATCAGATGGGGGTCTTTCATGAGACTGGGGTCGAAGGCTTCCGTGCGGATGCCGTCCGGCTCCTGAACGAAGACCCGGTTCCGGGAATTGACGCTGCGTCCCATGATGAAATAGGCGGCCACGGCGGTCTTGCCGTCGGGGGTGACCCCCAGCACAATGCCCCGGCCGGGGTAGGTGTTGCCGCTGAGGCGCTCGGCCATGGACTTTATTTCGTAAACATTCATAGCGTTTTCACTCCTGTTCGATGATAACGGTGCGGCCTTCCACCCGGAGCCTGCCCTCACAGAACAGGCGCACGGCTTCCGGCAGCAGCTTCCATTCGGCCTGCTCCATAATGCGTTTTTGAAGGGTCTCGGGGGTATCTCCGGGGAGAACGGGGACGGCCTTCTGGGCGATAATGGGGCCGCCGTCGCATTCCGCGCTGACAAAATGCACAGTCGCGCCGGAGAGCTTGACGCCGTAGGCCAGCGCCGCTTCATGGACGTGCAGCCCATAGAAGCCCTGTCCGCAGAAGGACGGGATCAGGGCGGGGTGGACGTTCATAATGGCGTTGGGGTAGGCCTGCACCAGCTCTTCGGTGAAGATGACCATGCAGCCCGCCAGAACCACTAAATCAATGTCCAACGCCTTCAGTTTCTCCACCAGCGCCAGCGTCATGGCGCGGTTGGAGTCGAAGCTTTTCCGGAGCAGCACATAGCCGGGGATACCCGCTTTCCGCGCCCGCTCCAGAGCGTAAGCCCCCTCTTTGGAGGAAATCACGGCGGTGATCTCTCCGCCGCCCAGCTCGCTCCGCTGCTGAGCATCGATCAGCGCCTGCAAATTGGTGCCGCCGCCGGAGACCAGAACTGCGATTTTGGCCGTCATTCCAGAATCACCTTTTCCTCGTCGTTTTTCACGATGGTGCCGATGACGTAGGCGTCCTCGCCGTGGGCGGTGAGGATGTCCAGCGCGGTCTGCACCTGCGCAGCGGGAACAACGATGCTCATGCCCACGCCCATGTTGTAGGTGTTAAACATGTCCCGCTCGGGAATATTGCCGGTCTTTGCAATCAGGTCGAAGATGGGCAGCACCTTAACGGCGCTCTTGTCGATTTTGGCGCACAGGCCGTCGGGGATGGAGCGGGGAATATTCTCATAGAAGCCGCCGCCGGTGATGTGGCTGATGCCCTTGACGTCTACGTTTTCCAGCAGCGCCAGAACGGACTTGACGTAGATCTTCGTGGGGGTCAGCAGGGTCTCGGCGATGGTTTTCCCGCCCAGGGCGTCGCAGGGCTGATAGATTTCGGCGGGGTTCTCGTCAATGCGGAAAACCTTGCGGATCAGGCTGAAGCCGTTGGAGTGAATGCCGGAGGAAGCCAGCGCGATGACCACGTCCCCTTCCGCCATTTTCGTCTTGTCTAAGATTTTCTTTTTATCCACAATGCCCACGGCGAAGCCCGCAAGATCGTAGTCCTCCACGGGCATCAGGCCGGGGTGCTCTGCGGTCTCGCCGCCGATGAGCGCCGCGCCGGACTGGACGCAGCCCTCCGCCACGCCGCCCACGATTTCGGCAATTTTTTCCGGCACGTTTTTGCCGCAGGCGATGTAATCCAGGAAAAACAGAGGCTTTGCGCCCACGCAGATGATGTCGTTGACGCACATGGCCACGGCGTCGATGCCGATGGTATCGTGCTTGTCCATGAGGATGGCCAGCTTGACCTTGGTGCCGCAGCCGTCGGTGCCGGAGACCAGCACCGGCTCCTCCATCCCGGCAATGGGCAGGCCGAAGCAGCCGCCGAAGCCGCCCACGTCGTCCAGACAGCCTAAGTTGCGGGTGCGGGCGATGTGGGTCTTCATCAGCTCCACGGCCTTGTATCCGGCGGTGATGTCCACACCGGCGGCAGCGTAGCTGGCGGACTGGGAATTGTTGTGTTCCATAATGACGCTCCTTTTCGTTCGGTTATTCTTTGCCGTTCCAGCAGTAGGTGCAAACCTTGTCTTTGTCCAGCCCGATGGCTTCCAGCAGGCCGTCCAGAGACTGGTAGCCAAGCGAGTCGAAGCCCATTTCCTCGCAGATGGCTTTGAGCATACATTTGCCCCGCTGCGTGGTGCCGTCGGCGTACTCGTCTAAGTGCTTCTGCCCCTCGTCGCCCTCCAGATTCTGGACCGTCCGCCGGGCAATCAGCTCCATTTCGGAGTTGGAGCGGGAGAAATTCAGATATTTGCAGCCGTACATGATGGGCGGACAGGCGGAGCGCATGTGCACTTCCTTCGCGCCGCTTTCGTACAGGAAGTCCACTGTCTCCCGCAGCTGGGTGCCGCGAACGATGGAGTCGTCCACGAACAGTAGCTTCTTGCCCTGAATCAGCTCGGGCACGGGAATCTGCTTCATCTTCGCCACCAGATTGCGCATCTCCTGATTGGCAGGGGTGAAGGAGCGGGGCCATGTGGGGGTGTACTTGACGAAGGGACGGGCGAAGGGCTTGTGGGACTGGTTGGCGTAGCCGATGGCGTGGGGCAGACCGGAGTCCGGCACGCCCGCCACGAAGTCCACGTCCGGCATGGTGCCGGCTTCCATTTCCTTGCGGGCCATGATCTCGCCGTTGCGGTAGCGCATGACCTCCACGTTTTTGCCCTCATAGTTGGAGTTGGGGTAGCCGTAGTACGTCCACAGGAAGGCGCAGATCTTCATTTTCGTGCCGGGGGCGGCCAGCTGTGTAAGGCCGTCCGCCGTCATTTTCACGATCTCCCCGGGGCCAAGCTCGTAATGGTCCTGATAGCCCAGCTTGTGGTAGGCGAAGGACTCGAAGGATACGCACAGGCCGTCGTTATTTTTCCCCACCAGAACGGGCAGCCGCCCCAGCCGGTCCCGGGCGGCGATGATGGCGTCGGGGGTCAGCAGCAGAATGGTGCAGGAGCCGTCGATGACCTCCTGCGCGTAGCGGATGCCCTCGATCAGGCTGCCCCGCTGGTTGATGAGGGCGGCGGTCAGCTCGGTGGTGTTGATCTTGCCGGAGGACATGGCCATGAACTGATGCCCCGGCCCGGAAAAGGTCTCGGCCACCAGCTGTTCGGCGTTGTTGATGATGCCCACGGTGGAGATGGCGAACATCCCCAAGTGGGAGCGCACCAGCAAAGGCTGAGGGTCGGTGTCGGAAATGCAGCCGATGCCCGCGTTTCCGCTGAATTTTGCCATGTCGTCGTCAAATTTCGTGCGGAAGGGAGTATTTTCGATGCTGTGGATCTGCCGCTGGAAGCCCTTTTCCGTATCGTAAAAGGCGAGTCCGGCCCGGCGGGTGCCGAGGTGGGAGTGGTAGTCCGTGCCGAAGAAAACGTCGTAAATGCAATTCTTATGGGAAATCGCCCCGAAGAAACCGCCCATTGCTTTTCCTCCCTCAGCCGTTCAGTTCCGCCTGAAGGGCGGCGTCTTTCTCAAGCACCTTGGCCGCGTCGGCGGCGCGTCTGGCGTCCAGCTTCGCGGCAAGCTCCGCGTCCTCCACTGCCAGAATCTGGGCGGACAACAAAGCGGCATTCACGCCCCCGTTTACGGCTACGGTGGCGACCGGAATACCGGAGGGCATCATGACCGTGGAAAGAAGAGCGTCAATGCCGTCGAGACAAGGACCTTTGCAGGGAATACCGATGACCGGAAGGGTGGTGTTTGCCGCGATGGCGCCGGCAAGATGGGCAGCCATACCGGCGGCGGCGATGAGCGCGCCAAAGCCGTTTGCCCGTGCGGATACGGCAAAATCCCGAGCCTCCTCGGGGGTGCGGTGGGCGGAGTAGATGTGACATTCGTAGGGAATGCCCAGAGACGTCAGGGTATCCATGGTTTTGCGCAGGATGGGCAGATCGCTGTCGCTGCCCATGACGATTCCGACTTTTTTCATGTGTTGACCTCCTTGTGGCAAATAAAACTTCATGCATGAGCACTGCACTGCGAAAATGCGCAAAGGCATAAGCATGAAGTTTTTGTGCATCATTTCCGGTTGCCCCGCAGGGGGCGAGGAAATGGCACATTTTTTCTTTTTTCTATGCGTATGCATAGAAAAAAGGGCGCACTCGCCCGCTGTAACGGGAAAGTGAGCCCAGACGGTCGGCAGGAAATGGGGATATGCCCTTACTCCATGTGGTGCTCCACTTCGGTCTGCTCCGAAAACTCGGATGCAGCCTAATCCGTCAGTCATAAGGGTTTGTTGATGTTACGTTATCATTATATCATCGGGGGCGACCCCCGTCAACTCGCAGAAAGACGATTCCTGACGGTTTTTGGCAAGATTCCATGTGAATCTTGCCAAATCGATAAAATTGCCCCGAAAGAGATGCGCTCTTTCGGGGCAGCGTTTACGCGGCGAAGAAGTTGTAAAGGCCGAAGATGAGAATGATGCCCACGATCACGGGCAGCACGTAGGTCATGTAAGGCCGCAGCCATTTGGCGATTTTCAGCCCTTTGCCCTCGTTGGCTTCGGCGAGGAAATTCTCCCAGCCCCAGCCGTAGCGGGTGGTGCAGAAAATGATGAACAGCAGACTGCCCAGGGGCAGCAGCAGGTTGCTGACCAGAAAATCCTCGCTGTCCAGCACGTCCCGCCCGGCGATGGGGCGGAAATTGCTCCACAGGTTGTAGCCCAGCAGGCAGGGCAGGCTCAGCAGGAAGAGGGCAATGCCGCACACAAGGCAGGTCTTCTTCCGGCTGAGCCCGGTCAGCTCGCTGACGCAGGAGACGATGTTTTCAAACACCGCGAGAACCGTAGAGTAGGCAGCGAAGGTCATGAACAGGAAGAACAGGCTCCCCCAGAAGCGCCCCGCGGGCAGGTTGTTGAACACGTTGGGCAGGGTCATGAAGATCAGCGCGGGGCCGCTCTTGACGTCCACGCCGTAGGAGAAGCAGGCGGGGAAGATAATGAGGCCGGAGCAAAGCGCCACCAGCGTGTCCAGCGCGCAGACCCGGACGGACTCGCCCGCCAGCGCGTGATTCTTGCCGATGTAGCTGCCGAAGATAGCCATGGCGCCGATGCCAAGGCTCAATGTAAAGAAGGACTGGTTCATGGCGCCCACGATGACATTGCCAACGCCGGCGTCTTTCAGGCGCTGGATATCGGGCAGCAGGTAGAATTTCAGTCCCTCGGAGCCGCCGGGGAGGAACAGACTGTGTACAGCCAGCGCCAGCATCAGCGCGATCAGCGCCATCATCATCCACTTGGTCACCCGCTCCAATCCCCTCTGAACGCCGATGGAGATGATGAAAAAGCCGGATATGACGATCACGCCCATGTAAACCGTCTGCCGGACAGGGTTCGCAAGCATGCTGCCGAAGGCGGTCTCCACCCCGGAAACGTCAAGTCCCACGAAGCGTCCGGCGGCGGTGTCCACAAAATATTGCAGCATCCAACCGGCGACGGTGGTGTAGAACATCATCAGAACCACGTTGCCGAGCAAACAGACGTAGCCGTGCCAGCCCCAGTGTCCGCCGGGCTTCAGTGCCTGATACATTTTCAGGGGGCTTTTCTGAGCGGCGCGTCCCATGGCGAATTCCATGGTCAGCACGGGGACGCCCAGGATCAGCAGGAAGAGCAGGTAGATCACGACGAACGCGCCGCCGCCATACTGCCCGGTCATCCACGGGAATTTCCATACATTGCCGATGCCGATGGCGCAACCGGCGCTGAGGAGAATGAAGCCTAAACGGCTCCCAAGGTGTTCTCTGTGCACGATGATTCCTCCAGTGTTCTTGTCTTATGAAAGGCACAGACCGCGCACGGCCTGTGGGTGCCACGGGGTTACGGAAACTCATACTGAACTTCAATTAGGGTCTATCTGAAAACCGTCAACATGCCCAAACAGCGGGTCTTTTCCGCCTGCTGTGCACCATTTTCCCTTGTAATACACAAAGTATTCCTGCGGAAAAATGGCTTCAGCAGGCGAAAAATCCCTCGCTGTTAGTCATATTCCCGGTTTTCAGATAGACCCTAAAATCTTTAAAAAAGATTTTAATTGCCCGAAGGGCATGAAGTTCATATGAGACTTGTTTTGTGATTTCTTTCCTTATAAATCGCAAAACCGGCAGCGCCATTAGGCGCTGCCTTCCTGATTAAAATCAAAGATTTTAATCAGGAAATAGTATCAGTCAAAAATCAGCCCAAAATATCCGGGTGCGTCCGCACCCGGCCGCAGGGGACGGAACATGGCGCCTAGAAGCGCCGTTCCCGGGGTGCGGAAGTGGCCGTGGGAAAATCCCAGCGCCCCCAGAATGCCCGGGGCGGCTGCGGCATTGCCCAGCAGCTCCATGCCGGTCAGGCTGTCACCGTCGTGCTCGGCGGCCAGCAGAAAATCCCCCCCGGCATAAAATGCGGCGTAGCTTTTGAGATAGGAAAGGTTTGCCCCCTCCTGAATCACGCCGTCCGGGGGCAGGTACTCCCGGCGAAGGCGGGCGAATTCCGCATCGGAAACCGGGCGCAGAGCCACCGCTTCCCCGGCGTCGCAGGAAAATTCCGACACGGTGCAGCAGTCCCGATAGCCCATGCGGCCGTACATTTTCCGCAGACCTGAGTCATGGGGCATCAACAGCGCCCCGTCATAGCCCCGTCCGGTCAGACAGGCAGCGGCATCCGCCATCAGGGCGCGGCAAAGCCCCCGGTTCCGGAAATCCGGGTGGGTCGCCACGGCGTAGAGATAGGCGAATTTCTGCCCCCGGAACTCCGCGTCAAACCAGTAAAGGGCGGCGGCGACGTTCCCGTTTTCCGCCGCGCACCGGCAGCGCCGGGGGCAGTAGCCGCTGGCAAAAAAGCCCGCGATAAATTCCTCAGAATCCCCGAAGGACAGCTGCCAGAGCGCCCGCAGCTGAGGCTCCTGTACGCCGGTGGGGTAGTCAATCTCCATGGAAATCCTCCGCCAGATACGCCCATGATTTCTCCACCATGTGGTGGGGATTGTAGGACAGCTTGGCCTTGCGAAGCCCCGCCAGACCCACATCGTCCTCCCGGTTCAGATAGCGTAGATTGGGATATTTCAGCCGCAGATACCGGGCGAATTCGCAGTTTACGGCGGCGTAAGCGCCGTCCACGTCCTCCCGCGCCTTTTCAAAATGGATGTCGAAGGTGTCCGACCACAGGCGGCTGCCCATGGTCACGGCGAGAATTTCCCCGTTTTCCACAAGCACGGCGCTCTCCATTTGCAGGCCCTCATAATGCCGGAACGCCCGGGACATGGCGATGCTTTCCATCATATAGTCCCCCGTGGGGTCGGCCTGCATCCGGGCGCGGTACCATTCGCCGACCATGCGCTGGGCAGCGGAGAAGTTGCCGTCGGTCAGATTTTGCAGTTCAAACTGGGAATGCTCTGCCCGGAAGCGGTTGACGTGGTTCCGTTTTTTCTGGAATTTCCGACCTTTCAGGTCGGCCAGATCGTCCACGGAATAAACGTAGTCATAGCTGTCCCGGTCGGCGCGGTAGAGAAATTTGTCGGGAAACCACCCCTGCAGCTCCGCCTGATCGGCCGCGGTCATGCTGACGATGCGGCAGGGAATGCCCCGCTGTTTAGCGTCGAGAAGAATTTCCTCGATCACGGCGCGCCGATCCCCGTCGCCGATGGGGTAGGGGTAGACGCTCCGGCCATTGAAATGGGAGAAAAATGCCACGCAGCCGTGGGTAAACACCAGCTGCTGCCGCCCCCAGAGATAGAGGTTGGCGAAGGAATATTCGCATCCTCTGGACGGACAGGAAAACAAAACGCGCTCATAGTCGTCCTTCTGGGACAGCTGGGGGCGCTGAAAATCGAGCATGGTCACACCTTCTTAATATTCCGATATCATATCACAGTTTTCCCCAAAAAACAAGGGCGGAACCGCGGACGGATTCCTTTTTTGAGGAAAAAGCGGTTTTTGCTGGTTTTCGGCAGTTTTTTACTGAAATTTCCGCGGAAATCAGGCACGATTTCCGTGTTGACAAAACGGATGAGAAGATATATAATGCAAAGTAAGTAAAAGGCGGACTGTGCATCATGCAGTGCGTTACATTTTAACGCTGAAGGAGAAATCACAATGAGAAAGTTTGTATCCTTTGTTTTCGCGCTCATCCTGTGTCTGAGCATGGCAGTCACGGCTTCCGCCACGACCGTCAAGAGCAATCAGGGCGGCAACCCCGGCGGCAAGCCCACCGCGCCCCGTACCGGTTCCGTTGCGGTGGCAGTCCTGTCCGCCGCGGCCTGCACTGCGGGCGGTGTCGGCGCCATTGCCTACAAGAAGAGCAAAGAGTAATCAAAGTAGGGTCTATCTGAAAACCGGGAATATGACCAACAGCGAGGGATTTTTCGCCTGCTGAAGCCATTTTTCCGCAGGAATACTTTGTGTATTACAAGGGAAAATGGTGCACAGCAGGCGGAAAAGACCCGCTGTTTGGGCATGTTGACGGTTTTCAGATAGACCCTAATTGAAAAGGAACGGAATGGAGCGGTCTTGATCGCTCCATTCGTATTATAACGGACATGCAGAATAAGAAGAAGGTATACCTCATTATCAGCATCGTCAGCTTCTCCATCGTGCTGGCGGCGCTGGCCGCGATCGGCGGGCTGCTGCTTGCCTACAAGCGGCAGAGCGACAACTATGAGCAGCTGGCGGCAGCGGCCAGAACCACTGCGCCTGCCGCACCCACCACCCCGGCGACAGAGGCTGCGGAAGAGACCCAGCCCGTCGAGACGGAGCCGCCCCTGCCCACCGTGGAAATTCCCATCAACTTTGACTACCTCAAAGGGGAAAACGAGGACATCATCGGCTGGATCGTGGTGGACGGCACGCTGATCGACTATCCCATCCTGTACGATACGACCTACAATTACTACTATCTGAACCACAACTACGAGGGAACCTCCACCGGCTACGGCTCCATTTTCGTTCTGGGGGAGAACGCCGGAGACTTTACGGACTTCAACACCGTGGTCTACGGCCATAACATGCTGGACGGGCGGATGTTTGCCCAGCTGCACCGGTTCCGGGATAAGAATTTCTTCGATTCCCACGGGCAGATCATCGTCTACACACCGGAGCGGCAGCTGACCTATCAGGTCTTCGCGGCCTACCGCCGGGACAATCTGGACATCATCGCGAACACGGATTTTTCCACCAAAGCGCTGATCGACGAGTACATCGAGAGCGTCTACGCCCAGACCGATCTGGCGCAGTTCAATCCGGTGCTGGAGGTTACGTCCTCAGACAGGATCATCACCCTTTCCACCTGCATCGGAAACCCGGCGTACCGGTTCGTGGTACAGGGTGTGCTGGTGGATGAAGCGCAGGCCGTGTTTGCCGGCACTCCGGACGCGGACGGAGAATAACGGAACATGAAGAAAAAAGGAAAATTTCTGAAAGAAGAACCCCAAAAGAGCGAAAAGCCGAAAAAGAATGGGAATCCCATGAAAGTGACCGCCATTGTGCTCAGCTCGCTGGCGGTGGTACTGGTGCTTGCGGCTGTTGGTGTGGGGATTTTCGTGTGGTACTCCGGCAGTGTGCGGGGGGCGATGTTCGCCGCCCGGGGAAGCGTTTCGGACACCATTCCCCAGTCTGTGACTACCCCTGCCGACGCTTCGGAAACGCAGGCGCGTGTTGACGCGGATTGGATCGACGAACAGGGCAACGCCTATAATTACCGGGACGACGTAATTTCCATTCTGTTCATGGGCATTGACTACATGGGCGATGAAAAGAACTGGTTCTACGCCACGGAGTCCAACGGCGGCAACGCCGACGTGATTGGGCTGGTCATACTGGACACCAGAACCTTTGACTTTTCCATGCTGTACATTCCCCGGGACACCATGGCCGACGTGATCGCCATGGACGCAAACGGTCAGTATCTGGATACTGTTTACACCAACATTTCCACCGCCCACAGCTACGGCGACGGAAAAGACTTGAGCTGCCGCCTGACCACCGACGCAGTGTCGAGGCTTCTGTACGGCGCGCCGGTGAGCCGCTACGTAGCGCTGGACTATGACGCGCTGTACACGTTGAACGACCTGATCGGCGGCCTGACCATCACCTTTGACGACGACTACACGGAGATCCATTCCACGTTTACCAAGGGCAGCACGGTCACGCTGAACCGGTGGTACATGGACAAGTTCATCACCTACCGCAGCGAGACCGATCTGGAGGGCGCATACAAGCGCGGTATGCGGAGCATGGCGGTGATGAAGGCGCTGTTCAACCAGTGCAAGGGGAAAATCGTCGCCGACCCCGCCGTGGCGCTGGAATACTACAACGGCCTGAAGGACTACATCACCACCGATCTGGACCTGACGGAGATTACGTATCTGGCGCGGAACATGGGGAAGATGTACTTCACCTCGGACACCATTGTGCGTCTCCCCGGCGAGACGGTAATGGGCGAGCGCTACGCGGAGTTCTACCCGGACGAAAGCTGGCTCCACGACTTCGTGGTGGAAAAGTTCTGCGTCCCGGCGGAATGATAGGAAACAAAGCTGCCCCGCCGAACAGGCGGGCCGCATTGGACAGTCAACAGGCACAGCAGGATAATCTGCTGTGCCTGTTCTTGTTTTACGAAGGCAGGGCGGTTCGTTAATTTGCCCCAGCTTTTCCTATTTCTTTTCCTGCCTGGACTTGCTTCCGTAGCCATAACCGTAGCCGTACCCATAGCCGTATCCATAACCATACCCGTATTCCTTGCTCCCGGAGAGACCCCTGCGGACGTTGTTCAGGGCGCAGCCGATGATGGGCAGGCGGCTGTCGCTGAGACGCTGGGCGCCGTCCAGAATCTGGTCGCGGGAGGCGTAATCCTGACGGATGACCATCAGTCCCGCTTCGGCGGCCTCCGCAGCTTCCGCGGCGTCGGTCAGCAGAGAGCAGGGAGGCGTGTCCAGGATCACGTAGTCGTATTTGTCACGGGCATACCGGATGAGCTTCGTCAGCCGCGCCTGCGTCGGCGCGTCGAAATAGTCCGCTTTTCCATCGGCGTTCCCCACGATCACGAACAGACCTTCCACATCCGTTGCCTGTGCCAACGCCCCGGCGGCTTCCCCGGAACCGGTGAAATTCGTCAGGTTCCGCCCTTCATCCAGAGGATGGCTCTTGGAGGACAGGGTCTTCGCCACGGAGGGATTGCGGAAATCGCAGTCGATCAGCAGCACCCGCCGCCCCTTCTGGGCAAGGGATACCGCCAGATTCACGGAGACGGTGGTCTTGCCCTCGCCGGGGATGGCGCTGGAGACCAGCAGAATTTTCTGCCCGTTCTCCTGCATGGCCTTCTCCACCCGCAGACGGAGCAGACGGACGGATTCGGAGAAGCCGGACTCGCTTCTGTACCGGTGCAGCAGAGGATAAGGCCGCTTCCGGGATATCTTCACCGCGGGGATTTGCCCAAGGCAGGGGGCGTTCAGGGTCTCGCGCAGCTCGTCCTCGTTGTGGACGGTGTTCTTCATCAGAACCAGAAACGCCAGAATCACGCACCAGACTGCCGCGCCCACGACTGCGCCGCAGGTGATATAGTACCGGTAATTGAACTCGGCGACGGGCGCGGTGGGCATACCGCTTTCATCCAGCAGCACCAGCACCGTGGAGCCGACTACGAACTCCGCTACCTCCGGGTAGCAGGCGATTACGGCGCTCATAACGTCATAGGCACGCTGGGGGTCGGTATCCCTGACCTTCAGTGTCAGGATGCTGGAATGCGCCGTGGCCGAGACGGACATGTCCGGCACCTCGTCGATGCCCAGCTCGTCCATGACCCGCCGCTGCAGCAGCCCGCTGGTGAGGATGGAGGGGAAGGTATCCGCCATGACCTGCGCCGTTTTTTCGTTGTAGCTGCTGACGCTGGCGTAAAGGGGGTTGGCCACCCGAACCGTGAAGGAGGCGCTGGCCTCGTAGGCAGGCCGGTAGGCTCTGCGCTGCACAAACGTCAGCCCGGCGGCGCAGAGCAGGACCAGCGCCAGACCCAGCAGCCACATCCGCTTCGCCTGATGGAGAAAGTCGTCCAGCAGTACGAAGGTGTCCCGCCCCTGTTGTTCCGTTTTTTCGATTTCCATAGCAGCCTTCCTATTTCCTGGAGCCACCGGAACCGTAGTTGCCGTAGTGGCCGTAATGACTGTACTTGCTGTAGCCGCCGTAGCTCTGGCCGGTGGACAGCTGCGTTGCGTAGACGTTGTTGAGGACGCAGCCCAGCACCTTCGCTTTGTGACCGTCCAGAGAAGCGACGGCGTTATTCAGGGCGGGCGCTGCCGCCGCGTTCTGCCGAACCACCAACAGACTGGCGTCCGCCAGATCGGCCATGCCCTCCGCGTCCGAAGCCGCGCTCATGGGGGGCAGGTCAAGCACGATAAAGTCGAAGCACTCCCGCGCCCAGTCCAGCAGCGCGTTCATCCGTGGGGAAATCAGCAGGTCGCCGGTGTTCTGCTCGCCGCGTTTGGCAAGCAGCATGTACATATCGCTGTTCTGATAGCGCAGGAAGCACTCGGACAGATTCTCCTTGCCCCCCAGAATGTCGTTAAGACCGTAGGTGAATTTGCTCTGCCCCAGCACCATGCCGCAGGCGGGCTTCCGCAGGTCGCAGTCGATCAGCAGCACACGCTTGCCCTTCTGTTCCATGGCCAGCGCCAGATTGACAGTCACGGTGGACTTGCCCTCGTTTTCCAGCAGGCTCGTCACCATCAGCACCTTGCCGCCGTCCATGTGCTGCTCGACCCGGCGGCGCAGCTTGCGGATGCTCTCCACAAACCGGAAGCTGGTCACGGGGTTCGTGATCAGAATGCTGGTTTTCTTCCGCCGCAGCAGGGCAAAAACGGTTTTGTACTTCCGCTCGTGGGAGATCTCGCCCAGATAGCTGCAGTCCAGCTTCTCCCGGGCTTCCGTACCGCTCCGCACCGCGTCCCGCAGATAGGACAAAATGGCAAGCAGGGCCGTGGCGGCCAGCGCCGCGATGACAGCGGCTTTTTTCATCTGGTGGAAGGCAAAGTTCTGGTTCGTGGGAGATGTGGGCACTGCCGGGTATTGCAGCACCTCCAGCCCGATGTCATCTATCACCTGATAGGTCAGGGACTCGTGGTGCTCGATGATGGCCTGCGCGGCCAGAAAGGCCATCCGGGGATCGGAATCCGTTACGGTCATGGTGATGAGATTGGTGTTGGGGACGACCGCGGTGTCGATGGTTCCGTTAAAAGAGGAAATGTCCGTCTCCTGCAGGATGGTCTTGCGCATGATGGAGCTGTTCAGCAGTTCGGTAAACAGTCCCGCAAGATTGCTGGTGGAGGACAGGTTGGAATACACCGACGTGGAGCTGCCCCGGGTGGTCACCACGAAGGTGGTCGTCGTCCGGTAGACCGGCGCGTATGTCGCGTCCGTATAAATGTAGGTGCCGATACCCACGGCAAGCGCCGCCAGCACAACAACCAGCCACCGCTTGAGAACGTCCTGCACAAGGACGATGGGGTCGAAGGGCAGAAGCCGGGCGCTTTGCATATTTGATTTGCTTGTATTTTCCATTGGCTTACCCTTCCACCACAACGATCAATTTGGAATACCCCGTGTATTTCCGGTCAAAATCGGGATTTTTCTCGTCCCGGTCTGTGAATGTCACCCGGTATTCCACGGTGTAGACCCCGGGGTATCCGGTCTGCACCGTGCCCCGCGTCCGCATGGAGTAGTCCGTGGGAAGCCCGCCCGCCAGACTGTCCTGTTCCCCCAGCCATGTGAAGGATTTCAGATACTGTGCCGGGTAGAATTGGGCGTCCTTCGGCAGATAAACAAGATAATCGGTCAGCTCCAGCGCGGCGTTGTAGATGCCGGAGGAGATCACCTCCACGGGGAAAGTCTCCGACACCGTATCGCCCAGAGAGTTGGTCACTTGGAACTGAACCATGTGGCTTCCCAGCGCCATGATGGAGCTGGTGCCCTTCGTTGTGGCTCTGACCCGGTGCTGGATGTCCCCGTCGATGGCGTCCACCGCGCCGACATTGCTCAGGACGTCAAAGCTGTGGTCAACGGTATAGACCAGCGGGGCGCTCAGCGTGAACCGGGGGCGTTCGTAATCGGTATACCTGCCCTCCCGTTTGGCCTTTGCCACGTTCCCGGCGCTGTCGAAGGCCGCGTAGCTCACCGAAATGGAGCCGTCGCTGTCCGTCAAATTGACGCGCTCCACCACGAGGGAAGCCGTCACGTCCCCGTCCACATTGTCCGAGGCGGTGACGCCTGCCAGCAGCGCGCTTTTGTCGTCCCGCACGGAGACCTCCAGCGGCTGTTCGTCTATATGGATCTGGGGGGCGCGTGTGTCCGTGCGCAGCTGGTCAAGCTTCCGGTAGCCGAAGAATGCCGCCAGACACAGGACGATCAGCAGCAGTAAAAGCCAATTCCGTTTTTTCATAGTTTCCCGCCTTTTTTCATCAAAACCACTCCGGTTCGGCCAGAGTGATGGGTTCGTCTTTCAGGATTTTTCTGGGGTTGTCCAGCAGCAGCGCCCGGGCGCACCGGGGGGAGAATTCCTGCGCGAGGAGATCGCGTACATCCTCCATCCAAGGCGTCCGCACCCGGGGAGAGTGGGCGTCGCTGGCCACGGCGGCGGCGAAGCCCCGCTCCACCAGCGCATAGGCCAGTTCCTGCGCGTGTCCGCCGAAGCGCCCCAGAAGGCTGCCTCGGTTCACCTGAAACAGGCAGCCCAAGCGACACCACCGGTTGACGATCTCCGGGTCGTGCTGAAGATAAGTATAACGCTCGGGGTGCGCAACAAGGGGCCTAAACCCCGCCCGGCAGACGCTTCGCAGAATCAGAGTTTCCTCTTCGCCGCTGGACTGGAAGGCAAATTCGATCAGCGGATACCGGGAGCCGTTCAGGGTGAACAGCTTTCCCTCCCGCAGCAGCCGGGCGGTGTCCGGGGTGCCGAAAATTTCCATGCCGGGGTACAGCTTCAGGGGTACGCCGGTCTCCTCCAGCGCCTGACGCAGAAGCGACCATGTCCCGTAGACCTCCTCCGCCCGCTCGCCCATGCAGTGGGGCGTGGCGGCCATGGCACGCACGCCGCTGTTTACGGCCATACGCGCCATGGCGAGGGATTCCTCCAGACTTTGGGAGCCGTCGTCCAGTTCCGGCAGAATGTGGCAATGCAGGTCAATCATGGGCAGTCTCCGCTTTACGAAACGCGCCGGTCAGTGCCGAATAGGCCGCCACGATCCCGGGGCGCAGGGGGATCACGCGAATCCAGACCTTCTCAAAGAAATTCCACCAGAAGCTGCCCGGCTGCAAAAGCTTTTCCTTGCGCCGCACGGCGGTCACCAGCGCCAGAACCTGATCGGGGCGGTGGGTCACCAGAATGCAGGTGCGCAGAAGACCGCTTTGGCGCAGATTGTCCAGAAGCCGCCGCTCCGTGGCCATGTCCAGACCGGAGGTGGCCTCGTCAAGCAGTAAAATCGGCGCTTTGCGCAGCAGCGCCCGGGCGATGGCCAGACGCTGGGCCTGACCTTCGGAAATGCCCCGTCCTCCCGTGCCCAGACGGTGGTTAACCACGTCGGGAAACTGGCTGACAAAGTCCCATGCGCAGGCGATCTTCAGCGCCTGTTCCAGCTCGCCGTCAGTGGCGTCGGGACTGACCAGCCGGAGATTTTCCGCAATGGTGCCGGGGAACACGCTGCTGCCCTGAGGAACGTAGGCGAATACGCCTCTGGTCCCGGCGGCGATGGGGTAGCGGTTTCCGCTGCCGCCCACCCGGGAGGAAACGCCTTGCAGAACAAGGCTTCCCAACAGCATGACGGCCATAATGGCCACGGCGCGCCACAGCATATCCGCGCCGTAGCCCGTGACCGCGTCGATGAGATATTTGGAGGCCACGCTGGAAATAAGACCCATAATCGTGCCGGTCAGGCTCAGCAGCCCTACGGCGAGGATCTTTCCCTTATAGCGCCCGACCTGCGTCTGCAGCCACTGTAGTTCCCGTTTCAGCTGCTGCGGGTCGTCTCCTTGAAGCCGTTTTTTTACCCTGCGAAAAAAAGCCATGTCCACGTCTCACAATTCATACGAAATATAAACCGAATATAAGCCATAAAAATCCTTTATAAGGATATCACATCCCTCTGGGGTTGTCAATCTGCGCCGCGCAGGCTTTGGGACGGAAAAAGTGGGGGTTTTGAGGCATAATGCCTCAAAACCCCGCGGATTTAGTCATCATAGGAGAACAGGTCTTCCACCGTCACGTGAAAAACCTTCGCAATGTCCATCGCCAATTTCAGCGATGGGTTATATTTCCCTCTTTCCAGGTTGACAATGGTCTCCCGCCGGACGCCGACCAGCTCGGCCAGGTCTGACTGTTTGAGATCCTGCATCTCCCGGTATTCTTTGATTCTGGTCGTCAGAGCCATACTCAAAGCCCCTTCTTGTCCATGACGTAGAAAATGATGGTGCGCACAACGGCAAGCAGAACCAGCATCCCCACCAGACAGTAGCCGATCACTTCCGTCGTAAGGGCGAACCGTCCGGCGGCGCAGAGGAAGCTGACGGCGATCAGTACGGCCACGCTGATTTTCAGGCAGATGGCGTCGCACCGTCTCAGGTTGGCCTCGGCCATTTCGTCGGGAGTCTCCTGCTTATACTTTTTGAGCCGGATGCCCCGGGAGATAAAATAGTAGAAGGTGAATGTGGCGACGACAATCTGAATGGTCGTGTAATAGCCCTTCCAGTCGTTTCGCGCCCACGTCCAGTAATAGACCGCAATCAGAACGGCGAATATGATTTTATCCGCCACCAGCTCCCGCAATGATACTTTTTTCATAATGATCCTCCTTTATTTTGAAAAGCGATATATTTCGCACATCTCATGTGATAAATATATCACACAGGCGGTAGCCTGTCAATAGGAAAGTGAGAAATATTTAAGGCAGCACCGCACAATTCGGCAAGAAGTCTCAGGCAGGATTTTTGTTCCAATTCAAAGTTCCGAAAATGGAGGAATACTGTATGTATTTCCCATTTTCGGAACTGCGGAAGTGGAGCAAAAAGACGGCTGAGACTCGCAGACGCAATTGTGCGGTGTTGCCTTAACATTTTTCAGTGGGCTGCCGCCAACGTCCCGAACTGTCTTGATTTTTTCCGCCCGATACGGTAGAATCTGATATAAGAGTCTGGAAGCGGGTGACGGATATGGAACCGGTAAGTATGTTATTTTTGCAGGCGCTCCACGCCTCGCTGGAAGATAGAACCGTGGATTGGGAGACGGATATTGAGCGGGAGACATGGGACGCGCTGTTTGCCATGGCAGCGTCCCACAGCGTGCTGCCGATGATCTATGCGGCGGTCGTCCGCTGCCCGGCCGCCCGGAAAGCGGGAAACGGCCTGCTGCGAACCGTCTTTCCCCCGGCGCGGCAGCTGGCGGGGCGCTACCCTTACCTGAAAGAAAAGCCGTATCTTCTGCCCCTTGGGTGGGTGAACCGTATTCTGAAATACGGGAAGGAGACCGCCGGAAGCCCCACGGACAACAATGCCGCCCAGTCCATAAAAATCGGAAACGGGCGGGTGGCGCTGCTGAAGGAATACGGGATCATCGGCTCCGGCAGGGAATAAAATGAAAACCGCATCAAAAAAGCCTTGACTGTTTTTTCGTGGTCAAGGCTTTCTTTTTTGCCGTATTTTGGGGGAAATTGCCGCGGATTTGCGTATTTTCGGAAAATGAAGTAACACAAAAATACATTATAAATTCAACTTGCTATTGTGTTATAGCTTTATGCAATTTGTGAACACTATAATGTAACAAAATGAATGGAGGACTGCGTTTATGGAGAAATTCATCGTGACGCCGAAGGAAGACAAAACCGTCACAATGACGATACGTATAGACAGAGCTTTGCAGGAGGAATACAACCGCCTGGCGGCCAAGACGAACCGTTCCCGGAACGAGCTGATCGGCATGGCTCTGCAATATGCCCTTGACCATATGGAGCTGAAAAACTGCGGCGAGACCGGAAATCTGCAACCCCTGTGAGCAGACCGAAATTACGTGCAAAGAAATTGGGAGAGTGAAATTTATGCCGGAAGAAAACAGGAAAAGTAAGTGGATATACGTCAGGTGGTTCGCCATACGGTTCTTCCTGGTCGTGTATGACATCATTGCGGTGAATGCCGCGTGTTATCTTGCGCTGCTGACCAGATTTTATGTGGCGAAGCAGTTCCACAGCGCCGCGGCGCAGTATATCGAAGCCTATACCGGCTACGCGCCCTATTACACCATTCTCTGTCTCGTGATCTTCTGCTGCTTCAGCCTGTACAGCGGCATCTGGAAGTACGCGGGCTTCAACGACCTGAACCGCATCGTCGGGGCAAACGTGGTCTGCTTTATCGCCCACATCATCGGAACTCTCATCCTGCTCCGGGGAACGCCCCTTATAAGAATGCCCATTTCCTTCTACTGCCTCAGCGCGTTTACCCAGACGTGTCTCATCACCGCGAGCCGGTTTTCCTACCGGCTGCTCCTTATGGAAAAGGTCAGGGTGGCAAATAACGGGAAAGGTGCAACGATAAACGCAATGGTCATCGGCGCAGGCGGGACCGGCAAGATCGTGCTTCAGGAGCTGGAGCGGGAGAAAACCGTCCGTCCGGTGTGCGCCCTCAACTACAAGGAGATCGGCTTCGGCTCTCTGCTGGACGGCGTTCCCGTGGTCAACGGCGTGGAGAACCTGAAGGGCGCCATTGAAAAGTACCGGGTCAATTTCGTCATTATCGCCTCCGCGGTCATGCCGCAGGAGGTCAGAAACCGCATCAAGGACATCTGCCGGGAAGCATCCGTCGAGGTGCAGGACTATTCCGGCTTCTTTCAGGGCTTCGGCGGCAGCGTGACGCTGAAAAATCTGGCGGAATGCGCCGACGGCAAGGTGGAGCTGGTGGTCAATGGAGAGCATCAGCAGTACGCGGACTGCGAGCAGGCGCTGGTAAATGCCGCCGGAAAATATGTGGTGAAATCCATTTCCGCCAGAGCGGATACGCTGGTGATCGAGCTGACCGACCATTCCGTGGTGCAGAACGATCTGAACGCGGACTGGGTCAAGGATCAGGAAAAGGAAACGGGAGAGGCCATCAGCTTTTTCTGATACTATTTCCTGATTAAAATCTTAATTTTAATCAGGAAGGCATCGCCTGAAGGCGCTGCCGGTTTTGTGATTTATAAGGAAAGAAATCACAAAACAAGTCTCATATGAACTCCATGCCATTCAGGCAATTAAAATCTTTTTTAAAGATTTTAAGTTCAGTATGACACGTCTGTCAAAGGCACAGAAAAGAGGAATAGAGATATGTATGTCAGGAGAACAGACATAAAGCCCTTTGATAAGAAGGTATGGCTTGCTTCGCCGACGATGCATGGTGACGAGCTGAAATATATCACAGAAGCCTATGATTCCAACTGGATGTCCACGGTGGGCGCGAACATCAACGAGGTGGAGCATATCGCGGCGCAGAAGGCGGAAATGAAGTACGCGGTGGCGCTGTCCTCCTGCACGGCGGCGCTGCACCTGTGCGTCAGGGCCGCGGGGGAACGGCTCTACGGAAGACCTGCCATCGGCCACGGCGCAGTGGAGGGCAGGCGGGTGTTCTGCTCCGACATGACCTTCGCCGCCACGCTGAACCCGGTGGTCTATGAGGGCGGCATCCCCGTGTTCATCGACACCGAGCGGGACACATGGAACATGAACCCCCGGGCTTTGGAAAGAGCCTTTGAGATTTACCCCGAGGTGCAGCTGGTGGTGGCGGCGCACCTGTACGGGTTTCCCGGTAAGGCGGACGAGATCCGCGCTGTGTGCGACGCCCACGGCGCGCTGCTCATCGAGGATGCCGCCGAGTCCATGGGCGCTACATATAAAGGAAGGCAGACGGGCAGCTTCGGCGACTACGCGGCGATCTCCTACAACGGCAACAAGATCATCACCGGCTCCAGCGGCGGCTGCCTGCTGACCAATGACTTGGAAGTGGCGAACAAGGCGCGGAAGTGGTCAAAACAGGCGCGGGAAAACACGCCATGGTATCAGCACGAGGAAGTCGGCTACAACTACCGCATGAGCAACGTGATCGCGGGCGTCGTCCGGGGTCAGTATCCGTATCTGGAAGAACACATCGCCCAGAAGAAAGCCATCTGGGAGCGCTACCGGGACTGTCTGCGGGGTCTCCCTGTTGAGATGAACCCCTTCGACCCGGAAACGTCCTGCCCCAACTACTGGCTGTCTGCGCTGGTAATTGACAGGAGCGCCATGTGCCGTCAGGTGCGCAGCGACAATGACGCGCTGTATCTCCCGGAGCAGGGAAAGAGCTGCCCTACGGAGATCCTGGAGGCCATCGCGGGAATCAACGCGGAAGGCCGTCCCATCTGGAAGCCCATGCACATGCAGCCCATGTACCGGATGAACGGCTTCATCACCCCCTCCGGCGAGGGCAGGGCAAAGGCCATCGCCTACATTACCGGCGGCGTGGAGGACGTGGGTGCGGACATCTTTGAAAGAGGTCTGTGCCTGCCCAGCGACAACAAGATGACGAAGGAGCAGCAGGAGCAGATCATCAAGGTCATCCGGCGGTGCTTTGAATAGTTTGGAAAGGCGGCGTTTCATTGCGGAGATTCATCTTTAATCTGGTCAGCGTGCTGTTCAGCGCGGTGAAATTCGGGATCATGAAGCTGTTTCATTTCCATCATTTTTTCTATTCCGGCATTCAACGGTTTTCCCCTAACACGGAGGTCGTCATCGCGGAGGGTGGCACCATCCGTCTGGGCAGGCACGTCCGTGCCCACAGAAGATCGAAGCTGCTGGCCATGGACGGCGGTACGCTGGAGATCGGCAGCAATACGGCGCTTGGTAATGGCGTCAGCGTCAACTGCATGGAAAGCATCGTGATCGGCGAGGGCGTGCAGATCGGCCCGGATACGAAAATTTACGACCATGACCATGATTACCGCGTTCCCGGCGGCATCGGGGCGGGAAAATTCGTCACCGCGCCGGTGACGATTGGCGACAACAGCTGGATCGGCTGCAATGTGGTCATCCTCCGGGGAACGAGCATCGGCAAAAACTGCATCGTCGGCGCGGGAAGCGTGCTGAAGGGTGCATATCCGGCGGGCAGCGTGATCGTGCAGAAGCGGCAGACCACTGTGACGGTGTATCCAACAGAAACGGAGAAGTAACGATGGAGCATAAACCTTACGGCCCCTACGAAACGTATTTCAAGCGGCCGCTGGATATCCTCTGCGCACTGGCCGCGCTGATCGTGTTCGGCTGGCTGTACATACTGGTGGCGGTTCTGGTGCGCATCATGCTGGGCAGCCCGGTCATTTTCAAACAGCCCCGCCCCGGCAGGGACGAGAAGATTTTCGACCTCTACAAATTCCGCTCCATGACCGACGAGCGGGACGAAAACGGCGAGCTTCTGCCGGACGAACAGCGGCTCACGAAATTCGGAAAAGTCCTTCGCGCGACCAGTCTGGACGAGCTTCCCGAAGCGTTCAATATTCTGAAGGGGGACATGTCGGTCATCGGCCCCCGGCCGCTGCTGGTCAAATATCTGCCCCGGTACAGCGAGCGTCAGCACCGGCGGCACGAAGTCCGCCCGGGGCTGTCCGGCTACGCGCAGGTTCACGGCAGAAACACGGTCAGCTGGCAGGACAAATTTGAAATGGACGTAAAGTACGTAGACCACATTACCTTCCTCGGAGACTTGAAGATCATCTGGGGCAGCGTGATGGCGGCATTTGTAAGGCGTGGCGGCATATCCTCGGAAACGTCTGTCACGATGGAGGAATTCATGGGAAACGGGATGGTGGCAAAGTGAAGCGGCTTGTGATCCTCGGCGCCGGCGGGCACGGCAGAGTCGCCGCAGATATCGCCGGAAAAAACGGTTACGACAGCATTGCGTTTCTGGACGACACGAAAAAAACGTGCGGACGCTATCCCGTGATGGGGGAAAGCGCCCGGTTTTCGGAATATGACTGCGATTTCTTCGTAGCCATCGGCAATCCGCAGGTTCGCAGGCGGATGCAGGAGATGCTGCTCACCGCCGGGAAACAGGTCACGACGCTGATCCACCCCTCCGCGGTCATCGGGGAGGACGTGACCCTCGGCACCGGCACATTGGTTGCGGCGGGGGCGGTCATCAACCCCGGCGCGGTCATCGGCGATGGGTGCATCATCAACACCTGCGCGTCCGTTGACCACGACTGCGTTCTGGAAGACTTTGTGCATATAGCCGTGGGCGCTCATGTGGCGGGGACAGTAAGCATCGGCGCGGGAACATGGATCGGCGCGGGCGCGGTGGTTATCAAAAGCATCACGGAAAGCGGGACATACGTAGGCGTTCCCGCGGAGAAAATCAAATGAGAATTCTGATCCTGACGAATTTCGACGTCGGCCTGTACCAGTTCCGAAGGGAGCTGATACAGGAGCTTCTGACGAAGAACGAGGTATATATATCCCTCCCCTACGGGGAACTGGTGGCGCCGCTGGTGAAGATGGGGTGCTTTTTTTTCGACACGCCCATGGAACGGCGGGGCATGAACCCGGTCAGGGACGCAAAGCTGTTTGCCGCCTACCGGCGCATATTCCGGGAGGTAAAGCCGGAAAAAGTGATCTGCTACACCATCAAGCCGAACATCTACGGCGGCCTTGCCGCGCGGCTGGCGGGGATACCCTACGCCGTCAACATCACCGGACTGGGGACGGCGTTTGAAAGCGGCGGATTGCTGAAAAAAATGGTCACGGCGATGTACCGGCTCAGCTGCAAAAAGGCGAAGACGGTATTTTTTGAGAATGCAGAAAACCGGCAGATTTTTCTTGACGCGAAAATCGTGAAAGAGCGCCAGACCTGCCTCTTAAGCGGGGCAGGGGTCAATCTGGAGCGCTACGCCGTGGCGGACTACCCGGCGGGGGACGTTGTAAAATTCCTGTTCATCGGCCGGATCATGCGGGAAAAGGGCGTTGACGAGCTGCTTTCGGCCATGAGACGGCTCACCGGCGAGGGCGTCCCCTGCACGCTGGACATGGTGGGCGGATACGAGGAAGATTACGGCGCGGTGGTGGAAGAAGCCGAATCCGAAGGGTGGTTAAAATACCGGGGCTATCAGGAGGACGTGCGCCCGTTCATCGCCGCGGCCCACTGTTTTGTCCTGCCCTCGTGGCATGAGGGGATGGCGAATACCAATCTGGAATGCGCTGCTTCCGGCCGGCCGGTGATCACCAGCCGCATTCACGGCTGCATGGAAGCGGTGGAGGACGGCGTGACAGGCTTCCTGTGCGAAAGAAAGGACTCAGGCAGCCTTTACGCGGCAATGAAGCGGTTCTGCGCCCTGTCCATGGAGGAGAGAAGAGCCATGGGCTTAGCGGGCAGGAAACGTATGGAAGCCGTGTTTGACAAGAAAAGGGTCGTCGAAGAAACGATCAAACGACTATAATCTGCGCATGACAGGAGGTGCCGGAAAATGAAGGAACAGCCGCTGGTCAGCGTTATCATTCCCGTTTACAATGTGGAGCGGTATCTGGCACAGTGCCTTGACAGTGTGATTAACCAGACATACCCGAATCTGGAAATTATCTGCGTCAACGACGGCTCCCGTGACGGCAGTCCGGATATCCTGCGGCGGTACGCGGATGAGGATGCGCGGATACAGGTCATCGATAAGGCGAACGGCGGCGTATCCCAGGCGCGGAACGACGCGCTGGACTGCGCCCGCGGGGAATACATCATGTTCGTGGACTCGGACGACTGGGTCGAGCCGGACGCCTGCGAAAACGCGGTGAACGCAATGCGCGAATATGACGCGGATATCGTGATGTGGTCGTATGTGAGCGAAACGGAGAACCGTTCCTCCCGGAAAGTCATCTTCCCGGAAACGACGGTTTTTGAAAAGGAAGAAGTCCGGGCAAAGCTGCACCGAAGATTTGTCGGGGCAATGGGAGAGGAGCTTTCCCACCCGGAGCTGGTGGATTCCCTCTGCCCGGTCTGGGGAAAGCTGTACAGGCGTTCCCTGATTCAGAAAAGCGGCGCCAGATTTGTCGATCTGGCGGAGATCGGAAGCTACGAGGACGGCTTTTTCAATCTGGAGGTTTTTGGAAAGGCCGACAGGGTGGTGTATCTGGCAGCGTACCTGTATCATTACCGCAGGGACGGGTCTTCCTCGGTCACGTCCGGGTACAACCCAAGGCTGTATGACCAGTGGCAGACGCTCTACGACCGGATGGAAGCCATCATCCGGTCAAACCAGCTGGGCAGCGAGTATGAAGCCGCGCTGAATAACAGGATCGCGCTGGGCATTCTGGGGCTGGGGCTGAACATTACGGTTTCCACTCAGTCGATGGGGAAAAAAATGAAGGATATCCGCAGGATCATCCGTCAGGAAAGGTATCGGAAGGCGTACAAAAACCTGCCCTTAAATTATTTCCCAATCCACTGGAAACTGTTTTACGGCTGCGCCAGACATGGATTTGCCTTTGGGGTGTACGTGCTGCTCACCGTGATCCAGAGGATTATTTCAAGGTAAAGGAACAAGAAAATGATGATTCATTTTTCGGTTTTGGCCGTGATTCTGGTCTGCGCCCTGATCTGGGAGCGGCCAATCCGGTATCACAAGCTGAATTCCATATATTACGGCGAACGCTACGATTACAAGTCGCCGCTGATGCCCTGGCTGATCGTGTTCGGCTACATCGCCTATCTGGCCGCCATGCGCTCCGGAATGAACGATACCTCCGGCTATATTCAGTCGTTTGAGCATATCCCCGGCACATGGGACGACGTTTCCAGAATCCTTGACGGGGACGGCAAAGACAAAGCGTTTGACATAACCGCCAACATCTTCAAGATGTACGTGAGCGACGATTACCACGGGTGGTTTGGCCTGTTTGCGGCGGTGGAGTCCTGCATTTTCATTCATGTGCTGCGCAGGGAGTCCGTCAGCTTTCTGGACAGCTGCTTTGTGCTGTTCGCTACCACACTGTATTATAATTACTTTTCCATGATGCGGCAGTGGTTTGCCGTGGTGCTTCTGTTCGGCGGCGCAATATTCATCAAAGAGGGAAAAACGATCCCCTATATCCTTTTGTGTCTCTTTGCGGCGCAGTTCCACAACAGTGCGTATCTGTTCATCCCGGTCTATTTCATGGTAACAGGCAGGGCGTGGAGCCCCAAGCAGAACCTGATTATTATTGCGGCTGTGGTCGGCCTGTTTTTCCTGGAGCCGATTCTGGATGCCGTGGAAAGCTCTCTGGCAAATTCGACCTATGACTATGCGGTGGCGGCCATGAACAGCGATTCCGGTTCTTCCATCATCCGCCCTGTTATCGCGGCGGTGCCGGTGGTGATCGCGTATATCCACCGTGACCGGATTGATGCAGGCAATAAAATGATACACATCTGCATCAATATGTCGCTGATAAACTTTCTGCTGAATCTTCTTGCGACGTTTACATGCGGACTGTACGTGATCCGTCTGGCAACGTATACCGCCGGCTACAGTCTGATCCTCTATCCCTACCTTCTGAATGTGACGGTCAGCAGTCGAAACAGGAGCGCCCTGAAAGTGGGATTTTACATTCTGTATTTTATTTTCTACTGCTATCAGATGTCCCATCAGGGTTCGTGGGGGTACAACAGCGACATTCTGGGAGTATTCTCCTGAGAGGAGAGGTAATGCATGACGACAGAGCCAGTCAGGGTTTTGAACCTGTTTACCATCATGAACCGCGGCGGCGCGGAGACCATGGTGATGAACTATTATCGGAACATCGACCGAAGCAAGGTGCAGTACGATTTCATGGTGCACCGTCAGGAGCGCGGCGCCTATGACGATGAGATCGAGGCGCTTGGCGGCAGGATCTACCGGATGCCGCCGATTCGCCCCTGGACTGCCGGGGAGTACCGGAAGACGGTGCGGGCGTTTTACGCAGAGCATCCCGAGTACCGGGTGATCCATTCCCACATGTCCGAGCTTGGCTATTACGATTTCCGGGAAGCGGAAAAGGCCGGTGTCCCGGTGCGCATCTGCCATGCCCATAACCGTCCATACGGGATCGACCTCAAATCTCCCGTCCGCTGGTATTACAAAGCCATGATGCGGCCGCATATTACGGATCTGTTCATATGCGGCAAGGAATCCGGGGACTGGCTGTTCGGCAGGAAGAACGAAGCCCGCTTCATCCAGCTGAACAACGCCATCGACGCCCGTCAGTATGCCTACCGCCCGGAAATCCGGCAGAAAATGCGGCAGTCGCTGGGCATCGGGGAGGATCAGCTGGTCATCGGCCACGTGGGGCGCTTTTATCCGCAGAAGAACCATAAGTTTATCATTGATATTTTTCAGGCTGTCCGGACGAAAAATCCCGAGGCGGTTCTGCTGCTGGTGGGAAATGACGCCGGTGAGGGCGGAAAGGAAATCCACCGGAAGGCAGAGCAGCTGGGGCTGACTCCGTGGGTGAAATTTCTGGGAACCCGCGGCGACGTGGCGGAGCTGCTTCAGGCGATGGATGTGTTTCTGTTTCCGTCGCTGTTCGAGGGGCTTTCCGTCGCCAGCATCGAGGCGCAGGCCGCCGGATTGCCGGTGCTGATCTCCGACAGCGTCCCGATCGAGTGCAGGAAAACGGATCTGGTTCATGTCCTGCCCTTGAGCGCGCCGCCGGAAGAATGGGCAGACAGCGTTCTGGAGCTTGCCAGAATCCCACGCCGCAATACTTATGAGGAAATCAGGGACGCAGGCTTTGACGTTGTGGAGAACGCCAAGTGGCTGCAGGCGTTTTATCTGCAGGCAGCGCAGAGATAGGAGGGAGCTATGCCGATACTGACCATCTTTACGCCCGCCTACAACCGGGGACACACCCTTCCCCGTACATATGCTTCTCTCCGGCGGCAGGACTGCAAGGACTTCATATGGCTTGTGGTGGACGACGGTTCCACCGACAACACGGCGGAGCTTGTCAAAGTCTGGCAGGCAGAGGAGACGGAATTCGAGATACGCTATCTCTACAAGGAAAACGGCGGAATGCACACCGCCCACAACGCGGCCTACGCGAACATTGACACGGAGCTGAATGTCTGCATCGATTCAGACGACGCGCTGGCAGACGGCGCGGTTCGCTGTATTGTGGACCTGTGGGATAAGACCGACCGCCGGAAATACGCCGGTGTCATCGGACTGGACGCCGATATGAACACCGGAAAGGTGATCGGGACGGGCTTTCCCGAAGATATGAAGGAGACCACTCTGGCCGGATTTTACGACGCGGGCGGCAGCGGCGACAAGAAGCTGGTGTATCGCACCGACATCATGAAAGAATTGCCGCCGTATCCGGTTTTTGAGGGAGAAAAATATGTTTCTCTGGGATGGAAATACCAGCTCTGCGACCAGAAGTACAAGCTGGTGACCACCAATACGGTGCTGTGCAATGTAGAATACCAGCCGGACGGCTCCTCCAGAAACATGCTGCGGCAGTATCTGCGCAATCCCCAGGGCTTTGCGTTCATTCGCAAAGAGAATCTGAAGTACATCAGGGACTGGAAGCGGAATGTGACCGACGTGATCCACTACTGTTCCAGCAGCCAGATCAGCGGGAATCCCCACTATGTCCGGGAATCCCCCAGACCGTTTCTGACAGCGCTGTGCATCCCGGCGGGACGGCTGCTGACGGCGTATATCAGAAAGCACGAACGGAAGGGTAAAGAAAATGGCGGCAGAAAAGAAAATCGGTGTTGTGATCCCGGTCTATAACGCGAAGCGATATCTGCGGCAGTGTATCCAAAGCGTCCTGAACCAGACCTTTCAGGACTTCTGTCTGGTTCTGGTGGACGACGGTTCCAGTGACGGAAGCGGGAAAATCTGCGATACATATGCGGCGAAGGACTCGCGCGTTTGCGTGATACACCAGCCCAATCAGGGCGCGGTGCTGGCACGGGCTGCGGGCGTACTTTCGGAATATGCCCAGACGGCAAAGTATATCTGCCTGTGTGATGCGGACGATATGCTGGAACCAGACGCGCTTCGTGTCCTCTATGAGGAAGCCGGGAAAAATGATCTGGACTGCGTGTGTGCTGCCACAGTGAAAATGTGGAAGGGCGTCAGATTCCGCAGCAGGTTTCACGCCCCCTGCTTTGAGCAGCCCAAAGTATATTCCGGAGAGGATATTATCAACGATTTATATATCAGCTGCTTTGGTATCAGCAATTATCCCGTGTCACTGTATGCGAAGCTCTATCGCACGGAGCTGATCACACGGGTAATGGGTTATCCCCCTGTCGTATGGTTTATGGGAGACGATTTGAGCATAACACTTCGTCTGCTGCCTGAAACGCGGCGGCTTGGCATTTTGCCGGAGGCAGTCTACAATTACCGCATCGGCGGAAACACGTCCCGGTATATGCCATATATGCTGGATGATTTCCTGCGCCTTTACCGTTTCAAAACGGAAATGCGGCAAAAACATCCCATGCCCCAGGATGCGGAGTATTTCATGGCAGTTGAACTGCTGAACGTTCTGATGACTTGGTTTGAGATGTACAAACGGCAGGGAAAGCACACTGAGATGGAACTGATAAAGGAAATCGGGCGTGTGGCCGCCCTGCCGGAAGTGCAGGATGCTTTGAGAGTGTTGCAGGATAGAAATAAAAAGCACCGGATTTCAGGATATCTGGAGCATGGAGAGTATGGAAAGATAACGGAAATGGTGATGCAGAAGCTGAAAAAGGAAGCGCCCAGGCGGCTGCTCACGCAGATTCTGTATTCGCTGTAAACGAACAGGAGCGTATATGATACCCAGAAAAATTCACTACTGCTGGTTCGGCAGAGGGGAAAAGCCAAGGCTGGCACAGAAATGTATTGCCAGCTGGAAAAAATACTGCCCGGATTATGAAATCATCGAGTGGAACGAAGATAACTTCGACGTGAACCGCAATGCCTATACGCAGATGTGCTATAAGGAGAAAAAGTATGCGTTCCTGACGGACTATCTGCGGCTTCTGATCGTGGAGGAGCACGGCGGCATTTATTTTGACACGGACGTGGAGGCGGTGCGTTCCTTTGATGAGCTGCTGGACAACCCGGCTTTTTTCGGCTTTGAGAATGACCGGTTCGTCAACACCGGCGAGGGCTTCGGCGCGGAACCCCATAACCCGGCGGTGCGGCAGATGCTGGCAGAATACGACCCGCTGCTGGACGGGCAGCATGGGACGATCGGCTGCCCCCGGCTCAATACGGATGCGCTGCTGAAGCTCGGGCTGGAGCTGAACGGCGAAAAGCAGAAGCTGAGCGGCGCCGTGGTATTCCCGGAGGATTTTTTCAACCCAAGAAGCAGCGTCACCGGCGAACTGCGGAAAACGGAGAATACCCATTCGATCCACTGGTATTCGGCCAGCTGGATGCCATGGCATAAGCGGCTGCGGTCGGCGATCAGCAAACCGGTGCATTTTATCCTGGGGAGGGCAAAAGGACGTGGCAGATGATACAAAGCGGATGAATGTCCTGTATTCCAGCGACGATAACTATGCCCAACATATGGGCGTGTCGATCTACTCCCTGCTCAGGCACAACGCCGAGTTTGAAAATATCCGGCTGTACGTGATCGACAATGATATCTCGCCTGAGAACAGAGATAAACTTCGGGAAATGGTGAGCCGGTTTTCCAATGCTGAAATTATGTTTCTTCCTTTCTTTGAGTGGAAGGAAAAGCTCCGGCTGAACATGAGCTGGAACATTTCCATCAGCTCCTATGCCAGACTGTTTATGGGGGAGATGCTGCCTGAAACAGTTGACAGAGTGCTGTATGCAGATTGTGATATGATCGTCTGCGAACCGCTCCGCGAGCTTTGGAACACGCCATTGGACGGCAAGGTGTTGGCGGCGGTGCAGGACGGCATCAGCGCGGACACCAAGGCGGCTGTTGGATTGCAGGCCGGAATGCGCTATTTCAACGCGGGACTGCTTCTGATCGATCTGGCGGAATGGCGCGCCCGGAAAATGGGGGAAAGGTGCATGTCCTTTATTGAAGGACACGGGGGCAATGTCGTCCACCACGATCAGGGCATCCTCAACGGCGTGCTGACGGGAGATTATGTAAACTTGCCCATAAAAGACAATCTCATGACCATCCATTACATGCTCAGCCGGGAAAAGCTGCTGAACTATTTTCACGAGGAAGCAGGCTTTTACCCTCAGGAGGAAATAGAGGCCGCGAAAAAGGCACCGGTGATCCTGCATTACACCCCCAGCTTCACCAGCAGACCGTGGTGCAGGGATTGCAGGCACCCGTTAAAGGCGCTGTACTGGGAAAATCTGGCGCAGACCCCGTGGAGGGGAGCCGCGCCGGAAAAATCGAAGGATAAGTGGTATGTAAAACTGATGAACTGGAGATATCGGAATCTCCCGTTCTGACAGGGGGGCACGGAATGATAAGCGTTATTGTGCCGGTGTACAATGGTTCGGCGTACATCGAGCGGTGCATCAACTCCATTACCGGAAGCACGTTCCGGGATATTGAGATCATCGTCGTTGAAAACGGATCGACGGACAATACATGGGAGGTACTGGAAGCGCTGGCGGCCGGAGATAGCCGGATAAAACCGATCTCCACGGAGATACGCGGGCTGTCCAACGCGCGGAATATCGGCATTGACCATGCGTCGGGGGACTGGATCGCTTTCGTTGACGCCGACGACTACATCAGCCCCTTGATGTATGAACGGCTGGCGGAAGCGGCGCAGACACACGGTGCAGATCTGGTGCTGTGCGATTTTGCGCAGGGGACGGAAGAACATTTCGACTTTACGGAGGCAAACCGCCCGTCAGAGGGCTGCAACGCGGCGGAGGAACTGACAAGGGACGATTACTTCCGGAGAACATACCTTCGGGCGCAGTACAAATACAGCGTGGCATGGAACAAGCTGTTTCGCCGGGAAACGATGGGGGGCATCCGGTTCGACCCGAGCCTGCACTACATTGAAGACAGAAACTTTGCGATTCAATTTGTCCTGAACAGTAAGAAGGTGGTTTCCATTTCCGAAACCCTGTACTACTACTATCGGAACGGGAATTCTATCTCCAATTCGGCAGGCCAGCGGCAGAGGGTCGGGCAGGTATACGATACGCTTGAGGATATCGATATTCTGGAGCGCTCCGGGGAGAAACTGCTTTACCGCGACTGCGCCTACGCGAATCTGCTGCAGCTGGCGGACTTCAGGCTGCGTCAGGCGAAAAAGTACCACATGGACGATGTGCAGCAGGAGCTTCGCCCAATCATCGCCAGAGCAAGGAAAGCTGTAGTAACGGGAGAACTGCCGCTTAAGGAAAAGCTCCGGTTTTTAGGGGAGCACTACTATTATGTGCTTCGGGGCTTACGAAAAAAGTGATTGGAACAGAGCATGAAACGGAAAATCATCATACTGCATTTTAATATGGAGCTTGGCGGGGCGGAGAGCAGTCTGCTGGGACTGCTGGATACCATCGATTATGACCGTTATGACGTTGACTTGTTCCTGTATGCCCATGAGGGCGAACTGATGTCGATGCTCAACCCCAATGTCCGTCTGCTTCCCGAGATGAAGGCGTACCGGGCGCTGACGGAATCCATGAAACAGAATTTTGCGCAGGGCTGCATCCCGATTGGGATGGCGAGGGCCGCGGCGAAGGTCAGATGTGCCCTTTCCAGAGGCCCGATGCAGAGCGGACATAACTACAAGCAGTATTTCCACAAGCTGTGCATCCCCTATCTTCCGGACATTCCGGGAGACTACGACCTTGCGATCAGCTTCAATGACCCGCATTACATCGTCGGGAAAAAGGTCTCCGCGAAGGTCAGGATGTCATGGTTCCACACCGATGCTTCTCAGATGGTCTTCTGCGACGCCATCGAGAAGGAAATGTGGGGGATGTCCGACTACGTGGTGAACGTGTCGGATGCGTGCAAGCAGGCGTTTGACGCGAAGCACGGCTATCTGACGAACAAGTCCATTGTTGTGGAAAATATGCTGTCAAAGAACCTTGTGCAAAGCAGAAGCGCGGCATTTTCCGCCGAGCGGGAGATGCCGTCAGACGGCAGCATTCGCCTGCTGTCGATTGGCCGGTTCTGCGCTGCCAAGAATTTTGACAATGTGCCGGATATCTGCCGCCGGATATTGGCTTCGGGCTGCAATGTAAAGTGGTATCTCATCGGCTACGGCGGGGATGAAACGCTGATCCGGCAGCGGATACAGGACGCCGGGATGGAGGAGCGGGTCATCATTCTGGGGAAAAAGGAAAACCCGTACCCCTACATCAAAGCCTGCGGCCTGTACGTCCAGCCCAGCCGGTATGAGGGCAAGTCGGTGACCGTTCGGGAAGCCCAGATCCTGAACAAGCCCGTGGTGATCACCGGTTACGCCACCTCCGCCAGCCAGCTGGAGGACGGCGTGGACGGCGTGATCGTCCCCATGGACAACGAAGGCTGTGCGGCGGGGATCGCGGCAGTGCTTCGGGATGAGGCGCTGCGGCAAAAACTGACCGAAAACACGAAAATAAGAGACTATACAAACGCCGGGGAGATCGAGAAGATCTACAGGCTGCTGGAAAACGTATGAAGATCAAAACAATTACCTGCCATGACGTGTACAATGTGGGCGCGAGCTTGCAGGCCTACGCGCTGGTGACCTACCTGCGCAAGCTGGGGCATGACGCCCAGATCATTGACTATAAGCCGGACTATCTGAGCAATCATTATCCGCTTTGGGGGCTGGGGAACCCCGCATACGATAAGCCAATTCTCCGGGAGCTGTATAACCTTGCGAAACTGCCGGGGCGGCTTAAGGCCAGAAACGGGAAAGCGGAATACGACCGGTTCACCGCGGAGTTCCTGCCGCTGACCCCGCGCCGCTACACGTCCAATGACGACTTGAAGCAAAATCCGCCGGAAGCGGACGTCTACTTTGCGGGAAGCGACCAGATATGGAACTGCTTTTTCCCCAACGGAAAAGACCCGGCGTTCTATCTGGACTTTGCGCCTGCGGGCAGCGTCAGAGCGTCCTACGCGGCCAGCTTTGCCATGGACGACATTCCGGAGGAATGGAAGCCGGACGTGAAGCGGCGGCTGTCCGGGCTGGATCATATTTCGGTTCGGGAAAGCTCCGGGGTGGCAATCGTGGAGCGGCTGGGCATTCCGGGGGCCGTGCAGGTGATGGACCCGGTGTTCCTGCTGGACAGCGAAGCATGGGCTTCCATTGAGAAGCCCGTTCCCAATACGGAGCCGTATGTCCTGCTGTACGATTTTGACCGCAATCCGGAGATGGTTCGCTTCGCACGGAGACTGGCGGAGGAAAACGGATGGAAGCTGTACTCGGTGCTTTCCTGCAAAGAATGCGACAGATGCTTCGAGCAGGATGGGCCGCTGACGTTCCTGAATCTGGTACACCATGCGCAGTTTGTGGTATCCAACTCCTTCCACGCCACCGCGTTTTCGCTGATTTTCCGGAAGCAGTTCGTGGTATTCAACCGGCAGGAGCATATCAATACAAGAATGCGGGACCTTCTTTACGGCCTTGGCCTGCGGGACTGCCTGATGGACAGCGCCGGCAGGGACTGCCCGCGGATCGACTACCCACAGATTTTGGAAAAGCTGGACGAGCAGGTGGGCGCATCCAAGGCGTACATTGAGAACGTCCTGTCATACTGAACTTCAATTAGGGTCTATCTGAAAACCGGCAGCGCCATTAGGCGATGCCTTCCTGATTAAAATCAAAGACTTTAATCAGGAAATAGTATCAGAGGGAAAACGATGAAGAAGATTTTGTTCATGATCAATTCCATGGGCGTGGGCGGCGCGGAAAAGAGCCTGTCCTCCCTGCTGAACCTGTTTGACTACCAGCGGTATGACGTGTATTTGCAGATGATAAACCGGGGCGGCACGTTTGAAAAGCTGCTGCCGCCGCAGGTGAAGATTCTGCCGTCGATACCCTATTTTCAGTTCTGCGGTCTGCCCTTTGTAAAGCAGCTGACAGCCGGGAACATCCGCTTCTTAAAGGCGCGTCTGGCCGTCAGCGAACATCTGAGAAAGAACGACCGCGCCGGTAACCCCCTCCATGCCACGCAGGTGCTTTGGAATGGCGCGCGCGGCGCGTTTAACCCGCTTCCCGGGGTGTACGACGTGGCCATTGCATGGGGTCAGGGGACGCCTACGCATTTTGTTGCGGAGAAAGTTAACGCTGCGAAGAAAATCGCATGGGTCAATGCCGACTACGAGGGCGTTGGATTTAACAGAGGCTTTGACCGGGAAATTTATGGGAGATATGATTATATTTCCTGCGTTTCGGGGCAGCTGTCGGAAAAATTCAGGGAGGTCTTTCCCGAATACGCCGAAAAAGTGGTAACGGTTTACGACATCAACAGCGAAAAGCTCATAAAAAGCATGGCGGAGGAACCGGCCGATTTGCCGTCCCTTCACGGAACGGTGATAACGACCGTGGGACGATTGGTGACGCAGAAGGGGTATGACATCGCGATTGAAGCCGCCCATATTCTGAAGGAACAGGGCGCAGACTTTACATGGATGGTCTGCGGTGAAGGCCCGGAGCGAAAAATGCTGGAAGAAAAGATCGGCCAATATGGTTTGCAGAAGGATTTCATTCTGTTGGGAGTGCAGGCAAACCCCTACCCCTATATGAAAGCGGGAGATATTTACGTGCAGACTTCCCGCTTTGAGGGCTACTGCCTGACGCTGACCGAGGCCAGAATTCTGAACCGCCCCTGCGTGGCAACCAATTTTGACGTCGTATATGACCAAATGGTACAGGGTGAAAACGGCCTTGTGGTGGAAATGACCCCGGAGGACGTAGCGGAGGGAATTCTGCGTCTGATGCGCGACCCTGCTTTGTATGCCCATATCCGCCAGTACCAGCAGTCCGAGGAAAAGGGAAACGAGGGGGAAATTCAGCGGGTTTTCCGGATTCTGGAAGGGTGAAAAGGAAGACGGAAGAGCGACCCCTGCGGAACCATTCGCGGTGAAGCATACGAACATGACTGTGCCGTCAGACGGCGCTTTCCCAATGTCTAAGCTAAGGAGATCAGAAAGTGAAAGGGTCCAGAACGCAGAAATCTGTCACAAATACAGTGGTATCGTTTGCCTCGCAGCTGATCGTGATTCTGCTGGGGTTCCTGTCCCGGCGGGTCCTGATCTACAGTGTGGGCGTGGAATATCTGGGCATCAACGGCCTGATGAGCAACATCCTGACCATTTTCTCGCTGGCGGAGTCCGGTATAGGACTGGCGATCGGTTATGCGCTGTATAAACCTCTGGCGGAAAACGATATTGAACAGGTCAAATCGCTGATGCGGTTTTTCAAGTATACTTACCGCGCACTGGCGATAGGAACGGCTGCGATCGGGATAGCATTTTACCCGCTGCTTCCATTCTTCCTGAAAGACAATACCGCGCCGGATGCCAATCTCGTGTATTGGCTGTTCCTGCTTGGTTCGGTGTCCTCCTATTTGTGGGTCTATAAAACGACGCTGAACACCTCGGACCAGAATAAGTATCTTTATACCATCGCAAGCACCATTGCGCAGATCGTGGTGCTGGTGCTGAAGGTGCTGATACTGTATTTTGTGCAGAATTATATTCTGTACCTTGCTGTTGACATCGGCACGACCATTGTCAAGAACCTGATTTTCTGCCGCATTGTTGACAGGCGGTATCCATATCTGAAGGACAAGAACGTCCGGAAGCTTGACCCCGAAGTCCGCAAGAGCCTGTTTACAAACATCAAGGCGCTTTTTCTGGGGAAGGTGGGCTATATCATTTCCCAGTGTTCCGACAATCTGGTTATTTCCTCGCTGGTCAGCGTGACCGCCGTGGGTATGTACAGCAATTACACGACCCTGATCACTTCTGTTTCCGGGTTCGTGACCACCTTCTCCAGCGGTGTTACAGCCAGCATGGGCAACCTGATCGCAAGCGAAACGAAGGAGCGGGCATACGAAGTGTACAAGCGGGTAGATTTTATCAACTACTGGCTGTATACGTTCACGGCGACCTGCCTGCTGTGTCTGGTAGAGCCGTTCGTCGCGATCTGGCTGGGGCAGGACTTTGTGCTGACAAAGGCCATTTTGATTCTGGCAGTTGCGATATACTATTTCAAGGGGATCAACTCCGGGATCGACATTGCCAAAAACGCGGCCGGGCTGTATTACCCGGACCGGTTTATCCCGATGGCGGAAGCCATTGCAAACATGGTGATCTCTATCGTTCTGGCAAAGCGGTACGGCATTGCCGGTGTTCTGTTTGGCACGCTGGTCAGTTTCCTTGCCCTGTCCTTCTGGGCAAAGCCCTATTTTGTCTGCCGGGACGTATTCGAGGTCTCCTTTGCCAGATACGCTGTCCGGGAGGGGCGGGAGATTGTGGTTTCCGTTCTGGTTGCCGCTGGAACGTGGTATGCGGTTTCACTGGTGTCGCTGGAAAATGTGCTGCTGAGCTTTGGTGTGAAGGCGCTGCTCGCTCTGGCGCTATCCAACGGTCTGCTGCTGTTGGTTTATTTTAAGACGAGCGAATTTCAGTACCTCCGCGGGCTGCTGGAAAGCACGGCAAACCGTATTGGGAAACGGAAAAAAGCATGAATAAACTTTTTTGGCTGATTTATATACAGCCGCTGCACAGGATCATGATCTTCATGATTCTGGCGGCGGTGCTGTGGGGATATCTGGGGAGCAGGGAACAGGGCAGCAGGCGGTGGCGGATACTCAACGCGGCCGTTTTTGCCGGGATCGCGGCGGTGATCTTCTATATGACGGTCTGCGCAAGAGGGGAAGAAACGGCGGAAGCTGTGCTTGTTCCATTTCAGAACTTCCGGGAGGCCAGAGAGCAGCCGGAACTGTACCGGTCGATGCTGATGAATGTTCTGCTGTTTTTCCCCATCGGGCTGTCCCTGCCGTTCGTGCTGGGGAAATGGAAGCTGTCCGTCCCCGTCACGGTCGTGCTGGCGTGCCTTTCTTCGGCGGGAATTGAATATTTGCAGTACCGTTACAGTCTGGGAAGATGCGAGGTGGACGACGTCATCATGAACACGCTGGGAGCGCTGCTGGGCTGCTCGGCCCGGTGGATATCCCACAGTTGGAAAAGGAAATAGACAGACCGTGCTTCTTGGAAGATCCGTTTGGGGAGAACGGTTTCCCTCCTTCGACATATCTTGACTTTTGACAAAAAATGCTTTATACTGTATCCGTGTTTATATATGCATCCGTACCCCGCCGCGCGGGGGCGCGGAACGCTTTTTACAGACAGGGGGGCGAAGGAATGCGCGTACATGGAAATTGCCGGCGGCTGACTGCGGTTCTGCTTTCGCTGACGCTTCTTTGCGGCATCGCCGCCCTCCCTGCCACCGCCGCGTCTGTTGGCGAAGTGGTACGTGCGGGCATTCCGGAAAACGCGGTTCCCGGTGATATCCGGATCACGACCTACGCCGTGCCGAATGAGGCGCAGATGGCGGGTCTGCGGGAGGATGCCGCGCAGAAGACCCCTGACGGATTTGTTTTTTACGGCTGGTACGTAACAGGAGAGGAAGGAAGCTTCGCCATTGCCGACAGCGGGCTTGAAAACTGGCTCTGTGAGATTTATGCCGACGTGGCGCAGGACGAGGATTGCAGACTCGTGCTGCAATACCTGTACATCCCCGCGGAGGTGAAGGCCCCTGCGGAACCGACGGCGGCCGTCGAGGAGACGGCTCCCGCAGTTACCGAGGAAGCAGCTTCGGAGACCACCGGAGAGGACGTTCCGGAGGAGACGCAGAGCGAAGAAAAGACGGTCATTTCCACCATTCCGCAGTATTTCCAGAACGACTACCCCTACACCATGTACGGCAGCGGCACCATTGCGACCAGCGGATGCAGCATCGTTTCTCTGGCCATGGTGGCAAGCTACCTGACCGACCATGAATACACCCCCGACGAGCTGGCGCACTATTTCGGCGGACGGGCGATCAATAACATTGCCCGGCTGGAATACGGCAACAAGACGCTTCAGCTTGCCTGTAAGAAGGCAGCGAACTGGCACGTTGTCTACAAGGCGCTGCAGGAGGGGCAGGTCGCCATCGTGCTGATGAACCACAACTCCATCTTCACCAATTCCCAGCACTTCATCGTTCTCGCCGGCATCAATGAAAACGGGAAGATCATCGTCAATGACTCCAACCGGGACAATTACGACTTCTGGCAGCTGAAAAAAGGCTTCGAGGAAGGCTTTAACCCGGAAGACATTCTGCTGGGCTACGACGGCGCGTGGATCTACGACAAGAGCGCCATGCCGGAGGAACCCTTCATTTACTACGAGGAGGAACCCGAACGGGGCGAGCCCCGGTACGCCGATATTACGCTGAGTCAGGACGATATCAAGCTCCTGGCGAAGGTCGTCTGGGTAGAAGCTCAGGGCGAATGCGCCGAAGGCCAGCAGGCCGTCGCGGAGGTGGCGCTGAACCGGATCGCCTCCGACAGCTTCCCTGATAACCTCCATGACGTGATCTACGGGCAAGGACAGTTCCGTTCCGTGCCCCGTCTGGACAAGGCGGAACCCTTCCAGGCGCAGTACGAGGCCATTGAAAGAGCGATCTACGGCCCCTATATTTTGCCGAAGGAAGTGGTGTATTTCGCCACGAAGCCCACCAACAGCAACATCTGGGGACAGATTGGCGGACATATCTTCTGCTATGGGAACGACTACATCGCCGCGGCGGAGAAATAAACAGCCCGGAAAATGAAATTTGACCCCCGCCGTGCGGCGTGACCGCGCGGCGGGGGTTTCCTGTGCAATAAAAAAGCCCTGCCGGAAGGCAGGGCGGTTGACAAAATGAAAGATTTGGGATATAGGATGGATACAGGGGTGCTGCCAGTAGGTCGGTTCCCCAAAGGTTGTGTTAATACTATTTCCTGATTAAAATCTTAATTTTAATCAGGAAATAGTATCACCCCCGAAAAAATCGAGGGGAACCGCCTACCGGGGTACTGGTAGCACCACCGATAGCGTAGCACAAATTTCGACAGATTGCAAAAAAAGAGCGGGGCATATCGCGCAGCAATGCGGCGATATGCCCCGCCCGGTTTTTACCGGGATGTCCGCAGACCTTACCGGTCAGCGGATGTCATACACGGACTTGATGGTCAGATTCTGTTCCAGCTCCTCCACGCTGCGGGAGGTCTGCACCGTCACGCGGTAGGGGGCGGGGGTGGTGAGGGCAAAGAAATTGTCGGACAGAACGCAGTCAAAGTCCCGGAAGTCCAGAAAAACGCCCTTGGCAAATACATCGGCCTGAACGGAAATTTCCGCCCCACCGGGGACGGGGGCGATCCGGACGTCAAACGCCGGCTTGCGCCACTGGAAATGCTTGGCAGGCACCAGCAGTTCCACCTGACGCATAAGGAAGCGGCCCTGCTCATCGTACAGGTCGGCATACAGGAAGGTGTCGTAGGGGTCGCGGCTGTCCACGCGGTAGGTCAGCACATCTCGGGAGGACAGTGCTTCCACCTCCACATCCCGGCGAAGCCCGTCCAGCACGGTCAGATTCCCCCGGCACATGGCCAGATGAATGTGGCCGCGGAAACCGGCACGGGTCTCGTTGGCAATGTTGACGGTGAGCGCCCCGTTTTCCAGAAACAGGCCCATGGCCACAGGGGCGTAGAACTTCCGGGCGGCGTAGTGCAGTGCTTTGTAGCGCCCGAAGCAGTCCACGCTGGACCAGGAGGCCACCGGCCAGCAGTCGTTGAACTGCCAGTAGGTAGAGCCCATGCAGTACCCCCGCTGACGGCGGAAGTGCTCCACGCCGTATTTGATGGCGTCCGCCTGCAGCAGCTGGGACGCGTACACCAGATTCTCGAAAGCGGCAGGATACAGGTAATTGTCCGCCAGATACCGCAGGATCTTCCCGTTGCCGCCCCGGCACTTCTGATGGTTCTCCATGACACGGGAGAAGCAGTTCATGTCTTCCTCCCGGGCGAATGTGCGGATGGTTTTCATGGAGGGGAAGCTCTCGAAGCCATACTCGGAGCAGAAGCGGAAGCGTTTCTGCCGGTAGGTGGTGAAGGGGACGCCGCCGTGCCAGACCTCCCAGTAGTGGGTGTCGCCCTTGGCGGGGTTGTCCGGGTCGTCAAAACCGCCGCCGGAGGAGGGACTGGACGGCCAGTAGTAGGTGTCCGGCGCATAAGTCTCGCACAGCTCCGGCAGCAGATGGCCGTACAGGCGGGTGTAATCGTCCCGCACCAGCTGGTTGTCCCGGGAACCCCAGTTGATGACACCGCTTTCCATCTCGTTGTTGCCGCACAGCAGGGCGAGGGAGGCGTGATGGTGCAGCCGCTTCAGGTTGCAGATGGCTTCCTGCGTGAACTCCTCGGCCATCTCCGACGTCAGATAGATGTTGGCGCAGGCGACCATGAAGTCCTGCCACACCAGCAGGCCGTATTGATCGCACAGCTCGTAGAAGCGGCTGTCGGGGTAGTACCCGCCGCCCCAGACCCGCAGGGTGTTGAAGTTGGCGTCCACAGCCTGACGGACGATGGTTTCCCACCGCTGGTCGGTGATGCGGCTGAGCAAATTGTCCATGGGAACCAGATTCGCGCCCATGGAGAAAATTTTCACGCCGTTCAGCACAAAGCAGAATTCGCTGCCCTTGCCGTCCGCGTCCGGCTCCGTGCTGACGGTGAGGGTGCGCAGGCCGAGCTGCTTGTGGCAGCGGTCGATGACCTCGCCGCCGCAAACCAGCTCCACATCCAGATCATAAAGGGGCTGGTCGCCGTAGCCCCTTGCCCACCACAGCTTCGGGTTATCCACTTTGATAATGCCGTGGCCGTTTTTCAGGAGAACGCGCTTGCCGTCGAAGTCTGCGTAGATCTCGCACCCGGCGTGACATTTGGTGGTCACGTCCAGCTCCACCGAGACGCTGCCGTTTTCGTGGTGCTGGCGGACGGCCACGCCGTCGAAACGGTCCACGTTCCAGCCCTTCAGCTCCACGCCCCGGAAAATGCCCATGTCCGGCAATGTGGGACCCCAGTCCCAGCCGGACTGGTACATGGCCTTGCGCAGATGGGCGGCGCCGGGGAGGGTGTCGCCGTCGTTCATGTACAGGTAGTGCTTGTGCTGCTGTTGGGCGAAGTAGCGCCGGGGGGACTTGAATTCCAGCCGGAGGGTGTTTTCCCCGGCTGTCAGCAGGGGCTTGACCTCGTAGACGTACTCCCGGTGCATATTTTTGACCTTGCCCAGCAGGGTGCCGTTCAGGTAAATATGGCAGATGGTGTCAAGCCCATGAAATACCAGCTCGATATGTTCCCGCGTGAGCAGAGCGGGCGGGGCGGAAAAGACGGATTCAAAGACGCAGTCCTTTTCGGCCAGATATTGCAGCTCCCGCTCATTTGTGCCGTAGAAGGGGTCGGGGATTTTTTTGTGGTCGTAAAGCACGCTGTACATGGTGCAGGGCGCCTGACAGGACAAAGGCCCAAGGTTGTCATAGTACAGTGTCCAATCTTGAATGTTCATGAAGGTTCCTCCAGATTCGGGATTTGCTGTTATTATGGCGCAAAACGGCGAAGGTTTCAAGTCCCAATCTTCCGGGGCGGCCATCGGGGAAGAAAGAAGGCCGGAAACCGCAAATTTCGCAAAAAAAGGATTGCCAAACGGTGCAAAGCATGTTATAATGCTCTGTGTGTCCGGCCGAGGGGCGCCGCGCCAACATTGGGATGTCGCCAAGCGGTAAGGCACCAGACTTTGACTCTGGCATTCGTCGGTTCAAATCCGGCCATCCCAGCCAAATCTGATCCGCTAGCTCAGTTGGCAGAGCAACTGCCTTTTAAGCAGTGGGTCCGGGGTTCGAATCCCCGGCGGGTCACCAGAAAAAGCACGCTTCGGCGTGCTTTTTCGCTTATTTCAGAAGACCAAAGGCCTTTTGAAATAAAGGATCTGACAGTCTGCTGCGCGCACGCCCTGGCCGCCTGCGGGCTGCTTTCCTCTGCGAGGTTTTTAACATGTTGACATCCGGCTGTCGTGTGACAGCCGGATGTTTCGTATGTATCTGTATTCTCAAACACCGGAGGGCTGCTTTTCCCGGATGACGCAGGGATTTCCCATGACGATGCTGTTGGCGGGAACGTCCTTCATCACCACGGCACCCGCGCCGATGGTGACGTTGTCCCCGATGGTAATGCCCCCGGCGACCACCGCGTTGGTGAAGACCGTCACGTTGTCGCCAATGATGGGGTTATTGATCTCCCGCCCCGGCTTCGCGTTTCGTCCGATGGTGACACCCTGATAGACGGAGAAGTTCTTTCCAATGCGGTATGGTGCGATCACCGTTCCGTGGCCGTGGTAGATCACCAGTCCTTCGCCGATCTGTCCCAGAAGTTCCATGTCCTTCTTTGGCGGATAAAGCAGCCTTATGAGATAGCTGCACATGGCGGAAGCCTGACTGCACCGGAACACCACGTGGCTGCGGTAGCAGTCATAGCGCCACATGAGCCAGGCAAAGCGCAGAAAGAAATTATCGCCGTCATAGGTTTCCAGAAACCACATATAGCCTTCCGTTTCCGCGCAGATCAGCTTCTTCGCCCCGGAAAGGCACACGGCGCAGTACGCGGGAACCGCCCGGAGCAGATTGATCGCAAACAAAATGTGTCGCAGCATCCCGTTCTCCCCCTACAGCATCTCTTCCTCCGGGGTAAAGTCCAGCGTGATGGACTTGATCTCGGTGCGCATCTGGATATACCGGACACCGGCGGAATCCATCATCCGCTTGGACGCCATGGTCGCCAGAGTGTCCGCGTATTTGTCCGAGAGGTAGTAGACCTCCTTTACGCCGCTCTGGATGATGGCCTTGGCGCACTCGTTGCAGGGAAACAGCGCCACATACAGCTTGCTGCCCCGCAAATCCCGGCCGTTGGCGTTGAGCACGGCGTTCAGCTCCGCGTGGACGACGTAGGGGTACTTGGTCTGGTCGCCGTCCCGCTCCCATGGGTACTCGTCGTCGGAACAGCCCTTGGGCATACCGTTATAGCCGGTGGAGATGATGATGTTGTCCTGCGAGACGATGCATGCGCCGACCTGCGTGTTGGGGTCCTTACTGCGCTTCGCCGCAAGCATGGCGATGCCCATAAAATATTCGTCCCAGCTGATGTAGTCCTCACGTTTCATGGCGGAAGCCTCCTTTTTGGAAAATCTTTCTCCCATTATACACAAAAGGCAGGACAGCCGCAAGTGGCTGTCCTGCCTTTTTTAGGCTTATCCAAAGAAGTCTTTCAGATTGTTGAGAAATTTCTTCCTTTTGGGGGACTGATCCACGCTTCCGTCCAACTGGCGCAGGAGGTCTTTCTGCTCCTTCGTCAGTCTGGTGGGAGTCTCTACCACCACCGTGAAGCGCTCGTTGCCCCGGCGGCGGGTGTTGCCCACCTCGGGAATGCCCTTCTCCCGCAGGATGAATTCCCGACCGGTCTGGGTGCCTTCGGGAATCTCATAATCCACCTTGCCGTCCAGCGTGGGCACCTGAATGGTCGCGCCCAGCGCCGCCTGCGTGAAAGTGATGGGGACTTCGCACAACACGTCCGTCCCGTTCCGGGTAAAGATCGGGTGCCGCCGGATGGAAATTTCCACCAGCAGGTCGCCGTTCGGGCCGCCGCCCACGCCCACGCAGCCTTCGCCCCGGACACGGACGCTCTGTCCGGCATCCACGCCTGCAGGGATCTTCACCTTGACCCGGTTGGTCTTGCGCACCTTGCCCTTGCCCCGGCAGGTGGTGCAGGGATTCTTGATGACCTTGCCCCGGCCGCCGCAGGTGGGGCAGGCGGTGGTGGACTGCATCTGCATGCCCATGAAGTTCTGCACGGAACGCACCTGACCGGTGCCGTGGCACTGGCTGCACGTCTCGATCACGCCGTCGGCGCTGCCCGTACCCTTACAGTTGGGGCAGTTCTCAATCCGCTGGGCAGCAACCTCTTTTTCGCAGCCGAAGGCCGCTTCCTCGAAGGTCAGCTCCAGCCGCGCCATGACGTTTTCGCCCCGGCGGGACGTGTTCTGCCGGGAGCCGCGGCTGCGACCGCCGCCGAAGAATTCGCCGAAAATATCCCCCAGATCGCCGAAGCCGTCAAATCCGCCGAATCCGGAACCGCCAAAGCCTGCGCCGCCGTAGCCAGCGCCGCCCGCGCCAAAGTTGGGGTCAACTCCGGCAAAACCGTACTGGTCGTACCGCGCGCGCTTGTCAGCGTCGGACAGGACTTCGTAGGCTTCCCCGGCCTCCTTGAATTTTTCCTCGGCAGTCTTGTCGCCGGGGTTACGGTCGGGGTGGTACTTCATGGCGGCCTTGCGGTAGGCCTTCTTTATGTCGTCGGCGCTGGCGTCCTTGCTGACGCCCAGCACCTCATAGTAATCTCTTTTTGCATCTGCCATACTCAATTCACCTCATTATCTGGAATCTCTCACTCAGAGCTTCCACAGTTGACAGTGGACAGCTGACAGCCATGGATAATACTATTTCTTAATAAAATGATTTCATCATTTTATTCTGCCGTTCCACGGCAGACCGCCTGGGCGGCGGTAAGAAATGTATTGACTTCGTTTTTAGCGGCAGTGGCCGCTGGCCGCAGTCCTGCGGCCTAATAAAACGCTTTTAAGCGTTTTATTAAAAACTCGTATAAAATGCAGCAACCTTTGCTGCTGTCAACTTTCAACTGCCAACTCAGGAAAATATGCCGAGAAGGGGCGGCGTTTGCCGCCCCTTAGGCATTCGGATTTAGTCAACACTCTCGTAGTCAGCGTCAACGACACCGTCGTCGCCGGGCTTCTGGGTGTTCCCGCCGGGCTGTGCACCGCCCTGGGGGTTTGCCTGCTGATACAGCTTCTCAGAAACCTTGTAGAACGCCTGCTGGACTTCCTCGGTGGCCTTCTTGATGGCCTCGATGTCGGTGCCCTTGTTGACTTCCTTCAGGTGGTCAACGGCGGACTGGATGGAAGCCTTCTCGGAAGCGTCGATCTTGTCGCCCAGCTCGTTCAGGGTCTTCTCGGTCTGGTAGACGGTCTGGTCGGCGGCGTTGTGGGTATCCACTTCGTCCTTGCGGGCCTTATCCTCGGCGGCGTACTGCTCAGCCTCGTGAACGGCCTTGTCGATGTCTTCCTTGCTCAGGTTGGTAGAAGCGGTGATGGAGATGTTCTGCTCCTTGCCGGTGCCCAGATCCTTGGCGGAAACCTTCACGATGCCGTTGGCATCGATGTCGAAGGAAACCTCGATCTGAGGCACGCCCCGGGGTGCGGGAGCAATGCCGGTGAGCTGGAAGCGACCCAGCGTCTTATTGTAGGCAGCCATCTCACGCTCGCCCTGGAGGACATGAACCTCAACGGAGGTCTGGCCGTCCGCGGCGGTGGAGAAGATCTGGCTCTTGTGGGTGGGGATGGTGGTGTTCCGGTCGATCAGACGGGTGAACACGCCGCCCATGGTCTCAATGCCCAGGGACAGAGGAGTGACATCCAGCAGCAGGATATCCTGCACGTCGCCGGTGAGCACGCCGCCCTGAATGGCAGCGCCAACGGCCACGCACTCGTCGGGGTTGATGCCCTTGAAGCCTTCCTTACCGGTGATGGTCTTAACGGCATCCTGCACGGCGGGGATACGGGTGGAGCCGCCAACCAGCAGCACCTTGTGAATGTCGGAAGCGCTCAGACCCGCGTCGGACATGGCCTGACGGACGGGCTTCATGGTGCGCTCCACCAGATCGGCGGTCAGCTCGTTGAACTTTGCCCGGGTGAGGGTCACGTCCAGATGCTTGGGGCCGGTGGCGTCGGCGGTGATATA
>ERZ827478.263-NODE-263-length-59889-cov-4.513454_pt1 | contig 59889 bp, 59 predicted proteins | sample MGYA00519705_ERZ827478 | MGnify/ENA primary metagenome ERZ827478 (study PRJEB31778, sample SAMEA3449318) | human gut metagenome | biome: human gut; feature: human-associated habitat; material: faeces | place: United Kingdom | collected 2010/2012 ...
GCTTCCGGGGCGAGGCCAAGCTGGTGGAGGCCCTGAAGCAGCGACAGAACGTGGAGTTTGTAATGAACAGCCGTATCAGCGCCCTGCTGGGCGGGGACGAGCTGGAGGGCATAGAGGTAAAGACCGGGGAGGAGAGCCGGGAGATACCGGTGGAGGGCCTCTTTGTGGCCATAGGCCACGCCCCGGATCTGGGGGCCTTCGGCTCCCTGATAGAGCTGGACGGCGGCGGCTACGCCGCCTCCGGGGAGGATTGCCTCACCAAAAGTGCCGGGGTCTTCGTGGCCGGGGACTGCCGGGAAAAGACCGTGCGCCAGCTGACCACCGCTGTCTCCGACGGCTCTGCCGCCGCTCTGGCGGCCTGCGCCTGGCTGGACAGCTGAGAAGGGAGCGAATATATTGAAGCGTTTTATTGTAGATAAGGCGGTGTTTGAAAAACTGCCGGACTACTGCATAGGAGTGGTGGCGGCCCTGGGCCTTGATAACCGGAAGCACAATGAGGCTCTGGAAAAGCTGCTGGATGAGGCGGCGGCCGGGTTTGCCGCTGCCAATAAAAATACCAATATAAGGGAGCTGCCGGGGGTGAAGGCCTGCCGGGAGGCTTTTCATACCTTGGGCATAAACCCCAACAAGTTCCTGTGCTCCATAGAGTCCCTGATGAAGCGGGTGCAAAAGAGCGGCGCCCTGCCCCATATCAATACGGTGGTGGATCTGGGCAACGCCTTTTCCCTGAACTATGGGCTGCCTATGGGCGCTCACGACGTGGACAAGATGGAAGAGGATATGGAGATACGCTTCTCCACAGCCGCCGACCACTTCCAGCCTATGGGAGAGACCGAAACGGAGAATATGCCTGAGGGTGAGCTGGTATATGTCAGCGGCAATACCGTGAAGACCCGCCGTTGGGTATGGCGCCAGAGCGAGGACGGCAAGATAGGCCCGGACACCTGCAATGTGTTTTTCCCTATAGACGGCTTCAAGGGCGTCAATGAGGAGACTGTCATCAAGGTCAGGGATGAGCTGGCCCGGCTGCTGAAGGAGGACTTCGGTTGCGAGGTTTTCACGGGCTTTGTGGATAAGGACAATAACGGTTTTGAATTCTGACGGCAGCTTGAGATAAAATCCGAGAGAACAGGAAAAAGGGCCACCCCACAGGGGGCGGCCCTTTTTCCTGTTCAATACCGGACGGAGGGCATGGGGATATTATAAGAATCCCTGGCGAAGCTGATTCAATTAATTTTGAATTGACCTTACGTATACGATATGATAATCTTTTATATAGATTGAAGAGTGAGAAAACGGAACGCGGGTACAGCGAAACGGGTGTTTGGGACTGGGTATAAGGGCAAGCTCCCAGTATGACAGGCAAAGGCTTATGGCAGGACAGCTCATGGAGAATAGATTCCGAGCTGGCCAGAGGGTAATGATCAGGGAGAAAAAGTTGAAAGAGATAAAACCGTGGCTGCGGTGGTGCATAGGATTATGCCTGCCCCTTTTGGCGATCCTGGCCTTTATTTACATTAAATGGGTGGGCATTGGGATGATCTGCCTGTTTTATGAGCTCACGGGCCTCTATTGTCCAGGCTGCGGCTCCGGCAGAGCCGTCACCGCTCTGCTCCAGGGGAAGGTCGGTACCGCTTTTTCTGCCAATATATTGCTTTTCCTGCTGGGCATACCCAGTGCCGCCGTATTTATCCATGAGTATTTGCGCTTAGTTTTTCCAAAGCTGGGCCTGCGGCCGGTGTACATACCGCAGTGGGCCGTAAGGCTGTGCCTGGGGTTGATCCTCGCTTTTTGGGTCCTCAGGAATATACCGGCTTTTTCATTCCTGGCACCGGCAGGATGAGGGTATGCCCCGGCAGATAACTCCACAGACAGAGAGGATTGAAAAACATGGTGAAAAATTACTGCCCCCACTGCGGCGGGCAGAATATCAACGACGGGGATACCTGCGCTTATTGCGGATATGTATTCCCCGTGGCCCGGGAGAACCCAGTGCCGGAGGAAAACCGGGCGGAACCCTATCCCACAGGGGGACTGCTGGCCTGGTCCATAATTACTCTGCTGCTGTGTATGATCCCGGGTATCGTGGCCCTGGTGAAGGTGGCCGGTATAAATGCCGGTTGGTCCCGTGAAGAGCAGGAGCAGCAGGCCAGGAGCGTGAAAAACTGGTGCCTGGCGGGGACGATTCTGGGTGCTGTTCCCATATTGATATACATTGTTATGCTTGTTGCAGCTATATTGAATTGGATTTGAATATCCAGACTGGAAGGCAAGGCTTTGAGCATATGTCCCCCCAAGGGGAGTAAAAATAAAAGGAGAATTTGGAGGTAAAAGAGATGAAAATTTGTCCTCGCTGCGGCAATCAAAATGAAGACAGCGCAGCCTTCTGCTCCAACTGCGGTATGGATATGGGGCGGAGCACGGCTCCGGCCGGGTATTCCCATCAGCGGCCTGAGCATTATCCCACCGGGGGCCTGATGGCCTGGTCAATAATCACCCTGCTGCTGTGCACCATCCCGGGTATAGTTGCCCTTGTAATGACCTGCAATATCAATAATGCGGCCAACTGGGAGCAGCAGCAAAAGCAGATAAAAAATGCAAAGACCTGGTGCATAGTAGGCACGGTACTGGGCTGCCTGGCTCTGCTGCTCGGCATAGTCGGGGCTCTCGCGGCATAAGGGCCTATCACGCTTCAGATTCCGGTAACGGAATGTGCATAAAGAGGTCAGACCTCTTATGGTACAAAAAAGCAGTCTGTTTTTAACAGACTGCTTGAGATTGTCGAAAAAGCCTCGCAGAGTTTTTTCGCTGCAGCGAAAAAATAAATTCAATCGTTTTCTGCGGCGGCGTGTACGTCGCAGAAAACACTTCTCACGGAGCGAAGTGTCGAATTGTACGCCTCTGGCGTACAACCGAGGCATGGAGCGAAGTGCAATCCCTTTTGTCGAAGAAGACAAAGTCTTCTTCGACAAGCTGAAGCAGCCTGTTTTTAACAGACTGCTTTTTTCTTGCATGTATCAGCCGCTGTACTCGGTCTCACAGTAGGCACAGCGGTAGCAGCGGCGCTCCCCGCTGCTGAGCAGGAAGATGGCGTCCAGCTGAGGTTCGGAGACGGTAATGCACCGGGGGTTCTTGCAGTGGATCACATTGGTCAGCCGCTTGGGCAGTTCCAGATGCTTCTTCTCCACCAGCTTGCCGTCCTTTATGATGTTTACGGTGATGTTGGGGTCAATATAGCCCAGTACGTCCAGATCCAGCTCCAGGGGGGAGTCGATCTTGATTATGTCCTTCTTTTCCAGATGGGCGCTGCGGGCGTTCTTTATTATTGCCACGGAGCAGTCCAGCTTGTCCAGGTGCAGGTAACGGTAGATGTCCATGCTCTTGCCCGCCTGGATATGATCCAGGACCACGCCGTTTTGAATGCTGTCTATATTCATAAGTTCGTCTCCTATCATCATATCTCTGCACCCAGCATCTTCATGATGAGGGCCATGCGGATAAACTTTCCGTTCTTCACCTGACGCCAATAGGCGGCCCTGGGGTCCTTGTCCACAGCAACCTGTATCTCGTTGACACGGGGCAGGGGATGGAGGATGGACAGGTCGGCTTTGGCGTTTTTCAGCTTGGCCGGGGTGAGAATGTAGCTGTCCTTCAGGCGGAGATAGTCCTCTTCGTTAAAGAATCGCTCCCTCTGGACACGGGTCATGTACAGAATATCCAACTGGGGGATGACCGACTCCAGCTCGGTGGTTTGGGTATAGGGGATGCCCTTCTTTTTCAGGGCCTCCTCCTTTACATATCTGGGCAGCTTCAGCTCCAGAGGGGAGATGAACACGAAGTTTATGTTCTTATAGCGGCTGAGGGCGTTGACCAGGGAGTGAACGGTGCGGCCAAATTTCAGGTCGCCGCAGAAGCCCACGGTGAAATTGTCCAGCCTGCCCTTTTCCCGGTGGATGGTGAGCAGGTCCGTAAGGGTCTGGGTGGGGTGATTATGCCCGCCGTCTCCGGCGTTTATGATGGGCACCTCGGCTACCTGAGCGGCAGCGTAGGGCGCGCCCTCCTTGGGGTGGCGCATGGCGATTATATCTGCATAGCAGCTGACGGTATGGACGGTGTCTCCCACGGTCTCACCCTTGGAGGTGGAGCTGGAGCTGGCTTCGGAGAAGCCCAGCACACTGCCGCCCAGAGAGAGCATGGCAGACTCAAAGCTGAGACGGGTACGGGTGGAAGGTTCAAAGAACAGGGTGGCCAGCTGCTTGCCTGCACAGACCTGGCTGTACTTTGCGGGGTTTGCAATGATGTCCTCAGCTGTGGCTATCAGCTGGTCGATCTCCTCCACTGAGAGGTCGGTAATGTCTATAAGATTTCTCATGGCGCTCTCCTGTATCTTTATTGAATTGTAGGGGCGGGACTATGCCTTGCTAATCTGTGTTACCTAAAAATTTATTCTAATCCCGGAGAGCATGATCTGTCAAGATATAAAATCGGTAATACCTTATATCTTTTTGCTATGCATTTCAGCCGCAATGGGGACAGAGCGCCTGACCGTCCCTGTACCGGGTCTTGTCAGATCTGAAGCGCTCACCGCAGAGGGGGCAGACAAGCTCCGGGGATTTCTCGGCCCGGGGAGGAAAGGGGCGGTGCACCGGGGTCCGGCGAAAGACCTCTTCCAATGAGGCGGTGAGGATATAATCGATAAGCTCGCTTTTGGGCAATTCCCTTGGCAGCTCAAGAAGGTAATAGCGCAGGCTCTCCCCGGTCTCGGGATTATAGAAGTTAAAGGCGGATTTTCCCGTATCGTCAATTTTCAGGGCGCCGTTGCCCAGGGTGGCGCCCAGCACAAACTGTATCCCGTCCATCCAGCAGGCGGAGGACTCCGCCAGACACTGGATGTGGTTGTGCCTGTCGGCCATTTGGGTGCCCAGGGCCTGGCCGGCCTCAAAGGCTGCCCGTACGCCTATGGCAAGCCCGGGGCACCAGTGGCCGTGAAAGTTCCCGGCCTGCCGATAGTATTCATGTATATCCATGTTCAGACCTCCTTAAGCTCCGGTTCTCCAGCTGAGCCATGCCACCCGGGTGAACACCGAGTCACGGAATACGCCGTCCTTGTCGCAGAGCCGGCCTGCAAAGGCTGTGGCCCAGTTCAGAAGTTCGGTATCGTTTTCGTCCATGGCAGGATGGCGCTTTATCAGGTACTCTGCCGCCTCTCTGGGAGAGCGCTCATCCGTCCAGTCGTAGTTCTCATAGCGCAGATGTGGTTCATATCCAGCGAGCCGCACCGTCTTTTCCAGATCCCCGATGCCGCCGCCTGCCATGGCCTCCGCCGGGTCATAGCCCATGGCGGTATAAAAGCTGTCCCGCAGAGGCTGCCGCCAGGAGACAAAATTGGTGACGAAGCACCAGCCCCGGGTCATGGCACTGAGCTTTTCAACGGTTGCAGGATTGTGGATGGCGGGACTCATGGTGGATATGGACAGGTCGAAGCCCCCGGCCAAATCGGGATGGGAGGGGCTGACGCTGTTGAAGTCCGCCAGTACCGTGCGCCAGGGACCGGAATAGGGCCTCATATTTTCATCGGCCCGGCGGAGCATCTCCGCCGAGATATCCATCAGGGTGATGTCACAGCCTAGAGCTGCAAAATAGCTGCCGTATTTGCCCACACCGCAGCCCACGTCCAGCACACGGCAGCCCGGAAACAACATGCCGGAAGCCTGCAAAAAATCCATTAGCTTTTTATTGTATGCGTTGGGCCCGGCCCGGTATATCCGCTGGTAATCCCCGGCGTTCTTATCCCATTTTGAAGTATCCATAGCCGGCCTCCCTATATAAGCTTATACATTGCCATTTAAAAAATAGCAAAGCCTGACTTCCGGCGCAAGCCCCCCGGGGGGATAGAAAGGGGAAAACTTATACACAGGGCAATAAATTGTATAATTATTATATCCCCCCCAGGGGCTTGCAGGTGCTTTCAGCTTAATATACAATAAAACTGCCGCGGCAGACTGTTAAAAAGGAGGCGAAGCTGCTTTGAAAAAGAGCAAATTTATATCCCTATTCCTTATAATATGTGTGGCCATAAGTCTGTTTGGCGGATGCCAAAGCCATGTGAATGCTCCCGCGGGGGATGCTGGCGGAGAGCATGGCGTAGCCGAAAGCAGCTATCTTGTAGAAACGCTCAAACTGGCCGGAGGCACCGACTGGGGTGTGCCAAGCCCTTACCTCAATGTATCCAGAGGACCGGGACAGGCCAAGATGCGCCTGGTATTTGCCAGCCTTCTGGAGAAGGATGAGACGGGGGACGTGCCCTGGCTGGCGGAGAGCTGGAGCTTTGAAGGGAACGAATACACCTTCACGCTGTTTGAGGGACAGAGCTTTCACGATGGGGAGCCTTTGACTACGGAGGATGTGGCTTTTACCATAGACTATTTCAGGGAATATCCTCCGGTGACCAACAGCCTGGGCGTTGGGGACGGGTTTATTATTGAGAATTATAGGATAGTGGATGAATACACCATCACCATCACAGTAAAAGAGGCCAATGCCGACACCCTTTCAAACCTGGGCTCCTTTGTGATCCTGCCCAAGCATATCTGGGAAAAGGTGGCCGACCCCTATACCTACAATGTGCCGGATTGCCTGGTGGGCAGCGGGGCCTATATGTGCACTGGCTACGAGGGAGCCACCGGCAGCTACGAGTTCACCGCTTATGCCGGCTGGGTGAACGGGCAGCAGGCGGCGGAGCGTATTCTCTTTGTCCCTGTCAGTGACGAACTGCTGGCCTTTGAAAACGGGGAGATAGACATAGCCTCTATGCCTGCGGATCTGGCAGATAAATATATGGACGACCCGGCTATCGGCTTTGTGGAAAAGGCCGACGATATGGGCTATAAGATGCTCATAAACTTTGAGCGTCTGCCGGAATTCCTGGATCTGCCCCTGCGCCAGGGAATATATGCCGCTTTGGACCGGCAGTCCATAGTTGATAATGTGTTCCGGGGAATGGGCAGCGTGGGCAGCGCGGGCTATGTGCCGGTGAGCAGCCTGTTCTATAATGAGAACGTCATAAAGTATGAGTATGACCCGGATGCAGCCAAGGAACTGCTGGGGGAAAAGGGCTTTGAAATAAGCCTGCTCACCGACGATTCGGCGGATGGCATAAGTATTGCGGAAATTGTCAAAATAAATCTGGAGGCTGTCGGGATGAAGGTCACGGTGGAGGCGGTTGACTCTGCCAGCCGGGACGACAGGATAAACAAGGGGGACTACGACTTTGCCATTGTTGGCAACGGCGGCTGGGGCAACAATCCTCCCAGCTATATGCGCACCCTGTTTTCCGACAAGTCCAAGTATCTCAGCACAAGCCCCGCCTCCATGGGCCCCAGAGGCTACAGTAACGAAGAGATGACGGAGCTTGCCGAGGCGCAGCTGAAGGAGACGGACTTTGAAAAGCGCAAGGAGATGTTCAAGGAGCTGGAGTATATGGTGAGTGAGGAGATACCCCTGTTTGTGCTGGGCAACCAGTCCTCCTACTCCATGTACAGGATAGACTATTATGACGGCTGGATGAAGACCTATGCCTATCAGCAGGCGGAGCAGAACCGCCTGTCATATATGGCACGGTAAAAAGCTTTTGAGGAGGAGAGAAAGATGAAAAAGAAAATATTGCTTTTGCTCTGCTCCTTTGCCGTGATCTATCTTGTCAACTTCACTATCCCCAGGCTGATGCCTGGGGACCCTTTTGATTATCAGAGCGCCGCTGCCGGAGAAGAGAGCAGCACCGAGATGACTGAAGAGCTGAAGGAATATCTCCGCTCCTACTATGGATTGGACAAGCCATTTTTCTCTCAGCTATGGGAAAACATAAAAAACAATCTCCGGGGAGACCTGGGCTACAGCATACACTATAAGCGGGCGGTTTCAGAGCTGTTGATGGAGCGCCTGCCCTGGACGGCCTTCATAATGCTGGGTGCCCTACTGATGAGCCTGGTGCTGGGCACAGCCTTGGCCCTGCTGGGGCTTCGCCGGAAAAAGGCCGACGGCTGCCTTTATGCCCTGTTTTCCCTCCTGGGGGAGCTGCCCCATTTCCTGGCGGGTATACTGCTGTTATTCCTGGTGGCGGCAAGAGTGGACTGGATTCCCCTCTCCGGGGCAGTGACGGCTTTCGGAATATATTACAGCGAATGGGACTGGGTGAAGGATGTGCTGCTCCACGCCCTGATGCCCCTTGCAGCCCTCACTCTGGTGACGGTTCCGAGCTTCTACTTCACTGCCCGGGCCAGCTTCCTGAGCATACTGGAAAAGCCCTATATCCTCAGCGCCCGCGCCAAGGGCCTGAGAGAGGGGCGGATACGCTTCCACTATATTTTCCGCAATGCCCTGCCGCCCATAGTGGCCCGCTTTTTCCTCAGCGTGGGCTCGGCCATTGGGGGTACGATGCTCATTGAAAATGTGTTTGCCTATCCCGGGCTGGGCACAGTGATGCGGGAGGCGGTAAAGTACAGGGACTACCCACTGATCCAGGGAGTGTTCCTCCTGAGTACCGTCTTGGTTCTGCTGAGTCTTTTGGCCGCGGACCTTATAAACGCCGCCAATGACCGGAGAAGGGGGGCCAGCCTGTGAGACGGTTACTTATCCCGGCGGCGCTATTCCTGCTGCTGGCGCTGCTGTTTGCCTATGGGCTGCTGTTCTACCCTCAGGATTCTCAGCTGCCCTCCGGGGACTCCCTGGAGGCTCCCTCATGGGAGCACTGGCTTGGCACCGACAACCTGGGTATAGACATCTTTGCCCAGGTATCCAGCGGCTTTTTCCATAGCCTGGGAATAGGTATGGCCGCAGCTGCAATTGCCTTTTTGCTGGGCGGGGCCCTGGGTGTGGCGGCGGGCTATGCCGGAGGCAGGACGGACGCTGTGGTGGAATTTCTCATAAACCTTTTCCTGTCGGTACCCCAGCTTCCGATAATGATCGTGATAGGCGCCTTTTTCGGCCAGAGCAGCCTGAACATTGTCTGTATTATCGCCGCTTTTTCTTGGGCGCCTATCGCAAAGCAGGTGAGAGCCAGGACAATGTCTCTGAGAAAGACCAGGTATCTCATACTGGCAAAAAGCTATGGCGGCGGACTGTGGTATCTGTTCAAGACCCACATGAGCAGGGACATCATGCCCCTGCTGCTCATAAGCTCCCTGGCGGTGACTGGACGGGCCATAGTCCAGGAGTCCTCCCTGGCCTTCCTGGGACTGTCCGATCCTCTGGCAAAATCCTGGGGACTGATGATAGCCCGCTGCACGGGCTTCAAGGGCATATATTTTACTGAATTCTGGATCTGGTGGCTGCTGCCGCCGGTGCTGGCCCTGGTGCTGTCGGTATTGCTGCTGCGCCTGTTCAGCCGGGCACTGGAAAATTACTGGCTTGGAAAGGAGTGAGGGACATGGCCCCGCTGTTGGATGTAAGGGAACTGAGCGTATCATATCCCGGCTTTAGCCTGCACCCACTGTCCTTCAGTCTGGACAGAGGGGAAATACTGGCTGTGGTGGGCGAGTCCGGCTCCGGCAAGACTACGCTTTTAAAAGGCTTGGCCTGCCTTACCGAGGAGGGCACGGAGGTCTCCGGCCAGGTGCTGCTGGAGGGCGGGGAACTGCTGGGCATGAAGGAGGAGCAGCGCAGGCAGCTGCGTATGCGCTCCTTTGCCGTGGCTTTCCAGAATTCCTCCGCCTGGCTCAACCCCAGCATGACCCTGAGGGAGCAGCTAAAAGAGGTGCTGCACCGGGGCTATCCACCCAGGGAGATACCCGGACGAATGAGGGAACTGATGGAGACGGTGGGCCTGAACCCGGAGGACCTGGGCCGCTATCCCAGGGAGCTCTCCGGGGGCATGGCCCAGCGTTTCCTGCTGGCCACGGCCATAGCTCTGGAGCCGGGACTGGTGCTGCTGGACGAACCCACCAGCTCCCTGGACGTGGCGGCAAGGGATGCCTTCGCCGCCCTGGTTCAAAGGCTGAACCGGGAAAAGGGGATAGCCTTTATCATAATAACCCATGATATGAAGCTGGCCCAACTGCTCAGCAGCCGGATCATGGTGCTGTATAACGGCCATGTGGAGGAGCTGGGCAGCACAGGGGATATATTGGATTATCCCCGCCATCCCTATACCAGAGGCTTAATAAACGCCTCTATGGGTCTGAATATAGTCAGAGACGTATGGGGAATACGTCCGGCGGTGCCGGTGGAGCGAGGTCACCACGGATGCCCTTTTTACGGCCGCTGCACCCAGAGCCTGCCCCTGTGTGCCCATCAGGCCCCCGAACTGAAAGATTGGGGAGACGGCCGGCTAATAGCCTGCAACCGGGGAGGCATCGTGACTCTGCTGGAAGGCCGGGGAATATGCAAGTCCTACGGCAGGCAAAGGGTGCTGAATGGGGTGGATCTCAGCATACGCAGTGGGGAGGTTGCGGCTCTGGTGGGCCGCTCCGGCTCCGGCAAGACCACACTTGCTCAGATACTGGGGGGCTATCTGGAGGATTATGAACAGGGCGGCCTCCTGTTTGAAGGCAAAGCTGCCGACATGGATGCCCTCCATCGTAGGGAGAGGGGAGTGCAGATGGTGTTTCAGGACAGTGAAACTTCCCTGAACCCGCATATGACGGTACTCCAGGCGGCGGCGGAGCCCAGGCTTTTGGCCAAGCTGGGTATGGAGGAGGAGAGAGCTCGGCGGGCCCTGGCTGACGTTGGGCTGCCTTCAGATGAGGATTTTCTCAAAAAGAAGATAAAGACCCTCTCAGGAGGGCAAAAGCAGAGACTTTCCATTGCCCGGGCCCTGACCATGGCTCCGGCGGTACTGCTGGCCGACGAGCCCAGCTCCATGCTGGACCCCTCCAGCAAGGCAAATCTGCTCCGGCTTTTAAAAAGCCTGCAAAACAGCCACGGCTTCAGCATGCTGCTGGTGACCCATGATCTGGAGAGCGCTCTCAAGGTGGCCGACCGCTGCTACCTGCTGAAGGAAGGACGGCTGCAGGAGCTGCGGATATCCGACTATGTGAGCAGCAGCATAGACGGTGTGTTTGTAGATTAAGGGATAAAAAACAGCCTGCCTTCCAAAAGGAAAGCAGGCTGAATTACTTGTTTTTTTACTTTGCGTAATCCACGGCCTTGGTCTCACGGAAAACGTGAACCTTTATCTGACCGGGATAGGTGAGTTCTTCCTCGATCTTCTTGGCAATGTCACGGGCCAGGAGAACCATCTGGTCTTCGCTCACATCCTCGGGCTTGACCATGATGCGTATCTCGCGGCCGGCCTGGATGGCGTAGGAACTGGCGATGCCCGGGAAGCTCTTGGAAACCTCCTCCAGCTTCTCAAGACGCTTGACGTAGTTTTCGATATTCTCGCGCCGGGCGCCGGGACGGGAGGCGGATATGGCGTCTGCCGCCTGGACCAGGCAAGCCTCCACGGTGTGGGGCTCCACGTCGCCGTGGTGGGCCTCGATGGCATGGATGACGGCCTCAGACTCCTTATACTTCCTGGCAATGTCCACGCCGATGGTGACATGGCTGCCCTCAACCTCGTGGTCGATGGATTTGCCCAAATCGTGGAGCAGACCTGCGCGCTTTGCCACATTTACATCCACACCCAGCTCGGAGGCCAGCAGGCCGGCGATATGGGAGACTTCAATGGAGTGGTTCAGCACATTCTGACCATAGCTGGTGCGGTATTTCATGCGGCCCAGAAGCTTGATTATCTCGGGATTGAGACCGTGGATGTTGGTCTCAAACACGGCCCTTTCACCCTCCGCCTTGATGACGGCGTTGACCTCTTTCTGGGCTTTGGCCACCATCTCCTCAATACGGGCGGGATGGATGCGGCCATCCTGAATAAGCTTTTCCAGAGCCAGTCTCGCCACTTCCCGGCGTACCGGGTCAAAACTGGAGACAGTGATGGCTTCGGGGGTATCGTCGATAATAAGGTCGCAGCCGGTAAGCGTCTCTATGCTGCGAATGTTGCGGCCTTCCCGACCGATGATGCGGCCCTTCATCTCGTCGTTGGGGAGGGGTACGACGGAGACGGTGATCTCGCTGGCATGGTCGGCGGCGCAGCGCTGGATGGCGGTGGCAATGATCTCTCTTGCCCGGGCATCGGCCTCATCCTTGTACTGGGCCTCGATCTCCTTGACCTTCAAGGCCATTTCATGGGTGACATCGTCCCGGATATTGGCGATGAGGTAGGCCTTTGCCTCATCAACAGTAAAGCCGGAAATTTTTTCCAGCATCTCCAGCTGGCTCTTCTTCACAAGGGCAACTTCCTGCTGCTGCGCTTCCACAGCGGCTATCTTGTTGCTGAGGGTGTCGTTCTTCTTTTCAACGGAATCCAGCTTCCGGTCAAGGTTTTCTTCCTTCTGCTGCAGGCGGCGCTCCTGCTTCTGGAGCTCGGCCCGGCGCTCTTTTACTTCCCGCTCGTACTCAGAGCGGCTTTTGTGTATTTCTTCCTTTGCCTCTACGAGAGCTTCTCTCTTTTTGCTCTCCGCACTTTTTATAGACTCATTTATGATACGCTTGGCCTCTTCTTCGGCACTGGCAATCTCCCGCTCAGCTACTTTTTTCCGGTAGGTTATACCAAGCAAAAAACATAAAACCGCAGCTACTGCGATTATAAGGATCCATAAAGGGGTTGGCATAGTAAGTAAACACACCTCCATTCCTTAAGAATTTTGCGGTGGTTTATTGGTTTTCAGCTGAAAACATTTAAAGAAGACGGACCATAAAACGAATCCGTCGAGTTCTAAAAGAAATATAATGGAACGCTCCCCCGCATCCCAGAATATCGCCTCATACATTTTAGCCTTTTAACGAAGTTATGTCAAGTGGAATACTTAATTAATTTTAAGGAATGGGGAGAGGAAGAATAAACAAGAAACAAAATATTCCGCAAATTATGCAAGTTATGCTCACAAGTTGATTTCAGTAGTTTAATAAGTTAAATTTGAATCAGTAAAAGCAGGAAACAGGAAGAAATGGAGGAATACATAATGGATAAAAATAGGAGACTTACCAGAAAGATAATAAGCCTTTGCCTGAGCGTCTTCACTATTGCATCGATTGCAGTGAATGCTTATGCCGCATCCGGAAAGTCTGTGATTTTTGGTTTGCCCTCGGGCAGAACTGACAGCCTGAGTGAACAGGGGGAAATATCTGAAGCTTCCATAAAGGAGCGGCTGGATGAATGCAAGCAAAAGTATTTGGATTATCAGAAAGAGTCCCAGAATACATCAAATGTAGGCACTACCATGCCGGACGGTTTTTCACTGGTGAGAACCATAGATGGGGAGATAAGGCAAGTCCAGGTATTTGCTCCTTCCTATTCCAAGGCCAAGAATCCTGAGAACAGTTTTTATTCTCCGCTGGAAGACTATTCCATGATTTATTATTTCAAAGATGAGCTGCCCTATTTTGCACTATGCTATTATGAGAACACCAAACCAAGAGAAGAAATGCGCTTTTATCTGTCTCAGGGAGAGATAATCCAATGGGTCGACGAGGATGGCGAGGAGAGCAGCGAGGCTCCGGAGGAGTTCTTCTTTATTTATGACCACGCCCTCTCAGCCTACGCAAGAGCCATGTATGACCGCTATGACAAAGGCAAATATGCCATACAGGTAGGCTCTTTCAAGGATAAAGAGCTGGCGGAGGAGTGCTGCACCTCTCTGATAGAAAACGGCCAGGATGCCCGTGTGAAGATAATGGACAGTCTTTATTGTGTACTTATAGGTGAGTATAAAGACTGGGACAAGGCTGCCGAGGCATTTGAGGATGTGGAGCTGACGGAGGAATGCGGCATTACATACATAAGGCTGCTTTGAACTGATATCCTATAAAATGAGGACAGGGAACTTTAAACTGGTAAAGTTCCCTGTTTTTTACGCTCCTCTGTCAAGCCGGAGAGAGTCCCCTGACACAGCGGCGGTGACAATATCTCCGGGGCCGATTTTGCCTTCCAGCAGCAGCTCCGCAGCTGCATCCTCTATCCAGTGCTGCACGGTGCGGCGCAGGGGACGGGCCCCGAACTTGTCGTCATAGCCCCGGCGGGCAAGCCAGCGGGCGGTATCCTCCGGCACCACAAGCCGGATATCGAGGGAGCGGAAGCGCTCCTCCACCTGGCGGAGCATGGTCTGGGTGATGGCAAACATATGCTCCTGGGTAAGGCGGTGGAAGACTATAGTCTCATCTACCCGGTTCAAAAATTCCGGCTTGAAGGTGCTGCGCAGCTCCTCCATTACCTTTTTGCTCATGCTGTCCTCGTCTCTGCCGCCGTCCCCAAAGCCCAGGGGAGGGCGGTTTTCCGTGATGGCTTTTGCGCCGATATTGGAAGTCATGACAATAACCGTGTTGCTGAAATCCACCCGGCGGCCTCCGGAGTCGGTGAGGTGGCCGTCGTCCATGATTTGCAGAAGGATGCTCCACACATCCTCGTGGGCCTTTTCAATCTCATCGAAAAGTACCACGCTCCAGGGCTTGCGGCGCACTTTTTCCGTCAGCTGTCCCCCGTCCTCATATCCTACATAGCCGGGGGGAGAACCGATGAGCCTGCTTACGGAATGCTTCTCCATATATTCCGACATGTCCAGACGGATTACGGCGTTCTCGTCTCCATACACCGTGGCGGCCAAAGCCCTGCACAGCTCCGTCTTGCCAACTCCTGTGGGGCCCAGAAAGAGAAAACTGCCCACGGGCCGCCGGGGGTCCTTCAGACCTACGCGGCTGCGGCGAATGGCCCTGGCTACGGCCGCTACAGCTTCGTCCTGACCGATGATACGTTTTTTCAGCTGTTCTTCCAGAGATTTTAGCCTTTGGCTCTCGTCCTCGTCCAGGGAGCAGACGGGGATCTCTGTCCACAGGGAAACTACCTTGGCAACGTCTGCGGCGGTTACTTCACACCGGAGCCCTTCCACATGGACGGCGGCTGCCGCCTCGTCCAGCAGGTCAATGGCCTTGTCCGGCAGGAAGCGGTCGTTTATATAGCGCACCGACAGGGTGTAGGCTGTTTCCATTGCCTCGGGACTGAGGCTTACCCTGTGGTGCTTTTCCAGCGCCGGACGCAGGCTCTGGAGCATCTCCATGGTGTGCTCCCGGTCCGGCTCCGTGACTTTGACGGGCTGGAAGCGCCGCTCCAGGGCGGCGTCCTTTTCAATGTGGCGGCGGTATTCTTCCGGGGTGGTGGCTCCTATTATCTGCACCTCGCCCCGGCCCAGGGCAGGCTTTAAAATATTGGCGGCGTCTATGGCCCCCTCGGCGCTGCCTGCACCGATGATGGTGTGCAGCTCGTCTATAAAAAGGATAACGTCTCCCGCACGACGCACATCCCGGAGTACGGACTTCACCCTCTCCTCAAAATCCCCGCGGTACTTGGTACCGGCCAAAAGGGCGGGGATGTCCAGAGAGACTATGCGTTTGTCTCTCAACTCAGCCGGAGCTTGTCCACGGCTGACGCAGAGGGCCAGACCCTCTGCTACGGCGGTCTTGCCCACCCCCGGCTCTCCCACCAGCACAGGATTGTTCTTGCTGCGCCGGGAGAGGATCTGGATGGCCCGGCGTATCTCGTTGCCCCGGCCTACCACCGGGTCTATCCTGCCGGCAGTGGCCAGCTCCGTGAGATCCCGGCTGTACTGATCCAGAATGCGGGTGTCTGCCCGGCGTATGGTGCTGCGGGCTGTGCCGGTCTGGGAGCGGTTATTGGAACCGGGATTGCCAAAGACAGCCATTATTTCGGTATAAATGTCATTAAGATCCGCTCCTGCCTCCCGGAGAGCAGCGGCAGCGCCACAGTCGTTCTGGCGCAGAAGACCCAGCAGCAGATGCTCGGTACCTATATAGCCCTGCTGTAGCTGCTTTGCCTCCAGAGCGGCTTTTTCCACCGCCTGACGGGCTCTGAAAGTCAGGCCCTGCTCCGGCCTGCCCGGGCTACCGCTGCCGTTGGAGCGCTGGACTATATGCCACAGCCGGGCCTTGTCCATGCCCTGATGCTGCAAGATCCTGGCACCCAGGCCGTCCCTCTCCATCATTATGCCCAGCAGCAGGTGCTCGGTGCCCACATAGCTGTGGCCCAGCTCCCCGGCGGCTATGCGGGCGTTCTCAATGGCCAGCTCCGCCCGCTGAGTGAATTTTTCATTGCTCTTTATAAGACACTCCCCCTTGGGTTCAAGTCCCCTTAGAATGTACTGATAATATATTATCCACGCTTCGCCGCGCCGAAACAGACGAAACGGGTGCCCGGCAGGAAAAATTATTGCCAGCTTTCTGTAAAATTATTTTTTGCCTTGAAAATTTATAATTGATTTTTGCATGGGATGTGTTACAATGTAGCCAACGATGACCCCAGTGGTCAAATAACATGGGAGGTAACATCATGGCTTTTGTTATTACCGATGAGTGCCTGTCCTGCGGTGCCTGCGCAGCTCAGTGCCCTGCCGAAGCAATTGACATGGGCGATCTGCACTACGAGATCGACGCCGATAAGTGCCTGGAGTGCGGCGCTTGCGCAGCTCAGTGCCCCGCCGAGGCAATTGTTCAGGAGTGATCTTCTAAACAACATAGAATGAGGGGCGATAAGCATCGCCCCTCATTCTTATATATTCCCTGTTTAAAGCTGAATTTTAATCCATGGAGGATAATATCATGCCGGAATTTACGGCTCTATGGGAGGGCGGCCCGGCCTTTGCCCAGGCGGAGCATTTCAGGCTCAGCACCGACTGTGTGCTGCTGGCAGACTTTGTGAACGTTGCCGGCAGAAAGCGGGGCATTGACCTGGGCTGTGCCTCCGGGGCCATAGCCCTGCTGCTGCTCTGGCGCAGCCCCAGGCTGCACATGACGGGGCTGGAGCTTTTGGAGGATGCGGCAGAGCTGGCGGAGAAAAATATGGAGAGAAACGCTCTTCAGGACAGAAGCCGCATAATTTGCGGGGATATCCGCCGCCATCGGGAACTCTTTAAAAGCGGCAGTTTCGATCTGGTGGCGGCAAACCCACCCTACTTTCCTGTGGAACGGGGAAAACTCTCACCGGACGAAAAACGCTCCGGGGCCCGGGGTGAGGTGAGCTGCAGCCTTGAGGATATATGTGCGGCCGCTTCCTACCTCTGCTGCACTGGCGGCAGCTTCTCGGTAGTATATAAACCGGAGCGGCTATCAGAACTCTTCTGCGCTATGACGGCCCACGGCTTGGAACCCAAGCGCCTGCGCCTGGTATGCTACCGGCAGGACAGCGCCCCCAGTCTGGTGCTGGTAGAGGGCCGGCGGGGCGGAAAACCGAGGCTGGATATCCTGCCACCCTTGATACTCACCGGCCCTGACGGAGGGGACAGCCAGGAAGTCTTGAGGATATATCACCGCAACTGACAGATTGAGAGGAGAAAAATATGGACGGAGAAAACAGACTTTCAAACGTGGAAAAGCGGCAGCTTATAATATTTGTAATTGTGGCCTTCGGTTTCCCCTTTATGATGGGTGTGCCCTTGGCAGCTGCCTACAGACTGGGGCTTAATACCTATCCGTTCCCCAATGCCCAAATGTTTTATCCTGCGGCGGGGGTGATGCTGGCCTGCCTGGTCACAAAGAGACGTCCGGGCGTGGAAAGCATTGAAGAGAGCGGAGCTATGCCCAGGCGCTTTTTCCTGTTTTTCCTTGCCCTCACATTGCTGGTAGAGTTTTTCTGCTATACAATGTTTGTCCGGCCTGATATGGATTGGGTGACTATACAGTCCTATGCGATAATTGGCGGCTCCGTACTGGCGTGGATATTTCTGCTGGTGGAGGGAAAGAACAGGCGTGCCGCTTACGGCCTGAGCTGGGCCGGGACCGGCCGCTCGCTGCTGATGCTGCTGTTGTTCGTGGCCATATATATTGCACGCTCTTTCTTATCGGTGGCTCTTAGCGGACAGCTGGCCGAATATCTGCCCTACTGGCAGACTTCCGCCCCATACATACTCATGGCGGTGCTGATACCCAATTTCTTCCTCAGTTTTGCCGCCTTCTTCGGCGAGGAGTACGGCTGGCGCTACTATCTCCAGCCCCTGCTGCAAAAGCGTTTCGGGCTCATCCGGGGCACCGTAATCCTGGGAGTGGTGTGGGGGCTGTGGCATCTGCCCCTGGATCTGTTCTTCTACAGCCCAGGCTATGCCCTACAGAGCATTGCGGCCCACCAGGTCACCTGCATCACCCTGGGGGTGTTCTTTGCCTTTGCATATATGAGCACCGGGAATATCTGGGTGCCTGTGGCGCTGCACTTTGCAAACAACAACCTGGCTGTGGTGGTCAGCGGGACTGCTCAGATAAGCGGATATGCCGTAGGCTGGCTGGATGTGCTTGTATCCCTGGTGATTAATGCGGTCATCTTCCTGCCCTTCCTGGCAGCAAAGGTGTTCCGCAGGGGAGAGCGCCCGGAAGCGATAAACATGGAAAAGGAACTTCAATAAAAAATGCCGGAGCAATCTGACTCCGGCGGTCTTAAAGAAGACAGCATTTAAAAAGTCCGGAGCCGTATCTTCAGATACGGCTCCGGACTTTTTAAAATTACAGCTTGCGGCTGAGTGCCGCAATACACTCAGGACAGACACAGCGCCCTTTGTAATTGACAAGATCCCGTACACTGTCGCAAAAAACGCAGGCATCCTGATACTTGCGAAGAATAATGCTTTCACCCTCCACATATACCTCCAGGGTGTCTTTCTCCGCAATATCCAGAGTGCGCCGCATTTCGATGGGCAGGACAATACGACCCAGCTCATCAACCTTGCGTACTATTCCGGTAGACTTCATTATTCCTCACTCCCCCATAATTAAAAAGTATTAGAAAAACTTTCCATATTCTCTATAACAATATTATACGATTTCTCGCAGTAAATCAATAACATACGTGCCATTTCACATAAATTTAACATTACCATTTATTGGTAGAATGTTCAGAAAATTACCAAAAAATAACATTTTATCCCATAAACGCACTGACTTTCGTGCCGGCATTATCCGGGCTGACCGCTGCAGCAGCGGAAATCCACCGTGGATTTCGCTAAGTCTCAGACTTGCGCTGCTTAAGAAAATACCGTTAAAATTATCTGAATAAGATAAAATTGCTGTTGCATTTGTCTTGAGGCTGATATATAATCCAAATAGTAAAAAGAGAGAAAAGGTGATGGTATGTATAAAAATATTGGAGAACTTATTTCCAGGCGCAGAAAGCAACTGGGCATGAACCAGACCCAGCTGGCTGCCTGTCTGAATATGCTGGGCTTTCCCCTGTCCAATCAGGCAATCTCCAAGTGGGAGAACGGCTCCACTCTGCCTAACGCCCGGCAATTCCTTGCCCTGTGCGATGCACTGGGTATTGACGATATCCGGGGTGTCTTCTCCGGCCACGGAGAGGGCCTGCTCACGGGGCTGAACCGGGAGGGGCGGAAAAAGGTTATGGATTATGTGCAGCTGCTGCGATGCAGCGACCGATACAGCGACCGGCAGGAAGAGGAGGAACTGCGCAGTCTGCCCCTCTACTCGCTGGCAGTCTCCGCCGGCACAGGACAGTTCCTGGACGGAGAGGACTATGAGATGGTGGAGGTGGGCCGGGAGGTGCCCGAGGGGGCAAACTTCGGCGTCCGTGTAGCCGGTGACAGTATGGAGCCAAAATTCCATGACGGCCAGACCATATGGGTCCGGCAGCAGCGCAGCCTCATGACCGGGGAGATTGGCATCTTCCTCTATGACGGCAGTGCCTATTTAAAACAGCTGGCTGTAAAGGGGGAGGCTCTGGCCCTCCACTCCCTGAACCCCAAGTATGAAGATATAGTAATCTCCCCGGAGCTGCCCCTGCGGGTGCTGGGCAAGGTTATAAGCAAATAAAACAGACTATGCTCAAAAGTCCCGCCTAACGGCCGGGACTTTTTCAGTATATGGAGGAGAACCCTCTGAGAAAAAATTTCCCGGCGGCGTGATATACCCTGTGATTTGGCATCTTTATGGGTGAAACACAAGAAAGAAGGGAGCAGGCCATGGACGATGAAAAAATAACTGCCCTGTTCTGGGAGCGCTCTCAGGAGGCCCTGGTGCTGGTGGACAGAAAATATGGGGGCATCCTCCGCGCCGCCGCCCTGAACATTCTCAAGGACCCCAGAGATGCGGAGGAGGTGGTGGCGGACACCTACATGAAGCTGTGGGACAGCATCCCGCCCCAGCGGCCCCGGCAGCTGCTGGCCTATGCCGCCAAGATAAACCGCAACGGCGCACTTATGGCCCTGAGGCAAAAGCACCGGCAGAAGCGGGATGACAGGGGGGATGTACTGTACTCCGAACTGGATGAGTGCCTGGCATCCTCAGGGAGCATTACAGAGCACATGGAGGCAAGGGAGCTGGCGGAGTTTATAAACGGCTATCTTCGCACTCTCAGCGGGGAGAACCGCCGGCTGTTTCTACGCCGCTATTTCCTCATGGAGGACCTGGACAGCCTGGCAAAAGATTTCGGCGAGACGAAAAAAGTACTGTCCTCCCGGCTGTACCGCATACGCCGGGGGCTGAGGGACTATCTGAAAAAGGAGGGCATCGCTGTATGAAACACTATGACTGGGATAATATATTCCAATACATAGATGATGAACTGTTGGCACAGGCCCTGGCTCCTGTGAAGAGCAGGAAAGCCCAGGGCAAACCGGGAAAGAAGCTGTACAGGACATTGCTGATCGCGGCCGTTATTGCCTCCTTCATGGTCACCGCCGCCTTTGCCGCCGGGCTGCTGGATTTCCGGGCCCTGCTGCTGGAAGACACTGTGGAATGGGACGGGCAGGAGCTTTCCCAGATATCACTTACCCAGCCCCAGGCTGTCCCAGAAGAGACGGAAACAGCCGGGTCCCAGGAGAACGCACTGAAGGATAAGGATGAGCTGGAAGAAAAGCTGGCCGCATCCAAGGCCGCCTGGGCGGAGTGGGAGGAATACTGCAACAATGGAACAGGCCTGCCGGAGGCCTTCAGCTTTGTGAAAGAGAAGAGCTACGGCTTGGAGTTTACGGAAAACAACGACGGCAGCGTCACGGTGGAAATAATTGATAATGGCGAGAGCGAGTTTGTGACTGTGAGCGCTGAGGAATACGAGCAGTTTGAGGCCTGGGCCAATAGGCAATCCGGGTCATCATATGGGGATTACGACTTCAATTATCAGGTGCATTCCCAGGAGGATGCAGACAAGCTGGAAGAGATAGCCGCAAAGTACGGCCTGAAGCTGCGTAAGAGCCAGCAGCTGATGTGGAGCAGTGAGACCACCGGCATGAGCGGGGATAAATTCCTCACCAATCAGCAGCTGGCTGAAAAAACGTCGGAGATGGGCTGCGCCGGGAATATTTTCTACAAAACCCCGGTGGGTTTTGACAAGGTATACTGGTTTGATGAGGGCACCTTCTGCGTCAGCTACTATGTGGATCTTCCCTCCAGCGGGGAGCGGGTCACCTGCTACGGCTATAACTCCATGTACTCCACCCTGTCCAGCGGAAAGGAAGTCATTAACTGGGAGGAGGACATAGACTCCTTTGCCCAGCGCAGCCACACCACTCCCGACGGCACGGAGCTGACCATACTCTCCAACGGCATCAACGCCTACATATATGTGTATCTGGAAAACTCCTTCTTTGCAATGCATATTCGCAGCGAAAAGGGCATTACGGAGGAGGATGTAAATTACATCGCCGACGGCCTGAACTACAGCCTTATGGGTCAGGGCTGATACCACGAAAGAGCAAATAAATAGCAAAAAACCAGCGGGCAGTTCACCAGAGCTGCCCGCTGGTTTGCGGTCAATAATTTTTATCTGTCGCCCCAGCGGGAGTCGTCCCACTGGTCGTAGGAGCTGCCGTCATGGCGGCCGTGACGGGGTTCATAATGCTCGCGGCTGATGTGGCTGCCGGAGCTGCGGCTGCCGCTGCTGTGATTACCGCTGTGGCTGCCGGAGCTTTCACGGCTGCGTCTGCTGCTTTCACTGCGGCTGCTGTAGCTGCTCTTGCGCCGCTTCCGACGCTTGTTGTTGGAAACGGTGTTCAGAATGAACCAGGCAGCGCCCAGAATAAGAGCTAGGATAACAAGCCCCAGAAGGATCTTCACTATAAGGGACATGCCCTTATATTCCGCTTCCCGCTGAGTGGTGTAGCCGCAGACCTTGCATACGCCCTGCTCGGTGCCGGGAGTCTCCTTGGTGGCCTCAGTTATCACGGTCCACTCCATGTCGTGCTCGGCCTCGTCGGTCCTGGAGCCACACTCGCACTCTCTCCAGTGCTTATTGTCGTCATAAGACCAGGTACCGGAATAGGTGTGCACATGATTTGGATCATCTGCGGGGTTGGGACTGGCCGTAGGTGAGGGAGAGGGACTGGGCGAAGGGGAAGGCGAGGGGCTGGGGGAAGGGCTGGGGGTGGGAGTGGCCGCGACCTTCACATTGACAGAGGCCCAGCTAGAGGTGGCACTGCCGCCGGGGCCGGTAAAGGTGCAGCGCACCTTCCAGCCGTCCATCTCCTTGGGCACATTCCTTATATTCATCTTCTCTCTGCCGTCGCCGCCGATGGAGACACCGGGGAACAGATCGGGCAGATCATTGCAGTTGCAGGTGGTTTTGCCGTCCGGACTGGTAGCAGTCCACTCGTAGGTCTCGGTATAGGTAGCCATGGCCACAAAGGAGGCCAGCTCACCCTCCTCCACGTTCTCACTGGTGGGGTGCTTGGTGATGCTGGGAGCCCAAAGCTGAGCCGCATAGTCCTTGTACAGGGTCAGGCTGGAACTGCCATTTGAACTGTAGTTCACGGCGGTGTTGTTCAGGTAGACCTCCACAGTGTCTGCAAAGTGGTAAGGGTCGGAAGCTGCCACGGTTATCTGAACCTGGTAGGTGCCGGTGCCGAAGGTACCGTCCACCGGGCTGCCGTTTGAGTCAAACCATCCGTAACTGGTGATGGTACAGCCCTCCGTGCTGGTGGCAACGCTGGCGCTGTATACCCCATCCATAGCCACGGGTTCCTTGGACAGAGTGACCAGAACCTTACTTATCTCGCCCTCTGCACTGGCCTCCAAAGGCAGAAGTCCGCAGAAAGAAAGACAAAGGCAGAGAAATAAAAATCCGGTAATAAGACGCCTTCTTGTATTTGTCATGGGCGCCGCCCCCTTAAAAATAATTCATTATATTATATCATTGAGGCTTTTTAAGATAAAGCGGAAAATTATTAATAATTCTGAATAATTTTAAGGCTGCATGGAAGTGCTAAATATAGTTGACTGAATGCAAATAAAAAGGTAAAATAAACATTTGTAGAGCTGCAAATTTGGAGGTGCTGCCGGTGGAGAAAAACGGTACCGGGTATACAGGAGCAATATCCCAATCCTGCCTTATCACTGCCGCTTCCGGCGAGGAAGCCCTGGCAACAGCTCTGGACATTGCCGCTGCAGCCCTGTGTACCGGCAGCGGTTCACGGCCCTGTCGCCAATGCAGCCACTGCCGCAAGGTGGCGGGAGGGATACACCCGGATGTGATCACTATTGGACGGCTGGAGGATGACAAGGGCAGGCTCAAGCGGGAGATAGGTGTGGATCAGATTCGTGCGCTTTCCGCCGATGCCTATATATTGCCAAATGAGGCCGGACGTAAGGTGTACATCATCCGGGATGCGGAGACTATGAATATCCCCGCCCAGAATGCGGCGCTGAAGCTGTTGGAAGAGCCACCCCTGGGGGCCGTTTTCCTGCTTTGCACCACAAATCCGGGGCAGCTGCTGCCTACGGTGCGCTCCCGCTGCACCCAGATAAACTGCGTAGGAGAACCGGAGGCACAGGACAAGGAGCTGGAAGCTCTGGCAGATGCCTATATAAAAGCGGTGGCTTCGGGAGACCGGGCAAAGCTCTATACCTGGTGCTGTGTAAACGAGACCATGGACAGCCGGCGTGCCGCCGCCTTTGTGGACTGCGCCATGGCCAGGCTTGGGGATCTGCTCTGCGGCAGAAAGAAGAACCCGAGTCTCAGTTCCAGGCAGCTGATGAAGCTCTATGAGCTGCTGGGGCGCTGTGCTGCCTATCTCAGGCTGAATGTGGGCAGCAAACATATATTTGGTCTGCTGGCTGTGGATTCCATTGCCGGCGGCGGAAACAGAGGATAAGTCATTGATTGAAGTTGTAAGCGTAAGATTTAAAAATCGGGGCAAGAGCTACTACTTTGCCCCCAACGGCTTCCAGGTTGAGGCCGGGACCAAGGTAATTGTAGAGACCTCCAAGGGCCTGGAGATAGTGGACTGCTGTAGGGGAAACCACATGGTGATGGATACCTCCGTCATACAGCCCCTGCGTCCGGTGGTGCGCATTGCTACACAGGACGACCTGCGGGTGGAGGAGATAAATAAGCGCCGGGAAAAAGAAGCTTTCGATATCTGCCAGCAGAAGATTGCCGAGCACGGCCTGGATATGCGTCTGGTGGACGTGGAGTGCAATTTTGAGGGGAACAAGACCATGTTCTTTTTCACTTCCGACGGGAGGGTGGACTTCCGTGAGCTGGTGAAGGATCTGGCAGGCATCTTCCGCAACCGCATCGAACTGCGTCAGATAGGTGTCCGGGATGAGGCCAAGATGATAGGCGGTATCGGTATCTGTGGGCGCCCCTATTGTTGCAGCCAGTTCCTGGATGAGTTCCAGCCGGTATCTACCAAGATGGCAAAGGTGCAGTCTCTGTCCCTGAACCCGGCCAAGATCTCCGGTAGCTGCGGCAGGCTCATGTGCTGCCTTCGCTACGAGCAGGAGGCTTATGAGGAGCTTATTAAAAAGGTGCCCAAACAGGGTGCCTTTGTAGAGACTAAGGACGGCTATGGTACTGCGGTACAGGTGAATCTCCTGCGCCAGACCGTGAAGGTCAAGCTGGACAGCGATGGGGACGATTCCCTGCGCCTGTACAAGGCCAATGAGCTGTGCGCCGTGCCCGGAGGAAGGCCCAAGGATGGGGAGACACCCCCCCATGTATTTACCTATGTGCCGGAGCCTGAGGAGGAGCCTGAGGAGATCCAAGACCAGTGGACTACCCTCTTTGCAGAGGCTGCACCGGAACAGGTGGTGGAGCCGGAGAAGCGGGAGACCAAGAGCCGGAATGCAGGCCGCCGCCGCAGCCGCCAGAAAAAGCCCAAAGCGCCGGAGGCTTCAGTCCAGGAGGCTGCCCGGGAGGTTAAGGCCCAGCCCAAACCAAAGAGTTCCAAGCCACACCGGAATAAGGCCGGGGCAAAGGTGGTCAAGGTGGAGGCAAAGGTGCATAATGCCGCCGCTGAAGGCGGACAAAAGAATGCCGGAACGGAGAATGCAGCCAAGGAAGGGAGCGGTCGCCGCAGCTCCAACCGTCGCCGCTACTATCACGGTAAGGCCAAAAACAGCGGTGACAAGTAACGGCGCAATTATCCCATCTGCCGGGTCAAAGCCCGGCAGATGGGCTCAGATTAAAGGCGGACAAAAAATACATAATAGGGTATTGACAAACACTGGTGATTGTGCTATTCTTTACAAGCTAAATAAATATCGCGGGGTAGAGCAGCTGGTAGCTCGTCGGGCTCATAACCCGGAGGTCGTTGGTTCAAATCCTTCCCCCGCAACCACATTGTGCGACCAAAAAAGATATCGCACCGAAAAAGCCCGAAACCATGCGGTTTCCGGGCTTTTTTCGTGCCCGGTTTTGACTGCACAAAAAAAGATATCTTCCCGCCCTTCACTCGTGTGGTGAGGACTTGAACTAAATCTGACCGGTTTTGAGCCTCTTTTTTGGCCCGAAACGATGATAAATATTGACCTACTCAAAAAGTAAATTGTTAAATTTTTGTGAACAATGTGGTTTGTACCAAAATGTAGTACAAACCACTGATTTTCTTTTTGGAGCATAGTGGCCGTCACCTATCACTGGGTGGCGGCCTTTTTTTATTTGCAAAATATATATTCAATCGACTGGAGGTCTTTAGGATGGATCAGCAAATGAAGCCATTGAGCCCATATTTTTCGGAGCTTTCGCTTCGCCTTAGCAAAGAAGGCTACACGGTCCACATAGGCGAAACCGACTGTCTGTCAGCGGACTGGCAAGGTCTCCCCCTCTGCCGGATCACAGCGGACGGAGGCGTTCGCTACTGGCAGGAGGATGTAGCGACGCCGGAACGGGAACGAGCCTGTGAGCGAGCCACCGATCTGGCCTGCACCGTGCGGGAGTACATGACGCTGCTGGAACAGGCTCCGCCCCTGCAAGCCCAAAGCCTGACCGGTGACTACCGCCTGCTGGCTGACTTCAACGGAGCCGTGTTGGCTGCCCATCCCACCCGGCTTGGCGTCCAATTCGTCACATGGGACTGGAGCTTTGACCGCACAGGTCTCAACCAGGGCAATTACTTTCAGGAAAACTATGTAGGTGCCAAGCAGGACTTCGCCATCCGCGCCGGCCTCATTTCCAAACAGCAAATCTTCAATCAGGAACAGCTTATCGAAATCTACCGGTGCTGCTCCGACACCTTGGACGCTGGTTTTGACTTGACTGCTGAGCAGGAAAAGTGCATCCGGGGCGTTCAGGAGCAGATTGCCATTGCAGCTCCCGATGCTCTGAATCGCATAAGGGAGCAGGAGCAGCACCCCATGGAACCCTACAGTCAGGAACCAATCATGTAATATTCAGGCGCCGGAGTTTTAGAAATAAGACTCCGGCGCTTTTTTATTGCCTCAAACCAGACAGGAGGATTGAAGATTGGATCAAAAGAACGAACAAAAAGCGCCGCTGCGCATCAAAAACCTGGCTGAGTTGAAACGCTGTATCCGCCCCGGGACAGAGTTGGTGGCAACCAGCCATAGCAAGCACCCTGCCCTGGTCGGGCTTGTACGGGTGGTGACTGAGGTTCAGACCAACGCTTACTATTCCGTGGTCAAGGATCAGCCGACTCATCAGTATTCGACCTGTAATTACGGGAAGGGATTCCGCTCTGATTTTGAAAAGGCATCCAACTATTTATTTGAGGGCACGACCATCAAGGTTCTTGACCGCAGAAGCGGTGATAACAGCGTGCTGTACGAAATGGAGCTTTATCCGGGCGAATGCCTTATGCCCGGCCAGAAAAGCGATACGGGGGAGAATGAGGGAATCAGGGAAGACGATTGCGAAATCAAGCAGAAAGGGATGGGCATGACCTTATGACACGCTACTTCATGCGGGATACACCGCTGTGCCAGATGGAACAGCAGATGATGACCCCGCCCTATTTCAAGCCCAGGGGCCACGGCCGATACTATCTCGGTTTCCAATATAGCAGAGATGACATGGAGTGCCCATACTGCATGAACTTCAGACGCAATCATCCCTGCCCTTTGGAGCAGTGCGTCTGTCTGGATGAACGGATCGCGGCCGGTGCGATTGACCTCAACGAGTTCGTCAGGGATTGCTTCTTCCCTGAAGCGGGGGTACAGCTTCAGGCCCGCTTAGAGAGGAATTTCACTTGCTGCTCCATCAGCTTTTTTCTGAATGAGAGCCATCGTGAGCGCTGGCAGTACTGGCGCAAGCGCTGTTATCGAATGTCAGACCGTAATCTGGCCGCACTGTTTCTCCTCACGGCGTATGAGGATATCTGGCGCAGGATGATCTGGAAGTTTGATGCCCGCGGATTTGACTTCCAGTCCGTCCAGCTTTCCGGCATCCAGCTGGAACTGTACAGTGTTTATCAGGCGGCCAAAGCCATCTCCACCGGCAGCCGCAATATCACTCTTGCCAATCTCGCATCCCCGGAATTGGTCACAGATGAGGCGTTCCACCTGATTGTCTGCGCTCTGCTTCTGGCCAAGTACGGAGATGCGATTTTGAATTTTGAAGGAAAGTAAGGTGATGCAATGTGATGATGGAAGCAGTTCTGAGCAACGCCGACCACCCGGAATACGGTGTTGCGACGATCCCTCTTCCCGTTCCCAGAAATCAATACGACCACTGCGTTGCGCTGTTGGAAGCACTGGAGATCGGCGATGCTTCTGAAGCTGACTGCCGCCTGGACTCGCTCGACAGTGCCTGGCCTGTGCTGAATCGGCTGGTATGCACCAAGGTCAACCTTGATGAGTTGGACTATCTGGCAAAGCGGCTGGACAGCTTTACTGTGGGCGAGTTTTCGCAATTTCAGGCAATGGCTGAAAAGCTGAATCTCGCCAGCATGAAGGATCTCATCAACCTGACCTTTTGTTGTCAGCAGGCAACAGTGATTACGGACTTCACAAATTTAAAGGAGATTGGCCGTGACCACTACATGAACATCCACGGCGGCTGCGCAAGCATGGAAGAATTGGAGCAGTTGGACGGAGAGGAAACCGCCATTCTGCTGATTGAGAACAATGAGGGAACCATTACCCGCTATGGCGTGGTCTATGACAACGGCATGCAGCTCTCACAGCTCTATGATGGAAGACACCTGCCCTGCTACCACTATGAGGCCGATATGACTGCTGTCGGGATATCCTCCCGGTGGGAGCCGGAGAACAGCAGGAATGTGACCTGGATCTATCTCCCTGCATCAAAAGGGCAAATTGAGCGCGCCATGCAGCGTTCCGGCATTGCTGACCCAAAGGATATGCGTCTCTGGATAGCCGAGAGTTCATTTCCGGAGGAAGTGGATGCAGCACTGGACTTTCGGTGTGATAACATCCATGAGCTCAATGAGCTGGCACTGGTCGTGGATAAACTTTCATATGATGACCGCAAGAAGCTGGGTGCGGCAGTAAGTATGGCCAAGCCGGAAGATGCCAGCCAAATCCTCCGCCTGGCAGAAAACCTGGATCTGTTTGAATTCGCCCCCGATGCTCATACCCCCGAGGAATATGGGAAATACATGATCCAGAAATCCGGCCATTTTGAGTATGACCCCAACCTGGACGAGTTTTATGACTACGAGCAGTACGGCCTGCAGCACATGGATCATGAGTCGGGCATGTTTACCAACCGCGGCTATATCGCCTATGCCGGCACAGTAGATCTGGAGGAGCTGATGGCGGAAGGCTCGGTGGATCAGTGCCAGCGGGAACGGGAGGTTCAGATGGGAGGAATGGCATGACATGATCCAACTCTTCATGAAGCGAAGCGGGAGTCCTGTCATTGTCCCGCTCCGGCTTCCCGCATCTCATGCCGCTATGGCAGAAGCGGCCAGCCAGCTTGATGAGACCAGCAGAGCAGGAAAAACAGAGATCGTCGAGATCAAAAGCGTGATCGCCAATCTGCCATCGTACCTCAGCGGACTCGACCCTGATTCCAGAACGCAGCTTGCGCAGCTGAACCGGCTTTCGAGCGTCATTGCCAAAATGGACTCCCGTGAACGGAGCATCTATGCCGGAGCCTTGGATGGCAACAGTATCAATGGCCTGAACGATATGATCCGTGTGGCGGAACAGGTGTCGGACTACATCCTCATTCCCAATGTCAACTCAGATGTGACGCTTGGCCGGTATGTTGCGGTTGCCGGCCAGCTTCATGGTGATCCCAGATTCCCCGAAGCGGCCTGGCCCTACCTGGACTTTGCGAAAATTGGCGCGGAATACTATGCCGAGCACGGGGGCGCCTACACCTGCGCCGGCTATGTGCTCCGCAGGCAGGATACCGAACCTGTCAGAGAGAAGGTGGCAAAAATCCAGCTTAGCCTTTCCTCCTCCCAAGCGCAAGCGAGCGTCTGCCTTCCGGCAACGAAGGAAGAATTGGATCAAGTAAAAAGCACGCTGGAGATCAATGGTTTTGCAGAGGCAGCAATAACCAAGGTGTCGTTTTCTGTTCCCTACATGGACGAGCATATTCCCATCACAGGGGTATGCGTGGAAGATGCAAACGAATTGGCTTGGGCCATTGAGGGGATGCAGGGTGAAGACGGTGAACTATTGAAATATCTGTCGGTCCTCTCTGTGGAGCAGCCGGAAACCATGCAGGACGCTCTTCACTACGCCATGAATCTGGACGACTATGAGCGCATTCCGGAGGACACTTACGAATACGGGCAAGCAGTCCTTCGGCGCATCGGTGCTGATGACGAGCTGATTGATACCATCGACGGGTATATGGATTTCGAGAAGCTGGGTGAGGACACTATGGCGGAGGAAGGAGTCCGGCGGACCGAGTTTGGCCTGATCCGCCGATGCAGCAGCCCCTTCGCTGAGGAAACCCAGGCGATGGAGATTGGAGGTCTCTCCTGATGCCCCGTGAAACCGATCTGCTCCGCGTAAAGCTGGTGGCACACACCCTCCTCGATGTGCAGATCCAGGAAACGGCCCTCTCCCCGGTGATCGTCAGCCACCCCTTCACATCCTCTGGAATTTCCGCACTTCGGAATGAGGATGGGAGCCTATCCATGGTCGACCTGATCAACAATTCGGATGACTGCACAAGGTGGCGCAGAAAGGTTGGCGAGCAGATCGACAGCGCCGAAAATGTCCATCAGATCTTCGTACTGCTCAACCCGCCCTATTATCTGACTTTTATCAAGTTTGCCGCCTCCGTTCTCTCGGAGAAGGATTTGGGGCAGCTCTTATCCACCGCCTGGACCCAGGAGGAATGCCCCAATCAGGACTGCAATGTGAGCAAACGAGAACTGGTGGCCTTGTTCCGATCCGTCTCTCCGGAGTCCCTGATGGATGAGGAGGAGCGTACCGCACACCAGGCGCTGGAGGATACGGTGACGGTCTATCGGGGCGTTACACCCTACAACGCCAAAAATATCAGGGCGCTGTCCTGGACACTGGATCGGAAAACGGCAGACTGGTTCGCCCACCGCTTCGGTGAGGATGGAACGGTGTATGAGGCGCAGATTCGGAAGGAACACATCTTGGCCCTGTTCACCGGCAGGAACGAAAGTGAGGTCATCGTAGACCCGCGGCACCTGGAACAGATCATGGAGTCCCCGGAGCCGGGATTTGATATGCAAATGACCTGAACGACATGATCCGATGATTGGGAGGAATGTAAATGAAGAAGAAAATCATGATCACAGTAGCATCTCTGGCAGCACTGGGAGCTGCTGTCGCCGGCTATCTCCACTTCTCCGGCAGGACGCTTTTTGGTCATAGCTATTTCCGCTGAGCTGTGGTATTGTTCCGCATGAGGAGGTGAAGCAAATGGCCATTTCTTTATCGGAACAGTTGGAGAGTGACATCAAAGAATATCTTCACAAGACTTTTGGGACATATTTCTCCAGCCTTGATGAAAGATTTACCGCAGATATTAAGGAAGATGTTATCAACACATCGGATTTCCATCATGGATCTTACAACGATGATGACATCTCCATCGCATTCCAGCGAGTAACTCTGGGTAGGATGGGACATCCTGACTGGCAAATTTACCATCTCTGTACGGATACGGAGGCAAATACCATGAAGCAGAATGTAAAAGTAAATACACCGATTCACATCAGGCCCGCTTCCCATGAGGAGGCGGGCCTTTTCTATTCCCAGATGAAGGAGACCGAGGATGCGGCGCTGGGCACGGTCGGCCATGTCCGGATGGACTTTGGATCTTCCGGAAAAGGATTCTACCACACATGGTGGCCCCACAACGATGACCAGTTCAACACCAAGGAATTCAAGGGTGAACTTCAGGAAGTCGTGGATGCGCTTCGGGCAGATGGGCCGCTCAAGGATCTGGCTTCGATGAGAAGCTACTGCTACCGGAACGGGGGTGAGCTTACCGAGGATGGCCGGTGCTAAGCTGGATTACGACCGGGAGGCTGGGGATTGTCCCTTTATTCTCAATGTTGGCGAGATACCGCCACTCAATACCTACCATTTCCGCCAGAGCCTTACGCGCCAGACGCCGGGCTTTCCGCGCAGCCTTTACATCCGCGCCGAAAGTTTCAAAGCCGGGGCAATCTTCTACTTTCGCCATATAACATCACCCATTTACATTGTATAATTCATATTTGCCCGATGGAATGTTGTTATATGCAGGTGAATTAAACTTTATAATTCATAATCTGATTTGGGGCTTCTTGCATAGGATGTCTTTCCGTGATATAATAATAACGTTTGAACGAAGAAAGAAGTGGTATCAATGACAAAACGAAACGAAGCGTGGCTCCATGCAAAGCCAGTAAGATGCGACAGTTGCATGGAGTAAACAGCGTCGCATAATTCATTATGCTGGCTTTGCTTACTTGATAATGCCATCAAGGAGGAAGCCAACATGAAATATATCAATGCAAGGGTTCTTCTTCCCGAAAAACTTGTCAAAGAGCTGCAAAGCTATATTCAAGGTGGATATATTTATGTACCAACCGATCAAGCACAGCAAAAGCAATGGGGAGAAGTATCGGGCTATCGACGAGAATTACTGCAACGGAACCGCAAAATCGTAGACGAATATCAACAAGGTATTTCTATGGAACGGTTAGCCGAGAAGTATTGTTTGTCCGTATATGCCATAAGAAAAATTATTTATCAGAAATAAGTGGCAGGGGTTGCATTTCGCAGCCCCTGCTTTTTATATAGATTGGTTCGGTATCATTTGGTGGATAGAAAACTTGTTGTTGCAGCAGTATGATAGAAGCGCAACTAAGAATATATTTATTGACTAAAGAGAGAAAGGGAAAATTATGCAAGCAGAGAAAATATATCCGCGAAGCAGCGATAAAGAAACCGTCTACTTGAAAAATGTTATCACCAACCCCGCCATTGTTGTTGGTGACTATACCATGTATAACGATTTTGTAAATGATCCCGTTGATTTTCAAAAGAATAATGTTCTTTATCATTATCCTATTAACCACGACAAGTTGATTATCGGAAAGTTTTGCTCCATTGCCTGTGGCGCACGTTTTTTATTTAATAGTGCTAATCATAGTATGACTTCACTCGCGACTTATCCTTTTCCTATCTTCTTTGAGGAATGGGGCCTTGACGTTAGCCATATAACCGATGCGTGGGACAATAAAGGAGACATTGTTATCGGAAATGACGTTTGGATTGGATATGAGGCAGTGATCTTCGCAGGAGTAACTATTGGAGACGGTGCTATCATTGGCACAAGAGCTGTTGTGACAAAAGATGTTCCCCCCTATACTATCGTGGGTGGCGTTCCGGCTAAACCAATACGAAAACGCTTTTCAAACGACGATATAGCAGCATTGCTGAAAATGAAATGGTGGGATTGGCCGGTAGAGCAAATCAAAGAGCATATTGCAGAAATTCAATCAGGAAAAATCACCGATTTGGAAAGAAAATATTTGTAAATACTGCCGCACGACGGCAAAGAAAAAAAGCCGTCGTGCAGTAGACGTATAGACACGCCTATATTTCTTTTTCGGCGGCTTTGACAAAATCAAGGCCGCCGTTCTCTATGCCCTCATACTGACGACGCCCTGACGCTGGCGGGATCGGCGGCCCACGGAGGGAGCCGCCATGAAGCAAAGAGCGTTTCGACATAATACGACGGGGTATGTACCGTTAAAAAAAGCCCATCCCCGGTAACGGGGACAAGCGGCCATAAATATGCACTATACCATGTAAATCAACTGCATATCGTTTCTGCTTTCGCCCGGTGGGTCTATGACCTGCCGGGCGAATTTTGTTGCTTTTTGCGGCCCGAACAAAAGGCTCATAGCTCCCTCAAAAAAAATTCAAAAAGGAGGCGTTTAGCGGGCCGCAAAACGATTTCCATTCGCTCTATGTGCGGAAAGGGAGGAACCCACCTAATCCCCCACAGAAAGGGGGTGAGAAGATGGAAACACCCAACCGCAAATTTGGCGAATGGGGCCAGTTTGACCGTTACTGCAAGCTGGTTCTCTACCATGAAGCCATTGACTATCTGCGGGAGATGCAGCGACGCCGGGATATGGAAATATCTCTGGACGAGCTTTCCCCCGCACAGTGGGACAAGCTCTCGGTCACAGACGATTATCCGTGTGAAAGCTATGTCTTTCATTCCCACGGCTATGACCTGCGGATCGACAACGAGCTTGTAGCCGAAGCCTTTGCCGTGCTGCCCCAGCAGGAGCAGAGTATCTTAATTCTGCACTGTGTTATGGAGCTGAACGACGTGGAGATCGGCAGGCTTATGGGAATGTCCAAAAGCGCCGTACAGCGCCACAGGACAAAGACGCTGAAAGAACTGCGAGTGAAGCTGATGGCAATCATGCCGGAGGGAGGTTGAGGAAATGAAGCAGCCGAGCTATAAGGGCTTTGCCCCTTTGTCTGATGCTGTAATTGACGCAGCCTGCGCCGGTGACGTTGATGCGATTGACCGCATTCTGCGCCATTACGACGGGTACATAAACAAATTGTGTGTCCGAAAGTACATCGACGGAAGCGGCAATGTGCATTATGACGTGGACGAGTACATGAAGCGTCGATTGCAGATCAAGCTCATTCATTCCATCGTTGTCACGATAGAGTGACGGAACCGGCCCCGGAAACGGAAATGTCTTTATTTCTTCCTTTCCACGTTCCCGCTGACCCGGAGGCCGCAGGCTGCACCTTGACAAATATGCCCGCAAGATAACGGCGGCGCATCATAGGACAGACGGACACGATCTGTCTGTGTTGAGCCAATCGGACGATGCGCCATGACGCCGTTTCAAGCCCGCAGGACGGGGCCACTGTAACGGGTGAGCGATAAACACCAAACCGTAAAACAGGTGTGGCAACCTGTGGGCGATGAAGCACAGGCAAGACAATGAGACTCCCGCGTTGAACGCCCTCACAGCATTGCGCGGCGCACCCATCAGCATGGGCCGGGGTGAAATTCCCGTGGAGCTGTGCCAACAGCCGTCCGTTTATAGTCCATTTTTGGCAACAAACAATGCCGTCCTCTTTCAGTTCGGAAAGGAGGACACTGTGATTAGTAGTGACGCGCTGGCTCGTATGCGCCAGCAAAATATAAAAGAGGTCAACAAGGACGACCTTGTGGACATCCGTTCTGTTATCGTTGATACGTCCCTGCCGCCTGAACAGCGCATGATGGACTATCTGGAAAAAATCAAAAATCCCTACTGCTTTCGCTGTGGGGATGCGGTTGTTTCTATTCACTTTGCCGACAAGGGGAACAGCCTTGACAGCCTTCTCAAAAATTACTTTATGGGGCTGAAAAGAAGCTGATTTTCCCGCCTTTTTATGCTATAATCGTATTGTGATTATAGAGGATTGGAGGTATCGTGAAACGAGGCAGAAAATCTTCTAACAACACATTCACAGAGAACGGCAAAAAGATTTGGAAATGCGGAAAATACAAACGGCTTTCCAAAGAGGACGGGCACGACGTAAGTTACAGCATTGAGAACCAAGACGCCATACTGGACTACTATCTGTCCCAGCACCCGGAAATCCAAGTGGTAGGCGACTATCAGGACGATGGCCGGACGGGAACCGACAGCGACCGGGAGGATTTTCAAAGGCTTTTGTCCGACATCTACGCAAAAAAAATTAACTGCGTAATCGTCAAAGACCTTTCCCGATTGTCCAGAAATGACTATGAGTGCGGTCACTATTTGGAATATGTGTTCGTTTCTCTGGATGTTCGTTTTATCTCCGTTGAGCTTCCAGCACTGGACAGCTACCTACGGCCCGAAGAAATCAGCAGCATTGCCACCAAGATGCAAAGCTACATGAACGACCAGCATTGCTACCAGACATCAATCAAAATCCGCAGCGTTTTGGATATGAAGCGTAGCCAAGGACAGTTTATCGGAGCTTTCGCCCCGTATGGGTATCTGAAAGACCCGAACGACTATCATAAGCTAATCGTCAATCCTGAAACCGCCCCTGTTGTGCAAGACATTTTCAGATGGTATGTATATGAGGGCATGAACAAAAACGCGATTGCAAGAAAACTGATTGATTTAGGTATTCCAAGCCCCACAGCCTATAAGCAACAGTTGGGATTGAACTATCACAATCCCCATGCGCAGACAGGCAAGGTCTATTGGAGCGACCGCACCATTGTGAATATGCTGAAAAACCCGACGTATTTAGGCCACATGGTACAAGGACGGCACCAAGTAAAAAGCTATAAGGTTCATACCATTGTCCCGATCCCGGAGGAAGATTGGTTCTGGGTGGAAAACACCCATGAGGCCATTATCGACCAAGAAACCTATGACCGGGCGCAGGAACTTTTGGAACGGAATGTGCGTACTTCCCCGAAAGCAAAAACGGTGTACCTGTTCTCCGGCTTTCTCCGCTGTGGAGATTGCAAGCGAGGCATGACGCGCCGGACTTCCAAGGGGTACACTTATTATAGCTGTAAAACGTACATTATGAAGAACAGAGGTTTATGCACCAGCCACACCATCCGGGACGAACTTGTGGAGCAGGTAGTCTTTGAAACCGTTAAAAAACAGATTGCCCTCTGTGAAACCCTTACACAAATTATTGATGAAATCAACCAAGCCCCCGTAGTGCGTAATCAATCAACGAGGATCGAGAAGCAGCTTAAAACCAAGGAGCAGGAACTTCATAAGGTGACAAACCTTTGTGACAGCCTGTATATCGACTGGAAAAGCGGCGACTTGACACGGGAGGAATACCACCGTATGAAAGCGAAGTTTGAAGAACAGGCCGAAGAAATCCGACAGACGATTGCTAATCTTCAAGAGGAACAGACCTTTGTTTCAAACGGTATTACTTCCGACGACCCGTACCTGCAAACTTTTTTGAAGTACAAGAACATCGACCATTTGGAGCGCGGTATTGTTGTTGCCTTGATTAAACAGATTAACATTTACGAGGGAAAACAAATTGATGTGGAATTTAACTTTGCAGACCAGCACCAACGGATTTTGGACTTTATCGAAGCGAACCGTCCGAAGTTGAGTGTTGTCAGGACGGAGGCCGTCTAACCGGCGGCTTTCCTCTCCTGATTTTTCAGGCGCAAAGTTGTGTATAAAAGAACGAGGCTGTGGCCTCGTCCAGCACCACGATAGGTGCGTCCTTCAAAATGGCCCGGGCCAAGGCGATGCGCTGGGCCTCGCCACCGGAGAGATAGGTTCCCTCGGTGCCGATCACGGTGTCCAGTCCCTGGGGCAGCTTTTCCAGAATGTCGCCACACTGGGCGGCCTCCAGGGCGGCCAGCGCCTGCTCCCGGCTGGCATCGGGGCGGGCGGCCCGGACATTTTCCAGAATGCTGGCCTTGAACAGGCGGTTGTTCTGGAATACGAACGCCACCTGCTCCATCAGCACATGGGGATCGATCTGGCGCACATCCACGCCGCCCACCTCCACCGTGCCGGTGTCCGCATCCCAGAACCGGGGGATCAGGCTGGCGGCAGTAGTCTTGCCGCCGCCCGAAGGCCCCACCAGCGCCACCGTCTCTCCGGGCTCGGCGGTGAAGGAGACATGGGACAGGGCGGGGGACTGCGCGCCGTCGTAGGTAAAACTCACATCCCGGAAAACCACCCGATTGTCCTTGAGCGTCTGGGGATGCTCCGGTACCGCCAGTGTCGGCGCGTCCATGACCGGCTGGATGCGGCCCAGAGCGGTGTCGGCCAACATCATGCCGGAGGCCGCAAACATGATTTTGGCCAGCGCGGTGGAAATGATAGCGGAGAACACGGCGTAAAAAGCAAAGTTCGTTACAAATCCCGCATAATCACCGGAAACCAGCGCGCCGGGAGCCAGGAACAGCACCACCGGCACCAGAAACAGAAAGGCGCCCTCGGTGAAGGTCAGGTTGACGGACTGGGGCACACGGCACACATCGCCCTGATAGTGCTCCGCCTTGGCGCTGTAGTCCTCGATGGCCTGCTGAAAGGCCTTGAAGGAGTAGACGGTCTGCTGAAAAATTTTGACTACCGGGATGCCGCGCACATACTCGGTGCCGGATTTGGTCATGCGGTCCTGAGCCGCCTGGTATTCTGCCATCAATGCGGCATTCTTGCCGCCCATCATGCTGCACATGGCGAGTATGGAAATCACCGCCGCCAGCAGGCAGGCCGCGCCCATGCGCCAGTCAAACACGAACATCAGCACCAGCATGGCGAGAAACAATGTAATCGTGCCTACAATGTCCGCCAGATTGTGGGCCAGCAGCGTCTCGGTATCGGCGGCCGCCGCATCCAGTTTGCTACGAATCAGACCGGAGGCATTGGCGTCAAAATAGCCCAACGGCGCCTGCATCACATGTGCCATGCCCTGTTTGCGGATGTTGGACGCCGTGCGGAACGCCGCCAGATGGGTACACATCAGGCCAAGGAAGTAGATGAGGATACCGCCCACCGCAAAAGCGAAGGCGGTCCAGCCGTAGCCCGTCACGCTCCGGGCCCGGGTCCAGTCCGGCGCCACGGCAATCAAATCCCGTGCCGCCAGCCAGATGCAGAGGTACGGGATCATGCTGCACACCATGGACACCGCCGACAGTCCCAGCCCCAGAAGGGTAAGCCGCCGATGGCTGCCTGCGTATTCCAGCAGGACAGACAGCGCGTTTTGTTTCTTTTGCTTCACAAATACTCCTCCTTTTAAGGTTAGCCATCGCTAACCGATTGCGTAAAAAGAAAGGGGCGAAGCCCCGATCTTCCAAAAAAGATTGGCGGTATGTTACTGCCCGATCAGCTTCAGCCACCCGGCGGTGTAGAAATCCCGCAGCTGATCCACATAGCGCATGGCCTGCTCCTTGGGCATATCGTGGACGACGATCTCAAAGATGCCGTTGAACATCCCGCTGGCGATGATGTGACACAGCTGGGCGTCCAGCTGGGGGCATTCATGCCCCAGACGGTGCAGAACCTCCAGGTATTGGAGGGTGTATTCCACTTCGACCTCCACCATATTGTGGACGAAATGCTCATAGCTGGTGCCCTCGGCCTTGCACAGCAGCAGTTTCACCGGCTCCCGGTGGTCGCAGATGTAGTCCACCATCCAATGGACGCACTGGCTGGACTCCAGCCCCATGTGTTCCGGCTGCTCCTTCTCGGGCATCTCGGCAAAGGCGGTCTGTGCCTCCATGAACCGGCCCATCAGCGCAGCGGCGTGAGGCTCCACGATGGAGGCAAAGAGTGCCTCCTTGCTGGAGAAATAGCCATATAGTGCGCCGGTGGTGACACCGGCCTGCTTCACGATCTGCCGCAGGGAGGCACCCTGAAAGCCTTTCTCTGAAAACTCCTCCATGGCGGCCCGCTGGATCTTTTCCAGTGTGGCAGTCGATTTCTCTTCCATAAGCGCACCTCATGTAACAGCGTTATATATCACTGTTATAATAGAGCCCGTGGGATGATTTGTCAAGGGGAAACGGCCGCCTCCGTGCAAAAGCCGACTGGAAAACTCCGGCCAACTTTTGGCGAAGGCATCATTCGGCTTCCAGATGGACCATCTTGACCATCCAAAACCGGTCCGAAACTGCCATGCTGATCTTGGTGGACAGTTTCAATCCGGTTCGGGGGATATGGCGGTAGTAGGGCTCTTCGGCCAGCACTCTGACCCCGCCGCCGATTTTTCCGGCCAGTTTCGCTGCCGAGTCCACATAGAAAAACATCTGTGCGTCCCCGTGGCCCACCTGCTTCATGTACTTTTTCCGCATCATGGCCATGCCGCTTTTGCTCACAGTGTCAAAGACGATTTCAATCCCTCCAACCCCCGTGAGCATCCGCAGGAGGCCCACAACCTTGCTTTCCTCAAAATAGTGGAACAGACCGCCGGCGATGACCAGAATAGGAGCGTCCGGCACATCGGCGCGGATCTGCTTGATCCAGTCTTCAGCAAAGGCATCTCCGGCGAGATAGGTCTCCCGCTCCGGCTCCGGCAGCAGCTCCCGCCGATACTTCACCACATGGGGCAGATCCACCGCATACCAACGCGTCTTCCCATTGTCGCAGCGGTAATAGGCCGTCTCCAGGCCACAGCCAAGCTGGGCAATGACACCGTTTGGCCTGCGGTCCAGAAACGCCCGGATGAACCGGTCCATATTGGCAGAACGGACGGCGGAGGCCAGTAGGGTATACTGGCTCTGGCTGTCCTGCTTCAGCAGACCGAACGGCAATTTCTCTTTTAACTCCAGCGCCTTTTGATCGTATAAAATCTGCGGGCAGTACTCGCTGGCATAGATCCTGCCCAGCATGGGGACAAACAGCGTGTCCTCTACAACGCCCAACTTGGACATGGTCAACCCTCCTGTTTGGACAAATTACTTTCTGCCCACAAGTAGCCGGGAAGAGCCCAGCATCATCATGGCAGCCCGGCGGCGTGAACCGAAGGCTTCTTCTGCGGTATCAATGAGCCGGACATCCTGATAGCCCATCTCCCGCAGTTTTTGGGCAAAGGCATCCATATCGCCGTACAGCCTGGGTTTCATATCATCGTTCAGCGCGAAGACGCCGCCTTTTTTCAGCACCCGCAGGCTCTCCAGCAACAGTTTGTGCATATCGGCTCCCATGACATTGTGGTAGACATAGTTGCTGATGACCGCGTCAAAACTCTCATCGGGGAAATCCAGATGATTAGCGTCACCATGCCGGAACACACACCGGGAGGCCACGCCTTCACTTGCGGCGTTTTTCTCACAGAGGGCCTTGCTGTAATTGTAAACAGCTCCCCAGTAGTCCATGCCAGTGACCTTTGACTCCGGCCATGTCAGGGCCGCACGAATCGACAGGGCTCCGGAGCCGCAGCCGACTTCCAAGAGACTGCCCTGGCCGTCATAGTCCAGATGAGAGAGAACGACCCGGTGAACCTGTTCCATGATCCCGCCGCCGCCAAAGGCATACTGGCGCCTGATCCATGTGATCCAGACCAGCAGGGTCACCAGCGCCGCTGCAACAACAGAGAACAGAACGCCAAGAACCGTGATATGGAACACCGAAAAGGAGAGTGCGGCTAAAACCACGGCCAGAGCTGTGATGCCACCGATAATGTAGAACACGGGATTGGACATCCAGCTCCCATAGTCTTCGCCGTGACTGCCGAGACGAATTTCTGCTTGTTGATTACGCTTTTGCTGCATTCGATTTTCCTCCCTGTCATTCAGAATTTGTGCGCAGTTCATTTACGAGTATTCTTCCTTTACCTTCTGGCAGGTAAAAGAGGCTATGCTTTGGATGGTGCGAATCTTTGCAGGCCCGAATGTTTCCTCCAGACGATGCCGCAGGCCCTCCGCCGTCTCAAAGGGCGGGGTGAACCAGCCCTTTGGCACATACAGCCTGCGGATTAGCCAGTCCGTGCGGCGGTTTTGTCCCCGCACATAGAAGCAGCCGCAGAAGATCCCGCCTGGCCGCAGTACACGAAAGATCTCCCGCCAAGCGGCCTCCTTGTCCGGGAACGCATGAAAGCCGTTGAGTGAGAGTACGATGTCGAAACTGCCGTCCCCAAAAGGCAGCGCCCCCACATCCCCCTGCTGAAAACGCACATGGGCAAGTCCCTCGCCCCGGGATTTTGCCCGCTCCAGCATCTCCGGCGAGTAATCCAGGCAGGTGATCTCCGCCTCCGGCATTTCCCGATAGAGGGGCATGGTCAGTATGCCGGTACCCACGGGGACTTCCAGCAGTCTTCCGGAAAACCCCTCCGGTATTCCGGAAAGGGCGGCGGAAAGGTAGTCCCGGGTTTCCGCCCGGCCCATTCCCCATACCAGGCGGCATACCGCCCGGCCTGACAGGGTGGAACAGGTGATCATGCCGTCATAAAATGTCCGTTTGCCCCCCAATCCCCGGTAGGCCTTTTGAATCCGCTCTTCTTGTCCCATTTTTTTCACCTTCACTCACTCAAGCACCCAGCGCCACATCCAGCGTCATCATAAGGGTAAAACCGACTGCAAACAGAATAGTCCCTATATTGGAGTGCTTTCCTACTGACATCTCCGGGATCAATTCCTCTACTACCACATAGACCATCGCTCCAGCGGCAAAGCTCAGGGCGTAGGGCAGTACCGGAACCAAAATCCCCGCCAGCAGGATGGTCAGGATGGCGCCTATTGGCTCCACTGCGCCGGACAGCGTCCCATACAGGAAGGAGCGGGATTTGGAGAACCCCTCCGCTTTCAGGGGCATGGAAATGATCGCGCCTTCCGGAAAGTTCTGAATGGCAATTCCCAGAGAAAGAGCCAGCGCCCCCGCCAGCGTGATACCGCTGTCTCCGTAGAGCCACCCGGCATAGACCGCCCCGACCGCCATTCCTTCCGGAATATTGTGCAGCGCCACAGCCAGGGTCAGCATGGTTGTTTTTCCAAGACTGCTTTTGATGCCCTCGGCCTCCGCGCTGCCGCGGTGCAGATGCGGGATCAGCCGATCCAGCCCCAGCAAGAAAAAGATTCCCAGCCAGAAACCCACAACGGCGGGGACAAAGGACCACCGCCCCATGTCCGCTGCCTGCTCCATCGCGGGCAGCAGCAGGCTCCAGATGGAAGCCGCCACCATGACCCCCGCCGCAAAGCCGGTGAGCGCACGCTGTACCATCTCACCCAAATTGTTCCGCAAAAAAAAGACGCAGGCCGCCCCCAGTGTCGTCCCGGCAAAGGGAATCAGCAGCCCTTGCCATAGTTCAATCGGCATATTCTCCTCCAATCTAACCGTGAATGTATTCCGCAAAGTCAATCCGGACGATCTGGAGGCGCATCGGTCCGTCGGCCAGCTTCGCCAGCAGCCGGTGGACGGGGCGAACCGCCGGATCATGAAGCGATTGATAGCCCAGCATATAGCCCCGGCTGGAAACAGAAAAAAGCAGCGACCAGGGCTCCAGCTCCCCCTTGGCGTCCTTGACGGAAAAATAGGCGCCCACATCCCGGATGCCCGCCTGCTTCACCCAGGTTTTCAGCATGAGCCGGACAGCCGTTTTCCCGGCCGTGTCAAAGACGAGCCGCCCTCCTGGGAAGCGTTTTGCGACGCCTGTGGCCAGAGCTCTGACCTCTTCTGTCGTGAAGTAATAGAAGACCCCGGCGGCAAACAGCACCGCCCCATCATCAGGATCAGCGCGGACAGCATCCATCCAGCGCGGGTCTTTCAGATCAAAGGCCAGGTTTTTCTCCCGCTCTCCGGGAGGAAGCAGGCGATCCCGCAGCTTGATCACATCCGGCAGGTCGATGTTCCAGATGCTGCACCGACCGTTGTCACAGGCCCGCCCGGTATTGTCCAGACCGCAGCCCAGATTGATGACGGCGGCTCTGGGATGGGCATTCAGATAGTCCCGCACCTCCCAGGCGAGGTCGTTTTGGCGCATGGCCACCTCCAGCGCACCGAAGGTCTGCATCAGACTGTTTGCCTGCCGCTCCAAAGGAGAAAAGTCGTAGTCCACCTTTTCCATCAGCATTGCCGCCGTTGAGTCCTGATAAAGACCAGGGAACCGCTGTGAGCAAAGCCGCCGGCCATACAACGGGATGATGAGAGTCTCCTGCACGGAGTCCTTCTCGATTTTATACTTCTCCATAGTCCCTCCTCAAAAGGTGTAGTACCCTATGTTTGATTATAGTTAGCTATCGCTAACCAGTCAAGTCATTTTCTCTATTTATAAATCATTTTCCCTCTAAGTCGCTTTTCCAGATTTATGAGTATGGAACCAATCGCTTTTTATACCCCTTCCGATCCAGCTGCAGATTGACAATACGCTGCAAGTTCGATATACTTTACATATACCCCTAATGGTATGGAGGCGACTATTGTGAGACAGTGCATGGATGCGGATAATCTGCACCGCAGACTCAAGAAAATCATTGGTCAGGTTCAGGCGATTGACCGAATGATAGATGAAGATGTCCCCTGTGAGGATGTTCTTGCTCAAATCAATGCTGCCAAATCTGCGCTTCACGGATGCGGAAAGGTGGTTTTGGAGGGGCATATTCGCCACTGTGTCCGGGATGGCATTGAGCACGGGGATGCGGATAAAACAATCGAAAGTTTTACAAAAGCTGTAGAACGATTTTCCAACATGGGTTAATACCAAATGAGGCAGCCGAAAGGCTGCTTTATTTCTTGACAAAATATACCCCCATGGGTATAATATACATATACCCCCTACCGTATGAAAGAGAGGAACAATCATGAAAGTGCTTGTCAAAAGGCTCGAATCGTTATTGGAATTGGGCGGCATCAAAAAGGATATTATCTTTTTAATTATCTCCGGAGCTGCAGTGCTGCTTAGCCTGCTGGATGTCCGTCCATTTCCTTTTGATATGGCATGGATTGCGATTATCCTGTGTGGTATTCCGATTATTTTAGAGGCGATTATTGGTCTGGTCACCTCCTTCGATATAAAGGCGGATGTGCTGGTATCATTGGCTCTGATTGCCTCTGTTGCGATTGGTGAAGATTTTGCCGCAGGCGAAGTGGCGTTTATCATGCAGCTTGGCAGCCTACTGGAGGAACTGACTGTAGCCAAAGCCCGCGCCGGGATTGAAAATTTGGTGCATCTGACACCGCAAACGGCTCGGGTGCTGCGCGATGGAAAGGAAAACATTGTTCCTGCTGAACAGGTGCAGGTTGGAGATCTGCTCCGCGTTCTGCCGGGAGAAAGCGTGCCGGTGGATGGCAGAATCGTATCTGGGCAAACCTCGATCAATCAGGCTGTGATGACTGGTGAATCACTGCCCGTAGACAAGACAGTGGGGGACGAAGTGTCCAGCGGCACAGTGAATCAGTTCGGCGCTTTTGAGATGGAAGCCACAAAGGTGGGTGAGGACAGTTCGATTCAGCGTATGATCCGTCTGGTGCAGAGTGCAGATGCAGGAAAAGCCAAAATTGTAGGGCTTGCCGATCGTTGGGCAACCTGGATCGTTGTGATCGCCTTGAGTGCCGCAGCCATCACTTGGCTTATCACAGGGGAGATCATCCGTGCCGTAACCATTCTGGTGGTATTTTGCCCCTGCGCTCTGGTGTTGGCTACCCCTACCGCAATCATGGCCGCCATCGGAAACGCCACAAAACACGGCTTTTTGGTGCGCGAGGGGGATGCGCTGGAGCGGCTCGCAAATGTAAAAGTAATAGCCTTTGACAAAACAGGCACGCTTACATACGGGAAGCCAAAAGTCATGGATGTTGTAAGCGTATCCGATCAATATACAAAAGAACAGATTTATCGTTTGGCCGCTTCTGTTGAACTGCTGTCAGAACACCCTCTGGGCAAAGCCGTAGTAAACTGCTATAAAAGCGAATACGGTGCGGAACTGGAACCAGTGCATCATTTCCAGATGATTCCCGGCAGAGGCGTTTGCGCACAAACAGAGGCAGCAGAACTCCTGGCAGGTAATCTGGAACTTTTGAATGAACATGGCGTCTTTATGGAATCGGTTCCCACAGTGAATGAAACGATCTGCAAGGGCGGGACTATTATCTATCTTTCGGCAGACGGTATGCTTGCCGGCTATCTCACTCTCTCCGATACGCTGCGGAAAGAAAGCGCAGATATGATCCATACGCTTTTTGAACTAAATATACAGCCGGTATTGCTGACCGGAGATCATGAGAGCGCCGCAAACGCCATTGCAGGTCAGCTGGATATTCATGAAGTACGCGCCAATTGCTTACCAGAGGACAAACTGAATTCCATTGGCGCATATCAGGAAACAGGAAAACCCGTGTGCATGATTGGGGACGGCATCAATGATGCTCCAGCCTTGAAAAAAGCAGATGTGGGCATCGCTATGGGCGGCGTTGGCAGCGACATTGCTGTAGACGCAGCAGATATTGCGCTGGTAGATGACGAAGTAAAGGAACTGCCGCATTTGATTGCGCTTTCCAAGCGAATGATGACAACGATCAAGTGCAATCTGACATTTTCTATGACTCTTAATTTTTTGGCCATCATTCTCGCCATCAGCGGGACTTTGAACCCTGTAGTCGGAGCATTAGTACATAATGCGGGCTCAGTACTTGTTATAGCAAACTCTGCAATTTTATTGAATTGGAAAAAAAGATAATGCTATTTCATATTCGATAAAAACATATGAATCCAAAAGAGGGAGTGCTGCCACCGGGATATATCCGGTGACAGCACTCCTCATTTATAACGGTTTGGGCGTTCCTCCTCTCAGAGCTTCCACTGGCCGGACTCTTTACGGCCGGATACGAACGCTTGATACAGGCCCCCCTGAGCCATGAGCTGGCTGTGGGTGCCCCGCTGAACGATCTGTCCGCCGTCCAGCACCAGGATCTGGTCGGCGTTGCGGACCGTCTTCAGCCGGTGAGCGATCATCAGAATGGTCTTGTTCCGAGTCAGGGCTTCAATGGCCTTTTGCAACCGGTCCTCATTCTCCGGGTCTACATTGGCGGTGGCTTCGTCCAGAATCACGATGGGAGCATCCTTCAGGATAGCCCGGGCAATGGAGATGCGCTGCTTCTCGCCGCCGGAAAGACTGGAACCACCCTCGCCGATGACGGTGTCATAGCCTTGGGGCAGGGTGAGAATGAAGTCGTGGCAACAGGCTTTCTTCGCCGCAGCCACCACTTCCTCGTGGGTGGCATTGGGACATCCAAACTTGATGTTGTTTTCCACCGTGTCGGCAAAGAGATAGACCTTCTGAAATACCATGGAGATCTGATCCATCAGGTCCTCCAGAGTATAGTCCTTCACATTCTGACCGCCCACAAGGACGGTGCCGCTCTCCACATCCCAGAACCGGGCGATGAGATTACACAGTGTGGTTTTCCCGGAACCGCTGGGGCCCACGATGGCGGTGGTGGTTCTGTCCGGGATGGCGAAGGATACATCCCGCAGGATAGGCCGCTGGTCATAAGAGAACGAAACATGGTCGAAGGTAATGCCGTGCTCCCTGGGCGTGCCGGCCCGACCGGTCTCTGCCAGCTGGGGCATGGCGTCCGTCTCATCGGCATGGGCCATGCAGCTGCTGACGATACGCAGCAGGGACATGCCGCTGCCCGCCGAGGAGATCTGAGCAAAGACCAGGAAGGACATGATGACCACCATCAGAGCGTTGGCCAGAATCATCGTTCCGGAGAGATAGAACCATACCGCCGCAAGCATCATGGCCACGCTTCCCAGCTGGAGCGCGATCCCCTGCGCCATAATATAAGGGGTGAACATCTTTTCGATGTTCAGGTTGCTGCGGCAGTTGTATTCCAGTGCTTCCTGCAAGGTGCGGTCACCCCGTCCGGTGAGGTTGAAGGACTTCACCACGCTCATGCCCTGCACATACTCCAGCACCGCCTCCACCAACTTGGCCTCGGACTTCTGACGGTGCGGGGCGAGGGCGGCGGATCTTTGCTCCATGGCCGAGGTGATGAACAAATAAACCGCGGTGGCCGCCACCACAATGAGACCGATCCGCCAGTCAAAAATCAGGATCATCACCGTAAAGACCAGAGCGTTGAGCATCCCGCCCAGCATGGTCACCAACACCATGGGGGCCACAGTCTCCACATTGTCCAGTACAGTAGTGCAGACCCCGGTGAGCTCTCCCAGGCTGTTGTCGTTGAAGTAGCCCATGGGGACGGATTTCATCCGCTGCCCGATGGCCACGCGCTTATTGGCCGCCATGAAGTACCCGGCGTGGGTCTGCTGGAGTTGGGAGAAATACTTGGTCACGGCGCTGCCCAGAATACTGACTGCCAACAGACCCAGCGCCTGCCACGCCGTGGCAGGGCCGGTTTTTCCATCCAGCAGAGCCAGGATGGTGTAGTAGATGGCGGCAATCTCAAACATATGGAATACCGCATTGAAAAAGCAGGCGATCACCGAGCGCCGGATGTTGCGCTGTTCCTTACCGGCAAACCGCCAGATACCTCTGAATGTCTCGATCATACCGTTTCTCCCTCCTTTGCGCCCATGTGAGCCTGCCACAGATCGGCGTACAACGGACAATGGCGCAGCAGGTCTTCATGCCTGCCCTGTGCCTCGATGCTTCCATCCTTCACCACCACGATCTGATCAGCGCCGGTGATGGTGGACAGGCGGTGGGCAATGACGATGACCGTCTTACCCTCCACCAGTTTTGCCACTGCCCGCTGGACCACTGCTTCATTCTCCGGATCAATGTAGGCGGTGGCCTCGTCCAGAATCACCACGGGGGCGTTTTTCAGCATAGCCCGGGCGATGGCGATACGCTGCCGCTCTCCTCCGGAGAGATGGGCGCCTCCGCCGCCCACCCGGGTGTCATAGCCATGCTCCAACTGGCGGATGAAACCGTCGCATACGGCGGCTTTGGCGACTTGTTCCACTTCTTGATCCGTGGCATTTACCCGGCCCATACGGATATTTTCCCGGATGGTATCGTCAAAGAGGTAATTGTCCTGAGAAACAAAGGCCACCTGGTCATAGAGTTGTTCCAGCGGGATACGGCTTTCCTCCACGCCGCCCAGGGTAATGCGGCCCTCGGTCACATCCCAGAAACCGGCGATGAGCTTGGCAATGGTGGACTTGCCCGAACCGGAGGGACCAACCAAAGCGGTGAGGCTGCCGGCCGGAATGGTGAGGGAGATGTTGTGGAGGATCTCCTTGTCCTGGGCATACCCAAAGGAGACATGATCCAAGGCGATATCCGGTCTTCCCAGCTGTGCCGGCTGTGTTCCGTGATCCTGCTCCGGCTTCAGGAGAATCTCGTCCACCGAACCTACGATGGTACCTACCTTGGCAAGATTATCCACAAAGCCCATGGCGGCAATGAGAGGACCCACAATACTCATGGACAGGATGATGGTGGTGAGAAATACCTCTGCGGACAAGCTGCCATCCGTGTAGAAGATCCAGCCCACAGGCAGCACCGTAATAAGCGTGGTGGGAGCGATGGCATAGGCCAGTGCCATTCCAAACTGGCATTTCTTCATCCAGTTGTAGTAGTAGGCAGCATTGGCTCGTACCCGGGAGGAGAACTTCTCATAGGAGTTCTTTCCCTGATTGAAAGCCTTGATGACCTCAATGCCGCCGATGTATTCCACAATGGTCTCGTTCATGGCCTGGGTCGTCTCCACCGCACCCTGATAGTCCTTGCCATAGCTGCCCATGATGGCCATCATAAAAGCCATGCCCACAGGAATGGACACCAGACTCAGCAATGCCATGCGCCAGTCCAGCGTAAACAGATACACGAGAACGCATACCGGCGCCAGCAGATTGGAGGTCATCTCCGGCAGCAGGTGGGCCAGTGTCGTCTCCATACTCTCCACCTGATCTACCACGATCTGTTTGAGCCGTCCGCTGGAGGTGTCCAGAATGTCTCCCAAGGGTAAGCGGGGCATTTTGGACAGAATCATCTTCCGGATGTCCCGCAGGATCTGGAAGGTGGCCTTGTGGGAGAGGGAGAGCGCCAGATTGTAAAGCAGAGTTTTGGCCAGATAGCCACCAAGGGCCACCATGCACCACAGAAGATAGAAGTTCCAGTCCCGCTGCCCGGTGAGAAGCGCTACCAGGATACGCCCTGCCGAGAGATACGGCAGCAGACCCAGCAGGACACCCGCCACCGCGCAGAAGATGGCGGCAATCAGGCCATCGTGATGATCCCTGCCCAGCTGCCACAGCCGCAGCAGTGGGCTTTGTGTTTGCTGCATAAATAAGCCTCCTTTAGTTAGTTATTGCTAACCCTCGGTTCTATGAAAAGGCCGCCGGAAAAGCGGCCTTTTGCACTACCGGAAGTTTTCAGGATGAAAAATCGTTTCAAATCCTGCCATGTGATAGCGGTTGAGCTGGCGGACATAGTGGAGCGCCCGGGCCTTATCCATGCGGTGCCGCACCGGCTCAAACATTCCGTTGAAGTAGGCGGTGGTAACGATATGGATCAAGTCCTCGGTGACCTGACCGGAGCAGACGCTCTCACAGCCGATGACCTCCATGTATTTGTAGGTGTAACTGACTTCGATCTCCACCAACTCGTCAATATAGTGGGCATATTCCGTCCCGGCGGCCCGGCGGAGCAGCAGTTCAAACTCCGGCAGGTGCTTATAGATGTAGTCAAACAGTCCCTCCTGGGCATGGGCGGTGTAACGCCCCATCTCCTCCTGCTGGGTTGGGCCGTCAAACTGGTGAAAAGACTCCTGAATCTCCAAAAAACGGCGCTTCAGCTCTCCCGCGGCAGGCTCCACCAGGGCCCGGAACAATCCCGCCTTGTCAGTAAAGCGGGTATAGATGGAGCCGGTGCTGGTTCCCGCCGCTTTGGCGATGTCCCGCAGGGAGGCCAGAGCAAAGCCTTTTTCCAAAAATTCCTGACGGGCGCAGCGGAGTACATTTTCATAGACCCCTTCGATCTGCTTTGCCATGGTATCGCCTCACAATCCAAAACAGTGTTTTATAACGATGTTTTGAATATACAACCAAAAAGCGAGTTTGTCAAGAGAGGATTTCCCCTTGACAGGGGCAGAAAGGGATGCTATATTGATAATCAGATTATCGGTAATCAAATTATCATTTGTCGGGAGGGGTGTTATGGCAAGACCGGATACTTCCATCGACCCTCGGATCATGGACAGTGCCAGAGAGGAGTTTCGGACGCTGGGCTTTGAGCAGGCTTCCCTGAAATCCATCTGCCAGCGGGCTGGGGTGACAACCGGCGCCCTTTATAAGCGTTACGCCGGAAAAGAGGAACTGTTTCGCGCTGTGGTGGCGGATACGGTGGCGGATTTGGATGCTGTTTATGAGGAGTGGACGGCGGTGCCGGCATCCGCCCTCTCCGACGAAGACCTGATCCGGGCGTGGTATATGGATGAGGAATACATGCTGTGGTGGTTCCGCTTTCTCAATGAGCGGCGGGATGGCTTTGTGCTGCTGCTCACCGGAGCGGAGGGCACCGCTTACGCCAACTTCCAGCACGACTGGGTGGAGAAAATGACGGAAGGCACCTGGACCTACTACGCCGAGGCCAGACGCCGGGGCTTGTGTACTGTGGATATGACGCAGGAGGAGCTCCATGTAGTCCTGTCCGCCTTCTGGACCACCATTTACGAGCCCTTTATCCACGCCTTCGCCTGGCCGGAGATCCAACGCCACTGCACTTTGGTCTGCCGTCTCTTTGACTGGTACGCTGCCCTGGGATTCCCCAAGGGATGAAAAAACGCCTCTGCGGAGGCTTTTTTCTCGCTAACAAGTTAGCAATAACTAACTAAAAAGGAGTGATACTGTGTTTCAAAAAGTCCTGCGCTACACTGGACGCCACCGGAAGACGACTTATGCCTCCATTCTGGTACTGGTGGCCGGCGTGGCCATGAGCGTGCTGCCCTATTTCTTCCTCTACCGCCTGCTGAGACCCCTGCTGACTGGGGGCAGTCTCACATTGGAGGAAACCCTGACGAGCGCCGGGGCCATGGCTCTGTGCATGGTCCTCTACGGCCTTTTTTATGTGGAAGGGCTGGCACTGTCCCACCGTTCCGCCTATCATACGTTGGAAAACCTCCGGCTCCATCTCCAGAGCAAGCTGGAAAAGCAGCCCCTGGGCGCGATCCAGGAGAAGGGCGTTGGAGTCTGGAAGAAGATGTTCATTGACGACATTGAGAGCATGGAACTTCTGCTGGCCCACGCCCTGCCGGAAGGGCTGTCCAATCTGGCGGTGCCGGTGGTGGTATTTGCGGCCATGTTCCTCACGGACTGGAAGCTGGGTCTGCTTTCCCTCTGCTCCCTTCCGCTGGGCGTGCTGGCCATGGGCATGATGTACCGCTCCGGCATGAGCAAGATGGGAGACTACTACGCCGCCGGGCAGAAAATGAACAACACCATCGTGGAGTACATCAACGGCATGGAAGTCGTGAAAGTCTTCAACCGGGACGGAGAGTCATATCACCGCTTTGAGACCGATGTAAAAAACTACCGTGATTTTACTCTGGATTGGTTCCGGGCCTGCTGGCTGTGGATGGCCCTCTACACCAGCATTTTGCCCTGCGTGGCGCTGGTTCTGCTGCCGGTCGGCGGATATCTGGTGCTCACCGGCGCCTCTACCCTGCCGGATTACGCGCTGGTATTGTGCATGTCCTTTTCTGTGGGACCGCCTCTGGTTCGAGCCATGAATTTTATGTCGGTGCTGCCCCAGCTGAGCTACAAGATCGATCAAATGGAATCTCTGTTCAATATTCCGCCCCTGAAAGAAGGAAAAACGGATTTCAACGGAAACGATTTGCAGATCCGCTTTGAGAATGTGCGGTTTTCTTATGAAAAGGACGAAGTCCTCCACGGCATCTCCTTCTCTGTCCCACAGGGGAGCCTCACTGCTTTGGTGGGAGAATCCGGCAGCGGGAAGTCGACCCTTGCCAAGCTGCTGGTCCACTTTTACGATGTGACGGACGGACGCATCACGCTGGGGGGGCAAGACCTGCGAGAGATGTCCCTCGCCTCTCTGAATGAGCAGATCTCCTTCGTCGCGCAGGAGCAGTTCCTGTTCAACACCAGCCTGTTGGAGAACATCCGGCTGGGAAGACCCGGCGCCACCGACGAGGAGGTGCTGGCGGCGGCGGAACGGGCTCAATGCGGAGAGTTTCTGAAACGGCTGGAAAAAGGAATCTATACCATGGCCGGCGATGGCGGCAAAGGGCTTTCCGGCGGAGAGCGGCAGCGGATTGCACTGGCCCGGGCGATCTTGAAGGACGCTCCTATCGTGGTACTGGATGAGGCCACCGCTTTTTTGGACCCGGAGAATGAGGAGAAAATGAACGCCGCCATTGCCGAGGTGATCCGGGGCAAGACGGTCATCGTCATCGCCCACCGGCTTCAGTCCATTGCAGGCGCCGATCAGATTGTGGTGCTGGACCAGGGCAATGTGGCAGGGATTGGCCGCCACGATACATTGCGAAAGACTTGCCCCGCCTATGAAAAACTGTGGCGGGCTGCTGAGGGAGCCGCTGCCTGGCGTGTCTCTGCGGAGAAAGGAGGCGACGAGGCATGATCGCGCTGATGAAACGAATCCTGTCCGTATCCGGCCCCTATCAGGGGCGGATCAAGCTGGCCTTTGTCTTTGCGTTCCTGAAGGCCATGCTGTCCAAGGCCCCCATCGGTCTGTCCTTCTTGGCCCTGAGCGCTTTTCTCCAGGGAACCATGACGGCACGGCTGTGCCTGTGGCTGGCGGTGGGCACGGTGGGCTGCGTTCTGCTGGAGTGCCTGTGCCAGAACATCGCCGACCGGCTCCAGGCCGCGGCGGGCTATATGGTATTCGCCGATCTGCGCATGGAGCTGGGACGGCATCTGCGCCGCCTGCCCATGGGCTATTTCACAGAGGGCAACATCGGCAAAATCAGTTCCGTTCTGTCCACCGACATGGTGTTCATTGAGGAGAACTGTATGCACGACATTGCCAACATGATGAGCTATACCTTTGCCCAAGCCATTCTTGTGCTGTGGCTGGCCTTCCTGAATCCCTGGCTGGGACTGGCCGCCTTGGTGGTGGTAGGGATCATTTGGCAGCTGGGCCGCACATCTCTGGGGAGCACCCTGGCCCACTCCGACATCCGACAGGAGCAGAGCGAGGCTCTCACACGGGCAGTGCTGGACTATGTGGAGGGCATTGGTATTGCCAAGACCTTCAACCTGCTGGGAGATCGTTCCGAGCAGCTCACCGAAAATTTCGCCCGGAGCCGCAAGGTCAGCATCGAGTTCGAGGAGAGCCAGGCTCCCTGGATGCGGGCCCTCTATCTGGTGTGCGGTCTGGGCTCGGTGCTGATAATCCCCCTGTCACTCTGGCTCTATGGCCGTGGGCAGCTCTCCATCACCTTCCTGCTGGGTGTCTTGCTCTTCGTCTTTGACCTCTTCGGCCCCATTAAGGCACTCTACAGCCAAGCCACCCGCCTGACGGTGATGAACGCCTGCATGGACCGGATCGAGGCGGTACTGGCCCAGCCAGAACTACCTGACCGGGGCCGGGAGACCTTACCCAAAGCCGGCGGTGCCCCGGAGGTGGAGTTCCGAAATGTCACCTTCGCCTACGGGGAGAAAGAGGTACTGCATGATGTCTCTTTCACACTGGAGAAAAACCGGATGCTGGCCCTGGTGGGGCCCTCTGGCGGCGGTAAAAGTACGGTAGCCAACCTGCTCTCCCGGTTTTGGGATGTCAAACAGGGCCAAATCTTAGTGCGGTGCAGGGATATCCGCGATATTCCTCTTTCTGATCTGATGGATCAGATCTCTATGGTGTTCCAGCGGGTCTACTTATTCCAGGATACCGTCTATAACAACATCGCCATGGGGCGGACAGACGCCACACGGGAGGAGGTTTATGAGGCGGCCAGAAAAGCCCGATGCTATGACTTCATCATGGAGCTGCCCGACGGCTTTGACACTGTCATCGGCGAAGGTGGAGCCAGCCTATCCGGCGGAGAGCGGCAGCGAATCTCCATTGCTCGCTGCATTCTGAAGGATGCTCCCATCGTCATTCTGGATGAGGCCACTGCCAGCGTGGACGCCGACAATGAGAGCTACATCCAGGAGGCCATCACCCAACTGTGCCGGGGCAAGACCCTGCTGGTCATTGCCCACCGGCTCAATACCATTCGTCACGCCGATGAGATCCTGGTTATCGACCAGGGGCGCATCGTTCAGGCCGGCGCCCACGACACACTTATGGAGGAGGAGGGCATTTATCGCCGCTTCATCATCGCCCGCTCCAATCCCACCAGTTGGTGCCGGTAAAGGCAGAGGCGCGAAAGAAAAGAATGACCGGGATGCGTGTCCCGGTCATTCTTCGTTCCAGCTTCTTCCCTTGATTGATCCCGGGGGGCATACAAATCCAATATAGTGGCATCTTGCAATTTCATGCGACAAAGAGTATGATGTAGTTAGCATGAACTAACCATCATTGAGGTGACCATACTGTATGGATGACAACAAGCAGTTTTGGGAGCGGTTTTCACGGCATTACGCCGGCTTCATGCGCCGCTCTCAGGCGACCTATCAGCAGATCTGCAAACCTGCTAATAGGTGTCAAGTTCCAAAATGAAAAATTGGGTGCCTGAAAATGGGTATAGCAAAATAGACCTGCAGCAAAATGAAAATTGCAGATTTGATGGTTCTATAATTTTAGTTGTCGTGTTTATAGCAGGGTCATGCGGCCTCTTGGCTGTTCAGATATTCTTTTACTTTTGCATAATAAATCCGCAGGAACTTTGCAGCTCCGGCCACGGTGTAAACGTAGAAATGCTTTCCTTCTGCTCGTTTCTTATCCATGAAGCAGAACACGGAATTGTCGGGATTCCCGTGAACAAGGATCATGGAGGCGATCTCAAACAGCACCTTGCGCAAGTGAGGTGAACCGCGCTTGGAAACATGGCGATTCTTTGCATCGAATGTACCGGATTGATACGGTGGTGCATCCACACCGGCATAAGCAACCAGAGCGCCTTTGTGTGAAAAACGGCGGACATCACCAATCTCAGCCATCAGCTGCGGCCCGGTGATTTTTCCGACGCCTTCCATCGTCATTACCAGCTCGTATTCTGGCAGCAGGGAGGCCAGCCGGTTCATTTCCGTGCGGAGAGCATGGAGCGAGTCATACACGGTATTCAGGCTGATTGCCGCTTGTGTTATCAGCAATTTTGTACTATCATTTTTAGGAAGCGTGGCAACGGCATTCCTGGCTGCGGTATGGATTCGTTCGGCATCGGAAGTGCTGAATCTATAACCGGTTCTTTTGCACCATTTTTGGAAGGTGTCTGCAAAAGTATGTAGGGATAATGTTGCCACGCATTCTTTATGCCAAAAACGGATCACGAAATCCACCCATTTGACATGGCCCTTTGTGTTCCTGCCTTCATTCAGGAACAGCTTATTTGCACCAGGGAATGTCTGATCCAGGAGTGAAATCAAGCCGTTTCTTAACATTGTACCGGTGGTAGTTGTCCGCTCATAAAGTCGGCTCTGGATCTTCAGCATTTGCCGAGTTTCATCCTCTGTGGAATATTCCCTCAGATCCATCCAGAATGTAAGGCCGTAATTTGCGATTTTCAACGCATCCGCTTTATCTGTTTTGATCTTGCGCAGTGAATTATCGCTGAAGTTGTGAATCAGGATCGCGTTCACAACGCTGACAAAAAATCCGGCCTGTTGCAGCGCCAAAGCCACGGGTCTCCAATACATTCCCGTATGCTCCATAACAACCCGAATCTCGCCATCTTCATCTTCGAGGCCATGCAGTTTTTCAAGCAGCTTCTTGATACCGGCGACATCATGGCTGACATCAAATGGGAGCAAGACCACTTCGCCGCCTGGCCTTCTGGCAGCCACTGTGCTTTTATACTTTGAGACATCTATCCCAACCGCTGTAATGACTCCTGCACTCATACACATTCCTCCCTTGTTTAGTTTTATAACCGGCGACCGCCACAGTTCATTACCGATTCAGCTTGCTTAGTTACACGAATGTACGGATTGCTCCGATGATTCAACCTGCGTAAATCGAACGCTGCAATGAGAGGGTCGGTTAACAGTTTGCGCGGACGAGCGTGGTTAGCTCAAGCAATGCCCCGTTAGACCGATTACCTCATCATTGTAGCTTAGGCTTGAACCTCTGAACAGCATTACCTGGGAACGCTGTCCTTGGGGTCAAACATATTGTAGCAAGCAATGCCTCGTGGGACCCACCGAGGCCAAACCTGGGATTTTCGCTGGTGCGAAGATCCCAGGTTGCTTGTTGAGGGCGCTGCCCCCAAGCCCCCATAAACAGCTCCATTTTGGAGCTGGCTGCGCGTTCTGATAGAACGCTTTTTCCATCGCCCAGGCGATGGATAGCACAGGACAGAAACCGCATCAAGAGCAAGTCGCCGGTGGGCGGTGCTTCGCACTCTTGACCCGGTTCCCGTCCTGCGCCGATGAGCAGACAAGAGGGAAAGCCACCAAAGGCTTTCCCTCCCGTAAAGCTCAATTCATTAGGTGATTATCGGCATTAGCACTTGTGTATAGTTTTTTCTGTTTAGCGCAGTTTGCGGAGCTTACGAAGCGCCACAGCAACAGAACGAGATACGCTGGCTTTAGACAGTCCTTCAGCCTTGGCAATCTCTGTGATGGATTTTTCTTCGGCCAAATACATCCAGATCCGGCGGTACTGCCTGGCGGTCAGAAGTGCCTTCACCTTGGCCATGCGCTCCTGACACAGAGCCTTCCGAGTGGCTTCGATTTCATCAGCCATCTGCTCACGGAAATACTCATCCTCCGCAGACTCCACCGCACCTGCCGCGCTTATGTTTTCGTCCAAAGGAACCCCATTGTCATAGTAGCCGCGCCCCCGGCGTTCTGTCTCATAATAATCCTCATCGGACCATTGTTTCCAGCGGAGAAATTCTTCCTCGCTGGCAAAGTCTGCGCGGGTGAGCCGGATGCGTCCATTCACACTTATGTAGATGATGCTATCTTTCTCGCGTTTATTCTGCGCGTATTCACTTTTCTTATTGAACATATTTGTCCTCCATTTCAATTCAGGGGTTAACGGGTGAATTGAAACGGGGACGGCGGAGATCGGCACCCTATGGAGAACCGCAGGATACGACAGAAAACGCCTGACTGGTCATACGCCAGCCAGACGCTTTCTGGTGTGCTTTGCTGTTTGCCTACATGGTATAGTTCATCTTCTTGGGTATAAGTCCCCGCTGCCGGGGACAGACTTTTTTTGGCAGGTAAATTCCTGCCGGATTATGTCGAAGCTGTTCTCGCTTCACGGCGACTCCCTCCTAAAGCCGCCGTGATCTTTAGCTTGTGGTCGTCATTCCTTCGAGGGTACAAAAGAGCGGCGGCCCTGATTTGTTCAAAGCCGCCGCGATAGAATTATGGCATGATGATTGTCTGCTGAACGACGGCTTTTTTTCTTTTGCCGTCGTCCGGCAGATGATTAAAATATTATGTTTCGGGTTCGGGATTTGCTAATGCTTTTACTTTCGCAATGAAGTCATAATCGGTTTTGCAACAGAACACTGCGCCATAATGCTCAGTCTCTTTTTCGAGCATCGTATCATCACCGGACATGAGCAGGAATGGAATAGTCAAATTCTTTTGCCGTATTTCTCTAAGTAAGTCTAAACCTGAGCCATCCTTCATATTGAAATCAGCGCAGGCTGCTTCAATTTCGGTATTTTCCAACACTTGCAAGGCTTCTTTTACTCCTGATGCCTCATAAACTTCAAAATGCTGTTTCAAAATAGAAACTAAAAAGCCCAAAAAATCTAAGTTATCATCTACGATAAGCAGTTTTTTCATTCTTTCTTTTGTTCCGCCTTTCCCATTATCCTCTTACTGCAATAATTTTTTCCCCTCACCCTCGCTTATATATCCGTATTTCACCATCTGCTGAATAACATATTGTTGTCGTTGTTCTGCCAAGTCGGGATTTGCTGTCAGCGAGTAAACAGACGGGGCATTAGGAATACCCGCCAGCAGGGTACTTTCATAATCCGTCATATCAATGGGGTCTTTCCCAAAGTATCCTTGACTGGCATCTCGAACACAGTAATAGCCATCACCGAAATATATGGAATTAACATACAGCTCTAAAATTTCATCTTTTGTATAGCTGCTTTCCAGCCGGAACGCCATAAACATTTCAGCAATCTTTCGGATGAAGCTCTTTTCCTGTGTGAAATACATATTTTTGGCAAGCTGCTGGGTAATGGTACTTCCGCCTTCCCGCAAGCTCCATGAAGTCAGGTTATTCCATGCAGCCCGGCCTATTGCAATTAAGTCAATCCCTAAATGCTGTTCAAAGCGATGATCCTCCACTGCAACCACTGCATCCAAATATAGCTCTGGCATTTCAGACAATGTAGTATAGCTGGGATTAGACTGAATTTCGGCAACCTTACTTTCAAGGCCCTGGTGATTGAGTGCGTCACGATACATTTTATAGCCGCTTCCAGCTAGTACACAACCAGCAATGACAATTACAACTACTGTCAAAAGAAAGAGCCGTTTTATCAGTTTTTTCAGCCTTTTCATGCCACACTCACCACACTTTCGGTATTTATTGTCGTCCTAAAAGGTTACTCATTATACTTTTCTTGAACAGCAGAAGGCAATTCATCAAACTGTACTTCAGCCCATGTTACAACCCCTCTAATGGGAGCCACTTTCAAGCATAGGTACGCATCATCTGTAAGAACTTTACTTGTCTCAAAAGTAATATCTTTCGCATTCCCGCTATCATCATAGGCAACCAATGTATATTTATAGTTCATAGCACCATGCGGTGCAATATCCGTTACCCAGCGATTATCAATCTGTGTATAGTAGTCTGTATTGGTTTGCGTAGTAAGAAAAGCTACGGTCATAAAGATGATTGCCAACACAGCAATAACAAGCACAATTCCAATCTTTTTCTTAGAAGTCATAAAGTTTACCTCTCTTTCATTTACCAACCCTTTTTATGTGCTGGGCGATTTGTTTTTTTAACCTCTTTCTTTTCAGGCTTTGGTTTTATAAACATAAACGCAATGCCGATAGCGCACATGGCTAGAACGCTAATGAGACACAGCCCTTTGTTCCACATAACGCCCTCTGTTCCAGAACGATAATTGATTAGACCGAGCGCAGCAGTAACTGGATAGATGGATTCCAACGCTCCATTTGCGAACATTCCTATGAAGCCATATACAAAGGCTACAATAACCCCGACAAGGAAACTGCTCCTCTGCCGGCTTGTAAGGACAATAATCGGTAGCATCGTCAAGTAAAGAAAAAAGCCTAACAATGTCATTTGCACCAGTCCGGTAAGTGCAGAGACTAAAGAAACTCCCTCATATCCCATAATAAAATTCGCAATGACTGTGAAGGCAAAGCATACGGCTCCTAAAAAAAGAGACAGTATTGCGGAAACAATCAATTTGCCTGCCAAAAGTTTTTGGAACGAAATAGGTAATGTTTCAATATTTTTTAATGTATCATCTGTATATTCACGAGAGATCATATACCCGCTAATCAGCGTAATACACATTGGAAATATCATCGTTACAAAATTTTTGACCACCTGTTCAAAAAGAAATTGGTAATCCCATGTCATTCCATCATCAGCCATTGTAGTAAACAGAGTCAACAAGACCGTGAGAAGCATGAGGGACACGCCAATCCAGACAATAAAATATCTTTTCAGCTTCATAA
>ERZ827478.268-NODE-268-length-59621-cov-7.206662_pt1 | contig 59621 bp, 63 predicted proteins | sample MGYA00519705_ERZ827478 | MGnify/ENA primary metagenome ERZ827478 (study PRJEB31778, sample SAMEA3449318) | human gut metagenome | biome: human gut; feature: human-associated habitat; material: faeces | place: United Kingdom | collected 2010/2012 ...
GAATGCACGCTATGCGTAAGCATAGCATAAGCATCACGCAATCGTCTCCGTAGTTCCAATTTACCAGATTTTCGCTTGAAACGCCTTGCGGTCTTATCCTATATGTTGGCGGCGAAAAGCTCCTGCCAATCGCCGTTTTTCTCAAATGTTATGCAAAGATAGCCAAATTCAGTGAATTACGGGCTATGATTGCTTGAATTTATATTTAAGTCCATACTCTTCAAGTTTGCTGTATAGTGTTGTCCTGCCTATGCCGAGCAGTTCTGCGGCGACACTCCGGTTGCCGTTTGCCTGTTTCAACGCACGCAATATCCGCTCCTTATCCTCCGCGTCATTGCGCAAGGCGAAGCTGACAGTAGAGGTCGGTTTCGTCACGGCAAGTTCCAGATGCTCTTTCATGACAACACCTTCCTGCGCCTGCAATACAGCACCCATAACTTTCTGCCGAAGTTCCCGCACGTTGCCCGGCCATGCGTGTGTCAGCAACGCTTTACGTGCTTCGGAACTGAACCCGCTCACGCTACACTCCAGCTCTCTGTTTGCCATATCACGGAAGAACTCTGCCAGCGGCATAATGTCTTCTTGACAGTCACGCAACGGAGGAACGGTTATCCCGAAGTCGTGCAGGCGGTACAGAAGATCCTGCCGAAAACGCTTTTCATTCACCGATACCTCCAAATCTTCATTGGTAGCAGCGATGATGCGGACATTGAAATTCCGGTCTGCCTTGTCTCCGACCGGGCGATACCGCCTCTCCTGTATGGCACGGAGCAACATCTGTTGGGTTTCCAACGCGAGGTTTCCTACCTCGTCCAGAAACAACGTGCCGCCTTCCGCCTCATGGAAATATCCTTTCTTGGCATTGTCCGCACCTGTAAATGCACCTTTGACGTGTCCGAAGAAAGCCGACGGTGCAAGCTCTTTGGAGAGTGAACCGCAGTCCACCGCCACAAATGGCTTGCCTGCACGTTTGCTCTTGTCATGCAACAGGTGGGCAATATGCTCCTTGCCCGTGCCGTTCTCACCAAATATCATCACGCTCATATCGGTGGCGGCTACCAGCCTTATGCGGTGCATGATTTTCTGAAAGGCGGAACCTTCACGGGCGAATATAGGCATACGGCGTTGTCCTGCCTGACGTTCTTTCAGTATGGAACGGATCAGGGGGACAAGTTTATCCTCCACAAGCTGTTTGGGAATATAGTCTATCGAGCCGAGTTTCATGCTTTCCACGGCGGTATTAACTTCGGCGTAGTCGGTCATAATGATGAAGGGCTGCATCTTTCCCTCCTTTCGCATCCAGCACAAAAGGTCTATGCCACTGCCGTCAGGCAGACGCAGGTCGGCAACCACGATATCATTATCTGTTGCCTGTTGCAGATGTTTCTTCGCGGTTGAGAGGTGGTAAGCCTTCATATTGCGGTAGCCCTCCCGTGACAGCATATTGCAGACATATTCGCAATACACGATGTTGTCTTCCACCACAATTATTTTTGTCTTATTCATCTTCGTATTTTCTCCTTTCCTCTTCTGCCAACCGTATTATTTCCACTCCCTTATCCAGCACGGCAGTCACGGCATGGCTTAACGCTTCACCATCCGGGAGAGCATCGCCACGAAGCAATCCGTAAAGTACATTCAGCGGTTGGTCGGCACGGAGCACCTCCCACGAACTGCGCAGGTGGTGGATCAGGGAATCCAGCTTTTGCAGGTCTTTTTCTTTTGCTGCATCCCGTACCGCCTGCATTTCCTTTTCTGTTTCAGTTATCAACTTTTCCAGCATGACGGCTTCATTGCCATAGGACAATAAGGCGGAAAAGTCCGGTTTCCCGTCCGGTGTCGCTTTTATGGCACACCTGTCGGAAACCTCCATCAGTTCCGATATGGAGAACGGTTTGAACAGGCATCCGGCAAAGCCTTTTGCCAATAGTTCCCCTTTGTTACAACTGCCCGAAGCGGTTGCCACAACCACCGGGATTGTTGGTGAATTGCCCACGTTGGACGAACGCAACAGTTCCAGCAATTCGAAACCGTTTATATCGGGCATATTCAAGTCTGTCAGCAACAGGCTGTATTCTTTCTGGCGTATCATTTCCATCAGTGCCGCAGCATCGGTGCAAGTGTCGCAGTGTATTCCTTCTTGGGAATACATCTCTTTCAGCATCAGAAGTAATACCTCATCATTGTCAATGGCGACAACATCATGGAATTTATTGTTATGATAAACAGGTGTATTGCTTGTATATCCAAGCTGTTCTTCAGCTTCCTGCATAGAAATTTCAACTGTGAAACGACTGCCTTTCCCTTTCTTGCTGTCTAAACGGATTGTTCCGCCAAGCATCGACACAATATTACGCATTATGGCAAGCCCAAGCCCGAAACCCTCCTTTGCGGCGGCATTTGATAGACGTTCAAACGCACCGAACGCTTGTTTCTGTTCCTCTTCTGTCATGCCTGTACCTGTATCTTCAACGACCAGTGTCAGAACTCCATTATCATATTCAGTAATCAAAGAAACACCGCCTTCTTCTGTGAACTTGACAGCGTTTGACAGCAGGTTATTCCCGATTTGTATTATTCGCTCTTTGTCGGTCAATACAATGGCATCGTGTCCAGTCTTCACGGACAAGGACAGCCCTTTGTTCACGGCAACAGGCATGAACTCCGTTTCAAGTGTGTGCGTGATTGCTGAAATCCGGCAGGGTGACAGACGGGGCTGTTCCTTGCCGTTGTCCAGGCGGAAGAAGTCAAGCAAAGTGTTAAGCATATCCCGCATACGGTCGGAGGATTGCAGTATGTTTTGGATATACTGCCCGGACTTATCCTCACACTGTTCTTTCCGTATCAGTCCGGCATAGCCTGTTATTGCTGTCAGCGGTGTGCGCAGTTCATGGGTGATAGTATGTACCGCCTTCTTCCTTGACGTTATCAGTGCCTCGTTCCGTTGTACGGATTGTTCCAGTTGCCTTATCAAATCAGTTGTCTTGTGCTTGTATTGTTTAATGCTTTTTGCATCACGATGTATGATGATGTAGGAAATTAACAACAATAGAAGAACGAATCCCATTAAACCGCCTACTTGCATAAATGACTTTTCACGCATGGCAACTATTTCGTTTTCCCGGCTTTGCAGTTCGGTTTGTACCTTTTCTTCTATTTGGCAAATCAATTCTTGCAGTTGTCTGTTAAGTTCTGCATTACGAGCTGCAAGGCTGTCGGCTTGTTCCGACAATTGGCGATCCTGCACTTTCTGTTCGCTGATTACGTTTCTATTGACCGAATGAAGGATAGTGGTTGATACTGCTGGAGTTACTTCCTTTTTTTTGCCGAATATGCCTAAGAAACCTTTTCGTTTTGGCTTTTTGGACTGTTCCTGCACACTTTTCTGTACAATAACCGGAATTTGATTGGCTATCTTCTTGTTAATAGATTGTTGTTCATCCATTAACCGGACTATCTGGAACATCTGTCGTTCCTTATCCTCTAAAAGACTGCGCACACTATCGATGCGCTCTGCTGGATAGGTGGCCTTGAAACGGCAGAGCATACTGTCCATTGCCATACGCCGTGCATGGTAATGCTCGATATCTTTATCGTTCCATTCCAGTATTGTTTCACCCAATAGAGAAAATTTTATCATTTGAATATTGATATTGTTTATTTCTTTTCGGAGCTCGTCTATTTTTTTATTGCCAAGTTCTAATGCTTCTATCTCCTGCCATTCATAGAGGCTATTATATGCCATACATCCGATAAGAATGGAGATAAGTATATATCCCAACCGTATTGCCTTATAGAAATTTCCTGACCGCTCCATTATTTTAATGACATTGATTTTTGGAACATGAATAAAAGTTTATCTTTTTCGTTCATGCGGATATTATCAGAATAACCGTCTTTTGTTATTTGATACCCACATGGCTTAACCATAAAAATGCCTAAGCCCTTAGTGTACGAACTTACTTCTGAGGCATAGTCTTTACTTGTATTTAATGGAACTTTCCCTTTAATATGACACCACTCATTATTACAACTGATGTCTTCAATCTCAGACATCAGTTTTTGCAAATCTGTAATAGCTTTGGAACTCGCTACTTGGGGTATCTGCAACTCAAAACAGAGCATCGGTTCGAGAATGTCCACACCTGACTGTTGCAAAGCCAGCCTGAAGACATAAGGGGTCAGCTGTCTGAAATCAGCAGGTGTACTTACCGGGCTATAATACTCGGCTTGAGTAAAAGTTACTTTCAGATCTGTCACTTCCCATCCATGTAAACCAGATTGGCAAGACATACGAATCCCTTCAAAAACGGCATTTTGAAAAGAATGGTTCAGATAACCATAGGAGATGTCACTTTCGATTTGCAACCCTGCCCCTAACGGTAAGGGTTCAAGAGTCAGCCCTATTGTGGCCCAGTAAGGGTTGGGTGGTACTTCGATCTGAATAATCTTATTGACCTTTTTTATAGGTCGTTCTTTGTAGATAGTCTTGATCTCATCAAAATGGACCTTTACGGAAAATCGTTCTTCCAGCAATGTCTGTATGATTTCCTTTTGGGTCAAACCATATAACGAGATTTCCAATTCATCACTATATGAGTTTATGGAAAAGGACAAAGACGGGTCTTCAATCCACAATGTATTCAGAGCGGATATCACCTTGCTTCTCTCTTCGGGCTTATTTGGCCGGACGGAGGATTTGAGAGCGGGATGCTGATGAGATAATCCTTGAATCAAACAAGGTTTAGCACCTAAATAATCTCCGATTCGAAAATCTTCTATATCTTCTACAATCGCGATATCATTGGCACCCACTTCATCAACATTTATCTCTCTGCCCTGATAAATAGTCTTTAGATTTTTAATCTTGATGAATTTTTCCGAATCGTTGATTCTTACAACGTCTCGAAGTCTCAGACTTCCGTCAATTATTTTAAGAAAACTTCTTTTATGCCCTTTGGGGTCATGCTCTATCTTATAGAGATAAGCTGAAAGTCTGTTTGAGACTGATGCCGGAGGAAGTATAAAAGAAGAAATGGCGTCCAACAACTCATTGATACCGATATTGAACATTGCTGATCCATGTAGCACCGGATAGACTTTGGCTTTTGCCACAAGAGCGATTATCGTATTCCAATAATCAGCCGGTGAAATTTCGCTATCCGCCAAATATCGTTCTAATATATCGTCGTCATGGTTGCATACAAATTCTTTGTATTCTTCCTTTATATATGTTTGGGAGCAAACCGGATAAACCGATCCATCGACAACAGTTTGCATAAACAGGACATCTTGCGACAGATTTGTTTTTATATCCATATACAAACGCTCCAAATTCACACCGGCACGGTCAATCTTATTGATAAATATAATTGTCGGGATTTGCAGCTTTTGTAAAGTACTGAACAGCAACTTTGTCTGCGCTTGTATGCCTTCCTTTGCGGATAAGATGAGGACTGCTCCATCAAGCATTTTGAATGTCCGCTCCACTTCCGCAATAAAATCCATGTGTCCCGGAGTGTCAATGATATTGCATTTCACTCCATTCCAGATAATAGATGTCGTAGAAGCCCGGACAGTAATTCCTCTACGTTTCTCTATATCCATAGAGTCCGTTATGGTGTCACCATTATCCACACGGCCGCACTTTTCCGTTGCTCCACTGGCAAACAGCAGATTCTCGGTTACGGAAGTTTTTCCTGCATCAATGTGAGCAAGAATTCCTAAATTTATAATATTCATTTGGATTAAGCAATAATATACTACAGTAGATGCATTGTCGAAACGCACCTTTTAATACCTCCTCGTAGCATATGAGAACTACAGGATTACTAACTCGTATTAATATGTATATTATTACTGCCGCATAACGATTACAAAATTACACAAAAAAATATATCTAACAAAAGTGGGAGGATTTTTTAACTTTTTACCATAGACATTTTATTAGGGAAGCGTAGGTTCAACTGGCAAGTACAAATAAGTAGAAATGTTTGAACAACACCGTTTTAGGAAGTTGAAAAATCAAGTTTCTCTCTCGGTATAGCGTTTATTTTGGCCAATATCTTCTTTAGTTTAGCATTTGTGTATTTCCCATTCGTGTTCTATTTAGCTCCTTATTATGAGTATGTAGCAAGTTACTTATCAAATTCAGCCTCTTTGAGGGTCAAATATGGTTTTGCAAATGGTGACTGACAAGACATAAACAAGGTCAGCAGGAATTTTTTACATAAATGGACATGAATGTATATAACCTAAAATAAGAATAAATTTTAATAAGGGCTGCCCAAAAAGAAAAAAATGCAGTTGCCATCCTATAGATACTTGCAGAAAGGATAAAATTTACTTTTAGACCTTTTGGGATAGCCCTTATTAATACTTCAGATAAAATTCCTTAGGTTATATTTTCAATCCTTTGGACCGGGTTTCCTCCTTGGCATACAGTCCCGGACGCCCGATTATGACATGGTTGGCAACGATACTATCCGCCGGACTGCGTATCTGCGGCGGTGCATTTTCGGGATATTGCGCCTGCCTGTTCCTCACATCTTCCGCTTCCGGCTTGAGCTGTTGCCCTTCATTCTCCTTTTCTGCGACTTCGGGCGTGGGTGGCGCAAGCTCCAGCTGAATTTTTCGGTCAAGGGCGGCAAGTTCGGACTTCAACTGCTTCAGCTCGTCCTCCTTCTTCCACACCTTACCCGCTATCTCCTGTAACTGCGGTATCTCCATCTCCAGCACCTCGTTCTTCGCCTTGTACTGGTCGATGATGGAGGGTATCCTCTCCATCGCGTTGAGGAAGTTGCGGGCGGCGGCCAACGGGTCAGCCATCGCCAGATGCCCGTTGTTGTAGGTGTACTTGTAGTTCCCCTCGACCACGAAGCGGTTGTCGGTGAACTCCAATCCCTCTTTGAGTATCCTTTCGCTCACCACCTTTATCGGAAAACCGTAAAGTTCACCGACCTGCGTGTACAACCCTCCGGTCGTGGCATTCTTGGCTATCTCCTGCAAACGCTTTCCGATGACCTTCTCATCGGCGGAATCCACTCCGTCCACCTTTATTATATTAAGGCGGTTGCCCTCCTTGTCGGTCTGCACCACCGACAGGAAGCGGTTCCAGTCCTCCGTCATGGCATCTATGAAAGCCGTGTTGTTGCGCAACTCGCCGGTCTTTGACTCCAGCTTGAACTCCGAATCACGCTTGCCCTTGTTGAACGACTTGCGTTCCCCTTCGAGCGATGCGATCCGCTTTTCCAGTTTCGCCTTGTCCAACAGGTCGGTATTGCCGGAGAGCAACGCCATGTATTCCGAGAAATTCATGCCCGATTTTTCGTCCATTGCCCCCTCGTCGATGGTACGCGCACCCATCGCACCGCTTTTGAGCTGGCTTATGAAAGTCTGCTTGCAGTGCAGGAGGTTGAACTTGTAGCTGTCCAGTGACTTCTCCACCGCGTAGATGATTACATCCACGTTGTTCCCGGCGAAATGTTTGGCAATCTCATTACCTGCCCTAACTCCGCGTCCGTCACGCTGTTGCAAGTCGGACGGTCGCCACGGCGTATCGAGATGATGGATAGCCACACACCGTTTCTGGGCGTTCACACCCGTTCCGAGCATAGAGGTAGAGCCGAACAGCACACGCACCGTCCCGGCGTTCATGGCGTCTATCACCGCCTTCCGCGCCTTGTCGGTCTTGCACTCCTGAATGAAGCGCACCTCGCTTGGCGGTATACCGTAGTCCTCCGTCAGTTTGCGCTTGATTTCCGAATAGACGTTCCACCCGTCGCCCGGCTGGTATGTCCCCAAATCAGAGAAAACGAACTGCGTGCCTTTCTGGGCGTCGTATTTTTGATAATACTCCGCGATCATCTTGGCACAGTGACTCGCTTTGTTGTCGGGATGATCTTCGTAATTCGGGTCTATCATGCGCATGTCGAGTGCCATTTTCCGGGCATAGTCCGTGGCGATGAGCATCTTCGCCTTTTCTTCCGTTTCCGAAAGCGGCAGCCTGCCCAACAAGGTGGCATCGCCCGTCTTGGCGAACTGCATCAGTTTCTGTATGAAGTCCTCCTGTTCCGGCGTGGGCGGTATATGGTGCAGTATCTCGTTCTTGGCAGGACGGTCAACGCCCACATCCTCCGCCGTGCGGTAGTCCGTGATTTCATTATAGAAGGCGGCAAGCTCCGGCACTTTGATGAAGTAGCGGAAACGCTCCTTCTGGACCACATTGTTCGTCACGTTAAATTCAAAATCCGTCGTCTTCTTGGCAAATATCGCCGCCCAAGCGTCGAAACACCTTATGTCCTGCCGTTCCAGCTCCTTCGGGCGCAGGTACTTGAACAGCAGGTACAATTCAGTCAGTGAGTTGCTGATAGTCGTGCCGGAGAGGAAGGTCGCACCCAAGTCTTTTCCTGTGCGCTCCTGTATGGTGCGTATGGCAAAGAGCATGTTAAGTGCCTTCTGGCTTCCCTCGCTGTTTCCCAATCCCGCCACACGGTCGTGGCGCGTGTTGAAAGTCAGATTCTTGAACTGGTGCGATAAATCTGAAATTTCGGATTTGAGCCATTATCAGAACTTTTTCAGACTAAGGATGTTTTTCATTATAATATTTACTATCAATGTATTATGTTTGTTTTATTTCTGATTATATATTCGATAGAGAGTATTTTATATTTTGTAAATCAGTCTTCATAGTAATAAGAGCCTGCTATAGCTGTATTATAATAGATATTGAAATCAGATGCAAACTTTTAGACATAAATTAGTGGCTACTATGACACCGCTTTTCAAATAGTACTTAATTGAAGCATAGCTATTCACCACAAATTTAGAGATGTCTCATTTTTGCATTTTTTATTAAAGAATACCACCGTTACCAAGTTTTTTACTAATTTTGCCATCAAAAAGTAAAATGGGAAGATATAAAGAGTTTATAATGGAAAATATGGAACATCCATTTCAAAATGTTCCAACTCATTTTGTTTCTATACATTTGTTTAGAAACAAATTGCTTCAAGATTATATTTTTAAAAATGGTTTTGATGGTGTATGCCATTATACAGGTGATTTTACTAAAGTTTTATCATTAAAAAGCATTGTGATATTCATTAATGATATTTTGTCTAAATATTTCGGAAATCCAGACAATGAGGCTGTTGGGTGGGATTCAGGACTTGAGGATGACGGTGACGAATCAACTTTTCATAAAGAATTAGGAGGCTATATTGTTCCTGGAAACAGAAAAATATATACAGACATGAATGAATTGTTGTATGAAAATAATTTTGTTGTTGATAATGAAGCGTTATTTGCCGACATTGTTGATGCGTTCGGTGACATTTGTTTGATACAGCAAGACCCTTATGGATTAACGGAAGATGAAGAACGATTTTTAGATTGGAGATACATTGTCGAAAATACTATTAAGATGTCTGTTAAGGGTATGGATTTTGCCAATATAGTAAAGGCTGAAAAAGTAAGATTATATGGACTTCTCGAAGCGATACAGACAGCGCAAACACCATTATTGAAGAAAGTTCCTTTACGACTATTCCGTTGCGTCAACTATGATAGTACTAAAACTCCTCCTGTCCAGTTTTCCGATTTAACCTCACCGCCCATTCAATATACAAAAGATTTAAGAATGAGTAAGCGAGGGGATTCTATCTTTTATGGTGCAGTCAAAAAAGAAACTGCAGAAGAAGAAGCGGTGAAAGTCGCAAGTGATAGTTATGTGTATATCGGAACCTTTGAAACAACACATGATCTTCATATTCTGGATTTAACAGGAATTGCAGATAATTTATCAATATTCGATCAGGAACAAGATTCTTATTACATTCTCGTGTTTTTAAGTCAATTTTGCCATGCAATTTCTTTGCCTGTTTACAATCCTTCAACAGAATATATTCCAACTCAACTAATCACATTTTATTTTCGGAATTGTCTCAAATTTTATCATCAAGATGGGAGCAAGAGCGATTTGGATGGTATATTATATAGCAGTAGTAAAGATCATTCTGTCAACGCCGCGTTATTTTATGATAATACAAGTAGTGCAAAACACCTAAGACTTCTTGAATACGAAGTCATGCACGAAGGTTTATCAAAGAGATACACCTACCCTTGAAATGAGACGGTGTCAAAATGAAGAGAACTCTAATTTTGTTCAATTTTTAGCGTTCTCTTCAAAGTAGGTACACACTCCTATTGGCTATTCAGCGAAGTCCTAAAAAATCTTCGAGACCTTCTCCTATGCTTTTCCATTTCTTGGGTATTTTTTTCTGATTTTCATCCTCAAGAGTCTCCAACGCTTTTGATTCCTGTTCTGTCGTTATTTCCAAGTATACCATTGTCGTTTGGATACTCTCATGTCCGAGCAGATATGATATTTGCGCTATGTTCATACCGTTTTCAAGCCAATGTGAAGCTTTTGCATGTCGGAACTGATGGGCATGCAGATCCAAAGGAACTTCTTTGCAATTCTTCTTTGCAATTGCGGCATACCGCTTCAATAGCTTGTTCACATTCTCGGCAGACATTGGTGCATAAATTCCCTTGCTTTTGGAATAGAATAAGAGGGCATCCGGATTATCGGGGTGCGGATGGTATTCCGCAAGATATTGTTTTATGTACTGCATCGGTTTTGCCAAAAGTGGTATAGGACGTTTTTTCCGGCCTTTTCCGATGACGATAATTCGCGGTTTCGATCCGTCTGTAAAAATATTGCTAATTTTCAAGGAAAGGAGTTCATTAATGCGGACTGCCGTAGAATACAACGTCAACATTAGGACATAGTCTCTAAAACCCCGTATCGTCCTCTGGTTAGGAGCTGCAAGAAGTGCATTCACGGCCATCCTGCTAAGTCCCACGATTTTTCTCTTGGGCGTTTTCTGATTAGGCACAGTCTCTGCCTGAAGGTAGAAGGTCAAAAACGCCATGTCTTTATCAGACATATATTTCAGAAAGGCCCTTAGTGCCGACAACCTTACATTGCATGTAGCAGGGCTGCAAGACCTGCACTCTTTCAACCATAAACCCCATTCAGTAATGTTTTCTAAAGAGAAGCACTGGGCGTTCAACGTCTTTGGGGAGACGTGCTTGACACTCCTCAAGAACATTGCATAAAGTGTCATTGAGGTTTTGTAGTTCCTTTGGGTATGGGGACTGCATGCCTTTATTGAAGGCACATGACATTCAAGCCATTCATTCAGGTATTTTGCTATTAGCAATGCTTGTGGATTAATCTTTTTCATATCCAGTGTCGGGTATTAGAAATTCATACATCTCTGCATCGGCAGATTCTATAATATCGGAGATTCCCGGTGTCAAAGAATAGTAGGCCAGTGTGCTTTCCACCTGTTTATGCCCCATGCTCTTGCTCAGAGCCAGTAACTTGTCATGAACCGTAAATCCCTGATGGTTCCAGCTATTGATATTCTCGATGGCATAATTGTGTCTTAATTCATAAGGTATGGCTTTGGAACCATTGCAACTATCCCATAAAACCCTGAAGTGATATGTCACCCAAACAGGAGGATGTGCCTTGTCATCCGGAGTAGGGAAAAAGTATTCACGGCTTGGAAGCATGTCTGACATTCTATCGTCATAAATACGCATAAGCGAAAGCATAGTGTCATGAAGTACGACAAAGTGCTGGTCGTATCCTTTTCCTGACTTTATTGACACTACTCCACTTTCAAGGCAAACATCATCGCATTTAAGCCCTATGGCCTCAGTCGTCCTCATCCCCGAACTGTACAGCAGGCGGAAAAACACTGGAAGCGTTATCCTCTGTATTGCCGACAGGATACCTTTTCTTGGCTTTATATTGTCACAAGCAGTGAAAAATCTCATCAGTTCTTCATACGTGAAAGCGTGAGGTATATAAGTTCTGGGTAATGATTTCGGTACTGGAGGAAGAGTTATACGAGTCTTCCCTCGTTTTTTTAGGTATTTGAGCAAGTCAAGCACGGGATAAATTCGGGATACGCATGAGTTTGTGTTCTCGGTTTCCCGCTGTTTACACCATCTGTCTGCCATCTCTTGGGTCAGTTCCGTATATCCGGGGTATTCTCTGGCACAAAAATGGTCGAACAACACCACATTTTTCACATAACTGTAGCTTGTACGCCCTGACGCCTTGCGGTATCTGACGTATCCTTCGATGGAATCGGCAAGGAATGATTGTAGCTTCATTGATAGAACACCTCCTTTCTCACAGGGTAGTTTTCTATGCTGATGGCACATTCTTTGAGTCTTTTAAACTCGGCATTAAGATAAGGATTAAGAGACTCAGGGGAGGCATGTCCCAACGTAGCACTTATTACGGGCTGTTGAATTCCGGCTTGGAGTAATGATGTTGCCACATAATGACGGAAGAGATGTAATCCCTTTCTGTCAGAGGTATTGAGCCTTATGCCGGCCTTGTGCATGATTTTCACACATATTGCATTAAGGTTGGGCGTGTGGAGCTTTCTATGTGGAGAGTTCACGGTAAGGAATACGTGTGGCTCATGGCACCTTGGACGTTCCTCTACCAGATAATCATAGACGGCATTTCCGACAACGGCCCTGAGTGGTAGTGTCAATGGCGTTCCTGTCTTCGATTGGGTAATAACGATAAGGTCTCCTTCCCAATCAAAATTTTTCATTGTCAATGCCGATATATCGCAGCTACGCAGTCCGGTATACAATGCAATGGTTGCAATGGCCTTGTCCTGTAGAGATATGGTCTTATCATGTTCCAGTACATGCTTTATTGCCTTGATTTCCGCTTCAGTAAGATACTGTATGTTCTTTCTACAGTTCGATATAGCGGGCAGGTATGACATTATACGCTCTATAATGCCATTCTTATAACAAGGGACACACCTTTTCAGTCCATATTCAACACTATATTTAAATGAATGACTTCTTATCGGTACGCCGTTTGGAGAAAACACCTTTTGAACGGCTTCCTCATCTATAGCAGCCAAGGAGTCTATTCCGCACCCTTGTAAACCCCAAAAGAACGAACTCATGGCAACTTTAATGGTTGGAGCCATTTTTAAATCTTTTCCAATGAACTTAATTGCTATGTCCACGACTTTCATAAACTCTTCACACAACTGCTTGTAGTGGGAGGGCTTGAGATAATGTTTACGCCCATCGGGAAATGAACCCTCTTCATCATAACGCTGAATGATACGCAACAGACGACTTTTATTTGCAAAAGTATGTTTGTTGTGCCATAACTTCGCTAAAGTATGCTCTATATCAGCATAATTCTTCCATTCGTAACACATGGAATTGCTTACAACCCACGTGGTCAAGTGGTTAATGTACCATATATATTGGGAAGTGTAACCAACATCCTTCATATAGGCAACAAGACTAATAACTTTTTCTTTTAAATGTAGTATATCCATAACACATTAATATTAGTGATGTGGATAATATACAAAAATAATCAGAACTTATCATGATATTAATCTATTGATTTTAAGCAATATCAGATATAAAAAGAGAATGACGAAAAAGTTCTGATAATGGCACTCGTCCACAAAAATATGGTCTATGCCCATTGAATGGAAATCCACGGCATCATCTTTCCGCTTATTGATTTTCATCCGCAATTCGGCGAGCTTCGACTTAAGATTCTGCTTGCGCTTTTCAAGTCCCTGCTGCATCTTGCGGCTGCGGTAGCGCATGGTGGAGTTCTCCAATACCTCAAGGCTGCGCTCCACATCTGCAAGTTCTTCTGCGAAAATCTCCATCATGGTTATTTCCGACTGTAGTATCTTGGCAAACTGGTCATGTGTCAGAATGATGCAGTCCCAGTTGTTGTTCTGTATCTTGGCGAACACCTCCCTGCGGTTGGCAGGAGTGAAGTCCTCCTTGCCCGGATAGAGTATCTTCGCAGACGGATATGCCTTGCGGAACGTGTCGGCTATCTCATGCACGTTGGCTTTCAAGCCGATTATGAGCGGTTTCCGTACCAGACCGAGCCGTTTCATTTCGTAGGCCGCCACACACATTATCATCGTCTTGCCCGTGCCGACCTCGTGCCAACAGATACCGCCCCCGTTCTGCTTTATCATCCAGATGGCATCTTTCTGTGACGGATAAAGTTCCTTGTAGGGGAACTGCTCGAAAGACAGTCCAGGAAAGGTCTGCGCCGAACCGTCATAGTGCGGCCGCACATAACAGTTGAACCGCTCGTTATAGACCCTGACCAGTTCATCCCGGACTTCCACCGGCTGTCGGTCGAGCCATTCATTGAAACGCTCCCTTATCTCCTGTATCTTGGTGGCCGCCTCCTGTATGGCTTCCTCGTCCGGCACACGCACCTTTTCGCCGTTACGGACAACCTCTTTCGTTATCTCCGGCACGGTGTCCTGCAAGGCATGGACGAACAGGTCTTCACCGTTGCAGTTGCGGACGGAATAAGTGTTGTATGCCGCAGGAGAATAGCCTTTCAACCGCACAAGATAGGTGTCGTTCACATCGAAATACATCACTTCCGCCTCCACATCGAAAAGTTCAGCCGCAAAATCGGCGTATATTTTCGTGTCAATCCACCGCTCGCCCATGTTGATGTCAAGTTCCTCGTAAGGTATCGTTTCGGGTATGGCTTCCTCCAACGCCCTCACGGATGTCTCCGTCCAGTCCTTTTCCAGATTGTCGAGACGGGAAATGAGCGACACGACATCCTTGTATTTGGCGACCACATTTCCGGCCAGGAACTTTCCCTTGTGTTCCCAACATCCGGCTACGGGATTGTAGAAAATCTCCCCTTTGAGGGCTTCCGTGACCTCCGTCCAATCCTTGCCTGTGGACTGTACGATGTAGTCCATATCCACCTTGCCGTAGAAATTGAGGCTGCTTGCCAATGCTTCGACCGGGGTCAGCCTTACACTGGCATCTATTTTCTTGAACGCCACCGGCTCGCGCATGATGTCGGACTTGAAGATACTTTCGCCGACCTGCATTTCAATGGTATAGACCTCCATGCCCAGGCTGTCCTGCATGATAAAATCTTTATTGTCGTTCTCGTGGAAGAAGCCCCATTTGGCCACGAAAGCATCATACAAGGTATTCAGCCTCTCACGCAAAGCCGTCTGCTCCTTTTCTTCCTCCCTCTCTTTCGTTGAAAGTTCAAAATATACCTCACGGAGCGGAAGATAATCTCCGGCTCTCTCCACATTGACCCTGTCCTCGTCCAAAGGCACAAAATCCACCGCCGTTTCCTCGTAATGGCTTGACCTGCGGAAACAGAGTGTCCCTACCTGCCCCTCGAACAGTACCATCGCGCCCTCTTTCATCCATCCGGGCATATCTCCGGTGTATTCCCTCCGTCCTTTGTCCGTCAGAGAAACGGGTGTGTCTCCGAAAAGCGACATCTGCACGGTCATATCGTCCTGCCCGATGAAAAGGTTCTTGTGGAAATACCGCTTGAAATCATACTGCAGCAATGCGGAGAGGTATCGTGACATGGAACTCTCGTCTCCTGCCCACCTGTACCTGCGGACATACTTGCCGTATTGGTTCCTGACAATGCCGCTGTCGGTGGCGAGTGACGTTTTCGGCAGGGAGAAAAGCCGACTGGCGTATTCCGTCATTGCTCCATCGGTATTTGCCTTTTCCTTTGCGACCTGCAGGAACAGCTGTTCACGCTGCGAGAGAGTTGCCTTGTGCGTGTGTTTCTGGAATATCAAGAGGTCGCTGCCCACCTCGATACCGCTCGTCTGCATGAAAAGCGTATCGGGAAGCCTTACCGCAGAGATAAGGTCGGCATGGCTCACAAGATATTCGCGCACGAACTTGTTACCCGGTGTGTCCGCTATCCCCCTCGATGTGACGAAAGCGAGCAGTCCGCCCTCATTAAGCAATTCCACCGCCTTGACGAAAAAATAATTGTGTATGGCCTTTGTGGATTGCTCATAGATGCCGCCCTTTTTCCATAACTCCGCATCGAACACCCGGAAATTGCCGAAAGGGATATTGGATGCTATGACATCGAATTTCCGATGCTCCAGCGGCTGCGTGGAAATCGTCTCAAACCCTCCTGTCACGGTGGTTGTTTCCTCACGCAAAAAAGACAGTATCAGTCCGGTAATGATGTCCTTTTCAAAAGCATAGCTCCGTGTGTCGTCCATAGCTACGGGCAGGAAACCGCCGATGCCTGCGCTCGGTTCGAGGAAGCTGCGCATCCGAAGTCCGTTCTCCCTGAATGTGGCGTGTATCTGACCTGCCACGGTGTCAATGAGGAATTTCGGTGTGAAGAAAGCCGTCAGCACGGAAGACTTTACGCTGTCCATCAGCAGATTGTAATCGGCTTCGTTTCCCTCGGCAAAGGTTCTCAAAGCCTCCTGCAAGCGGTTCATCTGTTCCGCCAGTTCTTCGGGCATGGGAATTTGCGTCCCGATGCCCAGTACTTCCTTGACCCCTCCGAAGCCCGAATACTGCGCCAATACCTGTTTTTCTTCCTGTGTGGCTTTCCTGTGCTGTCTGTGGATAGCCACCGCCGTCTCTATGGCAGCCACATTCGCCGCCAGTGATTGCAATTTGTTGTAACTCATAATTTGTAACCTTTGAATTATTTTTTCTTTCCCTTTGTTCGGCCTGTCTGCGACCGTCGGGATTATTTTTCTGCATTGAAAATGCGGCAGGAACACCCGGCCAAGGCTGAACGGGAAAATACGCTCGACAGCGGAGAGGAAGATTTTCACGGCTCACCCCTGCGGCGGCTTGCCGGCATTGGCAAAGGCTGGGACTGCCGGGTATTTTCGCAGTAAAATAACTCCCAGAAGGTCGCATGGCTGAACGGGCGGAAACGCCTGAATAGAAAAGGTAGGATACCCGGCAGGTAGAAAAGGGAATGGAAAGGTATAAAGATCATTGCCGTCGGCAGACCGGAAAGATAAAAGCCGTATCGAGCCATTCGCCCGACACAGCTTTGCCTTGTCCCGAAACGGATTAATCGATGTCGTATCCAATCACATACTCGTCGTTGATAAGCAGGTAATAGTAGCCGTTTCCACAATTCCGGTATTCCTTGCTGAACCCGGCAATCATGTCACCGTTATCACGAGGCTCGCACCAAAGCGTACCGTCATATCCACAAAAATCAAAACGACTGGTAGAGAAAGCTTTGCCATCTTTCAGTGCTTTTCTGAAAAGAGCCATGACCGTACTGCCGCAATACTTTCCGATGGTTGAAAGCCGGATGCACTTCCCGTCAATCCCCGTGCCGGTCGTTATCCCGTTCTCGTAGAGTGACTTCTCCGGGTCGGCTGCAGCAATCTCGCGAAGCCAGTTATTGGTATGTGTGGCAAGGCGTGCGAGCTTCTGGTATTTCAGAACCAACCTGCGTTCCCTGTCCGTTTTGTCTTTCGATACCGGGTAGTAGATTTTCTCGATGGACTGCCAATCCGAGAACACATACCCTCTCTTACGCTTTCCCGGTGCGACAATTCCGATGACGTTCTCGTCGCGATTGATGAACAGCCGTCTGCGTTTTCCGTTTATCTTCACATACAGCGATGGTGGATTTACCGTATTGCGGAGGTATGCTTCCGCCGGATGGGTGTAAGTCGTTTCCATATTCATAAGTTTAACTGTTTGTTTTTTGCCAAATCCGTTTGTTCAGAGTTTCGGGATGTAGCCGCATTTCATCAGCTTCCCGTCCCGGTAAAGTTCGATACGTCCAGGTTTGAAGCCCATCTCGCCGAGGGCTATATACCGAATATAATACCGGTATTCCTCCCCTGAAAAGTTCCTGCCGCACAGATTGTTAAAAATAATAGGGATTGCATGTTCACTGTTGCTTGACAGCACCACGCTTCCGTTCTGTCTGATTTCTTCCGTCATAACCGTTCAATTTTAGAGTTACATATCCATTCTTGTTTTACTTTCCCTTTGTTCGCCCTATGTGCGAGCTCCGGGATTATTTTTCTGCATGGAAAGGGCGGCAAGGAGCAACCGGACAAGGCTGGACGGGAAAATACGCTCGCCACCACCGGAGGAGAGGAAGATTTTCCCGGGACACCTCCGGCGGCCTGCCGGCATTGGCAGGATTGTGACGGACGGATACTTTCGCAGCAAAATAATTCCCCGACGGTCGCAGGGCCGAATGGATGGAATACAAGGTAAAAGAGGTCTGAAAACGGGTATATATTGGGGTGTATGGGGTGTATGATGTAAAAAACATGAGAATGTAAATAGAAAAACTGACGGATGTTTTGCCAGACTGAAAAAATGTACTACCTTTGCAGCAACATGCTTACCCCGCTTCCCGTAAGAACAGCGCGCTCAGGGTGAGCTTTTTATTTTTATATACCTATGGCAACGAAAATAAACAAGATACCTTATCCCAAACATCTCATATCCTTTGCAGACCAGATAAACCTGCTCAAACAAAGGGGAATGGTTTTCGGTGATGAAAGCAAAGCCCTCCATTTGCTGCAAAATATCAGCTATTACCGTTTGAGTGGTTACTGGTATCCTCTGCTGGCAGATAAGCAGCGGCACGTGTTCAAACCCGGCAGCACATTCGAGGCGGCCTATAACATCTACAAGTTTGACAGCGAACTCCGCAAGCTGATTATTGCAGAAGTTGAAAAGATAGAAGTGGCTGTCCGTACACAGACGGCATATATCCTTTCTTCACAGTACGGTGCTTACTGGTTTGAAGATTCGCCGCTTTTCTCAAATCCTGTCCGACATGCCAAAATCCTGTCTAAAATTGATGAAGAGTACGGTCGCAGCGATGAAGAGTTCATCACAGCGTTCAAGGCAAAATACTCCGAACATTTCCCGCCAAGCTGGATAACCCTGGAAATAACCTCATTCGGAACACTCTCCATGCTGTATGAAAATCTGTTGCCGGCGAGAGCCAAGCGGTCTATAGCCGCCTACTTCGGGCTGGCAGATAAGGTTTTCGCATCATGGCTGCACTGCATCGTGTATGTGCGGAATATCTGTGCGCATCACAGCCGCTTGTGGAACAAGACCTTAAGCATCCGTCCATTAATGCCACGTTCTCCGCGCAATTTTTTCATCAACCCGCCGACTGGAGGAACACACCAAGTCTATTTTGTGTTGAGCATGATCATATACCTGCTGAATACCATCAATCCGAATCATTCGTTTATTTCGAGGTTCAATGAACTTTTGAACCGTTACCCGTCAATCGATGTCCGGGCAATGGGATTTCCGGACGGTTGGAAAAAAGAGAGCCTTTGGAAAGACTGAATTTGAAGCAGCCTTTATCTTTCACCTAAACTGCAATGGAACCAAGGCTGTTATTCCTGATATTGGTTGGCATAGTGGCAGGACTGCTGTATCTGGCAGGGTACTGGAGGCGGAAAGCCGGGGATGCCGCATTTGCGGTCGCCATGCTTGCGGACAAAGCCGAAGAACGCGACCGCTATTGCAGGTTAGCAGTGATGGCCGGACACAAGGATGCCTGCCGGATGTTCTGCTTCGCCCATCCTGACTTTTACGAGGACAGGCATCCGCTCAAGCCGTTCCGTTTCCACGGAATAAGCGTCGTATTCTACGGACACTATTATCCGTCGCGGTACCAAAAGCTGCTTGACGGTGGGCAGCGGGAGTTCTGCCGCTCCCTCTACGCCTTCAAGGAGGGAGAGAACCACGGCATCCCCTTTTTCAAGGCGTGTATGGCAGCCCTGCCGACAGACACGGCTTCGTGTCATATCCTGTTCATGCCGTGCAGTAACTGGATAAAATACGGAAAGCGGTTCAAGCGGCTCGACTGGTACATCTCGACCCACCAGCCGGAACTCACCTCCGGGCTGTACGATGTGGATGTACACGATGCCCGTGAGAGCCTGCACGAGGCCAAAGGCAACGAGCGCATACTGGAAAAGAACTACAGCATCACAGGGAACATCAGGGGGAAAAGAATCATCATCGTAGATGACGTGTTCACGAGCGGCCAGAGCCTTATGGATTATAAAGGTGAAATAGAAAGGTGCGGTGGTAAGGTGGTAGCGGCCATCTTTTACGGAAAGACCGTCACGGTGCCGCCCTTGTTCCTAATCCGGGTTCATGTGTGGGGCGACCACCTCCTAAAGGGCATCCGAAGATAGGCAACCTCATAGCTTCGCCAATGCCGCCACACATTTGTCCTGCGTGGACCTAACAAATTCCAGCAGTAGTGCCGGATCGATACTCCTGCCGTCATGCCTGCAGGTGATATGCAGGTGTTCCCCCGTACTGCGCCCGGTGGAGCCGGTGATGCCCACCACATCGCGAGGGTGTACCACATCCCCTTTCCGGGCCAGTATACGTGAAAGGTGGCAATAACTGACCAGATAATTTCCATGCCGCAGGGTCACATATTTGCCGGAGATCCTGTCCTGTCCAACCTTAACGACCACACCCTCCATCATGACCAGCACCTCGTCGCCCCGCGCACGCAGGTCGATGCCGTTGTGAAACCGCCTTTCCCCCGTGAACGGATCCCGGCGATAGCCGTAGGGTGACGTGACCTCCAGCCGTCTCAGCGGATAACTCACACTGAGATAACGCTCTACCCAGACCCTTCTGCGCTCCTCCGTTGTCATCGTGGACTTTTCCAACTCTTCTTTCGTTTCACCCGTACAGGACACGGCCATCACCGTTCTGTCACTTTTCTCCGCCGCCACTGCCATACCGTACCGGGCATGTGCAACGACGGCAACGAGCAATGTACCCGCTATCGTACCAATTAGTTTTTTCCTCATGCGGCAAAGATAACAGCACGATCCAAAGAAAAAGGACGGGAGTCCGGGATTTCATCCATAATATGATTAAAAAAATATTTTAAGTATGATTATTTCGGGAAAATCATACTTAAAACGAGAAAATTCACTCCTATAACAAACTTATACACAAATAGGATTGCCTGTCCGGAAGAAAAAATTTTATCTTTGCGAGGTACAATTTTAATATGATTTTTAAGTATGAAACAAGTACGATTTGAATTGGGCGAACTGCCTTACCGGACACTGACCCGTTTCGGGCTGACGCAAGAGATGATCGAAGACCTGCCGATGCATGTCCTGGAGGATATCTGCAAGGGAAGGCACTCTCCTGTGTTGCCAGTCCGGGTCGCAGGCGAGAACAGCGAAACATTCGTGAGCCGCACGCGCATCGCCTTTGTACGCAGGGACGACGGGGAGCCGGATGTGGTGTTCTATCCCGTCCTGAAAGCGTCGCCACTGGAACGCTATGATGCAGCACAGCAGAAACAACTGCTTGCGGGAAAAACAATCATTGCCGAAGTGGAGACGGCAGACAGACGCCACAGCAAGGCGTTCGTACAGATAGACCCGGAGACGAAGCAGGTAATGTCCGTCCCCACACCCATCATCGGGCGCAACCTGCAGGTTCTGGCCGAGGAGTTCCATCTCGGGCCGACGGAGATTCAGGGACTGCAACAGGGTGATCCGCTGACACTGGTAGTGGAGAACGAGCCAGTCACGGTCGGCATCGACCTGGGAGACAGGACCGGCATCCGCCTTTGTTCCGGAGACGAGCAGCAATGGAAGGAACGCACGAAGCGTGAATGGGACAAGTACACCTTCGGCGTGTACGGCTGCTGGGTCATGGACGACGACGGCAATCTCGACTATGTACCCGAAGAGGAATATACCGAAGAGCTGTGGAACGAGCAGAAAAAGAGTGCCGAGCGTAACCGTGCGGCTGCCCTGCACAAGTAACCCTCCAAATTTCATCAGTTATGGCAGAACAGCGATATTATCCGGAAGATGTACTTATCGAGAAAATGGAGTGCGGCGAATACGGCTGGCTCGACTATGTGAACCACTTCTCGGAGGAGTGGCAGGAGGAATACGCCCGCTACTGCTCGGAACATGGTCTGGCAGTCGGCAATGAATCCGCTGCCGAGTTCGTCCGCTACAAGGACAGCCAGTTGGAAACGGCAATGGAGGAAGGAGATGCATAATAAGGAACATTCATAACAACGGACTATGGCAATACGAAAGAATACCAATCCCCGAGAGATGGACCTGCAGCCCGAAATGCGTGACATCCTGATGCGCAACGGGATGCAGGCCCACATCGTCAGCGATGGCACGGGCTACCAGCTCGTAGTGCAGGGACATGATTCGCCGCTGCTGAACTACGGAATCACCGAACGGCAGATGCTGGCCCTGACGGACTGGGGTACGAACACGGCCAACAAGAAAGCCTACAACGTGTTCACAAGCATTGTGGGCAACGACTTCTACCTGCCCAAGAATTTCGTGCACGCCCGCAACGCCAACGGTCGTGTCGCTATGGGGCTGCACGGCTACCGTATCGGCATCGGCGAGTACGGGCATGTGGGCCGTCTGGGTATGCCGCCCCCGTTCCTCGGCTGGACACCCCGCCACCAGTGGGGCTTCCACCTGCGAAGGGTCGGCGGCCAACTATTCTTCCCCGGTCCCGTCGTCCCGGAACGGTGGGACGGGCGCATGAAACCCGGCGAATTGCAGTCGGGCGGCTACGGCTTCTACTACAAAGGCGGGCAGACGGTGCAGGCCGCACCGCAAACCGATGTCCTGCAGGAGCTGCAGACGGTCATCACACTGCTGGTCAGCCGTCCGCGCAGTCAGGAACCGGCCCGTCCCTACAAGGAACTGATAACCTCGCCAGTCTATTTCTCCAACGAGAAATGGCAGGAGTGCCTCTCCTCGCACGGCCTGATCGTCGATGAACAGGCACGGACGCTTACCGTGCAGTCCGAACAGGTCGCCGCCGATATGGTCTATGACCTGACGGATGAAGAAGTGGGCGTACTGACCTCCAACTCCATCGAGGAACATCCTGTAGAAAAGCGCATCGGACTTATCAATGACATCATCGCTGCGGACTATCAGGACAAGGTGACAAAGGAAACGCTTGAAAGCGACCGGCGTATCGGCATCCGTCTGCACCCGGAAGTGCAGGAAGAACTGACCCGGCGGCAACAGCAAGAACAGGAAATACTTTCGCCTCTGGAGATGCAACTGCGGCAGGAAGAGATACCCTACAACACAGCCGCCGTCATTGACGGACGCGACCTTTCCCTGCTTGACGAACGCAAGGGATGGTACCGGGAAGAGAAGCATGGCAGGGAGGTCGAGGTCGGCGAGATTGCCGTACATTCCTCTCCGGCAGAAGGCAAATACCGGATGACGGCTGTCATCGACGGACAGGTCATCAGCCATGAAATCAGTCAGAAGGACTATGACAAGTTCCTTGCAGTGGATGACTACCACCGCATGAAGCTATTCTCCAAGGTATTCAGCGAAGTAGACATGAAGATGCACCCGGAGGCACAGCGCGGTCTCGGTGCGAAAATTTTCGCCGCCCTGGCTGCCGGTACGGTGGTCACGGCTGGCGTAGTACACGGGCTGCAGCACCACCATCATGGCCCAGAACTCTACGGCGAGCGTTTCGGCGGACCGCCGCGCCCGTATTTCAAACCCGGCGTGGACACACCGAGGGATGTGGCGATACGCACTTTCGAAGCGGAGATGAACCGTGAAATCAGCGATTTGAGAATGGGGAGGTGACGGCATGAGAGAAGGAGACCTTACTTACGACGACTTTCTGCGGCGGCTGACCATACAGGACATTCTCATCGATGCAGGCTACCACCTGAATCGTCGGGACGGCCTGCGCTATCCCTCGTATGTCCGTCTGGACAGTGACGGACGCCGTATCCGTGGCGACAAGTTCATTGTCACGCAACAGGGAAAGTGCTGTTTCCAGGCACAGCAGCAGAAGGTCTACAACATCATCTCGTTCATCAAGGAACACCCGCATCTTTTTGCAGAATACCATGAGGGCATAAATCCGGATCGGCTGGTGGCGCCCGTCTGGTCAATCTTGTCTGCAACCGACTGCTGCACCATCCCATCGAGAACCGGGAGACACGCATCATTCAGCCCAAACGGGACATCAAACCGTTCGACCTGTCCGACTACGACATCCACCGATTCAATCCCCAGGACAGGGAAACACAAAAGAAGTTCTACCCCTACTTCAAGTACCGGGGCATCGACCTCTATACACAGTACGCCTTTCACCGCCATTTCTGTCTGGCGACGAAGCATCGCCCGGACGGGGCGACCTATACCAACCTCGCCTTTCCGCTGACCCTACCCAAGGACACGGAGAAGATTGTGGGTTTCGAGGAACGGGGTCGCGCACGCATGGACGGCAGCGGCAGCTACAAGGGAAAAGCCGAAGGAAGCAATTCGAGCGAGGGGCTGTGGATTGCCAGTCCGGCCAAGACCCCACTTGCGGAAGCCAAGCGTATCTATTGGTTCGAGAGTGCCTACGACGCGATGGCTTATTACCAGCTTAATCAGAAATGGAACAAGGACTTGAGAAAGGGCGTGTTCGTCTCTACCGGCGGGGCACCGAGCCAGCAACAGTTCAAAGCCTTGACAGAGGCCGCTCCACGCGCCTACCATCATCTCTGCTTCGACCGGGACCGTGCCGGACAAATCTTCGCCATCAATTTCGCGCTCACCCATGCGGGCAAGGTCTTCACCAGCAACCTGACGAAAGACGACAAACTGCAGGTCCGTATCAGCGGCGAGGAGAACCAGAACTACGCAATAAAACTCGAACCCTTCGACTTTCACAGGATAGTCGGCAGACTTTTACGTCCCAAAGAAATCTATCGGGAAGACGGTACGCTTGACTACCGGACAATCGGTGACGGATATTTGCAGGAGATGAGCATGGTGTGCCAGGACGAGTACGAGACGGCTCTTGCCGAGGGTTCGGCCAGCGAAGAAACACTGGAGGGCATGAGACAAAATATCATGGCCATAGAGGACGCTATCCGTAATCTTCCCGCTCCCGACGAGGAGCGCACCGAACTTATTGTGTACGAGCCCGCTGAAAAAGGCTATAAGGACTGGAACGACCAACTGCTCGGTAAACGGATGGAACCGGAAGAGAATGAACTCGCCGACATGGAAATCAGCGGCAGGGCCACCATGAACCGGGCTTTGGCCAGCCTGCCGGAAATTAACCCGGAGCATATCCGCAGCGGACGGTATGACGAAGCAGACCGTGACGCCGTGCAAAAACGGCTTGAGCGTGCGGACAGGGTGATATTCTCTTTTGAACTCAACGACCAGGGGATGCCGGAGAAAGGCTTCCTTGAGATGTACCAAATCCGGGAGGAACTCGCCCGGATGGAGAAAGATATTGACCATTCGCTTTCCGGCATGAAAGAGGAAAGCCGTCCACATTTTCACCGATAGACCATGAAGCCCATGCAGACCACCCATAATGGAACCGTTGCCATCCGCCCGTGTCCGGTGCAGTTCGCCATCGATGAATGGCCACTGATGGCTGCATGTGCGGCAGGACTGGTGTATGGCGGTATCGATACCGTGCCGTTGGGCGGTCTGGCCGCATCCATCGCATCATTGCTGTCCCTCGTGCTGTTGTACCGCTTCATCTGCCTGCGCCGGATATGCTACTGCGTCGGACCGGAACAGCTTGTCAGTGAACACGGAGTGTTCGTGCGCAAGGTGGACTATATGGAACTCTACCGTGTGGTGGACTTCCAGGAACACCAGAGCCTGCTTCAGCAGCTCATCGGGCTGAAAACAGTCCGCATCTTCTCGATGGACCGGAACACGCCAAGGCTCGACCTTATCGGAATACGACGCAACCACGACATTGTTTCCCTGATCCGTGAACGGGTTGAATTGAACAAACGAAAGAAAGGAATCTATGAAATCACGAACAGTTAGTCTTGTCTTCATGGCCCTGACAGCCGGTATCTGCCTGTTTCCCCAAACGGTACAGGCACAGATTGCCGCATCCAATCCGTTGGAATGGGCGGCACTGGCCGAGGGCAACGAGTTGATAAACGGACAGATAGAGAAGCAGATCAAAGGACAGACACAGACTGCCCTGCTGCAGAACAGCATAGCGGCGGAGTTCAACCGCATCCATGAATGGGAGAAGCAGTACAACAGCTATCTGAAAACGGCGAGCGGCTACGCCTCGTCTCTGAAAGCCTGCACCCATCTCTACAACGACGGCGTGCGGATCTTCCTGACACTCGGGAAACTTGGCAAGGCTGTCAAAGATAACCCGCAGGGCATTGTCGCCAGCATGAACATGAACAACCTGTACATCGAGACAGCCACCGAACTGGTCTCCGTGTTCACGCTGCTGAACGATGCCGTGGCCAAGGGAGGAACAGAGAATATGCTGACGGGAGCAGAACGCAGCAAGACCCTCTGGGCGTTGAACGACAAGCTGTCCGCGTTCAGCCGGAAACTGCACCTGCTCTACCTGAGCATACGCTATTATACGCTGAACGACATGTGGAACAATATAACAGCGGGCATGATTGACCGCAGCAACGGCGAGGTGGCACAGATGGCCATGACACGCTGGCGCAGGGCGGCCGTCCTCGTCCACTGACAACAGGAAAATGATGAACAGGATATTTTTTATATGGATTCTTCTTCTGGCCGTCAGCATTTCCAAAGCACGGGCACAGAACGACCCGGTACTTGCCGGAATGATCCTGCTTTATACCGACAAAGCGGAGAAAGAGTTGAAGAACCAGGAGAAGGTCATGCTGATGCAGACTACCGGCCATGTCTGGACAAAGGAAGAGGTGGAAGGTACGACCGACCTGCAGCGGGAGTTCAACAACTACCTGAACTCATTCCGCTCGATTGTCTGCTATGCGGCGCAGATTTACGGTTTCTATCATGAAGTCACCCAACTGACAGACAATATGGGAGATTTCACCAAGCAACTGAGCCGCAGCCCGACAAACGCACTGGCGGTCGCCCTCTCCGCCCGGCGCAACCGGATTTACCGGGAAATGCTGCTCGGCAGCGTGGAGGTCGTGAACGACATCCGCACGGCCTGCCTTGGGAACAACAAGATGACGGAAAAGGAACGCATGGAGATCGTCTTCGCCATACGCCCGAAACTGCGGGTGATGAACAGGACGTTACAACGGCTGACCAAAGCGGTGAAGTACACCACGATGGGAGACATCTGGCTGGAAATCGACGAGGGGGCACGTCCCGTGGCGAACAAGCGCGACATCGTGGAAACATCCATGCGGCGATGGCGTCAGAATGGAAAGAATGTGAGACCCTAAAACGAAAAAGTATGGGAGTTTGGGATACAATACTGAAATACGGCGGCAAGGCCGCAAAAGGCATGGGCAAGGCAGCCGGTGCCACGGGAAAGAGTGTCGGTCAGGCGGTGATTCACCCCTCGCAGACCCTTCGGGGAGCGGGACAGGCAGTCAAGACAGCCACCATCGGTGGCGCAGTAGGCTATGTCGGCTGGGAGAAGCTGACCACGGACAAGAGCGTGGCAAGGATTGTCAGTGAAGCCGTGATCGGAGAATCCGCCACGAATACCCTTGCGGGCACAACGGAAGAGGTGAAAGAACTGAAAGACAAGGCCGGCGAAGCGATGGATGCTGTGGGAGAAACGGTCTCCGGCATCGGTACCCGTCTGGACGGGGCGTCGAACTTCCTGCGCGAGACCTCCGGCGGAGGTATCCTCGGCATGTTCGGCAATTTTTTCCGTAACCTCGGACAAGGCAACGTGTCGGGACTGAGCATGGCAGGACTGATAGCGGCAGCGTTCCTCGTGTTCGGCCGTACCGGCTGGCTCGGCAAGATTGCCGGCCTATTCCTGGGCATGATGCTCATCGGGAACAACTCGGGCGTAGCACGGACAGCCCCGCTGCAAAGCCAGGCGAGAACGCAAGCAGCGTCCCTCTCCCCGGAGGAACAGACACAGAGCGGAGGGATGAGAAGATAGGAACATGAAACATGACAACGAAATGAAATATACTGAAGAAATGATTCTGCACTCCGAGAGCGGCTACTGTATGCCGTTCGAGGCACCGCAGGGAACAGATGTGGAAGTGTCGCTCGGCTACGGCGAGCAGGCACACCCCGTGACGAAGGAAAAGTTCTTCCATCACGGGATTGACTTCAACGTGCGGCACTACATGCTCGCCGCCGTAGCCGGAGGAACCGTGTCGGGCATAGGCAACGACCCCGTACACGGCATCTGCCTGACCATACGCTATGGCGGATACGAGGTAACATACGGCCATCTGGCCAGCGTCTTCGTGCAATTCGGACAGCGGGTCAAAGCCGGACAGACAGTCGCCCTGAGCGGCGAACGGCTGCACATGGAGACCCGCTTCAAGGGCGAAGAACTGAACCCGATAGAGTTTCTGACAATGCTCTACGGCAACATCAAGGCCCTGCAGGAGGCCGGTGGAGACAATTCCGGCGGCTTTTACGATGCCGTCCCGGAAACCGACTACGAACGGGACAGGGAAGAAATCGAAAAACTGATGCTGCGTTTCCTCCCGCTTTACATGGAAGACCTGCAGCATGGCGTGTACACCCTTCCCGCACATACGGAACAATCGCTGCGCCATATCTTCACGATGGGCGCGGTAAAGGAGTACTTCTACGAACGTATGCCGAGCATGGCCAATCCCCTCGGACTGGGACGCAAGGCATTACCTCTGGCCTGCAAGGTACAGAACCTGCTGATTGCGGACTTCCTGAACTACCTCGCCCTGCGGCATGAGGTGTACCTCTCCACGATGGGTGGTGACGTAAAAAAAAACTTCATGACGAAGCCGTAGCGGGCAGCGGCATCATCGATCCGCTGGCGGAACTGGACATCGACATCCAGAGTTTCGACATACCGAGGATTGTCAGCGTCTATCCCGACCGGGCCGGCATCCGCTGGTGGACCAAAGCCTGGTTCAACGACCGGGAGGAAGGGGAAGCCTCAGTGGAGATCGAACGGGAACAGGCGATTCGCTTCATCCAGGACCGCATCGAAAAGGACGTATGGCTCGAAACGTTCTTTCCCCGGCAGATGGAGGTGTACCACAACGCCATCGAACAGACGAAAGAACAGTTGCTGAAACAGATTAACATGATATAAATTATTGATATACATTGACAACTATGGACGGAACAAATAACAGCAGGCGGTTTGCAGAGATGGAAGCCCTGATGAGTCGCTATTTCGACAGCCACCTTGCACCCGTCATGCGTGAGACACAGAGCTACCTGACCGAAAAGCAAGGCGAGGAGATGAAGGAATACTCGACTTCTTTGGGTGGCATACTCAGCATGATGGCTTCCGCAGGCCATCCGCTTTCCGACCCTTATCAGACGCTCAAGGCCACGGGAGAATGGAACTCGAAGACAACCGAGGATTATATAGCCATGTGCAAGGAGCGCATCCTCTCGTCAAAGGAGATGCAACAGGATCTTGCCTTCATCGCAGGGCAATGGCGCAATGCCGTCGTACAGGAGGTCGGGCGCGAACGCTATGACCAACTGTCACGGGAACTGGGCTGTGACCTTGCCTACGCCTTTGTGGACTACCGGGTAGACCAACTGATGATTGACAAACTGGTCAAAGACCGTATGCCCAAGTCTTCGGCGGAATACATCATCCGCAAGGCAGCGGAGTCAAGCCTGCTCGGCCTGTCACAGACCATGAGCCGCTCGCCGCTGGCCGAAGAAATCGAGAGACGCGGAGAAGCCGCCTACCGTCCAAGCAAACTGGAACGTGGCACCGCCAAGTTACTGGGCGCATCGGCTGATACCGTTATGCTCGGCGGTGTAGGTTCATGGACGACTTTCGCACGGTTTGTCGGAGCGGATGCCGCTATCTCCGCCGTGGCCGAACGTTTCATGCCGAAGGAAAGCGAAGGTCTTTCGGTGGAACACTGTATCAGCAAGGGGGTGTTCGGCAGTGACGAGAACCTGTTCGACGGATTCCGTCAGGAAGCGGCTACCATACCGGACAAAGAGAACACGGCTATCGCCGAAGCCAACGGAGAGCTACAGAAAAAGATACCGGTCACGGCTTTCAACTTTACAGACTGGTGGAAAACGAACAGGCCGTGGTGGGGAGATCCCGCCGAGGAAGAACGCAAACGGGCGGAACGCTACAAGGATGTGCCGCTGATCGTTGCCCCCGGCCAGGAAGAGGCCTACCTGCAAGATCTGGAGCGGAAGAAAGCCGAAACGAAAGAAGAACAGACGGTACAGGACGACGAAGAGAAGGAAAAGAAAATGCAGACCGCCCCTGTCCTTTCCGAAGAAGAGACAAAGGAACAGCAGGAAATCCAAATGGCACAGACCAACGAAAACGGATGGGACGGCCTTGTCCGCTCTCTCGGGTTGGAAGGCATGGGTGACATCACGGGGAACCTCGGCTATGTACTGGCCATGCTGCCCGATGTCCTGCTTGGTGCTTTTACAGGCAAGACCCATTCGCTGCGCATCAAGGACAACCTGTTACCGATAGCGAGTATCGTGGCAGGCCTGTTCATCCGTAACCCGCTGCTGAAAATGCTGCTGATAGCTCTGGGCGGTGCCAACCTGCTGAACAAGGCGGGACACGAGGCTCTGGGGAAAGCACAAGGCAATACGGTCGCCGGACACACCAACGTGCAGTACAAACGCTATGCGGACGAAGCACTCAACCCGCGCATCGTAAATCCGGTGCTGCAAGGCAGTACGCTCATTGCCACGATAGACCGCGTGCCCTGCACCGTACAGCTCAGTCCGACAGTTGCGGAAGCCTACCGTGCAGGAGCCCTGCCGCTGAACACGCTGGCCAACGCCGTACTTGCCCAGAGCGACCGTCTCAGGCAGATCGCCTCACAGAACTACGACAAAGGACAACAGGAGACCATCGTGCGGACACGGGGTATCCAGTAAACACATAAACCGACAGAGACATGAAAGATAAATCTCCCATAGAAAAGAATGCCGAAGAGAAACAGGTAGCCCTGCTGTCCACGGCCTTGAGCGGAGCGGCAAATGCCGGAGGACACTGGCTCAACGCAGCGGGTAAAGGCTATCCGAAACTGTACCCGCACGGTGTTTCGGTCAGCCCGTTCAACGCCCTGTTCATGGCCCTTCACTCGGACAAGAACGGGTGCAGGACGAATCTGTTCACCCAGTACGGCGACGCAAAGGCACGCGGTACCTCGGTGCGGGAGTCCGAACAAGGCGTACCGTTCCTGTTCTACAACTGGAACCGGTACGTACACCGCAACAACCCGGAAGAAATCATCAGCCGGGAAGCCTATCTCGGACTTGATGCCGAACAGAAGAAACAGTACAAGGGCGTGCATAACCGGGAAATCCGCACCCTGTTCAACATCGACCAGACAACGCTGCCCTTTGTGGACCAAGAGGAGTATCGCGAGGTGCTGGCACAAGACGGGAGTGCCGTGGAACGGGGTTACACCGAAGCCGACGAACGACGGCTGCATGTCCGCTTCAACAGCTTTCTGCTGAAGATGCGGGCCAACCTTGTGCCCGTGCGTTCGGACGGCAGCGGGATGCCACACTATGAAACGGACCGGGATGCGGTCTATATGCCACGACAAAGGGATTTCGAGCATTACAATGACTATGTACAAGAGGCTCTCCGACAAATCGTAAGTGCCACAGGGCACCAGCAACGGCTGGCGCGGGAAGGCATGGTAATGAAAAACGGCATGGCTCCCTCGGAAGATGCGGTCAGGCAGGAACGGCTGGTGGTGGAAATCGCATCGGGCATCAAGATGATGGAACTGGGACTCCCTGCCCGGCTCTCGGACGACAGCCTTAAGATGGTGGACTTCTGGAATCGCGAGCTTGTCGAAAACCCGCTGCTGGTCGGTGCTCTTGAAAGCGATGTAAACAATGCCCTTGAAGTGATGCGCAAGGCCGAGAAGGGTGAGAAAATCGAATATGCCACCCTGCGCAACAGGCGGCAGACCTCGGACATGCGGGACCAGTTGCCCAAGCATCATCTGGTAGCCGATGAGATCCGCAAGCATCCAGACAAAGAGAAGAAGAGCGTCATCCTTGTCATCGACAGAAAGAATCAATCGGTAGATGTAGTCCTGCCTTCCGGAGCATCGCCAGAGGTAAACAACGAGACCCCCGGCATGAGCAAGGCCCGCATCAGCAGGGCTCTGCGGGCTGAAGGCATAGAAAATGTGCGCTTCTTCAATCCGGACGGCGCATGGGGCTACCGCCCTGATGACAGCTATTTTGCCGGGAAGCAGGTGGTACTGGCCCGGCTGAAGAACTGGTCACTGGAGAAGCTCTCCACACTGGATGTATCGCCTGCTGTCCGAATGGCGAATGACATAGGGTTCGACAAGGTACAAATGATCCAAGACGACAAGAACCGTTGGGCACTCTATATCAAGCCCGAAAACGGGGACGGATACAGCATCTACCCGGACAAGGATGACCTGAACCGCTTCTTCTCCACGGTGAAGCAGTCGATGGACAACATTGACAAGGTACGTATGGAGTTGGCACATAAATACCATGCGCTGGCCGAGACGCGTCCCGACCTGAAAGTGGATTTGTTCGGCGGCGGAACACAGGACATCGACCTGAACCGCATCCAACGGGTTTCGATTTTCAAGACCAAGAAAGACGGCATCCTGTGCGTGGCGACCATTGACGGGGAAAAACTGCAGCCGCGAAGCGTCACCGCCCAACAATGGCGACGGATGTGGGTGGCAGAGGACAGAAACGGATACAAGCTCAACTTGGCGGCCACACTCTTTGCCGACATGTTGCGCAAGGGACAGTCCGAGAATACCCATGAGAAACTGGGTGAAGACGACCCGAAACGGCAGGGGCATGACGCATCCTCCGGACAGACGGACGAGAGAACCAAGGAAGAGACCGCAGCCGAAAAGGAACTCTCCGCAGGGAATATTCCCGAACCCCAATATGACCGATACAGACAGCTCAAGCAGGAACAACCGGAAGCGATTGTCCTCCTCAAACAGGGCAGCAGCTATTATGCTTCCATGTATGATGCGGAAACCATCGCCAACGAGCTGGAACTTCCTGCGGAGAAAGAACGTGCCCCTTATGAAGCGGACAGGATCATACCCGTGTTCAAGCATGACGATGAGCGGACACGGCAGCAGATTCTCGGCTTACGGGCATATGTCATTGCGTGCGACACCGCACCCAAAATACAGCCGGAAGAAAATGTCATGGCAGCAGCCGGACAGGATGAGAACGAACGACATACATCATTCAGAAGATAACAAGTAACCACAAATATGGCAAGCAGGAATCAAGAATATGCGGAACAATATGCCGAATATGCGATGGAGCAGATGCGCCGTTACGGCATACCGGCTTCGGTCACACTGGCGCAGGGCATACTGGAAAGTGCCAATGGTCAAAGCCGTCTGGCACAGAATGAGAACAACCATTTCGGCATCAAGGCCACCGCCGACTGGATTGCCGAAGGCGGACGGTACGGCCTTTACTCGGATGACAGACCGAACGAAAAATTCTGCAGCTACGACAGCGTGGGGGAGTCGTATGAACACCACTCGCGTTTTCTGAAAGAGAATAGCCGCTATGCCGGATGCTTTCAGCTCGCCCCGGATGACTACAAGGGTTGGACACAGGGGCTCGAAAAGGCAGGATATGCCACGGGAAACAACTACGCCGCCAACCTGCAACGCATCATCGAGCAGAACGGACTGCAACAGTACGACCGGCAGGTCATGCAAGAGATGCAGTCGCAGGGAAAGCGGTTCGGCGTGGAAGAGAACCCGCTCCAAGATACCGGGCAGGAAGCGGACTATTCGTTTCCGGTGGAACGGGAGGAGTTTCTTTTCGTCACCTCGCCGTTCGGCATGAGACAGGACCCGCAAGACGGCACGAAACGTATGCATACGGGCATGGATATCCGGTGTAACGGCGATGCCGTTCTGGCGACGGAAAAGAACGGCAAGGTCATCGCTGCCAGTCCCAAAGACAAATCCGTCACGGTGGAATACGCCCGCGCAGATGTCAGCAAGGTACAATGCACATACAAGAACCTTGACGGAATCACCGTAAAGTCCGGCGATACGGTTCGGGCAGGCCAAAAGCTCGGTACGACGGGAAAAGGCGACACTCCCGCCGACGGGAAACACCTGCATTTCGAGGTCAAGTACCTGTATGCGGACGGGACACAGCGGAATGTCGATCCGGCAGCCTACCTGGCTGAAATCGCACAAAAGGGCAACCTCAAACAACAGGTGCTGCACAACGGCAACGACCTGCTCGCCCGGTACAAGGGAAGCGAGCCGTCCAAAGACAACCTCTCCCCGGACGCATGGATGAAAAAGCTACTCTCGTCAGAAGACAGCGGCGTGGGGCTGTCGGGATACAGCGACCCGATAGTGGAGATGGCGGTGACCGCCTTTACCTCACTGATGCTGCTGGCAACCCAGATAGATGCCCAAAGCGAGGAAGAACAGAGGGCAGCGGTTTCGGAAGCGATGGACAAAGGGAAAATAGACTTGACCCCGCTGGTTACGGGCATGAAAAGTTGCGACCTCGTCATCGGAGAGAACGGACGTGCCGTGCTTCAGGCTGACAACGGAAGCAGCCGGGTATCGCGGGAACTGACCTCGTCCGAACTGAGCCGCCTGTCGGCCACGCTGAACAACGGAGAGCTTTCCGATGAAGCCAAACGGATGCGGGTCACGGGATTACTGAATACTGTTCTTTTCTCGGAAATGGCCTCCCGGAATTTTGAACAAGGCATGGCCGAACAGAGGGGACAGACGGAGAACCTGAAAAGATAGCTGCACCATGAAAGGCGTGATGATACAAATATGCGGCTACCTGCTCGGGCTATCCATGTGTGTCCTGCATACCCTGCTCTACCTGCAGCTTTTCGGACCGTTGGTGACACTGGTCATCATAGGGGTGCAACTGCTGCTGGCGGCAGGTATCGTCTATATCCGGATACGTGCGCCCGATTAGGCTCTATCGCCGACGGTTCAACATCAATCAACAGAGACTTGCCTGTCGTGAGGCAGATTCATGTATCACTAAAAGACAAAGCAAGATGATCAAATGTAATGTTACGGTATGCGGCATTATCAGCCGCGACGCTTCGGTACGTACAAACAAAGAAGGTAATCCGTTTCTGTCGTTATCCCTGCGTGTCACCATTCCAGGTAAGGAGGGTCAGAACGAAGCGATTGAAATCAGTGTCAGCAAGAACGGCGGAGCAGATGATGCCACCGCTTATCGGAACGGTTCACATGTGGAGACAGCAGGGACGCTGTACCTGAAACGCAGGGGCGAGAAACTTTATTTCAACCTCCTTGCAGACCGTATCAGCCCGGCTGCGCCGGATGCAGCCGATTCCATCAAGGGAGAGATGTCCTTCCGTGGAAAGGTGGGGAAAAACATCGAACAGCGGAAAGACAGGAACGACAAGCCCTATACGATGTTCTCGGCGTTCAGTGCGGAGAAGGTAGAAGAGAATTTCGAATATCAGTGGGTACGTTTCTTTTGCTTCGGAAGCGAACGGGAAGCGTGGCTGCAACCGGGCGTCCGTATAGAAGCCAAGGGCGAAATGAATGTCTCGGTCCACAACGGGAAACCGGATCTTTCCTGCCGGGTGGAAGAACTGGCACAATATGTTCCCGAATCGGATAACCCTAACCAGTAAGGAGTATGGCCGGTTATAGGAAACGAAACACGGAGGGGCCGAACAGCGAGGACAAGGCACTGGACCTTTTCGCAGAAATGATGATCGAGAAAATCGAGAGCATCAGCAAGGACTGGCACAAGCCGTGGTTCACCGAGGGGGCACTGCAATGGCCGCGCAACCTCTCCGGACGCGAGTACAACGGCATGAACGCCGTGATGTTGCTGTTACACTGCGAGAAACAGGGGTACACGATACCCCGTTTCTGCACCTTCGACTGCGTGCAGCGGATGAACACGCCGGGCAAGGACGGTCAAGTGCTGCCGAGGGTTTCCGTGCTACGCGGCGAGAAATCCTTCCCGGTCATGCTCACCACCTTCACCTGCATACACAAGGAGACGAAAGAGAAAATAAAATATGACGACTACAAGAAGCTCTCCGAGGAGGAGAAGCAAGCATATAATGTCTATCCCAGGATGCAGGTGTTCCGGGTCTTCAACGTTGTACAAACGAACCTGCGGGAAGCAAGGCCGGAACTGTGGGAGAAACTGGAGAACGAGAATGGCCGTCCGAGACTCGAAGGCGAACACATCGATTTCGAACCCGTCGATACGATGATCCGGGACAACCTCTGGATCTGTCCCATCAAGCCCATGCACCAGGACGATGCATACTACTCCATCTCAAAGAACGAGATTGTCGTGCCTGAAAAGGTACAGTTCAAGTCCGGGGAATCGTTTTACGGCACACTCTTTCACGAGATGACCCACTCCACAGGTGCGGAGGGCGTACTTGACCGGATCAAGCCGACAGCTTTCGGTTCAGAGGAATATGCCCGCGAGGAACTGGTGGCCGAACTCAGCAGTGCGCTTGTCGCCCAACGCTACGGCATGTCCAAGTACATCAAGGAGGACAGTTGCGCCTATCTGAAAAGCTGGCTCAGCAGGCTGAAAGAATCGCCGCAATTTATCAAGACAACGCTGCTGGACGTAAAGCGGGCTGCGTCGATGATTACCCAAAAGGTAGACAAAATTGCGCAGGAGCTGGACCAGAAGCCTTCCGAACAGCAGACGGACGAGCGTTCTGCCAAAGACCGGGTCTTTTACGCTTCGGTCGCCTATCTCCAGTTCAGTGACGACACAAGCCGTCTTGACGAACTGAAAGACAAGGGTGATTACAAAGGATTGCTGGCAGAGGCCAAGGAGTATTACGACGGCAACGGTATGGACGAGCAGTACACCTATGCTTCTCCACTCCATAACCGGGGCGATGACCTGCTCATCGAGGACAAAAACTTTGCCGTGGTGTACAACGGCAGTGTGGGCGGCACCTATGAGGTCATGCTGAAATACACGGAACAGGAGGTGCGCGACCATATCCGGCAATACGGCATCGGACGTGCCAGTGAGGATGTAAAAGAGGTGGCCAAGGATATGGCGGCGGAGCAATTTGCCGCCATGACACAGCAGAAGATGCCGGTTTTCGAGATGCCGGACGGTGATGTGCTGTATGTCGGATATAACCGGGAAACCGACACGATCGATGTCGGACATACCACCAATGCCGGTCTTGCCGTCCGGCACAGCTTCCCCTTCGACCACGATGTATCGTTGGATGACAACCTGCAGCAAGTCAACGAGAAACTGTACGGCATGAAGGAGTACCAAGCAGAACTGCAAGAGGAAGAATATGGCGGCGGACTGCGGCGGTAAAGGCAAAGAGACATGGAGAAAATCTTCCCTAAGAGTTGTTCCATGTCTCTTTTTTATCTGTCAATCATCAGCGTGCCCATTACGGTCCAACAGCCTGTCCATCATCGCCTGCAAGCCGGATATATCGCAATAATTGTTACAGCCCCCGCTATAATCTTTTGCGTGGCGTGCCGTCCGAATCAGGAACGAACCGAGGTCTATTCTGACACCACAGGCCATCCTGCACAATCCGGACGAATGGCAGATATAAACGAAATTGCCGTTACGACCGACAAAGCAGGAAGTATCATAATATCCTTTGGAGTATGAGACCACCGTTGCGCCAATGGCTGTGGCATATCTAGTAATTTCACGAACCAGAGCCGTCTGGAAGCAGCGGTATTCCCTTGACACATAACATCCTCCATCCTTAAGGACGGAAGCCTGCCACCTGGTATAAAAATCCTTTTTCATAGAGCCTGTCTTTATTGGTTCTGCAAATAATTCCTCCAATTAGTACCGTCGATTGTCAGTTTTTTCAGTTCCCAATCGTATTCCACTTCCGGCATGTTGGAATACGGGAAATACACGGTGTAACCGATTTGCCCATACGAGCAATGGGCTGCACACATATTTCACGTCCGAAATAGGTTTGTGGCGTAAGGTATCTGCGCCAGTTGAAACGGTCGGCGGCAATGTTGCCGCAAAGCCGGTTAAGAATTGTTCCGTCTGTCATCTTTTTGTTCATTTCAGTATCTCCTTTCATCTAATTTTTAATGAGCCAAATTGTAATAAATCTCAGGTTCGCTTGATACGTTATATATCCAACTGCCGCAACGTACCAGCAACGCATTCTTGCCGTAATAGAGTTTCTTCATTCCGGCAATGCTTCCCGTGCGGTGGAAATTCGGAAAACGGTCTATCTTGACCCGTTCGCCCTCCCGTCTGTCGAGTGTTTTCGTTCTCATACCAATTTCATTTTAAGTGTTTCATAAAGTTTTTCTGTCATTCTTTTCGCTTCTTCCATATCGTCTACAATATCCTTGATATGGTATGGCGCACCGTTCTTGCCATGTCCGTCCTTGCCTATCCACAGAAACGCTTCATAATCGGGGTCGAAGTTGTCGCAATACTGCTTTACTTCGTCCAGAAAATCAGCGGTGTCATTGTCCGTCAATTCGGCACAGAAACCGTAATCCTGTCCGTGTGTCGTGTAATGGCGAAATTCGAATACTACAGATTCCTGCTCCTCGTCCATCCATACCTGCCAACCTAAATCGAAGGCGATACTTTTGATTTGTTCTGTTGTCATCGTTCTGTTTTTTATTTCCCTTTGTTTCGAGCCTTACGACTCGCCGCAGGGTTGGTTTTTATGTGCGATTACCTGACGGCGGAAGCAAGAACCGCGAACAAGAAACCGCTGGTGAAATTTTATGAAAAGCCGCAATCTGTGATTTCGGAAAGGTTTCGTCAAATTTCAGCAAGGTAGCCCCGCGATACTTGGACCGCCGTTCGTCCGCCGTACCTTTGCACGATAAAAACAGCATGTGGCGGTGCCGGGCTTCGAGGAAATGAAAGTATAAGTTGACGGCATATGAAAGGAGGTAAATACAAGTGTCCGCACCCTTATGGCGTATAAACGGGATAAATCGATCCCAGAAGATGGATTTTCGGACAAAATGTAACCGAGATAATGAAAAAAAGATTATCTTTGCAACAAAATATCCGACATGACCCTATCAGAATGGATTGACAAGCGAGAGATGACAGGCTTCCCCACATTCTCTTACAACGAAGTACGCAAGGCTTTTCCGGCACTATCCGCACAGGTAGTGTCCAATGAGTTATACCGTTTGGGTAAGCAAAAACGCATCCAATCCGTACACAAGGGTTTTTATACGGCAGTATCTTTCCAGTTCAGGGACAGGGGCGTTGTCCCGCCATACAATTACATCGACCAGCTGATGACCCATCTGGGCCGGCCTTATTACATAAGCCTGCTGAGTGCCGGTGTACTCAACGGTGCCGCCCACCAACGCCCCCAACGGCTTTCCGTTACCACCGTTCTACCAAGAATCCCAGTCTCGACAAACAGCAACAAGCAGCTGTTCTGGAGTTACCGGAATGAAATCCCCAAAAGACTGTTGTGCCAGACCCATTCCGATACGGGTATCCTGCTATACTCGAACCCGGAGCTGACCGCCATCGATCTTGTGCAATACAGCCAGCAAATCGGCGGCCTTTCGGCAGCGGCGACTGTCATCGCGGAGCTTACGGAAAAAACCAGTTTTGCAAAATACGGGGAGGAACTGGCACGGATTACCACGCTGCCCACTCTCCAACGGTTAGGCTATATACTGGAAAAAGTTCTGGAAGAGCAAAAAGCGGCAGACGAAATCCGCATGATTTTAAGCCCTTACCGCAAGAACCTGAAATACCGTCCTTTGACGGCAGAACATCCACAGGATGGTACGCAGAGGGATTCACAATGGAAAATAATAATCAATCAAGATATTGAACCGGACGAAATATGGTAATAAAATCCGCAATACAACAATGGCGTGAACATGCCCCTTGGACAGATGTATCATACATCGAGCAGGATCTCATAATATCCCGCGCCCTGGTCTCCATCTTCGGAGACGAGTTTCTCGCTTCACAGTTGGCTTTCCGTGGCGGAACAGCCCTTCATAAACTGCACATGCTCCCGCAGGTCAGATACAGCGAAGACATAGACCTCGTGCAGATCACCGCCGGGCCTATCAAGCCCATCATGTTCCGCCTGGGTGAAGTGCTGGGGTTTATTCCGGACAGGGTAACAAAGCAGAAGCGTTACAATAACACGATGCTTTGCCGCATTCAATCCGAAGGCACACCACCGGTACAGCTCCGCCTAAAAATCGAAATCAACTGTTTCGAACATTTCTCGGAAATGGGTTTTACACGAATGCCTTTTTCTATGGAGAACCAATGGTTTTCAGGCTCGTGCGACATTACCACCTATCATTTGGCAGAACTGCTCGGAACAAAACTGAGGGCACTGTACCAACGGAAAAAAGGTCGGGACTTGCTCGACCTGTATCTGGCTCTGACCAAAACCGATGTGAACGCCGATGACATCATCCGCTGCTATAAACGGTATATCGGCTTCGTGGTACAACAACCGCCCACGTACAAACAGTTCGTACTGAACATGGAAGAAAAGATGCGGGACCCGGACTTCCTCACGGATTCCAAACTGCTATTGCGACCCGACATAACTTTCGACCCTTACAAGGCTTATGAGGTGGTAAAAACGGAACTGATAGACAGGCTTTTGAAGTAAAGACTATCTCTCCCTTACAAAAGGAGTTCCGACCCGTTCGGGCTATGTGCATCCATCCGCCGGTTGGGACGGATGGATGTACGTTGTAAGTTTGCAGGCATCAGGCGGTCATACACTTTCGGACAAGACCGACGTTCCTGTTCTCTTTGGCATACGACACGGCAAAAAGTTCGTCCGTGCGTGCCTTGCCGTCCAAGTATTCCATGATGGTCTGTTTGAAATGTTCCGTACCTTTCATTGTCTTAAATTTTAAGGTTAAAAATGATAGTCGATGACACCGCCGATGTAGAGCAGCGTGCCGGGTTCAAATTCACACATCTGACGCATAAATTCGTAGGACTGTTCGGCAAAGGATTGACAGCCCTCTTCGTCCATATAGAACCAATAGGCGGTTTCGAGCGGGTTCTTCAGATACTTTTCAAGCTGATAGACCGGGCCAATCCATTCCTGTACCCTGTCGGGAATAATGGCTTCCACCTTGCTATGTATGCCCGCTATGAAATCCTCTTTCCACTTCTCTGCACCGCCGATGTAACGGATTGTATCTTCAGAGACAAGTTCGAACATTTCTTTGGGCAGGATATGGTTTATCAAATTGTTGATGTGATACTTGCGTTCTTCCTCGTCAATCTCGGCGCAATAATCAAAAGAACTGTTGTCACCCTGCATGAGTGTGTCTTCGTTCAGGTAGCAGTCCTTGTCCACCCGTTTCGTTGTGATTTGAAATACCTTGCTGTGCATAATCTTGAAATTTGTTTGTTGAACTTCTTTTTTCTTCCCTCTTCTCGAAAGCCTTCCGGCTTCCTTGTCGGGAAAGATTTTACATGCAGGGAAAACAAGCGGGTACAGGACGGGAAAGGCAAGGAAACCGACGGGGATTTAACGGAATACCCAACCCTATGGGGAACTGAAAGTTCATCTCCGATTTGGGAAGGCTGCTGTTCAATCTCCGGTCTGGTTAGCACAGCGGTACTTGACGACCGGACAGACGCTGTACCTTCGCATGGGAAAATCCGACCGGCGGGGAATTGCCGGAGAGACAGGAGACTGAGAGATATTACCAGTATAAAAGAATGACAGCTATGCCTGATTGAAAGGGTATTTGGGAATTATACAAAAGGTCATGTTGCGGTAAAAGAAGCCCCAAGAACCGAGATATGGTTCTTGGAGCAGGTTGTCCGTCGATGTGTCCTCAGTCCATAACCTTAAACTCATGCAGGTTGCAGAAAGAATTATCATTTTCTTCTCTCCACTGTGCATCCAAGTTCTCAATGTCGGCTGTGGACTTCACAGGTTGTCCCAATTCGTCCTCAAGCCACTTGAACACATCCTGCAACTCTGTAAAATACTCGTTGTAGTAATCTTCCTCTGGCGTACACACATCCAAGTAATACCTGTCGGGGAAATAAATGCCTGCATCGTCATTGGTTTCATAGATTTCCATGCCCGGCTCTTCTGTTATGTAATAATACCGAAGAGACGGAAACTTCTCGCGCACGAGGTCGAGCACCTCATTGGATGGACACCATGCCGTCTCCGTCGAGAATTTCAGCACATCCTCTTCCAGTTCGAGACAACTCCACGAACCTCGACAACGGACATTTTGCCAATCCGTTCCCAAAGCATCTACAAGGCATCCCAGCCATGAAGTACCGAAATCGTTTGGCACGGAAGGTATTTCCATGTCTTCCAATCCTTTCATCAACTTATAGAGGTCTTGAATTTCATTAGCGTCGCCCTCTATTGCATACGCTGTACTGCACCAATTCGGCATAATTTTGAATTTTAATAAGTTAAACTTTTTTCTTCCCTTTTCTCGAAAGCCTTCCGGCTTCCTTGTCGGGGAAGATTTTACATGCAGGGAGAAACAGTGGAAACAGGACGGAAAGGCAAGGAAACGGTCAGGGATTTAACGGAATACCCAACCCGACGGACAATGCCGGAGGGGAACTGCAAGTTCATCTTCGATTTGTGGAAAGCTGCCGGTCAATCCATGAACACAGAGGTTAGCACAGCGGTACTTGACAGCCGGACGGACGCTGTACCTTTGCATGGAAAAAACTAACCGACATAGGAATGCCGTAGAGATTGGGAGTGTTTGGATGAAATAATAAAAAAAGGAAAAACGACGTGGAAAATAGGTATATGGAGATGTGTTTTGCACAGAAAAACAGGTCCAACAGGCACTAATAGAGCGTAGAAAAGAAAACCACCGGAATAAAACAGGAAGACAGTCTGCTATGTGCAGACGAACTCCACTCTGGGAAATTGTATCAGATTGTATCGAACAGAATAGAATGGAAAAAGAGAGCCGATCCCTCACGGACAGGCTCTCCTCGATAAACTATTCTCAATTATGAACAAAAAGACCTATTTGAAATAGAGCATAACCTTGGTATGCCTATTGGCTTCGTTGGGCGTATAAGCGGAGATTCCTCCCTCATGAGATTTGCTGATATGATCTGAGGGTATGCCCCGTTTAACCAGCTCGGCTGCTATGTAATCAGCCCTCGAAGCACTTAAACCATTGTTGATGTCCGCAGTTCCGGTCGCACTGTCTGCGGCACCCGTCACTTTCACATACAAATTGTACTTCTTTGCCACCCTTGCCAGTTCGTCAAGGTTGACCGACTGGGAGGCATCTGTCAATCGCGAAGTACCGAGTTCGAAGAAAAAGAAAATCGGAGCACCGACACATTCGCTTCCGGACTGCATAAGAGCCACATATTCCGCCAAAATACTGTCAGGGGAGAGACTATACCCTGCTACGAAGCCAGACATGTTGTCCTGCCTTGCAGGCAAACTGTCTGACCGCACATTTTCATCCGTAGATTGTCCCTCCAGCACGGATTTCCCGTCCCAGTGCCGATTCTTCAGTCTTGCACGCAATGAGTTCAATCCGCTGTAATCATTTACGGGATAGTCAGCAGAACCCAAAGATTCCTCTTCATTGAAAAGATGGCTGTAAGTATCAAGCAACCCTTCTATTTCCAGTATTTTCTTCAGTTCAGCAAGTGTCCGACGATCCTTGTCATGCCGTCCTGCATATTGTTTATTCTGTTCCGACAAAGCATTGGCGTAATCAACGAGCCATTGGTCACGCCGGATATAAGGAACCGGGTCAACGGGACGTCGCCAGCCGACCTTGCCAATGGTGAATGAAAGCCCGGCTGTCAGTGAAAGCATGTGGTCACCAAGACGGTTCGTCCGGCCATACCCATCAAAATCCTGGAATGTGGTCGTCCCGGAGAGTTCAACAAGAGCACTCACTCTTTTCGATATACGGTATTGTCCCTGGATGCCGTAAGAGACGGCAAGCAAATTTTGCCCGTTGTCCGCATTGCGAAGCAGGCCAAGGCCGACATAAGGAGCCAAACCCCATCTTACTTTATCCTGCTTCGCATACCTGTAGCCAAGTACATTCCACATTAAATCCGCATGGATATGGTGGTAGTCCTGTGTGGCCAGTACACCATTCTTGAATCGCAGTCCGCTGTAATTGATACGTGCGCCGACTGATGGTGTAAACCACTTGCCGAGAGCAAGGCTGTATGTGGGCTTGATGCGCCCGAACAGGTCCTCGCAACCAAGCGGAGTTCCAAGAAAGGCGTTTGCTCCTCCGGCGATGCTGACAAACCAGTTGCCACTTCCCCGCGCAGGTATGATTACACCATCGAGAAACGAAGACTGCAGCGGCTGAAAGAGTTCCACATCTTCCTCCATTGAATTGCAGCGTACAGTGTCCCCTACCGTGGCGTGTACGGCTGCCCGAACTTGCAGTGAACAGAACACTGCAAAAATAAGAATGATATTTTTTGTCATATTCCAATGTATTTATTTGTTTATTTTCTGTCTTTCGCAGCATTAGCTGCCATTTATCGTTTGGGCTTTTTGCCGATGGCCGGACGCATCATACGGCTTGCCATCCTCATGCAGCGGAGTGCCCACGCACGGTTATCCTCGTCTTCATCACGTCCCCATTTGAGGTCGTTACCACCACCTCCGCCGCCATGTGTCTCGGCAAAAGTAGTGGCATCATCGACCATGCCGAGGAACAACATGGTGGCGCAATGCAGGACTTCCGGTCCCTGTTCTGCGACGGAACGCACAAGCGTGTCATCAAACAACTGTCTATCCGAAGGCCTCATGCGTGCCGACAGTTCCCGCCATTCATTGACCATATTTTCAAGCATGGCATCCTTAAGCAGGCTGTCCACTTTAGAGTGTACATTGCGGGAGTAGCTGTGTGCCTCCTCTTTGAGTTGGCGCGTACGTTCTTGAACGGCATCCATGTTATCCTTAAGATCAGAAAGCTGACGGTCTGCCGTCTGTAACTTGGCCTGCTTGTCTGCCAACTTACTCTGGATAACCGCCAACTCTTTTTCGAGTTTCGATTTCTCGGCGGCAACAGTCTGTGAATCGACTCTGCGACTATTCAAATCATTCTCAAGTGCCGATAGCTGCGCTTCCTTCTCGGCCATCTCCCTCTTCAGGTTCTCCACCATCGAGGTCAATCCCTTGACCCTGCGTTCTGCCAGACGGATGTCCGACTGGAGCGCAGACAGAACTTCCTGATGACGGTCTATCTTTTCCTCCATCGTCGTACATTCCTCAGAGAGCATACGCCGGTATTCCTCCGTCGTCCTGTGCCGTGCGCCGGTCTCGGCTATACTGCTGCCTCGTGACATTCCCCACTTCGTATTCACCTCGGCGAAAAAATCGGTATGGAGCTGCTTCATCCTTTCGCTGTACTCAAACTTGTCCTTTCCGGCGAATATCTCCTTATACGCAAACTTCCCGTCCTTGATCGGCAGAAGCGTGCAGTGCACATGGGGGTTCAGTTCGTCGAGATGTACGACAAAGGCGGCAATATTCTGCTCGCCATATCTGCCGCTCACGAATGAATAGACATCCTTTGCCCAACGCTCGATGTCACGCTTCCGTTCGATGCGGGAATTGTCCGCACCTTTCTCATAGTCCACCGCCTGATTGCCGAATGCAAGTTCCTGCATCCGTTTCCTCGAACCGCCGAAGATGATGTTCACCACCGTGCGGTATTTCGGCTCGACCAGTCCCTCGTTGGGGTCCTTAATGCCGCGCCTGTTCAAGTTTTCTGCCATCCGTTCAGGAATGCTGCGGCCTTTGTCCACAGGACGTACCTTGCCTCCGTTCACTATCTCGAAGTTCAAGTGCTCCCGTGTCGGGTCATAGTTTCCCTTTTTCATGGCATATTCCGCCGCCCTTGCGCTACGGCTGCGTAGATGTTCATTGCTTTGGGCAGCGGTGATGCCCTTTGACACCTGCACATCAAGAACCTGTTTTGCTTTTGCCATACTGTTTCTTCTGTTACTTCGGATACCTCCCGTGTCCCAGCTTGCTGCTTGTCAGGACACCTCACCCGCTGCCGGCAGGTCAGCGGGGTATTAGGCTCCCCCTTCCCTTCGTTCGGTGGCAGACGGGCAAGCCCGTTTGCCTGCTACAACTGGCAGGACTGTCACGCCGGAACCGGAGCGGATTATCCGTGGTTAGACATTACCGGTTTGAACTTCCTGGCTCAACCGGGTCTCCTGTGCCCTCGCTGCAAGAGCCAAGAGGGGCTTCAGAAGTGTTTTAAGGAACTTGGCTTCGTCATCCGTATTCCCGGTAGTATCATCATCCTCTGGGTCAAGTATAAGCCGCGAAATCAGCCTTGACATCTCAACAATCCCTGTCCAGTCCCCGTGCAGTTCAAGACGGAAGTAACGTATGAGTTCCGAGCTGTCGTCATAGCGTGACGTGCGCAGCACCTTTTGCAGGGCGGCGAGGGCGATGCACTCCAGGGCTGTCGTGCAGATTCTCACGGCTTGCCCGCCATCATCTGCCGCCACATTGACAGGTACAGAACTGTCCGGAGAAGGACATCCGTCGTGTATGCCCATTTCCTCCATCGCCTGACGGACAATCCCGTCACATGCAGCACCGGCGTCATCGGACTCTATTTTGCCGGTTATCCAATCGGACAAAGCCGCACGCAACCTCTCGGCAAGGGTGAACGCCTGCTGTACATCACGGATACCCGCAGTCTGTCCGATTTGCTGGGGCATCGTAATAACAATGCTCTTTGGCAGGCGGGTTCGTCTTAGCTGCCCTAAAGATTCAAGTGTGTCCAAAAACGAGCGTACAGTAGCACGATGCCAGTGCCATTCCACTGCGAGGTCGGAAACAGTCACATGACACTGGCATTGCTGGAGCTCATAATTCTGTTTTCGCAGATACGGAGAAACAAATCCCGCCAATGATTTGTCCAACAAGTCGCAATATGCCTCTGTCCGCGTCTTCCGCTCGCCGACCTTTTCCTTGAGGTAGTCGAACACCTCTGTATTCGCCAGTATGGTGGCGGACATTTCATTTCTATTATTCATATTCATTCCGTTTTATTGGTTGTTGATTGCGCGGATGATGTAAGGCTGCCGCTATCCGCATTATCACGGCAGGCTGCGTGATGATTCTCAAGAAGCCCATCGTCTCCTGTTCCCTGACAAGGAAGTGTTCGCAGACCCTCTTGTTTTTCTTTTCCCTTTGATTGTTCCTCTGTTGACGGGTAGAACAAGGCTGCCATCAAGATATAGGAAACTGTCACAGAAAGGGTGTACAGATGGGGTACAAAGCCGACAACCAATGCCAACAGTGCAAAAGATACGAACCTACGGGGGCGATCCTGAAGGACACGAAGCCATCGGTCTGTCCGTTTGTGCGATGCAAGCATGGCACAGAGGATGGTAGAAAGCACCACACCGAACTCTCCTGGGTGTCCTTTCGTATAAACATAATGGAACAGAAGCAGGAGCACGAGCTTCATTTGCGTGTATAGTTTGCGTGCCCGTAAATTCCGTCGTAACGCTTCCGAAAAATTTGCCGTGAAACGGATTCCGCTTTTGTACAATACTTGCACCAGCACGACGGGCAATGCAAGAAAGAGAAACTGACATATAATCCAAATCATAGGCAATAAGGATATGGGGGTATGTTAATGGGGCGCACGACCAGTTCCAGTCGGACAATTCCGTAGGTCGCCAGCCGGATGATGGTTTCCGCATCCTGAGCCGTAAGGTGCCCGCCGCCTTTCTTTATCCGAGCCTTGAACGAACGGTCTTCCTTGCGATAAGTGGCCAATGCCCTGTCCAGATCATGCTCGGATATCGACCAGGTTTCGCCTATGTCATAAATGCCGTTCGCCTTGAAGGCCCGAAGTACCAGCGTGCGGGAAACGAGGTAATCGGTCCTGTCACGGCGGGAGATGACATGTTCCTTATAAAGGTTGTCATCAACAACCTCTATCCAGGTACGGAAAGAGTTGATACAAAAAATCATTTGTCGGTATATGGTATTTCGCATGTCAACCTTATTTTTCAATCCAGCGGTGTTCAACGGGATACTACATAAAATCCATCAGGACCTCGTCCAGTTTTCTTTGGTACTTGAAATGTCCGCTTGTTGAGTGGAGTTTCAAATCGAGACACAGGTCACCGTACATCAGTTCCAAGGAATCATACACGGTAGCCACAATGTACCTGACCTTGCCGTCGCCGTCTGTCTTGGCGTTCATCTTGAACATCTGCCCGAAAGCCGGGTTGGAGTATGCGCATGTGCTGTGTCCGAGATTCCCCATACCGGCAGGAATATGATGGTAAAGCGTTATCAACTCCATATCGTCTTCGAGAATATCCATAATCTCTTCCAAATCGTATGGGTCTCGCAACGGAAACGTGAGTAACACATAATCGCCGTAGAACTGTGCTTCCTCCATCGTCGTCACATCGAGCAGTTGCGGCAGTTGAAGTGGAACGAGCGACATGAATTCATCGTAAAAATGTCGTAACATAATCATATCCGTTAATACTATTTACTTACATTGAAGATATATATATTTCCATGAGCATCCCGGGCAGTTCGTCCAACCGTCCGCCCTCCGAACCGATAAGCCGGTACATTGCATCAAACGCACCCGGCGTTTCGTCTGCAATCATATCAAGTGACTGCCTGTCACTTGGCGAAAGCAACGCCATACTGAAATCATCCAACAGTACATACGGCTGAAGGATCATCCAGATATAGGCGCGGGCCTGTACGGAACCGTTGACACGGTTTTGATGAATATCGTCAAGGCAGGTACGCACATTCTGGATTACCCGCCGGTTGGTACGTAGGGCCATGCTGATCAGAGCCTCTTTATAGGTTATATCCTGTCGCTGCGCTGCAAGGAATACTTCGGAACAGCATCTTTCCGTTTTTCGGGTGATGTCATCCATATTCATCTCGCTGCATTCGTGCAGGCAGGCAAGGAAAGCCCGGAAAAAAACATCCTCCTTTTCGATAAAAGCTGTCAGGTCGGCACGGCTGTGTATGCCCTTGTCCAATATTTCAGAGAGATAATTCCGGTATGCAGACAGAAGCTGTTCTCTGTCGCCACGGTATGCCGGATGACAGTCCAAGGAGGTAAAGAACGGGCGTGCTTCCTCTGCGGAGCGCAGCAGTTCATCATCGTCAGCATATGGAGAGACACTTTCTTTCAACAGTAAGACCTCACGATATGAACGCCGCCGGGACAAGGTCAGTCTGGAGAACTCCATGCGAAGCGAATCATGGAGGAGCCTGCATTCCTCCATAGTGGCAGAATGGGGCTGTCGCACAGTGTCCCGTCCGACACTTGCGAATACGGAATCCCTGACCTCCTGCCACTGCCGCAGAGACACGGCCAGCTGCGGGAATGGGAGACTGTCCAGTTCCTTGATTTCGGACAGGAACTTCCTGTATGTACCAGCCAGTCCGGACGATGCTTCAGACAGTGTCTTTGCGTCATGTCCGCCGCACGCAACAAGTATGAAACCGGCAGCCAAGCCGGCAACGATATGGGTAATAATTGAGTATGATTTCACGCCTTTTGCCATTGTATTTCATGTTTGAGCGTGCAAATCTAAGTATTATTCAATAGACAGAAACAAGAAAAAATCATATTTATTTCAAATTCCAGAATCATACTTAATAATATGATTTACAATGAAATCAAATGCAAGAAAGAGCAAATATCAAGTATGATTTTACAAAGTTTTACCATGTAGTATGATTTCATATCAAATTAAACTTGTATTTTTGGAGCGAGAAAAAATGATGGACAACAATATGGCAAAGGTCGGTTACATATTCAAGGCTAACTATTACGAATCATTGGATGAAGACAAGGAATGGATGCAGAAGTACGGTTGTGTACATGTGGTCGAAGAAGAGGTCGAACACGAGACACTTCGTCCCATGTGGAAACAATTGATGTCCAACCTCGACAGGGGTGACGAAATTATTGTGGCGAAATTCAGTAATGCGGTACGGGGGTCACGGGAACTTGCTTCATTTATTGAATATTGCAGGATCAAACAAGTGCGCATCATTTCCATTCACGACCGGATTGATTCGCAGGGGAAACTCTTTCCGGATACGACAGTAGCCCAGGTACTGGAAATGTTCGGCTCTCTCCCGGCAGAAGCCGTTGCGCTGCGCAGGGCTTCTGCCCACGTCATGCATCTGCAGCAGAACATCAAGCCCAAGACATCAGGCAAAAAAACTGAAACCAGGGCCAAAAGGGAAAAAATCATCGTTGACATGTACAACAGCGGCTATTCGCTTGAAGAAATATGGAAAGCAAGCGGTTTCAAAAGCAAAAGTTCGATATTCCGGATTCTCAAGAGCTATCATGTAAAGCTTAACCGACGAAGACCGAGCGAACTCGTAAGGCAAGAGAGGGAAAAAGGTAATAAGTCCTAAAGAGGACTGAACGCCTCCGGCAGAAAATTCAGGAGGAGATATACCCTAAAACCGCCAACATCATCCTGCGCAACTATTTATATAATTACATGATTATATAAATATGTAGTTATGTAAATATGTAATTAATGTATTACCCTTGAAAGGTGTTAATCATCCAAGCACACATGACCAAGTAGTACTGCATATTATTGATTAATAACCATTTATTCAAACATACACATTATATATTTATATAATAAAATAAAACTATAAATATATAATTATATATCCGTAATCTTTGGCGTTTCAGAATGAATTGCGTATCTTTGTAAAATAAAAAAGCATTGAAATGAAAAACAGGATTATTATTTTCAGCAATATTAAAGGAGGTGTAGGCAAAACGACGCTCTGTGCATTGTTTGCAAGCTACCTGGTGGAAAAGGGTTGTCCAGTCATCGTCATCGATGCGGATCTGCAGGCCTCGCTATACCGTCACAGGCAGCGTGAACAGGATGTGGCGCCGGATGCAAAAGCACCGTGGAATGTGGACCTGCTGGATACGGCAGACCGCGCAAGGGTTGAGCAAGTCATGGGTAAATTGAAAGAGGTGCCGGGAATTGTACTCATCGACTGCCCGGGTAACCTGAATGACCGGAATCTGGAGTTTATCTACAAATCGGCTGACACGGCTATTATCCCTTTGTCGTTCGATGCCGACACGGTGGATGCGACCGGAATATTCGTTAAGGCACTGAAAACCGTGTCACCCGCAGAACTGGTGTTTCTGCCCAACCGGATCAATACGTCCGAACGGAAATCGGAGGAGTTACGTCAGCGGGCACAGACAACCGAATTTCTTAGTCTGGTAGGAACAGTCATGCCGACAATCCGGCAGAGTGTTTCCGTCAAAAGGTACACAACCCTGTATCCGTTGGAGCGCAACCAACTGACGACCGTCGAGCCGGCTTTCTGTAAACTCATGGAACAACTCCGTATCAACCTATAAGCACTATGGCAAAAAATAACAGACCGACAATAGACAATCCGCTGGCAAGCATGGGGCTTGATGAAATCGTTCGGGGTATTACCGCACCAGCAAGCACGATAGCTACCGTCAAGCAGGGTACCGACGAAAAGCAGGAAGCTGTCAAAAAGGCTGGACGTCCCAAACGTGGCAACAAGATACTCTTTGAAGAGAACCTTGCCAAATATAAGGGCATCAACGAACAGGGCTCCGCCGTGTGGATCCCTAAAGAGGTAAAGAAAAAACTGGAAATGATCCGTGTCAACGCACAGCAGAACATTCCGCTTCGAGCCCTTGCATCCGCTATCATAATGACCTATATCTCAGAAAATGAAGATATAATAAACAGATTGTAAATCAGATATTTATTTTTATACAATTATATAATTATGTAATTGCATAACTATATAATTCTACAATTGTATAATCATATAAAACGCAATGACAAAATGGAAATAATATTGATAATCGCAGTGTTTTGGGTAGTCGGAAAACTCCTGAAAGGAGTCTTCGGAGGCTTCAGCAAAAGCGACTACCGGCGTGACCAGTAGGCAACTCACAATTTAACTAATCAGCAAGAAATAAATGATTGTAAAAACCGGACGGACATACATCGCCATTGACTTGAAGTCGTTCTACGCATCGGTGGAATGTGTGGAGCGTGGGCTTGATCCGCTCACTACAAATCTCGTCGTGGCCGACATGAGCCGGACGGAGAAGACAATCTGTCTGGCTGTCAGCCCCTCCATGAAGGCATACGGCATACCGGGACGCGCCCGGCTGTTCGAGGTCGTACAGCGGATACGTGAGGTCAATGCGGGGCGCAGGAGAAGGACTGACCGGCAGCCGGTAACCGGGAAATCAGTATCGGACACGGAGCTCCAATCACATCCCGACTGGGAGGTAGACTATATTGTCGCCCCGCCACGCATGGCGTTCTATATAGAATACAGTACGCGTATATATCAAGTCTATCTGAAATACGTAGCGCCGGAGGATATCCATGTCTATTCCATTGATGAAGTTTTTATGGATGTAACCTCCTACCTGCCTACCCGCAAGGTCACTGCGCATGAACTGGCTAAGACCATCATACGTGATGTGCTCCGGCAGACGGGTATTACGGCGACTGCAGGAATTGGTACGAACCTATATCTGAGCAAAGTGGCAATGGACATCGAGGCCAAGCATATACCAGCGGACGAGGACGGGGTCCGTATCGCACAGCTCGATGAGATGTCGTATCGCCGGAAACTATGGCAGCACCGTCCGCTGACCGACTTCTGGCGTGTAGGAAAAGGGATTGCCGCAAAGCTCGAAAATTACGGGATATACACGATGGGAGACATTGCCAGGCAATCCATACAGAACGAGGAACTGCTGTACCGGTTGTTCGGCGTGAACGCAGAGCTGCTGATAGACCATGCATGGGGTTGGGAACCGTGTACAATGGCGGTAATAAAAGCCTACAGGCCATCCTCTAATTCGTTCAGCAGCGGACAGGTATTCCAAGAACCTTATACAGCACGTAAAGCCCGTGTGGTGGTACGGGAAATGGCAGAAAGCATGGCTCTCGACCTGCTCGACAAAGGGATGGTGACGGATCAGCTTGTTCTGTCCGTAGGGTATGACATATCGAACCTGTCCGACCCGGTAATGCGGGCAAGATACAAAGGGGAAACGACAACCGATCATTACGGACGGCAGGTGCCCAAACATGCCCACGGTTCGGAAAATATCGGCAGCCCGACTTCTTCCGCAAGGTTGCTGACAGATGCGGCCACACGGTTATTTGACCGAATCGTACAACCGGAACTGCTGGTGCGTCGGCTGAACCTCACCACGAACCATGTCCTGCCAGAACAGGAGTCTGTCCGTCGCTCAGTGCCGGTACAGTATGACCTGTTCACGGACTATGCCGCCATCGAAAAGGAACGGGAGGAGGAAAGTGAAAGGCTCGACAAGGAGCGCAAGGTACAGAGTGCTGTCCTGAAAATCAAGAAACAGTTCGGCAGGAATGCCATCCTGAAAGGACTGAACTTCGAGGAGGGTGCGACTGCCAGAGAACGCAATAACCAAATCGGAGGGCATAAGGCATGACAGATACATACGATGACATTATCAACCTGCCGCACCACGTGTCCAAGGTGCATCCGCAGATGTCCATGTACAACCGTGCGGCACAGTTCGCCCCCTTTGCCGCCCTGACGGGACATGACGCTGCTATCCGGGAAAGTGCACGACTGACTGACGCTGACAGGGATTTGTCGGAAAGTGAGGCCGAAGCATTGAACCGGAAGCTGGCGTACCTCCTTCACAAGGGAGAAAGGATGTCCTCTATCTCCATTACCTATTTCGTGCCGGATGACCGGAAGAAAGGAGGAACCTACAACACGGTAACGGGAACTGTCAGCAGAATCGACCCAGACAAGGGAGTGCTGGCAATGGCTGACGGTTCATCCATTCCCATCAGTTCCATTAAGGAGATAAAAGGGGATTGTTTTGACAGTTAAAAAAGGGAAAGATAACAGGCATGGATATGCCATTAAAATGGAATTGCAAACTTCATTAAATTATTGGACAGTATGACTAAAGTAGAAATCATTGCCCGGATTGCAAAGCAGACCGGAGCAGAAAAGACGGTTGTGGCAGCCGTAGTAGAAGCGTTTATGGGGAATGTAAAAAAGGCAGTGGCTGCGGGGGACAACGTGTACCTGCGTGGATTCGGAAGTTTCATCACTAAACAACGGGCAGAGAAAGTCGCCCGAAATATCTCTCAGAATACGACTATCGTGATTCCCGCCCATTCCGTTCCCGCCTTCAAACCGTCAAAGGCATTCCTGAATGTCGTAAAAGAGGGGAAATAGCGTAGAGCTTGGGGAAGTTATCCGCATTAGCTGTTCCAAGTCTGTCTCACAAAAACGGATACCGCAACCATCGGTAAAGACGGTTGCGGTATTTGATTTACAGCGTGTTATACCGTTTACACGACCGGTTCCACGCCGATTGCGACCTGCATCTCTTCCGCATATTCCATAATCTGCTCTCTGGTCAGCCATAACGGTTTCTCGTTCACGGTGAAACTGTCGTAAATCCATAGCATATACTCTATTTGCCGCTTTTCATCTCCAGCCCACAGCCGTTTCCGATTTCTACAGCCATAACCGAGATAATACTCACAATCAGCCTGCATACGTGACAATAGCATATAGCGGTATCTCAAATCATATTGTACAATTTCCTCCTTTGTCATCTTTCTTCTGTATTATGATGTTTGTTTATTCAATCTGTCACCTCCAAAAAGTAGCACAATTCATCATCCTTAAGATTATCCACCGCATACCGGTCTGCCTGTTCCCATAGTGAATTGTAGAGTGCAGCGACTTCCGGCTTTCTGTCGTGCCACTGCCAAATCTTGTGATTGAGCACTAAAACCAGTTCCGTCAGATACTCGTAATCCTCTTTCCACTCCTTAAAAGCCCGATTGAAGGTGTCTTGGATAGACGAAATTCCGAAATGGTCTGCGATTGAAAAATCTTCCCAAAAAGTTGTCTGCACCTCGTAACCGTTCTCTTGCATAAATTCCCTGAATGTCATAACACTTTTATTTTAAGATTATTTTTTTATTTTTCCCTCTGATACAATCCTGTACCGAAGGCTGGTTATTTTTCTGCCCAAAGATTGGCGGCCAGTTCCAAACAAGGATGCTGCGAAAAATACGCTCACCAACAAAGTGGGGAGGAAGATTTTCCGTCAGCAAGCAAAGCGGTACTTGAGGGGACTGACAGACGACAATCGAACTTTGCAGAGAAATAAGCGGGTTCTCGGTTCGGATTATAGAGGAGAATCAAGGCTGAAAGTATATAAAGGGGAATGTGGCATACGATATAAAATGGGGTGAGATGCGATCTGCCGTCAGGACGGTCTTAATTTAGGCCGCTTGTCACTTCTACAAAAGGCATCGGCTCGTGTAAAGGTAGGTGCTATAAAGGGTCTTGCAAGGGGTATCATGAAGGGTCATGTATGGGGTATCGTAAGGGGTCATATATGGGTGTCATAGAGAGGGCATATATGGGTGCTTTCATCCAATCAACGCAAAATACCGCAACACATCCTTCAGACGGCTGCGGTATTCATTATTGCCACGTCATTTTCAAACGCACTTTTTACGATGGCGGGTCTTCCAACCGTAAACCTCGGCTACATACGGATAGAGGGAACGTGTTCTCTTGCGGAAACCGGCTTCGTCGATTTCTTCGTTGTAAATTTTATCGCCGATGCGCTCCGCTTCGTCCCTGTTTTTAGCTATGCGGTATAAAACGTAATTCGTACCGTCATGATGTATCATTCGCCCCCGAATGTTGTAACCGTCGCCATACCATTCGGCTTCGTAATATTGGGAGTTCAATATGTTAGCAATCTTGCTGCCCAATATCTGATAGCCCTGTCTCCGGCCATACCACAAGCCTAAATCGCCAAACGCAATGATAACGCCGTCCACTTCCTTGTCCAAGTTAAGCCGTTCGTCGTCCAGATAACCATACACCTCGTCCGCCCACTCTTCGTCGCTGACCGTATATGTATCGTCATCTGTTATCTCCCGTTGAGAATCCTGATATCTTTCTCTTGCATCATCGTCCAATATGTCCTCGCTCGACCAAATAATCTGTTTCATATCCTTTTGAATTTATATGTTAGCATTTCCTTTTTTCCGTGGGTCTATTTTGACATAATCCTTGTACACAGTCCCGTTTTCTTCCCGACAAAGCAAGCCGTTGGGTAAAATGGCATTTGCATATACATGGATATAAACCGCTGTGTTGTTCGTTGTTTCAAGCTGTTGGCAATACTTCTTCCAGAAGTCAAATTGTGATTTCGCCATTTCAACCAAAGATTGTTTTCCGGCATCTCCTGCTCCGTGAATATTAAACTGCTGCAGCATTTCCGCATTTTCATTGTCGATGGTTTCTTTGACCCATCCCTCAAGACTGTAGATTGTTTCCATTTGATATGTTTTTATTTTCCCTGACTTCGGAGGTTTCACCTCGTCCGACGGGAGTTGATTTTACGTGCAGAACGCAAGCCGGAAAGAAGGGAACAAGGCAAGGAAGAAGCGGATAGTCCACGACGATTGCATTTGGGTTCAAGAAGTATTGACGAGCCTGCGAGTTGATAGTTGTTAACCGCAAATGCTGCCGCGCCTTGCGGGTTCCCGCCCGGCTTAACTTCGCACAGGAAAATCTATGGACGTCGGGAATATGGCGTGAATAACTTATAAACGGTACAGACAAGTGGACAATAGCGGGCAAAATAAAAGCGGCCCGAAAGCCGCTTTAGCATAGACAGGCAGGAGTCATTTCCAGCCGTAAATCTCTGCAACATACGGATAGAGGGAACGTGTTCTCTTGCGGAAAGCGGCCTCGTCAATTTCTCCTTTACATATCTTGTAGGCAATACGCTCCGCAGTATCCTTGTCTTTGGCTATACGATACAAGGCATAATTCGTACCGTCATGATGTATCATCCGCCCCCGGATATTGTAGCCGTCGCCATACCACTCGGCTTCGTCGCACCGTGTATGAAATATATCAGCGATATTGTTGTCTAAAATCAGGAAGCCCTGTTTTCGGCCATTCCACAGCCCATAATCGACAAAAGCCATGATAATGCCATCAATCTCTTCGTCCAGATCGGACAGTTTTTCAGACAGACAGCCATAGACTGCTTCCGCCCATTTTTCATCACTAATTTCATCGGATCCGATATCCAGCTTCAAATGTTTGAGGTATTCATGAAGCGGTAATGACCTTCTATTCAGCATGGATTTGCTTATCCAAATAATCCGTTTCGTGTTCATAATAATATTATTTCTTGTTTTTTCAATGTATTATATCCCGTAGTCTGCAAATATTGTTTCATTAGCCAATCTCAAGGTCTCAGGAGGGAACGATACAAGAGGGATTCCAATGGTCGAGTCAGCAATGTATTGACTGTGGTTTTCTATTTGCCTGTAAGTACAGATACCCTCGCCTGCCTTGAAATATTACATAAAACCAATGACCGACTGATAAGGACTTGCCACACAAGAATGACAAAAGAGCTGTGGCCTCCATCGGGAAAGAAAAATCTAATCTGATATTATTGCTCTTTTGCGGCTGCAAAAATAAGGATAAATTCAGCACGGTGAAGAAATACGCTGTTTTTCTTTATCTTTTTGACATACATGCATATATGTCAACTTATAAAAGTACAGAGCATACTGTAACGAGCAAAACAAAAGCGGCCCGAAAGCCGCTTTGTCCAGGACAGGCAGAATCATTTCTTGCCTTTTTTCGTTGCCTTTGCCGGCTCAGCAGGAGCTTCTTCCTTCTCGACAGCCGGATAAAATTTAACTGCGACCGTCACGATGCGGTTGTGCAACACTCCGTCGCTGTCGGTCCATTCTTCGGGCCTGAAGTAGCCTTCTACGGTAAACAGCGTGCCCTTGGTCAATTGGTCGAACGACCCGGCATTCTCGTTCTTGCGCCACGCTTCAATGTTCATGAAAGCGGATGTGCGCTTGGTTTCTTCGCCGTTCTTCTCCTGACGGGCCACTGCAAGCGGGAAACGTGCGACACTTGCATTGGTGAACTGACGGACTTCGGCGTCTTTTGCAACATAACCGGTTACTGCGAAATTGTTCTCATACTTTTTCATTGCGATTACTTTTTGAAGTTAATAAATCTGTTTTTACGGTGCCCAAAAAGTAGGTGCAGAAAAGGGATGCACCAAGGATAGCGCAGAAATACGCTTTATTTTGGTGGCACAGCCCCAAACCGAAGGCTCGATAAAGGAAGATTTGTGCCGCTACGCCATTGGTCAAGACCAACCGGATCGTACCCGACTGCATACTAACTTTGCATCGAAAAAACGATATGGGACTTCAAAGAAAAGTGTTCGCGAAAAAGGCGGGAAAAACAAAAAGCAGCGGTAATGATACACAGAAAACCTGTCCATCCACCAAAAAAAGTATCGCTCCGTCTCCGGAAGGAAGCCAGAAGACATTCAGCGGAAATGCACGCATCCGCTATGAACAGAGGCGCAGAGAACGAGGTATGCCCCGACTACGACATAGCCGCTACCTGTTGGAGGTGGATTCGTGCGAAGATCCGACAAACGACGTGCACGACACATCGGTGTCGCAGTGACTGTCCGGCAGAGACAGAAGGGAAAAAAGGCAAAGGAATAATGGCAGAAATGTGCCTCGCCGACAAAGCTGCACAGGGCCGCTCTCGCGAGTGACTGGACGGTAAAAAAGGGATGGCTGGCCAAAAGAAAATACAAAAGGGGGATCCCCGCCCTGGGGTGAGAGTCATGATAAAAAAGGCATTGGAGTGTATTCTCAATATGCCGTATTGTAATTGTCAATACGCCATATTGAGAAATAACCTTAGATAGCCCGAAAATGCAATCCATCCTCCATATCCGGCAAGGTCAGAACCGGGCTATCATGATTCGGTGGTCGAAAACTTTGTTTCTGTCACTCGGTCTCCTTTGGCACACCCAAAGATGATGTGCCCCATATCCGAACGTGAAGTATTCACTAAGATGGGTCTCCTTTTCCAACCGTTCCATGTTGGTACGGAGTTCAACTTCGTTACTCGAAAAAAGAATCGTGTTTATAATTCTGAAATACAGGGTTGTCACCTTGTCACAATAGGGACAGAAGATATTTTCTATCGTTATATTCATAGCAATCTATTTTGATTAAGTATTTTCAGGGCCATTGTTTATAATAGCTTTTCCGGCATGGTTATACACCTCAATTGTCGGACTGCCACCGTTTTCATCCGGAAACATACATTCCGATGTGTCGGGTAATGCACGCCATTCATCATGGGACAAACGGCTGTCTATAACATCTTCCACATCTTCACATTTCCATGAGCGGACAATGGCCTCCGCATCTTCGTAGCTGTCAGCTTCCACACTGAAATAATCGCGTTCCCAACTTGTGACCTTACGGTCTTGATAGAATTGATATTTTCCCATATTCCTGTCTTATTTTAATTCTACAATGTCTTCTATTCCGCCGTGCAATATAGACCTTAATGCAGTCTTGTCAATGGCATAATACTCACAGATGAATCCGTGCTGTTTCACGAAATACCGCTTAAGGACATCTGAGAAATCGAAGCGATAGCTGCTTAGGGCAATTCCTCGCTTAAAATAAGTGCTTTCTATCACGCTTCGGGTTTGGAAAATCCAGTGTAAGCTGCCCCCTAAAACCAAGCGATTCTGCCCCCTTGTG
>ERZ827478.290-NODE-290-length-56816-cov-16.090925_pt1 | contig 56816 bp, 47 predicted proteins | sample MGYA00519705_ERZ827478 | MGnify/ENA primary metagenome ERZ827478 (study PRJEB31778, sample SAMEA3449318) | human gut metagenome | biome: human gut; feature: human-associated habitat; material: faeces | place: United Kingdom | collected 2010/2012 ...
TGTTGCTCAGGAACTTATAAATAAAGTTAAATCAAAGTGTTGCGGAATTAAGGATTACAACATGCGGAACCTGCGGAAAACGATGTGACATTCCATATATGCGCAGGCTTGGCAGGAGGAACCGGATCTGGCTCTATTGTCGATGCTATAGCACAGATACGCAAGCTTTATCCTTATGAAGAGTCAACACATGCTTTCAAGATACGGCTTTTCATTTATGTACCTGAACGCAATGTGGAGTTTCCCAGCCATGATAATGGTTTCTATCAAGCAAACGGGTATGCGGCTTTGCAAGAATTGAATGCTATCAGTACGGGGCACTATGCCCCACTCGATGTGACAGGTGAGAGGGATGTGTTCTCACAAGAAGTACAGCGTCTTTTGGGTCGTAATCAAGAGTCTTTTGAGGCCGCTTATATTTATACCAATGTAAATGAAGCAGGCAAGAAACTTGATATAACGAGCGGCCTGCCTGAGTCGGTGGCTGATTTTATGTTTCAGACCATCGTTGTGGCCAATCTCACGGGTGGTAAGGGAAAGATGGCTCGTTTGGTAGGCTGTGAGAATGATGGCGCAGGTCCTGAGAGCGACCAAAGCGGAGAGAAAAACCGCAGTCGTAAGTTTCTCTCCTTTGGCATTACACGTATAGAATATCCTGAAACAGAGATAGCAGAGTTCGCAACTTACAATTATGCCATCCAAGCTACTCGCCAGTTGGCCTACAACTTGTGGCAAGATGGTGTTGGATATAGTGAGTGCTCGATAGAGGAAGTGGGTACAGGCTTCCTAGACGAAATCAAGGACAAGAAAAACAGACAACGCTTCATGTTGTCAAATGCCACCTTGACATTAGCCCGCCCTATCATAGAAGGACCTAACACCAAACGTTGGAGGGATTTCAATATAACATGGGAAGACCGATTGCAGCAAGACGCAGGTCTTGTACAAAAGCAGTTCGAGAAAAAGAATTGGTTGGCGGAGTTCTCTAAGTTCGCTGATGATTACTACAACAAGAGTTTCCGAGCCCATGGCGTAAAAGCATTCTACGATATACAACGAGAGCAGGTAAGAGGATATGCACGATTTATACGTCGCCACATAGAGGGTGTACTGTTTGATGAATGGGCAAGTGGCGCAAAGGGCAGCAAGAGCGTACTTGAGATAGAGAAATATGCGCAACTACTACGTAGCGACTGCATGGATCGGATAGAGAAGTTCAAGCAGCAGATTGGCAATATGGATGTAGACTTGCAGGAAGCAGCTCAGAAAATAAAGATGGCCAATGCTGAATGGGAAAGCATAGGATGGCTCAAAGATGCCATTACCAATGCCTCTTCCAAGGTCTTTGCAGCCTATAAGTCCGCCAAGTGTAGTTATTACGTTACCACTACGAGAATGGAGGCCTATCAGTTTGGCATATCCTTACTTCAAGAAATAATCGTGGAGCTGGGCAACATGATAGAGGGTATCAAGGCTTTCAAAGAGGAACTCAACAATGTACTCAAAGTGGTTGTGGCTCAAGCAGAGTCAAAATGTCAACGAAATGCGCAAGGTGATGGAACTATTATCAAGAAATATGACCCAGAGAAGGTGCATCAGTTGGTACATCAATACACGATTAACTTCACCTACCAAAATGACAATGCCGCTGAGATACGTCAGCGCATGATAGATTGTCTTGGCGAGGATGGGGAACGCACTTTTGCCAACCTATATTCCTCTGTAGACTATGAGACGGCTTCAGATATCATTCTTGACACTTGCACAAAGAATGCGCGAGTAGCCATGAATGACACTGCTGCAAGTGACCCCTTGATGAAGATGGTAGGGGTGAATATACTCGACAAGTTGAAGAATGAACTCAACAGTGACGAGAAAATTGAGGCATTTGTGAAGCAGGCAGTGAGCAACGCGTCTCCTTATGTCCAATTGAACAAGGAGGAAATGGGTAAGATAATCGAAGGAAATGAGGGCAGCATGATGTCTATGGTACAATTGGCCTTGCCCAAGGCAAATAGCGATTCTACTCAAGCCTTTGTCAACAAGTTGCTTGATGCTTTTATACAAAACGTTCCTGGTTTCACTCCCAAATCCGATGGTGACTTATCAGAGAACTTTAAGCAGAACCAGATAGTCGTAGTTTGTGCCAAGTCTGGCATGCCTTTGCGCTATGTTGAAAATCTCAAGGTGCTCAAAGACCGCTATGATCGCATTGTGTCTTCACCTCAAGGAGCACTTAATCGTATGATACTCCATACTGAAAGTTTTGCCAAGCCATTACCAGAGTTGTTTGAGATAGATCCCATGACGATTGCCCATCGGGTGCGCAAGCCTCTTATGTTGGCTTTCGCCATGAAGATTATGGCTCCACAACAAGATCCTACCACGGGCGAGCGTTTCTTTGCCATGAATATTCCAGACGATGTATTTGGAGATAATTGGGTGAAGATGGGGAAAGACTTCGCAGGCTGTCTAGATGTGTTAGCGCATGATTTCAAGAAATTCACCTTGCTGGAGAAGCAGGTAGATGCGGGCTTGGCCAAGCAGGCTCGCAGCAATGACCAAAAAATGGCCATGCGCAAGGCAGTGGGTGAAGTTGTGCAAAAACTCATATTGCCCACTATGTGTGAGGGTAATCAATTTGATCCTAAATATACAGAATACAAGAAACTGGCGATGGAGATATTCGACAAGGAATTAAAAGAGCTATAGCGGCAAGGACTCATCTTGTACGTATGTTTTTGAAGGTTCATTTATAAATATCTATTCATTTATCATTCATTAAAAAATGGCAAAAATAAAAGGAATCTGTCGCAACGAGGAATGCGAGTTATGTGACCAGATACAAGAGGCGGAGAAGTCAAACTTCGTCTGCAGCGAATGCGGAAAGGATTTAATGCCTTTTGCAGGTGGTGACAGCAAGGGGTTTGGCAAATGGTGGAGTGAGCACAAGCGCCAAGTACTTCTCTTGCTAGGTGCGCTTGTGATAATTGGCGGATGTGTTTGGGGAGGATTGACGTTGTTTTCTAGCAAAGAAGCCCAGACACCACCTCCCATTCAGAGCAATACCCCCAAACCTGCCCCCGCAGTGGCAGATACTACTCCTACCGCTCCCACGGAACCTGTGGAGGTAGCTGTTGAGAATAAAGTGAAAGAAGAGAAGACCCCCGCTCCAGTTTCTTCGCAGAAAAAGTCCGCCGAAAAAAGTTCTGCCCGAGCGCAGGTACAGAATGGACATGGTCGTGTAGACTTGGGCTATGGTATGTATGAGGGAGATCTCAAGAATGGTCAGCCTCATGGTTATGGCACGATCACATACACACAGCGTCATAAAATTGTAAGTTCCAAGGACTTTGTGGCCAATCCTGGCGACCGTTTTGAAGGAGATTTCCGAGATGGGCGTATTAGCGGTCTAGGCTACTGGTATCATGACGGAGACCAAACAGCTATAAAACCATGAAACTTTTTAGGTGCTTTGTCCTGTTCTTGGCCATGGCTTTCACAGCTGTGGGCACAGCGGCTCCTCCTTATGCTACCAAGAGATTGGCGAGGATAGCGGACGCCGTGGGGCTACATGTGCCTGATGGAGTGGTTATGGGAATGGACGATGATACCACTTGGAATTATCGAGGTAAGCAGCTCCGTGTACGTACCAATGCATTTGGTGAGGTATCGCATGTGGGCTATAAGCTTTTCAGCAGGCAGGTGATAGAGGCTTATCGGTCATTGGCGTTACTTAATTTTCTTGAGCGTTACGCCTTGGAATTAGATCTTCGCCTCGATGGGCGCTCCCCATCCCAGCGATTATCCTTGGACAAGGTAGTGTGCATAGAAGGCAATATGGAATTACTCGCACAGGTAAAAGAGAATACCCCTTTTAGCATAGAGGAAATAGAACGGAGGATGTATCACGTAGGATGGAAGTTAGGTAACCATAAGGTTAGCCTTACGTTTCCTGCGAATTGCCAACTCATCTTGGGTGCGGATGCCAGGGAATTGGAAGATATCTTCGAGCGCAATATACGACGGACAGAGCCACTTAGCGACAAGGAAGCTCTCGCTCCTTGGTCATCAGCCAAGACGTATCAGTCTGATGGCAATATCATTGCGGAAGGCGGTCAGTTCTTGAGCAAGCTCATACGTTCTGACCTGTATTTCACCAAGCAAAAAGATGCCCGCTATCTCTTGACAGACCCTCGAAGGCCCATACAGGCTACAAGCAATCTGCTCTTAACGGGGATAAGCAATCAACCCACCCCACTTAAGCTCACGCTCAATCGCTATGGTTATCGCACCACCCAATCTGATGTGACGCTCCAGCAATTTGTTTCCCTTTGTCACAAAGAGGGTGACAGGCTTTATGTGGGTGTCAAGACTCATGCAGGCCAGTCTGTTAAAGCCACTCTCTTCGCACTTAACAACAAGTTGGCTTATTGTCATGTGCTTAGCGTTGAGATTCCTCTAGGTTTGCTTTCAGGAAAGGATGAGGTAGTTAAGGGCACGGCCTATGTCTATATCCCATTAGAAAATGTGACTGAAGATTTCTTTACCAAGAACTTAAAATGAAATAGCTATGAAAGTGACTAGATTTCTCGCAGTGTTCACAGCTTGCCTCTTGACACTTGGGGTGATGGCTGATGACATTGAGGATACCAAGAAAAAGATCAACAGCATAAAGAAAGACAATAATTATCTCTATGCAGAAGTGACCGCTCCTACGATAGAAGAAGCTTGCGACCTTGCAGAGGAGATACTCTACAGCGAGATAAATGAGTGGGCGGCCAAACAGAAGCGGTTGAAAGGGAGTCCGAACCTTACCATCAATAACAAGCAGACGCTTTGGACGACTATGTCATTGCCTCGGGGCAATATGTTCCGTTCGTTCATCTATGTTAAGAAGAACGACATTCTGCCTGTGGACAACTCTGAGGTCATTGCCAATCCTGTCACGATGGGAAATGACTCCATAGAAGCCTCTCCTGAAAAGCAAAATGTCCCTGCGACAATTGCAGAACTAATGAGTTTTACAGATTATAAGCCCCTGGCTGAACGTATCATGCAGATGAAAACACAAGGCATGATCGTTAGTTATGATTACTATGGACAATTGCCAGACCCCGAGTCCTGCTATCTGGCTATATACAATCGCCAGGGAAAGGTGGTGGCTTTCCTTTCTCCAGGGAAGGAGCGCATAAATCTTGCTACGGGCCTGCCAGACAAGGTCGGTAACTATAGTCAACATGGAGCTTTGGGGTTTATAGTGAAAGAATAATATACGTGTAATAAGCAATATGACAAAAACAAAGATGATCAGAAACAAGATAGCTAAGGTGCTTTTCGTGTTGTACGCCCTGCTCTCTGCCGCTACTGCCATGGGAGAGGAGAGCATAAGCGTGACTTTGCTCACAGATGAGGGTGTAGAGAGGCCACTTGGCATAAGCACTGCCGAGCGCAACCTTGGCGTAGTGCTCAGTGAGATTAACAGGGCTCAAGCTGCGAAGACCATACTTACTACAAAAGGATTGCCCATGGACGACTTCTCGCTGAAGTCTCTTTTGCGCACTTGGGCGGTTACGCCTTTTCGATGCGATGACTCCGAGATTGTGGAACGTGTATGGGTTTTTAAGGATGGCTCCATGATGGTTAGCCATATACCCCTTATTATTACCCCAGAAGGTGAAGACTTCGGATTTGGCACCTATCAAGAGGCGGTGGTGGAGTTTAGCCCCAGTGGTTATATTACCGATTTTCGTTTTGCGCTCGATGCCCAAACCTCCGAGAGTATGGAGCATTGTGGCACTGTAGCGGATAAGGAAAAACAGATGATAATACTCCAGTACATAGAACGTTTCCGTACAGCTTACAACCAAAAAGACATAGCTACCATAGAGCGGATGTTTAGCGATGATGCGCTGATCATCACTGGCAAGGTGGTGATGACGCGACCTAGCGAGATGCATGCCGCTACGGCCAAGGTAGAATATACCAAGCAGAACAAGCGACAATATATCACCAACCTCAAGAAGGCTTTCCTCCGCAATAAGTGGATAGACGTGAAGTTTTCCCAAATAGGAGATGGGGATGATAATGGAGGATGTCCAGGCATTACCCAATCTCGCAAGGATAAGACAAAGTATGGTGTGCGCTTGCGTCAAGAGTGGCGATCCAGCAACTATAGTGATGAAGGCTACCTTTTCTTGCTTTGGGACTTCCCTGAGGATGGCAGCGATCCTATCATCCATGTGCGTACCTGGCAGCCAGAAATGGTGAATGGAGTGAAACAACAACCCGATAAGGACATAACCACATTGGCAGGTTTCGATTTGTAGTGACACATGCTTAAGACTTAACATAATATTCCGTTTTAACCATGAGACATTTACTTTGTATATTACTTGCAGTACTAGTCATAGGCCAGAGCCAAGCGCAAGAGGAGTACATATCCAATACACCTGTTCTTGACAAGGGACAGCTTGCCCCCGAACTTGAAGGACGCAAAGGTGTGCTTGTTTTGTCTACCAACGGAAGCCTGATACTCCGTGTTACCAACGCCAGCAAAGACGTGGAAGAGGTGAGATCTACGGCTAAGGATACGGAAGGATATTATGAATACAAGCTGATATTGGCTGCTGATGAGGGGAATGATGCTAAAGTAGAAGTCAGCCGTATGGGTGATGTTTATACCACGGAGTTTATCGCGACACTGAAGCCTAACTTCTTCGTGGCTTACCGCATAGACGAGGTGGAACAGCCCATTCGCTATGAAGACCAGTCTCGTGGCAATGATGCCCGACTCAATGCCGCAGAAGCTGAGCTTAACTTTGCCTCCACGATTCCTAACCTTATAGTGGAGTGTAGCGACAAACTTAACGCCAAGATCACTTCTGCCCAAAGCAAAGCGGATCCAAGCGTGAATATAACTACGGTAGTTATACCTATAGCGGTATTGCAAGCAGCGAAGAAGGAAGAGGCTACCGCTAAAGATGAATATGACAGACTTACGAAATTGATAGAAGGAGACAAGGTAACTGATGTGGATATTGATAATCATGATAAGGCCGAGCAACGATTGGAGCAAGCTGAGGCCGCTCTAAAAGAGCTGGCCACACTAACAGTATATTCAGACAAGACCAATCGCCTCGCCATAGACATAAGTGATATCGGCCCACGCTCCAAGAAAGAGTACGCTGTATTACCATTGATAATTGAGAAATTCAAGACAGAGTATAGCGCACACATGAGCGAGGGAGGCTGGCTCTTTGCCCATCGGAGGTATGAGGATGCTCGCGAGGCCTTTGTCCAAGCTCTCAATGCGAAGGATACACCGCTTAATATGAAGCCTACCGTCATGGAAAGTGTCAATCGCTGCGATACTTGCATACGCTATGAAAGATTAGCAGCCAAGACGCTATCAGAGCTGGTCGACATGAAGAAAGCGGGCACGGGTTCTCAAGAGGATGTATATCGTTATGCCGCTGCGGGGATTCATTTCCTGGGTGTGGTCAATCGCTATAACAGTTCTGACTTCTATACTTCTCGAATAGCGCAGCTGGAAGAGCTTATCAAATCCCAACCTTTGATAGTAGGCTTTACCGTTGTAGAGTGGCTTACGCTCCAAGAGGGAAATGCGCTGCCAGATGTAGAGGTGTGGGCTTATTATGGATCAGAACCACCGAAACCTATAGCCTATAATACCCCTCGCCTTTTCCGCCGTGCCATCAAGAAAGAAGCGGACATGTATGAGCAAAAGGGGCTAACAGATATCAATGGAAAAATAGAAGTGGCGCTTGAGCGAGAAAAGCTTCCCACGGCCTTTGTATTTGTTCCTTCCACTGATGAGAACATAAAGATAACATCTATACCATTTGCTGATTTCATTAGGCGGGCCAGTGGTGACTATCACATGAAGCAACTAAGGGTGAAGATGTATAAACGCACAAATAAACATTTCTAATTTCTAATAAATATTGAGAAGATGAAAAAGACAGTTAAGCAAGTTTTCTTTGTTTGCCTGCTCGTGGTGGCAGAGGTAATGATCCCTGTGGATTTGAAAGCACAAGGATTTTTAAAAAATTTGACTCAGAAGGCAAAGGAAGTGGTTAACGCTAATGCTGCGAACAAGCAATCAACAGAAGCTACAACCACGCCGGAACTTTCTGATAGTGTCAAGGCTATAAGAACACTGCTCTTGGAAATGCCAGAATTTACAGTTAACAAAGAGATTTTGACCGATGAAAATGGTAAGGCGATTGTAAATGACGATGGTAGTGAGAGGTATTATTATATCATCAGGGATGATAAAGGCAACGCATGGGACGCTGCTACTGTGAGTGGAGTAATCGCCACTCGACGTAAGTTATATGGTAATATACTGAAAAAAGCCGGTATTGGTGCGTTAACTGGTGGCCTTGCGGGACTTGCCAAGGGTGATGTGAAATCAGTGGCGATAGGTGCAGGCGCAGGCGCACTGGCAGGTTTGGGGCTTTCTATAGCAGACATTAAGCAAATTAGAAAGATAAACAAAGGCCTTAAGAAACTTGATGATAGGCTGGAAGAATACCAACGGAACATTACCGACGAGGGGCTGCCCAAGGCAGCCAATCCTGATTATGCAGCTATTGACAAGGCCTTGGGTATTGAAGGAGTTGCTGGGCAAAACGCCTTCGCTGAATTTATGCAAGAAATAGAAACGAACAAGAGTAGCAAAGAAGTCAAGCTGGACGAGATTGATATGAGTGCTCTTGATTGAGTGAATGGTTGGGAGATATATACACATGACATCCCGCTGTCTAGATGCTATTGCAAACTAGTTTTCTCAGACAGCGGGATTTCTCGTGATTGGACTTAAGTTAACATGAGTTCGACGAATTTCTGCTTACTGGCAAAGGCGCAAGATAATAGGAACAAAACCAAAAGAATATAGTATACTTTTGCATTCCACGTCGTGGAATAGCTATTTCACGTCGTGGAACAGACTTTTCTTCTAGCTTCTTGGAGTTTATATACTATATGAAAAGGATTTGTAGTAAGTGTTCCAGGGCTCGCTCCCCCGTCAAGTTGCCGTGCCGCACATCTTATCAAGTGGATATGGTAATTCCATGAATTCCCGCCAGGGGAGACGCGGCACGCCACGTCTCTACATTTTAGATATGCGCAAAACACAATTCGTCGAACTCACGTTCACAAAATGTCAGCAGAAACGTGTAGAGATTTTTGCGTCTTGGCAAACAAGGAGACAAATGGATGACAGCAACCAATAAGGGAAAGGGAAAACCTTGAAAAAGTCAGTACTACTGATATTGAATTTCAGTACTACTGCTTTTCAATATCAGTAGTACTGAAAACGAAAAGCAGTAGTATCATACACATCGGTATTATCTTTAAGAAATGCCGATTCGACCTTACCAAAACTCTTTTTGTCCTTCTTTTTAATCTCCACCTCCCGACCGACAATGGCAAATTCATCGATTATAGGCTGAAAGTATTTCGTGAAATCGAACTTGTCATCGGAAGCCAAAAGAGAAAAATCCATATCCTCACTAAAGCGTTGGAGGCCATGAAAAATTCTGAGGCAGGTACCGCCATAGAAAGCGGCTGATTCAAAGAAGCCTCCAGCATACAGGCCTGCAAGTATCATTTGTTGATTGACTTCAAATATGGCGTTTCTCTTATGTTGCTCCGTGGTTAAATCATAACGGGAGAGCATATTGTCGAATATTTCATTTTTCATCGTCTTAAAAATTTTAAAAGTGTCGAAATTGAATCAGCCTTTTTGCCCACACTAATATAATCTTCAAATATGGTCGCGTCCATATTATGGAACTCATCCATATCCATACGAATATCCTGCTCAAGATATATCTCTACATCCCTCATATAGCGAAGAATGACTTTTGGGGAATTGGCAATCAAATCACACAAAGCCTTTTCCGGTGATGCGATAAGAAATGCATAGTCACCTTTATTCATACTCCTTACCCCTATCGGAAATGCCTTTCTTGAAATATATTTGTAGTCATAATTGCCGACTGGAGTTTGAAAGCTTCGGGGATGTTTTATTGTCATTGATTGATGAACATATACAGCCTCGGGGATAAGTCCATAATATCGTAGTGCAGTAGACATTGAAATATACGAAGGTGTATAAAGATGATTGGCTATCACCTCACTCGATAGAATCTTTCCTGAATATTCGGGGTTGATCACATAAAGTCCTCGCTTTAGCCTGATGATAAACTTTTGTTTTTCGAGCCAGATTACCTTCTTATTAGCAGACTTAAGGTCCGGATATAACGATTCAATGATCGAAGTCGTTACTGGAATGGTTCCTATTTCAATTAATTGTCTATTCATACTGCAAATATAGCTATAATTTGAACAATAAAAGAAACATAACATCCTTTTTTGTTCAAATTATTACTACTTATAAATTTATAAGATAAGGTGGCTTTTCAAGGCATCCTTACTTGCCTATCCCGGCCCGGTTTATAAAGATTCACACGAGCCTACCCTATCACCTTTACGCGAGAGGCAAAGAAATCCGCCCGCTTACGGTTAAGACTGAGGAAGTGCCTCATGAAGAAACCGAATACCTTGTTGGGGAGGGGCACGTCGCGCTTGGCTTCCCTCACGATGGCGTGCATCTCCTCGGTGTGGTTGTCACACTGGCGGGCGTAGCTAGACAAATGATGGGCGTTGAGGAAAGGCAAATAAGCCTTCCAGAACCACCTGCTGAGAGGACTCATCTCCGCCATGATGGCCTTCTGGAAGATATTGCCAATACGGACAAAAGCCATAATAGTCTCCGTCTTCCTGGACTCATTGATGGCTACCCTATAATAGGTCAAGGGGCACCCCCTGGCCACGAAAGGACGGGCCATGAAATGGAGTTTCAGCCAGAAATGATAGTCGGCACTAGGATAATACGTATCATTGAAACCGCCCAACCGCATGACCACCTCCCGCCTAATCAGGTTTCCGGGGATATCGATTCCGCAACCAGCCATCAGGTCGGTTATCAGTCCTGTCTTCCTCAAATGGAGTTCTCCCGCAGGAGGGGCGTTCTTCATGCGCTTCGTTGCCGTGAGAAAGAGAGCGTCGGCCTTCCCCTCCAGCTCTTTCAACAGCATCTTCACGTTAAGCATATACCCAGGCAAGAGGCAATCATCATCATGCAACATGCAGACCCACTCGCCTTTGGCCAATGTATAGAGGCGGTTCCAATTGCCCGTCATTCCCAAGTTGGTCTCGTTCTTATAATAACGCAAGCGGGAATCCTGATAGGTGGCCATCAATTGTTCCGTCTCGTCGCCCCGCTCGGGATTATTGTCTACGACGATAATCTCCACATCGCCAGCGTCGTCTTGGGTCAATACGCTATCCAAAGTCTCCTTGAGCGTGGTAGCCCGCTTGTAGGTAGGGATAGCCACGGTGATGAGAGGGTGGCTTTCTTTATTGTCGCCACTAATCAGAAGGGATTTCACTTGAGCGTGCTGCCCAAATTGATCATCGGTGTTAAAGACTTCTGCAAAACTCTTTTCCATTTCGTTTTTGTTTCTGGGAAAATTTAACGCTTACATTTCATTCCAGTTTCCAAGCTCACCTTGGGACTCCACCCCGGCAGAATATTGCCCCTATAAGGTTCCATCACTTCCCGCTCCCGATAGGGTCGGCCTCCCCACTCGATAGGCAAGCGCGCACCATTCACCTGCTCAAACATACTGGCTAACTCACGCAAGCTACGGGGATGGCCCGAAGACAATACATATTCCGGCAAGAGCGGGGCACTGGGGTCGGCCAGCCTGTTGGCCAAGACCTGGAAGCCTGCCACCACATCATTGATATGCAACAAGTCCATACGTTGCTCGCCTGGCGACATGGCCAGCGTTTCCCCCGACTGGGCAATCTCACGAAACAAGGCGAGTATCTTCCTGCGGGTGTCTCCAGGGCCATAGGTGTCACATAGCTTCAAGGTGGAGAAGCGAATGGGGGAAGTCTCCTGGTAATAGCGGGCCATGGTGATGAAAGCCTGCTTGGTGGCGGCATAGAGATTGACGGGATGGTATTCGTCAGAACACTCGGGCGACTGGTAGTTTTGCCATATCGTGCCCGTATTCAGGAACCACCTTACGCCAGCCAGCTTGGCGGCCTCCAGCAACGAGGTGCCCAACAGGATATTGGCGTTCACCAAGTCCGCTACCTGGTCAGGGCGATGGCTCGCCAAGTAAAGAGAAGCCAAATGGATAATGCCTTCCACCTGATGGCTCCGTAAATAATCGGCCAATCGCTCCACGTCTCCCTGGAAACAACAAACATGGCGGGGAGACAGCGCGCTATAGTCCGTGGAAGGCCTCACCAATAGATGCAACTCATGCTCACCCGACATGCGGGCGTAGAGATGCTTGCCCACGAATCCCGTGGCACCTGTCAGCAATATCCGCATGGCTAGAAAGGAGAGTTAAATTCATCCAACCGCGGGAAGGTGGTGTCCCTACCCGAGACAATGGGTTTGTCTACACCCCAGTCAAAACCAATGGAGTCGTAGGCCACGCCCGCGTCGTGTTCCCTGGAGTAGCAAGAAGTCTGGGCATAGTTCACCACGCTGCCATCCCGCAAGGAGCGGAAGCCATGGGCAAAGCCCTTGGGTATATAGAGGTACTGGGCTTTCTCATCGTCAAGCTCCACGGAAAAGTACTGGCGGAAGGTGGGAGACGACTTGCGCAAGTCCACCACCACGTCAAGGATATGGCCTTGGCTGACATATACCAGCTTGGTGTGGTCAAAAGGCGGCAACTGGAAATGCATGCCCCGTATCACGTCGCGGTGGGAAACGGAATAGTAGAACTCCCGGAAATCCGTGTCCAGGCCGTTCTCACGGAAGAAATCCTCGTTAAACAACTTCTGGAAACCGCCTCTCTCATCCTTGAAATGCACGGTCTCCAAGACGTACAAGCCCTCGAAAGGCGTATTGATAATCTTCATGACAGGTACTCGTTGATTTGTTCCACGCATAGCGCATAGACATCCTCCGACTGGTATCGCTTGTACCAGTCGGCCACCATGGCCATGCATTGGTCTATGTTCATTCTCGGTTTCCAGCCCAGGCGGAATCTCGCCTTGCTGATGTCCAGCAGCAAGAGGTTGGCTTCATGCAAGGCGTTGGGGTCTGAGCAGTCCTTCAGCTCTCCCTTGCCATAATAGGCAATCAGCTTTCGGGCGACTTCCCATACGGTGGAAACGCTTTCCTGGCGGGGTCCGAAGTTCCATCCCTCACAGTAGGCAACAGGCTCCTGCCACATCTTCTCCGCCAAGAGCAAGTAACCGCCCAAAGGTTCCAGCACGTGTTGCCAAGGACGGATGGCCTTGGGAGAACGTATCTCTATAGGCTTGTCCGCCTCCAGGGCACGAACGCAGTCGGGGATGATGCGGTCCAAGGCCCAGTCTCCACCGCCTATCACGTTACCCGCCCTTACGCTGGCCAGGCTGACATGATGCTTTTGCCCGTAGTCCTTGGGATTGAAGAAACTCCTGCGCCAAGAGGCGATGGCTATCTCCGCGGCTCCCTTGGAAGAGGAATATGGGTCATAGCCTCCCATAGGCTCGTCTTCCCGATAGCCCCACAGCTGTTCCTTGTTCTCGTAACACTTGTCGGTGGTAATCATAATGCCCACCCTCACGCTGTCCGTTTGACGGATGGCCTCCATCACGTTGATGGTGCCCATCACGTTGGTGGCGTAAGTCTCCACAGGTATCTCATAGCTCAACCGCACCAGTGGCTGGGCAGCCAAATGGAAAACGATCTCGGGCTGGTATTCATGGAATATCCGCTTCAACAGCTCGCCGTCCCTGATGTCCGCCCGCAAGTCTGCCTTGATTTTCCGGCCAATGCCCGACAGCACGTAATTATCTTTATCGGAATAGGGATCCAACGCTACGCCCACTACCTCGGCACCCATCTCGTGGAGCCAGATAGAGAGCCAGGAGCCCTTGAAACCCGTGTGCCCCGTGACGAGCACTCGCTTGCCTTGATAGAAATCTGTTGTCATTCGTGTTGAGATTGTCGTTACCACACCTTCCATGGGGCTTTTCCCTCGTTCCACATGGCGTTCAACTCGTTGTTGTCTCGCAGCGTGTCCATGGGTTTCCAGAAGCCCGTGTGCCTATAGGCCACCATCTTGCCCTCCGCGGCAAGCCTCTCCAGTGGGCCACGCTCAAAGATGACGGTGTCATCTCCTGCGGGAATATAGTCAAACACCTCTGGCTCGCAGACAAAATAGCCGGCGTTTACCCAGTTACGGTCTCCATCGGGTTTCTCCTGGAAAGCATTCACCTTGCCTGTTTCCAAGTCCAGGTGCAAGGCTCCAAACTTGCCCACGGGCTTATAGGCCGTCACGGAGATGAGACAACCCGACCGCTCATGCGCCTGGATAGTGTCGGCGATATCCAGATCGGTCACTCCGTCGCCATAGGTCAAGAGGAAACGCTCCCTTCCCACAAACTTCTGCACACGCTTCAATCTTCCTCCAGTCTGCGTATGCAAGCCTGTGTCTATCATGGTGACGCGCCAGTCCTCGGAATTGTTCTCCAATATTTCCACGGAATTATCCTTCAGATTGACCGTCATGTCGCAATTGTGGCGAAAATAGTTGGCGAAATACTCCTTGATGACATACTGCTTATAGCCACAACAGATAATGAAATCGTTAATGCCATAGTGGCTGTAGGTCTTCATGATATGCCACAATATAGGTTTGCCGCCTATTTCCACCATGGGTTTCGGTATGAGCGTGGTAGCCTCGGAGAGTCTGGTGCCCAGTCCGCCGGCGAATATCACTGCTTTCATCTTTGCTCTTCTATATTAATTATGTATAACATCATCGGCAAGCCGTCTTCTCGGCCACGAATTGCCTGATGGTGTCTATCATGTATTGCAACTTCTCCCTCGTCATGCCAGGATATACACCTATCCAGAAGCAATCGTTCATTACCCGGTCAGTAACGGGAAGCGAACCACCCACTACCCTGTAGTCCACGCCCTCCACGTATTGCTCAAAGGCGGGATGGCGCAAGAGGTTGCCGGCGAAGAGGTTTCGCGTCTGCACCTTATGTTCCTCCAGATAGGTGGTCAGTTCGGTGCGGGTATAGCCTGCGTCTGGTTCTACGGTGATGAAATAGCCAAACCAACTGGGCTTGCTGTTCTTCTGCGGCCGGGGCAACAACAGGCCTGGAACATCTTGCAAACCTTGGGTGAGATAATCGAAGTTCTCCCTGCGGCGGCTGACAATGTCATCCAACTTCTCCAGTTGGGCGCAACCTATGGCCGCTTGCAGGTCGGTGGCCTTCAGGTTATAGCCCATATGGCTGTAAACATATTTATGGTCGTAGCCCATGGGCAACTGGCCGAATTGCTTGGTGAAGCGGCAACCGCACGTGTTGTCCACGCCTCCCACGCACCAGCAGTCCCTGCCCCAGTCCCTGAAACTGTTCACCAACTTGTGGAGCAAGGCGTTGTTGGTATAGACGGCACCACCCTCGCCCATGGTCATGTGATGTGGGGGATAAAAAGATGATGTACCTATATCGCCGATGGTACCTGTTTTCTTCCACTGCCCGTCTATCAGGTATTCCGAGCCCAACGCGTCGCAGTTGTCTTCCACCAGCCATAACTGGTGCTCGCGGCAGAAGTCCACCACGACTTGCAGATCAAAGGGATTGCCCAGGGAATGGGCTATCATCACGGCCTTGGTCTTGGGCGAAAGGGCGGCTTCCAATTGGGTTACGTCTATGTTGGAATCTTCTATGCGCATGTCCACGAACACGGGCACGGCATGGTATTGCAGGATAGCGGAAACCGTAGTGGGAAATCCCGCCGCCACGGTAATCACCTCGTCTCCACGCTTGATAGCCCTATCCCCCAGCTCATGGGCGGTAAGGGCACTGAAGGCCAACAAGTTAGCGGAGGAGCCAGAATTGCAGAGCGAGCAATAGGTTACGCCCAGCCACTTGGCCAATCCCACCTCGAAACGATGCGCCCAAGGGCCTGCCGTCAACCAAAAGTCAAGCGACGCATCCACCAAGTTGGCCATCTCACGGTCATCAAAATATCGTCCGCCGTAGTTCACTTTCGTTTTTCCAGGCACGAAGTCTTGTGCCTTGGCGTGCGCCTCTTGATAATATTCACGGGTAAGCCGCAATATCTGTTCCTTCAACTCTTCTTTCTTGCTCATACATCTAATGCTTATATGTCATGCAAAGATAGGAATTTATCCCCACACTGCCAAGACTATGGCGAGAATTTCCCCTCGCCGCCAAGTTTTTCATGCCTCCCTGACGGCTTTCCAAGTAAAATCGCTATATTCGCGAAAGATATACCCTGACCAAAATCTATACAGACAGCTATGAAGACCAAAATCTTTTCCCTGATGATGATGGCCTGCCTGACCACCACACTATGGGCGCAACGAAGCGTAACCACCCTGGAAAAAGGGTGGAAGTTTCAGAAGGGCGACGTGCCCGAAGCCATGTCTCCCGACTTTGACGACAGGAAATGGGAGCAGGTGACCATCCCCCACGACTGGGCCATCTATGGCCCTTTCAGCCGGGACAACGACTTGCAGAACGTAGCTATCACGCAAAACTTCGAGACACAAGCCTCCGTGAAGACCGGCAGGACGGGAGGACTGCCCTATGTAGGCGTGGGATGGTATCGCACCACGTTCTCCGCGCCCGCCGGCAAAAGGGTGACACTGGAGTTTGACGGAGCCATGAGCGAAGCCCGCGTATACGTAAACGGAAAAGAAGTATGCCAATGGCCCTATGGATACAACGCCTTTTACCAAGACGTGACAGGCTGCCTGAACAAGGACGGCAAGCCAAACACGCTGGCCGTGAGGCTGGAAAACCAGCCGCAGTCTTCCCGCTGGTATCCCGGGGCGGGACTCTACAGAAACGTAAGAGTGGTGGTGACCGATGAAATCCACGTACCTACCTGGGGAACGCGTATCACGACCCCCTACGTGAGCGAGGAATACGCCTCGGTGAAGTTGGCCACCACCCTGGCGGGAGCCAACGGAAAGGACGTGCGCATCATAACAGACATCCTGAACCCTGACGGCAAAAAGGTGGCGAGCAAGGAGCATCTGAGGCGGGTGAACGAGGGAATGGACCTGGAACAGAACTTCCTGGTGAGCCATCCAAAGCTCTGGACACCCGAGACTCCCTCGCTCTACAAGGCCGTGACCCAAATCTATGAAGGGAAAAAGTTGGTTGACGAATACACCACACGCTTCGGCATCCGCTCCGTGGCCATTGTGGCGGACAAGGGCTTTATGCTCAATGGCAAGCCCCGCAAATTCCAGGGCGTATGCAACCACCATGACCTGGGCCCGCTGGGAGCCGCCGTCAACAAGGCAGCCCTGCGCCGCCAGCTCACGCTACTGAAAGACATGGGTTGCGACGCCATCAGAACTTCCCACAACATGCCCGCGCCAGAACTGGTGGAGCTATGTGACGAGATGGGGTTCATGATGATGGTGGAACCGTTTGACGAATGGGACATCGCCAAATGCGAAAACGGATACCACCGCTTCTTCAATGAATGGGCAGAGAAAGACATGGAGAACATGTTGCGCCACTTCCGCAACAACCCCTCGGTAGTAATGTGGAGCATCGGCAACGAGGTGCCCACGCAATGCGACCGGCAAGGCTATCAGGTGCTCGCTTTCTTGCAGGGAATATGCCACAGACTGGACCCCACCCGCCCCGTGACTTGCGGCATGGACCAAGTGAGCTGCGTATTGGAAAACGGTTTTGCCACCTTGCTGGACGTGCCAGGCTTCAACTACCGCACATTCCGCTATCAAGAAGCCTACGACCTACTGCCCCAGTCGGTCGTATTGGGTTCGGAGACGGCCTCCACGGTCAGTTCCAGGGGCGTGTATAAATTTTCCATCGAAAGCAAGAAAGACGCCAAATACGATGACCACCAGTCTTCCAGCTATGACCTGGAGTGTTGCTCGTGGAGCAATCTGCCCGACGAGGACTTCGCCTTGGCTGAGGATTATCCTTGGACAATGGGGCAATTCGTGTGGACAGGCTTTGACTATCTGGGAGAACCTTCCCCTTACGATACCGACGCTTGGCCCAACCACAGCTCGCTCTTTGGCATCATAGACCTGGCGAGCATCCCCAAAGACAGGTATTATCTCTATCGCAGCCAGTGGAACAAGCGGTCGCACACCCTCCACATACTGCCCCACTGGACTTGGCCAGGCCGTGAGGGAGAGGTAACACCCGTGTTTGTCTATACCGACTATCCCGAGGCGGAGCTGTTCGTGAACGGAAAGAGCATGGGCAGGCAACGCAAACTAACCAGGCAGGAGAGCGAGGCTCTGAGGGGAAAAGACTCGCTGTGGCTGCAGAGAAGATACCGATTGATATGGGACCAGGTGAAATACCAGCCCGGAGAGCTGCGCGTGGTGGCCTATGACCAAAACGGGAACAAGGCGGAAGAGCAAGTGACGCGCACCGCGGGCAAGCCTCATCACCTGGAAATAGTGGCCGATCGCACCCTGCTGAGCGCGGACGGAAAGGACTTGGCCTACCTCACCATCAAGGTAGTAGACAAGAACGGCAACCTTTGCCCTGCCGACAACAGGAGCGTGCGCTTCTCCGTGAAGGGAGCGGGCAAGTACAGAGCCGCCGCCAATGGCGACCCCACCTGCCTGGAGCTGTTCCACCAGCCCAAGATGTCAGCCTTCCACGGGCAGCTGACCGCCATCGTGCAGACAGGCGAGAAAGCTGGAGAAATCATTTTCGAGGCAAGAGCCAAGGGCGTGAAACCCGCCAGGTTCACGCTGAAAGCGGAATAACAAAAAGGCCGCGGCATGGGAAAACCCATCCGCGGCCTCTCTATAATCTCTCTTCTATGAGTGGAAAGCTTAGCGCTCTATGCCACGATTATTGATAGTGGCGTTGAGCAACATAACGTAGGTGCGATACTGCTTCTTGGAAAGAACAGTGCGCATGTACTCCAAGTCCTTCTCGATAGCCTTGTCCACCATCTCCTTGCGAGCCTCTGCGGGAGCGCCAGCGGCGTTCAGCATGTCAGCGTTGAAGTTGGTGTGGATGTCGCGCACAGCTGCTTGCTGATCAGAGCTCAAGCGCAAGGCCTTGGTAAGACCACTCATGTTGATTTCCATTCCGTAAACGGCAGCGGCGTTGTTAGCCTCAGCCTTCTCGTCAGCCGCAAAAGCGGTAGTCATGCTCAAAAGAGCAAATGCCATCAAAACAATCTTTTTCATAATCTTTTTACCTTTCTTACTTTACGGGATTCACTTTTGTGTCCCAATTAAACTTATTATCCTAATTGTCTTTTGACACCGCGAATATACGCCGCTTTCCGATACCCCGCAAACATTTTGGCGGAAAAACGCGTGAAAAGCCGATTTTCTTGACGTAAATCAAACAAATTAAAAGGAAACCTATTATCCCTGCTTTCAAAATAACTTATTTTGCCTCGCGATTTAACTTGTTTTGATAAGCAAAATAAGTTATTTTCATAGGCAAAACAAGTTGTTTTCATGAGCAAAACAACTTGATTTGCCAAGGGGTCGCCATTAAGAGCCGCAAAAGCATGGCTTTATGGGACAATCCTCGCCTTTTGTAACAGGAACTTAGAAATGGAACTGGATGTCCACGCCACAATGGAAAGGATTACCCTGTTGGGCGAAACAATAGGCGGTACCCGTCGCGGCGCTCTGCAGGGCAAAGGTGTTGTAACGTGTCTTGGTAAGGTTCTTCGCCCACAAGCTGACACCCACAAAGCCGAAATCTGCGTCCACTTGAGCACCTAGCAACGCATAGAAAGGCTGGGAATAGTCGTTGTTCTCGTCCCAATAGGTCTTTCCCTGGGCATTGAGCCGTAAGCCAAAAGTGAGACTTCTCAATAAGGAACGGGAGAAATCCCATCGATAGTCCGCCTGGACGGAAAGCGTATGCTGAGGTACATAGGGGACATAGCGATCCTTATAACTAACCAGATTGCCCGCGGCGTCCTTGTCTTCATATTCGTCGAAGACTGCTCGAGTATAGCCATAGGTCAGCCCCCAATTGAAATGAGAATCAAGAGCGGCACCGCGCAAAGTGGTCTCCAATCCGCAACTGTGGCTCCTGCCCGCGTTCACCATCATGCGACCATAACCATAATTTCCCGCCATCACGGAAAGTTGCTGGTCTTGGATGCGCATATAGAAAGCGGCCATGTCCCAATGCAGTTTCTGTTGGAAAAGATTGAGATGGGCACCCAGCTCAAAATTCCAACTGGTTTCGGGCTTATAGGCTATGGTTTCGTTAATACGGCGATAGTCCTCGGCGGTGTGGGGAACGTCGTAGTCTCCCTTCATGGCGTCCTGCCGATGGTCATTCAATTCTGTTTGAAGTATGTCACTAAACATCTGGATGTTGAAACCTCCCGCCCTGTAACCCTTGCTCACCATGGCGTAGACATTGCTGCCAGCGTTGTCCAGCGAATAACGCAAGGAGAATTTGGGCAATAACTGGTTAAAACTATCAGAGCCCTTTCCGTCCAATACGGAAGAGAGAAGATTGTCGGCCGACTGGCCCATGATGTGGGCGGAAAGGGACATCAAGGCGGAAGTCTCATAACGCACCTTGGTGTGGGTATAGTCGTAGCGCAAGCCCACGGAAGCCGTCAACCTGGGCGTGATGGCGAAATTGCTCTCGTGGAAGACGCCTAAGTTCAACTGCGGAGTATGATAAACCCCTGGCACGGTAAGCGCCACTTGCATATTGACACCTCCCGCGGCCTCAATGGCCTGAGCCGCCATGGCCTCCGCCATGGCTTGGGGCATGCCCTGCGCCACCATGGAAGAAATCATGGATTGATAAACAGCATTATAAATCGAGCTTTGAATGCCCGAAGCGATATTATCCGTGAAATCGCTGTCAAAGTAAACGGGGGGTTCGGTGCGCAGCCATTGGGAAGAGAAGAAAGCCCCAAAAGCCCAATGCCAGAAACCAGACAAAGGTTCACGGCTCTTGATGGAGAACTCTTGCGTGAAGGCATTCTGGAACTGGCGCTGTTCCAAGTGCATAAAATCTTGGGGCAAATAGTCTTGGTCCATCAGCATGTAATCCTTCAGGTACTGATAGCTGGTGATGCTATGGAAATCGAAAGCGTTGACATGCCACCCCAAATCCAACGCGGTATTGAACATGTTCCTGCGGTAATTGCCCCTGTAATTATTGTCCGGCGCGGCGGTTTCGCCCGTATTCCTGTCCATCACGCCATAGGGGAAAGCGTTCTGGCGGGTGTACTGGTAGTCTGCCACATAAGAAAGACTGAAGTTGTCGCTAGGGCGATAAGCCACCCGAAGACGGCCACCTGCCTCATTACCGTTATCTGCCTTGAGTCCCGAAGACTTGTACTTAAAGAAGCCGTCACTGCCCTGATAGAAACCCGCCAATCCTATAGCCAGTTTTTCGCTGAGTTTTTGATAATGGGCAATTTCCGCCAGCCGCCAATTGTGGCTGCCATAGCCCAATCTCAGGTCAGTGCCATCCGCTTGCAAAGGATCTCTGGTAAAGAGGCGCACCAGCCCTCCCTCTGTGTTAAGTCCATAAAGCGTGCCCTGGGGACCTCTCAACACGTCTACCCTATCAAGCTGATAGGTGTGGAAATTGAAAGCGGCCTTGCTCATGATGGGCATTCCGTCCAAATAGATGCCCACCGCGGGGCTGTTGACCCGGCTTCCTATTCCCCTCACATACATTGAGGAAGTAAGGCGACTGCCATAACTGGGCATCTCGAAATTGGGAACGTAGTCAGAAAGTTCTCTCAAGTCACGCACGCCCAGTGACGAAAGGTCTTTCGCACCCAAGGAGTTAGAGCTAAGAGCCTGTTGGCGCAGCCTGAACACCTCCTTGGGAGAAGAGACTACCACTACTTCGTCTATATCATATACCTTACTGGTATCATTGAGGTCATAAGTCTTTTCGGAATTGATACCATCCGCGGACAAGCGCAACACACAGCAAAGGAAAGACACCAAAAGGAAAAATCGAGCCATTAGATAATCATTATATAGTTTCAGTTATACCAACGCGAAGATACAGATAATTATCGAAATAAATCCTAACTCCCGAAAGTTTTTCGCCATCGGGAAATGGAAAACCAGAAATATACCAACAAAAGGGGATAGCCCAAATAGTAGAGCGTGGTCAAACTAAACACGATATAGTCTATGGCGCATACGGCCAAGAGACCAAAGAGGTAAAGAATGCCTTCGCCTGCCATCATGCGGTGGTAGACCTCATCCACGCAAGTGAGACCAACGATGAGGATAGCCCACACACATATCAAGAAAAAGCCTAGCACTGGTGGCACGGCAAAGGGGTTAAGCGTGGGATGGAAATAAAACTGTTGCCAAACCTGGGGCCAAAAGTTCTGTATCGTGGCATAAAACGCCGCCGAGGAAGAGACCAACAACACCAAAGCCGTGGGGTAAGGAGAATCTATATCATTGAAATGCACTATCCGGGCATTCTCGGAACGTATCTTATACACCAAATAAGCCAAGGCTATCACCACTATGATAACAAGGAACACCAACAAATGAATGTCGCTGAACATGGAGATGAACTGCGAAATAGGATCATCGGGCACCACTTGGCGCAACAACGACGACTCATGCGTCCAGCCAATTCTCCCTTTCTCGGTAGCCAATTGCACCCATACAGTATCTATGCTGTCTTGAGGTATCATGCGGATATCGGACACTACCAATAGATGGCCGCTCTTTACGGCAAAGGTATCTACGGGCATTTGATTGACATACTCCTCGGGTTGCTGGGCTATCAACAGCAAGGAATCGTGTTTCACCACGAAATTATACTTATTGGTGTAATGGTGAGTGGCCGAGAAATTAATGGAGTCTATTTGCCGTTGGTTGTATGTGACCAATACGTCGGAATGGGTCTCGCCACGTTTGCGGTAACATGACGTGACAAGCAGCGAGAAAAGCAGGAGCGGCAAGCCGGCTCGCCATAGGAAACGCATAAAACTACTCTGCATAGATATTCATTTGGCATTGGTCACAACGAAACTCCAAACGAAAAAGTCTTTCGCCTGGCAAGCGCAAATAGAGCGGTTCGCACCAAGAAGCGCGTTTGCCACCATGACGTTGGCAATAACCCAGTTCTCTCTTTACGCAATGGCGGCACTGCATCAGCAAAGGATGATTGTGCTTTTCATTCAGCTCGAAAGCGGGAACTGGTTGCCTCAGTCCTTGGGAAATATAAAAGGCCTTAGCCTCTTGGTTTGCTATATTATAAAGGTATGGATAGTCACGGTATGCTGGTTGCCACACTTTCAAGGGAGCCTTGGAAACGGCAACACGCTCATGAGTGTCCGGTTCTGGCGTTTTAGCGTTCTGTTTCTTTACGAACAGCTTGGAGCTTATAGGCATCAATCTGTCAATCAACTTACGACGCAACTCCGTAAGTACCTTATTGGGAATAAAATAATCTTCCGCTCCTGGCGATATGTACAGTTTTTCACAAACAAAGGGAGTGTTCCCCAATTTGGTGAGTTGGTCGCAAATATTCTTTCCCTGGGGCTGCTTCGCCTTTTCCAATGGCCAATTCACCATTACCTTAGTCTCCATGCAAGAAAGCGAAAAACCTTCTGGCTCAGCTTTAAATTCCATGGCCAATGGCAATTTGCGCTCTGCGGTTTTACCTTTCAGTTGACGCGAAAACGCTTCGTCATGATTACGATAAAGAGAAAGCCCCGGACGCAATTCCTTTGGCATACGCTGAGGGAAAAGCCTATTGCCTTCGGCCTTGTTAACCCTAAAGCCTTGCAAGCGATGGTCTTGGTCGAAGAAAGACAAACCATCGCCATTGGCAAAGCTGGCCGTACCCGCCACGGTAAAGCTATTGCCCTTTATTTCTTTTACTTTCCCAACAAACGCTCCGATAGACTTCGGGGTGTCGAATGAAGCGATACGCTCGGCCACGCCCTCCATGAAATAGGAAGTGTAACCTCTATTGAAAGTTTTTCCTAGAGAGGGTTCGAAATAGTAAGCAACTCTGCCTTGGGAAGCGCGACAATAATCCAGCGGACGACTCTTCACCAACTTGTCAAGACGTTGACTATAGGCTGAGACCACGTTCTTCACATAATCTTCATCCTTGAGGCGGCCTTCTATCTTGAATGTGCAAACACCTGCGTCCGCCAAACGTTCCAGGTAGTCTATGCGACACATATCCTTAAGGGAGAGGAGATGGCGTTGCCGCACAATCTCATTTCCTTCGGCATCTACCAGGTCAAAAGCCAACCTGCAGAACTGGGCGCAAGCACCGCGATTGGCGGAACGTCCCATAGCGTATTGGGAAGCATAGCACACTCCCGAATAAGAAACGCATAAGGCACCATGGACAAATGCCTCTAATTCCACATCCGGCACAGCCTGACGGATTTCACGAATGGCTTGCAAAGACAACTCACGAGCCAACACCACCCTGCGAAAACCTTGGTCGCGGAGCCACGCTACTTTTTCCGCCGTGCGGGTATCACATTGGGTACTGGCGTGAAGGACATATTTTCCCCTCATCCGCTGCGCCAAGCCCATGTCCTGTACCAGAAAAGCGTCTACCCCCACAGCATCCAGTTGGGCCACCATAGCCAATGTATCCGCCATCTCACTATCGTAAACAATAGTATTAACCGTAGCGTAAACCTCCGCCCCGAAACGGTGCACATAGTCACACAGCGACCTGATATCCTCCAAGGTATTGGCCGCGGCGATTCTCGCCCCGTGACTGGGTGCGCCTATATAAACAGCATCGGCACCGTGGTCTATAGCCGCGATGCCACATGCCAAGTTCCTGGCTGGTGCCAAAAGTTGCAGTTTGCGCATAAAATCACCCTATCAGGTTTATGTCGTAAGGAGTCTCTTGATAAACATAATAATTAATCCAATTGCTATAAAGCAGATTTCCTGCCGATCGCCATGTCACTATCGGCGGCATATCAGGATTATTATCGCGATAATAGTTCAGGGGCATGCCTACGTCGGCACGCACGCCTCTGTCACGCTTATATTCATTATCGAGCGTGTTGGCGGCATACTCCAAATGGCCTGTGATAAAGAACTCACGCCCCCCACGAGCCATCACGATGCCAACGCCACTCTCGTCAGATTCAGCGATAATGCGCAATCCCTCCACCCGCTCTATATCTTCCTTGCGAACTTCCGTATGCCTGCTTTGAGGCATACGGAATACATCGTCGAAACCACGGAAAATAGGCAATTGCGGGTCAAGGGCTCGTTGGTCGAAGATGCCAAACATCTTCTTAGGCAAGGAATATTTAGGAATGCCATAATAATGATACAAGCCCGCCTGGGCCGCCCAGCAAATATAAAGCGTGCTGGTGACATGCGTGCGCGCCCAATCGAAAATGGTGCGCAGCTCATCCCAATAGTTCACACCCTCAAAAGGAATGGATTCCACGGGAGCGCCAGTCACAATCATACCATCGAATTTCTCTTTCCTCAAAGTCTCAAAATCCTTATAGAACATCATCATGTGCTCTATCGGAGTGTTTTTGGGCGTATGGGTACGGAGTTTCATGAAGTAAACCTCCATTTGCAAAGGCGTGTTGGAGAGCAACCGGATAAGGTCGGTCTCCGTGGTAATCTTCAAAGGCATGAGGTTGAGGATAACAATCCGCAAGGGACGGATATCTTGATTGAGCGCACGGCTCTCGTTCATGACGAAGATATTCTCACGCTTCAGCAACTCGATGGCAGGTAACTTATCGGGGAGTCTTAATGGCATTTTCCTGTTTGTTTCTCGCTATCTTATTAAATATAATAATGTTCGTGCGCGCGAAGGGAGCTGTTTACCACAGCTCCAAACGCTCGCTCTTTGGAATGAACAACTTGTCACCCTCTTTTACGTTGAACGCCTCATACCAAGCGTCAATGTGAGGCAATGCGCCGTTCACACGCCATCTGCCCAAAGAGTGCGGATCAACCTTTACGCGGTTGCGTATTTCCTGCTCGGTGATGTTGTCTGCCCATACTCCGGCGTAAGCCAGGAAGAAGCGCTGGGCGGGAGTGAAACCGTCCTTGTTCTTCAGTTTCTTGCCCTTCGTGGCGTTAAGGAAAGCATTGTAAGCCACTTGCAATCCTCCGTGGTCAGCCAAGTTCTCACCCAAAGTGAAACGACCATTGGCGTTCAAATCGGGCAACACCTTGATATTGGAGAAGAAATCGGCATACATATCAGCACGCTGCTTGAAGCCCTCGGCATCGCTAGCTGTCCACCAGTCACGCATATTGCCGTCGGCGTCATACTGGCGGCCTTGATCATCGAAGCCGTGTGTCATCTCGTGGCCTATCACTACACCGATAGCGCCATAGTTGAAGGCCTCGTCTGCCTTAGGATCAAAGAAAGGATACTGCAGGATACCTGCGGGGAAACAAATCTCGTTGGTAGTGGGGTTGTAATAGGCGTTTACCGTTTGGGGATCCATGAACCACTCATCGCGGTCTACGGGCTTGCCAGCCTTCTCCTCTATGTGCTTGTCGTGAGCGAATTTACGGCAAGCCATCACGTTCTCGTAGTAAGACTTGGCTGGGTCTATGATAAGCGTTGAATAATCACGCCACTTGTTGGGATAGCCTATCTTCACGTAGAAACGATCCAACTTCTTATGAGCGGCAGCCTTAGTGGAGTCGCTCATCCAGGTCTGTGCGTCTATGCGCTGTCCAAGGCTGATTTGCAAGTTGTGCACCAACTCCTCCATCATCTTCTTGGAAGAGGCGGGGAAATAACGCTTCACGTAGATATTGCCCAACGCCTCGCCCATCTGGGACTCCACTTGGCTAGTGGCACGCTTCCAAAGAGGATAATCTTCCTTGCGACCGCTCATGGTCTGGCCAAAGAACTGGAAGTTGCGCTCCCTGATTTCATCCGTGAGATAAGAGCAAGAAGACATGATAACATCCCACTCCATCAAGGCACGCAGTGTCTCCGCGCTCTCGGCAACCACGATTTTATCAAGTCCTGCCAAGAACTCAGGCTGGCCTACCACCATTTCCTGTATCCACTCCGACTTGATTCCCTCGGCATTGGACATCACTTCCAGGCGCAGGTTGGGATAATTGGCATTGAATTCCGCCAATGTCATCTTGTTATAGTTAGCCTGCGGGTCGCGGAGTTCAGTCGCGCTCTTAGAGATGAGAGCCAACGTTGTCTCATGTTGGAAGACGGCCTGTTCCTTTTGCTTGGCGGCCTCCTCGCTGAAGCCATAGAGCTGGAACATATCCGCGATAAATTCACGATAGGCCTTGCGAATAGCTACGGTGGCGGAGTCATTGTTGACATAGTAATCTTTCTGTCCCAATGTAAGACCGCTTTGGTAAACATTGAAGATATTCATGGTGGAATTCTTCTCGTCAGCTCCAAAACCGCAAACGAAACTTACTCCGTAGCCTTGCTCAGCATACTTCAACTGCAATGCCTGCAAGTCTTCCTTGGTCTTGGCGGTTTCCATCTCGTCCAGCAAAGCCTTCACGGGAGCGATGCCTTCCTGGTTGCGACGGTCTACGTCGAGAGCCAACTTGTAGAAGTCGGAGAGTTTCTGCTCTATGGTACCTGTCTTGTAGGTCTTCTTGCGCAGGTCTGTCAGGATTTCGTTCACTTGCTTGTTCACGTTTTCCTGCAGCAAGTCAAAGCTGCCGAAGCGGCTATAAGCGGCGGGCAGAGGATTGTTTTTCTGCCATCCACCCGTGGCGAACTGATAGAAATCGTCTGCGGGACGCACACTTTTGTCGAAGTTCTCTTCGTGGAGTCCCGACTTGTTGCCCTGCGCCATCACGCCCATGGGGACTACGGCAAACAGGACAGCTGGAATCAAAAATCTCATTTTCATCTTTCCTTGTTCTAAAAGTTTTGTTATATAATTATATGTTATTCTCTTCATTGATTTGCTCCAGTCGCTCGCTGAGAGTAATCCACCGTTCGTTCTCTTCGTCCAGCGTTTTCATGAGCGAGGTATACTCCGTTACCAGTTCCATATTGGATGCGTGGGCTGGCTGGCAAAGTAAATCGTCCAGCTCTTTTTTCCGTTTTTCCAGCGAAGCGATTTTCGTCTCGCAGTCCTTCACGGCATTCTCGGCTCGCCTCACGCGCTTCTGTTGTTCCTTGCGCTCAGCGTAGTCTTGCTTGCCCGGCACTGCTTTTGGAGCGGAAACAGGCTCCTGCGGAGAGGGGGTAACGGGCGAGGAAGAAGCCAAAGCCTCTTGAACCGTCTCTGCCTGATGGGCGCGCAAGTAATCATAGATGCCGCCCAAGTGCTCTCTCACCTTGCCGCCACCAAACTCATATACCTTCTCCACCAGTCCGTCAAGGAACTCGCGGTCGTGGCTCACGATGATGGCCGTGCCGTCAAAAGCCTTGATGGCTTCTTTCAGCACATCCTTGGACTGCATGTCCAGGTGATTGGTCGGTTCATCGAGAATCAAGAGGTTGACAGGTTGCAACAGCAATTTAATCATGGCCAACCTGCTGCGCTCGCCTCCACTCAACACCTTGACGAATTTCTCGCTGGTCTCCCCTCCAAACATGAAAGCACCCAAAAGATCGTTTATTTTCAGCCGGATGTCGCCTGTGGCCACCTCGTCAATCGTTTGGAAGATAGTGAGATTCTCATCCAACAACTGGGCTTGGTTTTGGGCGAAATATCCTATCTGCACGTTATGGCCTATCTTCAAGGTTCCCATGAAAGGAATTTCGCCCATGATACACTTCACCAACGTGGATTTTCCCTCTCCGTTCTTACCCACGAAAGCCACTTTCTCACCCCGCTTAATGGTCATGGAGACATGGCTGAATACGACATGGTCACCATAAGATTTGCTTACCTCATCGCATATCACGGGATAGTCGCCACTGCGCAAGCACGGGGGGAACTTCAAGCGCATGGCGGAATTGTCAACCTCGTCTACTTCGATGGGCACAATCTTGGCAAGCTGCTTGATGCGGCTCTGCACCTGCACGGCCTTGGTAGGTTTATAACGGAAACGCTCTATGAACTCCTTCGCGTCGGCTATTTCCTTTTGCTGGTTCTCGTAGGCGCGCAGCTGCTGTTGCCTGCGTTCCTCGCGCAAGACCACATATTCATCATACTTCACGCGATAGTCCTCCACCCTACCGCAAGTAATCTCCAAAGTACGATTGGTAACGTGATTGATGAAAGCCCTGTCGTGGCTCACCAACACTACGGCGTTGGCACTCTGGGACAAATATTGCTCCAACCACTGGATACTCTCTATGTCCAAGTGGTTAGTAGGCTCGTCCAGCAACAGCACGTCAGGATGGCGCAAAAGAATCTTGGCCAACTCAATACGCATACGCCACCCCCCAGAGAACTCCCTGGTAGGGCGGTCGAAATCTTCCCTAAGGAAACCCAAACCCATAAGCGTGCGCTCTATCTCCGCCTCGTAGTTCTCGCCACCCAGCATCAAGTAGCGCTCATGCTCTTGCGTAAAGGTTTCCACCAACCTGGCGTAATCATCGCTCTCGTAATCCTCTCTTGTAGCCAACTGCTCTTGCAGGCTGTCTATGCGCTGTTTCAGTTGAACGGTATCGGAGAAAGCCTTGCGGGTTTCTTCCCTCACGGTGGTATCGTCTTGCAATTTCATTACCTGCGGCAGGTAACCCACTGTGGTGTCGTTGGCCACGGCTACCGTTCCCGCCGTGGGCTGCTGCAATCCGCACAATATCTTGAGCATCGTGCTCTTGCCCGCCCCGTTTTTGCCCACCAAGGCAATGCGGTCGCGGTCATTGACCACAAAACTCACGTCATGGAACAAAGGCTTCACGCCAAACTCGACTTTCAATCCCTCAACGGAAATCATACCTTATAACGCAATAAACCTAATAGGGTCACGGCCAAAGAGCCATGATAAAAATTTCATGCAAAGGTACGGGAAATATTCGAAATGGCAAAATATAACCTCCTTTTTCTCGTAAAGGACACATCTTAAGCCAAGGAAAGGAAAGACCAGAATTTCTGAATTCCAGGCCTCGCGCTACGGGGCTCCATCGCGAAACAACTTATTTCGCCAATCAAAACAAGTTATTTTGGCGACGAAAATAAGTTATTTCGCTGACCAAAACAAGTTAAATTGAAAGGCAAAACAAGTTATTTTCAAAAGGCGGGTAAAAAGCCTGAAAGTTAATGGGCATTTCCGCTATTTTCACCTTGTATCCGCTTGTAGTTATCCTAGAATTTCGTATCTTTGCAAACCGAACGCGCGATTGTGCCCAACAAAGGAAAGCGGGCGCAAAACCGCAGGTACTTAAAAACTCGAATCTATATACATACCTTTCTTTCTTGACAAGGAAACACATCATATATTAATAGCCTAGAACATGAAACTACATGAGGCTTTGCGCCAGAAATGGATATTGGCCGCAATAGCGGTGATGTCCGCCAGCACATTGCAGGCACAGCGGGAAATGAAAACCATCAACGACAGCTGGGAATTCCGCAAGCCAACGGAAACGGAATGGAAAATGGTAAATCTCCCGCACACGTATAACCTGGACGCTTATCAACAACCGAACTATTACCAGGGAAAAGGCATATATCGCCGTACGCTCACCTTGCCTGAGGTGATTCCCCACCGTCGTTACTATCTCAAGATAGACGCGGCGAGCAAAGCGGCGGAAGTTCGCGTGAACGGAAAAGAGATAGGCAGCCACGCGGGCGGATATACCGCCTTTATCTTCGACATCACGCCCTACATCCAAAAAGAGAATGTCATCGAAATCACCGTGGACAACAGCCGCAAGGATATCACTCCCATTTCGGCCGACTTCACTTTTTGGGGTGGCATCTACAGAGACGTGTGATATGACTAACCTTTACAATGAAATAGGATTGGACCTGGAGGACGTGGCTGGCTGGAATCTCTACCAAGGGTGGTACGTGGACAAGCTGGAAGATTTCGACGCCTGGTGTGAAGACCAACACCGGCGTTATCCCGACCACCCCATCATCATCAGCGAATGGGGAGCGGGAGGTGACCGCAGGCTACATTCCACCCACGCGAAAGCCTTCGACTTCAGCATAGAGTATCACCAAACATACGTGGAGCATTATCTGCCCTTCATCGAGGAAAAAGAATGGATCAGTGGATGCGCTTACTGGAATTTCATTGACTTTAACGTAGCGGGGCGGCAAGAGTCTATGCCGAGAGTCAACAACAAAGGCTTGTTCTATAACGACCGCACACCGAAAGACGTGGCATACTACTTCAAGTCCATGTGGCGGAAAGACATCCCGGTATTGCATATCGCCAGCCGCGACTGGAACGTAAGGACGGGGAAGTCCGGCGCGGCCCAGATGGTGAAGATATACACTAACCTGCCCGAAGTGGAATTGCTTGTCAACGGGAAATCCGCGGGACGGCAGACCGTGGACAATTGCCACGCCGTGTTCAACGTTGTACTTCCCGAGGGAAACTCCATTCTAACGGCAAAAGGCATCTATGAGGGGAAAGCCGTGGAAGACGTGATGCCCATCCGTTTCCAGCAGCTGCCCAACTTGGCGAAAGGGGAGGAACTCGCCATCAATGTGGGCAGCAACTGCTATTTCACCTCTGCCGTGAGCCAGTTGACGTGGCTGCCCGACCAACCATACAAACCTGGAAGTTGGGGCTACATAGGCGGAAAAGCCCGCGGCACCACTTCTGAAATCACGAATACCATAGATGGCCCCATTTACCAAACCTGGCGTGAAGGAGAGATTGCCTATCAAATTGACGCTCCAAAAGGAGATTACGAGGTGGAATTGCTGATGGCAGACGTGACCCGACCCGCCGCCCAACTCGCCAACCTCTTGGGGAAAAACAATGAGGAAGTGGTCTCTGGAGAGACTCGCTTCAATATATCCATCTGCGGGAAGCAAGTGGAAAGCGATTTCTCTCCCGCTGACGGTGGACGCTATCGCACTGCTTTCAAGCGCCGGTACATCATCCACAATCCCGAAGGAAGCATCACCATCAAACTGGACGCAGTCAAAGGGAAGCCCTTCTTGTCTGGCATAAAGGTGAGAAAGCTCTGAGCCACCAAAGCGATTACCTGCCTTGACGAAGGGTAATATGCTGAATCGCTGACACGAAAACCGCCGGGGAACAGTCCTATCGCAGGAAGATGTTCCCCGGCGTTTATTTCGCTCTAGAGGATAATAGCGACTCAGTAGAAATATCATGGGGTGACAGGAAATCACCAAGGTGGCGACAAGTACGCACAGGGCATTCCCAGGCATGGGATACGCGGGAGGATGTCAAGAAATCCTACTTCCCCGCCCTTGCGGGAACGGAAGCCCCCAGACTGCCCATGTATAGGCGGCGGGAAACAAAACTAGTTGCGAAAGGTCACGAAACTAGTTTCATCGGCCATCGCAACTAGTTGCGTTTTCCCTCGCGCCCAAGCCGCCTCCAGCCCCATCTGGGCCTTGTCAAGATTTATTCACTCATTCCTCCTCTTTCCCATGCACCTTGCTCACAACACCTCCGCGCATCCCCAGGCACCGCGAGGCAGGAACGGATTATTCCCCATTGAAAACTACTGAGCCCTCTTGCGCACCGGCACGTCTGCTCACCAATACCAAGGTGACACGCCTATCTTCTCGGAAATGTCATAGATGGCGTAGATGGTGCCGCGCTTGTCGCTTCCCGCCACCACCAAATTGTCGTCTACGGTCTGTATGAGGAACGATTCCCACTTGCCCTTGATGGCGGAGACATCGAGTCTCCCCTCTTCCACCATTTTGTCTATCAATGGACTATGGCCTACCGTACCGACAATAACCGATCGCGAAACGGGTGAATCTCCTTGAACTAACCGCGGCGTGGCACCAGTCACCATGCGAATATCATTCACCAAGTCACCCGCGGCACGGATAACTCCTTCCCAATCCGCGGAAGAGACACAGAGAGTGGCGGCTTTTCCCTCCGTCGCCAAACAGAACGAGTTCGCTGTCTGCTCATATCGAACATACTGCGGCGTGCCGCTGAGCAGGTCTGTCTTCACCGGATCACCATTGGCAGTGGCATATCCCGCCATGAGAAAGGCGCAAAAGGTAAAAAGGAATTGTTTCATATGAGAGAGTTTTGTGATGAATGAGTTGAATATAAGTCCGAGAATATTCTCTTATAATACTCCGCCTTCCACTCTACGGAACGGGGATAGGCACGAGAGGTGGAAGGCATACGCCATACTTTCACGGCCCGGCCAGCGCATTGCGTCTCCACGCATTCGCCAACCGACAACGGAGCACAGCCTAGCACGGAGGCCAAAGTATCGGCAGACTTCTGCCCCGTGGCAACAACAGTGCGGCACTCGGGAAGCATCTCCAGCAGACGGGAAATATCCGTGGGACGGATTACCTGCAAGAAATTATCGGAAGCGTTGTCCTTCAGGCGTACGATTTCCTCTGCCGTGTCATAGAGTGCCAATCCATACGCTTGACAAAAGGCAACGATCTTTTCCTTGTCGAACTGTTTTTCGCCAGGCACGACAAAGTAATCCTTGTCTCCTTGGGCGATATAGCCCCATATTCGCCAGAAGTCGTTGGTCCAATTGGGATAGAAAAACTCCATGCACCACCGCTTTCTTGGCGGAGGGAAACTGCCCAATATCAACACCTTGGCACCTTGGGGCAAGAAAGGTGTCAGGGGATGTGTCTCGCCGTTCATAGTCTTGTAAGTGGACAAGTGAATGATTACAGTCCACAAAGATAATGATAAAGTGCGAGAAACACAAGCCTTCCCGTGGGAAAACTCGGACTTCACGTACAAAAAATAGGCAGTACCAACTCGTGATACTGCCCTCAACGTTTTCTCCCGATGGTGGAAGCCTATCTGTAAAGTGCCTTGGCCAATTCCTCCAGGCCAGCCTCCCCGGGCAAACCGGGATAAGCTTGCTTCATGGCCCCTACGAAAGCCTGTGGCGTCTGGTTGGCGGCCAGCAATTCTTTCATCTTCTTCAAGTAGCCTATCTTGAACTCCACGAAAACCATTCGACTGTATTTGGCTATAAGTATGCGGGGCTTCCCTTCAATGTCTTTGACGAAATGCCGTTTTGGAGATAGACGCAGGGGCGTTCTGCGTTTTGCCAATCCGTAAAACTCGCCAAACACATAGTGCTCAATCGTGACATCGTTGGCATCATATTTAAAGGTGGGGGCCAGGTTCTTTGCCTTGATTTCTCGCAAGGAGTCAAGGGCTATTTTCATCTCATTAATCTTTCGTGCCCCCCACTTGGTTATCTTTGTAGTGTCAATTTTACCATGGAAATAATCAGACTCCCATGCGTTGCGCATGAGGGAGACAACCGAGTCCACGTCCGCGGCTGATGCTATGATGTATTCTTTTCCATAGTTGGCCTCGTTCCTCATCCCCACATAATATTGGGACCAATAAAGGAGAAACGCCTGCCAAATGCTCATTTGCGTTCCTGTCAAGCGGATTTTCTTGTACGGCCAAATATAGGAAACACAGCTATCGCTCTCAGTGTATGCCTTGTTCTCCTTTTTGCTTTCCAGATAGCGGGCGTACTCCTTGTCGTAACATTTCTTCTTTGGGAGTTTCCCTTTAGCGGGACGCACGTACAGACGCAGCGAGGAAATGTCCTTGGGCCTAGTGCGTATGTCCCACTTTTTCCTGAAGTCAGCCAAGACATAGTTTTCGTCAAGCTTCAATTCATCCAAAGGCTCCAACAGGAAGCCAAGATTCTCTTCAGTGTCAGCCAATCGCCAATGTGTCGTGGCATTGGAACAAAAGAGGTTCTTTACCTCCGAGTATTCCCGCTGGGCGAAGCACCCTGTGCAAGTTGATAACAGGCAGAAGATGATGAATAAATGCTTAGCTTTTTTCATGTAAATGTATATTCCACATGGGTTATTTCTTGGAATCAAGATATTCCCTTATTGTTTTTTGATGAATAGGCCAATAATACACCACAAAATCACCAGTAGTTAAATGTTCTGGGGTAAATTTTGTGTTTAATATAATGTTCTCAAAGTTCAAGATATCCTCGTTTGTAAAATATGATGAAATTTCATATTCCGTCCGGAAGGAAACTTTTTTAACGAGGCCATTATGCGGCGTGATTATTAACCTACAGAGAATAGGACTAGCCTTATGTTTCAAAGCCTTGTTTAATATTCGGACAGGAATTTGCTTTATGATGTTATATTCCATTTGTTCAAATATACTTTTTTGCCTCGTGGCATATTCATTAGTTTCCCAAAACTCGGCTCTTTTCAAGTCTGTTAAGCTTTCTTCTCTTGCGTGTACTATACTGATGCGTTCAAATCTATTCGAGTAAATACGCTCACGCAACACACTATCCTTTTGTCCTAATACAATATTATTGCATTCTCCCGTACCGATATGGCAAGGATGACCGCTTAAGGGAAAATGTCCCCACAGGAATAAGAACAAACTAATAATCAGATATTTCATAGCAGTATTTAAAATCACGATTTCTTACCATATGATGAATCACAAGAGTAAAACGTCTATCTAGATTTGTAACGAATAGACTGGAGAATTATTGCCCTTATAGATGAGCCAATTGTGCTATAACAAATTGGTTTAATATAATCGAATTATTCACCAATCTAAGTTTATTTTCGCATTTATTCAGACCATGCCATTTCACTCTTTAATGATAGCCATCAGCATGTGGGTAGTCGCAAGCCTACCCACAAGACTTATACTCATAAGTAATATGTGATTACTCACAAAAGCAAATCTAGGGAATAGAAATCTACAAACCTAGCAAATCAAAGAACTCATCCCAATGCCAGTTATAATTATCCTCTAAAGAATCATTGTATCCAGAAACATTGGAGTGGGTATCTTGGAATATATCAAAGAAGTCCATTATGCCCTCCTTGAATGCATCTCTATCAAAATTATCATCATCATCGAAACAACTTCCTACAAATTCCGACCAACTGGAATTTCCGTCACTAAAATCTAAAGTAAAGCCACATCCTCCATTCTCATTAATAACACCATTAAAATAGCTTGCCAAATCCCCTAACGCTTTTTCTTGGAATTCTTCGGCAGAATGTGACATGCCATCTAGCGACCCCATTGCGTCTTGAACGGCGTGAATGACTTCTCGCAATAATACGTTATCATCTAACGAGGAGGTCGTTATGGATTTATCCTCAGAAAAATATGACGCAGGACCTCCACTTCCATTTTTATAATTAGGGTCATAATTTATTTTTATGTTATTCGCCTTCAAGAAATCCTGTATTTTTTCCGGCAACTTTTCAAATGTTTCTTTCAATTGGTCTGGTACGTTATAATCACTATCATGACCATTATCGTAATCTTGGTCATAGCCGTAATCATTTTGTTCATCATCAAGGATGTCATCTTGATAGTCATAATCAGAATGGTCAGGTCTGTAACCATCTGCTGTTATGACACATTCTTGAAGGTCCCCTCCAATGACATCATAACCATAACCATCACCGCCCATAAGGGTCTTGCACTCGCTGCTGTCCAAAGTAGGTATGGACAACTTCAAAACTTTCAAGTCTTTCATTTGCTTTGTTTTTTATAAAGTTGAACTTATTTGACAGGATGATAGCCATCCTTTTATATCTCTGCAAGCTGTTGCTGGACCCAAAGGTCACTCATACACCTATAAATATAGAATGCCCCTAACCTTGGCCTCGTGATTTGCCAAGAGTGGAAGTTACTTCATGCGGTCTAATGACCGATTTGAGTTAAATGGCATAATAAGGTGGAAATGGGCGGAAAGCAATGCTTTTTCTTCCGTTCGGATGCGTTTTATCGCACTTTATTTTGGAGTCTTAAGTGCTCTATAGAATATTTCCTATCATTTCTATAGACCACCTCACTTCGCTTCTATAGATCACATGACCCCATCTCTATAGATTACTTGGAAGGCCTTCAGCAGGGCATTTGGCCACCTTCCAAATCAAGTTGCTTTATAGTAAAAACCGTGCTGGCAAAGTGGATGTTTTATACTTTGCCGACACAGTTTAATTCATGTCCTCGCCCCCTTTAAGCGGATGGATAGCCGGCAATGTTCCAAGACCTTGCCCGTTAATGAAAAGAGCCAAGATGGCATGGCTTTTATTCGTAATAAATGATATGGTTCTTCGAGTCAATAATCACACAGCTTTTGCGAAACATGGAAGGGCCTATACACCCGAGAACATTTGGCAAGTTCATTCTCCCGCCTACTCCAATTGCGACCTTTCTTCTTTTCCGCTCTCCAACTTGGCAGACTGCGGCAAGAATCCCTTTTCCGACTTCATTACCGGCCTTGTCTTGGGCGGGAAGTATCCTAAATTTGTTCTTTCTTATGAAATTTAGCGCAGAAGGATTCCTGACGCAAAGATACAGCGGAGAACCACTGTTAAGATTAAAAAGAAACCTCCCTTCAATACTGCCCAGATGTCCGTATGTATCCGAGATAAACAATGTTGCCTCAATAATAGGCAGGGGAGACGATTCCACCATTTTATATTGATGCATGTTTGTTTTACTTATGGCCTCTTGCCTGACAAAATCGAGCGTTTCTTGATCAAAATCCAGGCGCGCCAAATAAGCTGTTGAGTCCTTCTCGTTTTTCAGCAGATATACAGGAACATTTATCTTACTCCATTTATCCACCACATAGATATTGCCTTGATAACTTAAGTCTCCAATAGAGACCTTGCCATATTTGACTTTGCTGACAGGATGCTTTCTATAGAAGTCTTTAATCCCCGCGATGTCTGAATCAACGGTTTGGTATAAAGAGTCAACAAACAACCTGCCATAGTCATCTTCACTGACGATAATCCCATGAAAGCCAGATGCTACAAATATTTCTGTATTGTCATGGTTGTTTATGGACGTGGTGATGAAATACCCTCCTTCTTTATATGTCATCTGAAAACTTGTCTGACCAAGGGAGACAAGAGGATGAATGACAAAAAACAATATCAATATAAGATGATTCCCGGCAAGTCTCATACTCTGTTATTTAAGTTCAATATATATGTTTTACAATATTATGGGTTATTTCTTGGAATCAAGATATTCCCTTATTGCCTTGCGACCAATCGAGTAATTACACACCAAGACATCACCACTTATTGAAGAATCCGGGATGAATTGTGTGTTTAATATAATTCTCTCAAGTTCCAGAATATCTTCATCCGTGAAATCTGATGATATTTCATGGTTTATCAGGAATGAAACCTTTTTGACAACGCCTTCATGTGGTGCGATTGTCAACTCGCAAATAATAGGATTAAACTTATACTCCAAGCTTTTGCTTAATGTTGGGACGGGAATTTGCTTTATGATGTCAGATCTCATTTGCTTGAATATGCTTTTTTGTTTTTGCCCATATTCACTGATTTCCCAATACGGAGACTGTTTTAAATTACGTAAACACACTTCCTCCTTGTGTACTATGCGTATTTTCTCAAATAGGTTTGCGGAAACACGCTCACACAACACGCTGTCCTTCTGCTCTAAATTATTGTATTCTTCCGTGCCAATATGGCAGGGATGGCTACTTAAAGTTAAATGTCCCCACAGAAATAAGAACAAACTAGTTAACAGATATTTCATAGCTATGATTGATTTAAAATTACGATTTCTTACGATTGATGAATCATAAGAGAAAAGCGTCCATCCAGATTTTATAACGAATAAAATGGAGATTTATTGTCCCATAGACAGAAGCAATGGTATTATAACACACTGTTCTTCATGTGATCGAATTATTCGCCAATCTAACTTCATTTTCACAAGTATCATCTACAAATATAAGTCTTGTGGGTAGATTTACGTCTACCCACATGTTGATATTTACAAACCTAGCAAATCAAAGAACTCGTCCCAATGCCAGTTATAATCATGTTCTAAAGGATCATTGTATCCAGAAACATTGGAGTGGGCATCTTGAAATATGTCAAAAAAGTCCATTATGCCTTCTTTGAATGCATCTCTATCAAAATTTCCATCATTATCAAAACAGTTTTCAACAAATTCCGGCCAACTAGAATTTACGTTTCCAAGATCTAAACTATTATAGCCGAATGGGTCATTTCTTTCTTCTTTAAAAGTATTCTCAAAATAGCTTGCTAAATCCCCCAATGCCTTTTCCTGGAATTCTTCAGCAGAATGTGACATGCCATCTAGCGACCCCATTGCGTCTTGAACGGCGTGAATGACTTCTCGCAATAATACGTTATCATCTAACGAGGAGGTCGTTATGGATTTATCCTCAGAAAAATATGACGCAGGACCTCCACTTCCATTTTTATAATTAGGGTCATAATTTATTTTTATGTTATTCGCCTTCAAGAAATCCTGTATTTTTTCCGGCAACTTTTCAAATGTTTCTTTCAATTGGTCTGGTACGTTATAATCACTATCATGACCATTATCGTAATCTTGGTCATAGCCGTAATCATTTTGTTCATCATCAAGGATGTCATCTTGATAGTCATAATCAGAATGGTCAGGTCTGTAACCGTCTGCTGTTATGACACATTCTGGGAGGTACTCTCCATCGTCACCATAACCATCACCACCCATTAGGGTCTTGCACTCACTGCTGTCCAAAGTAGGTATGGACAACTTCAAAACTTTTAAGTCTTTCATTTGATTTGTTGTTTATAAAGTTGAAATTATCAGACAGGATGAAAAACATCCTTTTATAATTCTTCATTTGATTCAATGTCAAACAATGCAAGATATCTATACTTGTATATACATATATAATACGACTTTATTAACGCCAGATATGTCATATACGATTGGCTATACTGAGACTTCAGTCTGATATATTGTTCCATGTTGATTCTTCCATAATCCATGGCCAATTTCACGTTGGTCATTTGCGTGTTAAGCAGACGCAATGTTGCCCTATAGTTGTTGATCGATTCTATGATTATATTGATATTGTATAGGTCTCTTAAGATATCCACTGTCGCGACTGCCTTCTCGTACGCCCTCTGTTCTTCAAGTTTTTGCATTTGTATCCGCGAAATCCTATATTTATTTTTTAACGTACCACCATTATACAAGGGAATGGAAACGGAGAGTGAAATGCTTCGGCTGGCTAAGCGGTCATCTAAAGCATGCCCAAAACTTTCAAATTGCGTGTTATATCCTCCTCCCATTTCTACAATTAATGAGAATATTTATTCGTATTGCTCAAAACGTCACATGTTTGAAGCCTAGTGTCTTGACAATTCTCAAAGACGTGCTACCACACTTCCTCGCGTGTGCGATATAGTAACACAAGTTCCAAAGCCCTATTAGCAGGCACGAGGCAAAAGGTTGCCCCCAACGGGGAAGCCAGTACCTTTCCCAGTACCACCTAGCTGGTACTGGAGTTTCACTTAGCTGGTACTGGAGTACCACTTAGCTGACACCGCAGTACCAGCTATGTGGTACTGGGCGAGATACTGGATGTCTGTCATCGTGAGCCAACGAAGACGCTTTCATTGGGCAATGAAGGTATCTTCATTATTTTGCCTGCCTTCCTTGCCCGGAAAACATACGCTAAGTGGACTGGCAAAAGAACACTCACAAGGGAACGGCATCCGTAACCATCACCTTTCCATCCTGACAACGGAAGTGGATATCATAGCCAGCGAAAGGCATGCCATAGACACGGGCGGAATCTTGCTGATACCTGGGACGGGGGTCTTGCTCCAACACCTTGACAAGAGTGTCTACTAGCTCATCGCTCCAACCCGCCTGGCGAAGGACGGAGAGGACAACCGCAGGCAAGATGACTTCCGACTTTGTCCATTGCCTGGCATCCACAAAACCGCTACGGGCTTCGGGATGGCTGTCGGCATAGACCACGTAGGGCTTGATGTCGTAAATAGGCGTGCCATCCATCAGGTCCGCCCCCAAAACATGGAGAACTGGCCCTCGTGGGGTATCCCACTCCACATGGCTCAAGCGCACGGAAGAAAGCCCCAACCCATTGGGACGGAAAGGGCTACGGGAAGCGAATACCCCCACCCGCTCGTTGCCGCCCAAGCGAGGAGGCCTGACCAACAAGCCGTGGGCAGCATGAGGATTGGCGGAAAACTCCCAAATAAGCCAAAGGTAATCAAACGCGTCTATGCCTCGCAAAGCATCTGGATTGCGGAAAGGCGACTCAAACTCTATGCTGCCACGCAGGGAAGCGATGATTCCCGACTGCTTGGGAATGCCAAACTTGGAGCTGAACGGGGAACGGAAACGGGCGACAGGGGTAATATCCATGTGGAGCAGAATATAAATTAATGATGCAAAAGTAAGGAATTTCCACCGAATAACGCCATTGAGACAAAAAGAAAATAAATGGGAACATGATTTTCCCAGGGAGAGAAGGAAGGCTAAGTGAAGAAAAATTAGTATCTTCGCGAGAGAAACATATAACTGAAACACTTATGAGAATCATCCTTCCAAACTACGAGATATGGGAGCAAGAACCCGGAGAAGACGGCATCTACAGGCAAGTGGAGCGTGCGGGCAGAGTATGTTACAAGAGTGAAGACCGTGCCACCAAGGACTCGGCACGTCCCTTCGCCCAGAGAATGATCAATAACCAGCATACCGCCATGCTGGAGCATGCCACGGTATACCTGCGGGCAAAGCAGGGGGAACTTCCTTTCTATGCCACCAACCGCTTTAGCGTAGTGAAGTCAGCCCAAGGCCATGACTACATCACCACCAACCTGAGGGTATTGGCGCAAAACGGGAAAATGGACGACCTGGAATATCTCTCTGACTACACACCAAGCCATGAGCGAAGGGTGACCGTGCACTTCACCACGCAAATTTCCATCACCCGCGAGTATAATCGCCACCGCGTGAACAGCATAGCGGAGCAAAGCACTCGCTACTGCAACTATAACAAAGACAAATTCGGCAACGAGATAACCATCAACCTCCCCTCTTGGGTAAAGGAAATGACCAACCAAGACGTGAAAGAGGAACAAGGGCAAGAGGCTTTCATACAGCTTTGCAGAGACATCACCGAAGGCTTGACGGACGAATGGAACGAGGTGGACTACTGGAACTTCGGCAACCTGGCCGCGGAATTCTCTTACCTGAACCTCATCAAAATGGGCCGCACGCCACAAGAGGCAAGAGCCGTATTGCCACTGGACACCAATACGGAACTGGTGCACACGGCATTCGTGAGCGACTGGCTGCACTTCTTCGACCTCAGGGCTAAAGGCACTACAGGAGCACCCCATCCCGACGCCAAGGCACTGGCATGGCCCCTGATGGAGGAGTTTATAAGAAGAGGCTATATTGACGCGGCGAAAGACTAATGCCCGCCAAATTGACCACGACAGGAAAACAACTTGTTTTCGCCTGCAAAACAAGTTAAATCGCCAGGCAAAATAAGTTGTTTTGTTCATCAAAACAACTTATTTTGTCAAGCGAAACAAGTTATTTTCCGAAAAGGGTGAAACCACCGGCAAGACAAAACGACCGCTTCAACGGAATATATAACAAAAGGCGCATGCACCACACGGAGCATGCGCCTTTAAATATGATAGGATTTATCGATTACGCCGCAAGGGAAGCCGCGCTAATCCAATCGTATACCACTGAGCAAACACCAAAGAGCACGATGCCCGCGGTACAGATGGCAAGGGCAAGCTTGGTGCTGCCCGCGCTCTGGAAAGTAGGCAACGGATTGTCATTGTGCTTGATGAACATGGCCTTCACGATGAGCAAGTAGTAATAGAGGCTCACCACCGTGTTGAGCAATGCCACGAATACAACGGCGTATGCCAAAGCACCCACCGTGGTGTCAATGCTGGCGCCGTTGACAGCGGCCATGAACACGAAGAACTTGGAGAACATTCCCGCGAAAGGAGGAATGCCACCCAGCGAGAACAAGGCCAAGGTCATCAGGAAAGCCAAACGGGGATTGGTGGTATAGAGGCCATTGTAGCTATCCATGTCTACCGTGCCGTTGTTATGTTCCTCTATGGCGCTGATAATGGTAAAGACACTTAAGTTGGCCACCACGTAAATAAGCACATAGTAACTCAAAGCGGTCACGCTCACGGCACTATCGCCAATCACGGCCAGCACGATGTAGCCCGCCTGGGAGATAGAACTGAAAGCCATGAAACGCTTGAGGTCTTTCTGGTGGATGGCAAAAAGGTTGGCTATGGTGATGGACAATACAGCCACGATGAAGAGCAGGTATGCCCAGTACTCATACATGCCGCTGAAGACCTTCATCAAGATGGCGCAAAGCGTAAATGCCGCCGCGCCCTTAGAGACTACCGAGAGATACCCGGTCACCGTCGTGGGCGCTCCCTGATAGGAGTCTGCCGTCCAGAAGTGGAAGGGCACAAGGGATATCTTGAAGCCCAAGCCGCTGAAGAAGAACACCAGTCCCATGATGGTGAGCGGGGTGGCCGTGAAGGTCAGATCATCAAAGTAGAGCGTGCCCGCGGCACCATATAGGAATGAAATGCCATAGAGCATCACGCCACTGGAGAACGCCGCCGTGAGGATGAACTTAGCACCAGCCTCCGCGGAGTTATGACGATATTTGTCGAAAGCCACTAAACAAGCCATGGGCACGGATGCCATCTCAAGGCCAAGATAGAACAACAGGAAGTGGTTGGCACTTACCATCATGTTCATTCCCAGCAAGGTGGAAACAATCAACATGTAAAACTCACCCTCCTTGAAAGAAGTATCTGGCCGACGAAGCCACTCACGTGACTGAATGAGAACTATCAAGGTGCCTAGGGCTAGAATTGTCTTGATAACGCCAATGGCGGCGTTGGTATGATACATCCCGCCAAAAGTCTGGGAAGGCTCTACAGGGAAGATGTTGATTACGAGGTGAGCGGCCATCAAGGCAACCATAAGCGGATTGAACCACTTGCGCTCCTCGCTCTTCGCGCTGCAGAAGTCGGCCACGAAAGCTATTACCAGGACGGCCATCAAGGTGACCTCTGGTATCATGTGCAGGAATTGACTATAATTGATTTCCATGATTCTGCGTCTTTAGAATTATAGTGATGCTATTACGGCGAACTTGCCGATGTGCTCGATGACAGGACCTACTGCGTCGCTGATAATGTCATTGGCCCAAAGCGGGAACATACCCAAGCCTGCCACGCAAGCTATCAGGCCGATAACGGCCACTCGCTCATCCCAAGTGGCGTCATGCAACTCGTAGAATTTTTGATTGGGTACTTTCTGATAAAGTATCTTACCCACCACGCGCAAGATGTAAACGGCCGTAACCACGATAGAGGTACAAGCGCAAATAGTACATACGCGATGGAACAAGTCCGCATTTTGGAATGAACCCACAAAGATGGTCATCTCGGCCACGAAGCCTGAGAAGCCTGGCAAACCCAGGTTAGCCAAACCCGCGACAACGTATCCCACGGACAAGAAAGGAACAACCTTCATCAATCCGCCCAAATAGCGAACGTCGCGAGTACCCGCACGGTGATAAATCATACCGATAACCGCAAAGAAGAGAGCCGTCATCAAACCATGGGACAACATCTGCAACACGGCACCGGTGATAGCGGTCTGCGTCATCATCAGCAAAGCGAAGAGCACCATGCCGCAGTGGCTCACTGAAGAATAAGCGTTGATATACTTCAAGTCTGTCTGCACGCAAGCGGAGAGCGCTCCATAGACTACGGAGATGGTAGTCAACACCAAGAATACGGGTGCCCACGTGTCAAGAGCCTCAGGCAAAAGATACATGGCGATACGGAAGCAACCGTAACCTCCCAATTTCATTAGCACACCAGCGTGGAGCATGGAAACCGCGGTAGGTGCGGAAGCGTGACCGTCGGGGCTCCATGTGTGGAACGGGAAAAGTGCGCCAAGAACTCCAAAACCGATGAAAACAAACGGGAAGAACACCTTCTGCACATGCTCGGGAATATTGGCCATGTTGGCTATCTCCACTACATTCATCGTGGTGGCACCACTGAAATAATAGATAGCGAGGATTCCGATTATCAAAAGGGCGGAACCTCCCATCAGCATCAAGGTCAACTTCATGGCGGAATACTCCTTGGCACCACTTCCCCAAACACCTATCAAGAGATACATCGGGATAAGAGCCACCTCGTAGAACATGAACATGGTGAACATATCCACGGAGATGAAGAATCCAAACACACCCGTGCTCAGCAATACGAACCAAAGGAAATACTCTTTCTTCATGGGTTCCATCTGCCAAGAGGCAAAAGTGCCCGTGAACACGATAATGGCCGAGAGCAGCAACATCACCACGGAGATACCATCAACACCAATGGCGTAATGAATATGCAATGGCTCAAACCAAGGTATGCTATCCGTGAAAAGCATAGGATACTGGTCGGCCGGCATTGTCTCACGCAAGTCGAGGAAAGCGAATACCAGGTAAATGGACAAACCCAGCAAGCAGGTGGCACCCGCCACCATCACACCACGCACTTGGTTGTCGTTGCGGGCAAGCCACAAGCCCAACAACATCAGCACGGGGATTACTACGAATAAACTCAGTATATTCATTTTCTTAACTTTTCTAGAGTGAATGATTACATTGCTACAGCCAACAGGATAAGCGTTATTGCCACAGTACCGGTGAGGAACCATACGGCATAAGAACGCACATCACCATTCTGCCAAGGACGTATCGCCTGTCCTCCCTCTTGGGTGCTCCAAGCGAGGAAGTTCATGAAACCATCCACGCAATGGCGGTCAAACCAAGCAATGGGTTTGGAGAAGCAATTGAAGATGATCTTATGGGTAACGAACTGCCAGATATCGTCAATGTAAAAGCGATTGAGCGCGGCCTTATGCAAACGAGGCATACGCTTGGCGAGCATATCTGCCAAAGGTGTCTTCTTGGGCGCATACATATAGGTTGCCAATCCTATGCCTATCAATGCCACGATAACACTGGTGACCGCGATACGGGTATTGATATGAATATCATACTCCATGCCCGTAGCCGAAACAAAATGACCGAAAGGTATCATGCCGGCGAATACGGAAATGACTGCCAAAATAATCAAGGGAATACACATCACCATTGGTGCCTCTTGGGGCTTGCGGCGATGCTCTGGATCCAACTCATAATAGCTCTGTCCCCAGAAGATGACATAGTAGAGACGGAACATATAAAACGCCGTCATGCCAGCCACAACAGTGAGCAACCAACCCAAGAACTGTCCTTCCCATCCTGGCAACTGGAAGCAAGCGGTGATAATCTCATCCTTGGACCAGAAACCCGCGAATGGAGGTATACCTGCTATGGCCAAGCAACCTATCAAGAAACAAATATTGGTAATAGGCATATACTTGTGAAGACCGCCCATATACTCCTTGAAGTTACTGCCAATGATAACAATGATAGAACCCGAGCAAAGGAAGAGCAAAGCCTTGAACATAGCATGGGTAAACAAGTGGAACATACCAGCCATGTAACCCAAACCGCCTTCATGATTGTCTACCGCATAGCAAACACCCAACGCTACCAACATGTAAGCAATCTGCGAAATGGTAGAGAAAGCCAAACCTCTCTTGATGTCTCGCTGTGTACATGCTACAGCGGCAGCATAGAAAGCGGTGAAAGCGGCAATGTAAGCGATCCAATGCAATTGCTCAACCGCACCGAACTTGATATAGATGGGGAAGAGCGAAGCTACTTGGTATACACCTGCCACAACCATGGTAGCGGCGTGAATCAACGCGGATACAGGCGTAGGACCTTCCATGGCATCGGGCAACCAAATATGCAAAGGGAACATGGCGCTCTTGCCGGCACCTCCGATAAACATCAAGAAAAGAGCCGTGGGAATAATCCAGGTAGCTCCTGCCAGGTTGGTAGCCAACTCGGGCATATCGTGCAAGTCGTAGCTGAAAGTTCCTACATAGTAACTATAGAAGAGGATACCTATCAGGAAGAACAAGTCTGCGAAACGTGTCACGATGAACGCTTTCTTGGATGCATGCACGGCAGCGTGCTTGGGATAGTAGAAACCTATCAACAGGTAGGAGCAAACGCCCACGAGCTCCCAGAAGAGATACATCTGGAAAATATTGGTAGCCACCACCAAACCCAGCATAGACATGGTGAAGAGACTCAGGAAAGCGTAGAAACGCTGGAAACCCTTCTCGTAACCTTCCTTATGATAATGCTCGTCGCGCTCAGCCATGTAACCGAAAGAGTAGATATGCACCATGAGACTCACGGTGGTAATCACGATAAGCATCATCACGCTGATAGGCGTAAGGCGGAATCCTATGTTGAATGTCAACAGCTCGGTAAACCTTAACCAGGTGAAATTAAACACGGTAACCGTGGGATACATTCCCGTGGCATCACGGCCAACAGCAAAGAAGTATTCATAGGCAGTATATACCGACATGGCAAACACCACGCCCAACATCACGGTACCTATCCATCCGGCCACAGCCGGCTTCATCTTCATGCCCGCTAATCCCAACACGACAAAGCTGAGAAACGGAAGCAAGAGTATTAAAAACGCATAACTATATTCCATGGCCTTCTAGAATTTCATGTTTTCAATGGAGTTCACCGAGTCACTCTTATAGTTGCGGTAAACATTCAGGATAATAGCGATAGCCACTGCGGTCTCGGCTGCGCTCACGCCAATGGAGAACAACGTGAAGAAGAAGCCCTCCAACAAACCTGGATAGAGAATACGGTTGAACGCGGCGAAATTAATGTCGACAGCGTTAAGCACCAATTCTATGGAGATAAGCATGGCTATCAAATTACGACGGGTCACGAAACCAAAGACCCCAATGAAGAACAACAGTGCGCTAAGCACGAAAAAACACTCTACGGGTATCATTTCTTATCCTCCTTTCTGGCTATCATGATGCCGCCAATGATACAGGCAAGCAGGAATACGGATATAAACTCGAAGGGGAGTACATACTGGTACTTGCCGCTTCCAAGCAAGGCTGTGCCTATTTGGGTCATGGGAACCTCAGCGTCGGGAACACTGGCAGCCATGTTGATGAAATGATTCTTCAACAACACCACAACCACCGTGGCCAAACCCAGCAATGATATCAACACGCCTCCTACCAGGCGACTGCGATGGAAACGCTCCACGAGTCCTTGCAGGGTACGTTTATTCACTAACTGGATGGCAAAGATATAGAGCATGGTGATACCACCTGCATAAACACTGATTTGCGCGGCTCCCAGGAAGGTATAGTCTAGCAGGAAATAGATGCCCGCTACACCAAAAAGCACGAACAACAAGAACGTGGCCGCACGCATAATCCTTTTAGTCGAGACGCATAACATGGCAGAGCCTAAGATGACAACCGCCAAGATGCAAAACATTACTATATTTGCCATTTCCTCTACTTCGTTTTGGTGTTAAACTTACCAATCGTGAGCGGCGCGCCTCCATCAATCAAACCAGGCAGACTTCCACCTTCATATACTTCCTTGTCAAGGTGAAGCACCAGCTTGTCACGATCAAACACACTGTTCTCGAAATCATTCGTGAACTCAATAGCGCCAAAGTTGCAGGCGTTTACGCACAACTGGCAGAACATGCAGTCTCCCATGTCATAACTGTAATCCAGCAAATAGCGTTTCTTTTTCCCTGTCTCAGGGTCTTCACGCATCTCTGAGAGAATCTTGATGCTCCCATTGGGACAAGACTTCTCACACATAGTGCAAGCCACACACTTATGCGCACCAGCCTCATCACGGACGAAAACCAATCGTCCACGATGCCGCTTAGCTACATGCAGCGTGGTCTTGCGGTTCTCAGGGTACTGTTCGGTGCTCTTCGGGGTGAAGTATTCCTTAAGGGTTACCTTCAGTCCCGTGGCGAGCGTCTTCAGTCCCGCGGTGATACCGCCGAAATATGATTGATTACTCATATATATATTTATAATATGTATATCGTTACTAGAATTGTTAAACTCTCACTCTTTTAGAAATGCCAGCCAAAAGCAACCACCACTGTCATGATGACAATGTTAAGCAATGCCAACGGCATCAAGTATTTCCATTCCAGCTTCAGGATTTGGTCAATGCGCAGACGGGGATAAGTCCAACGTATCCACATCAGCAACCAAACGATGAGGAACGTTTTCCCCAAGAACCAGACAATGCCAGGGATGTAGTTCATCACCATGTCAAAACCATCTACCCCAATATTAAGAGGTGCCCATCCACCAAGGAAGACAGTAGCGGCGATACCGCTGATGACAAAGAGATTAAGATACTCTGCCAAGTAATAGAAACCGAAACCCATTCCAGAGTATTCTGTGTGGTAACCTGCCGTTAACTCGCTCTCGGCCTCAGCCAGGTCAAATGGGCCACGATTAGCTTCGGCATTACCTGCGACGAGGAATACCAAGAAAGCGATAATGGCAGGAATATGTCCCTTGACAATAAGCCATTGCCAAGGCCCGGTCTGCGCCTCAACAATGCCACTTATCTGCATTGTGCCAGTCAAGGCAACTGCGGCGATAAGACACAAGCACAATGACATTTCATAAGAAATCATCTGCACGGCACCACGCATGGCACTCACCACGGAATACTTATTATTACTACCCCAACCTGCGAGGAACACACCCACTACTCCAATGCTGGATATGGCTGTCACCAAGAAAATACCCACATTGAAGTCAAGAATATGGGCGCCCATGTTCCATGGCAGGAATGAGAATGTACCCACAGAAGCGATAATCACCAAGAAGGGAGCCAAGAAATAGAGCAACTTATCTGCCTTGTCGACCGCGAAAATCTCTTTAATGAGCATCTTCAGCACATCGGCAAAGACTTGCAACAATCCCCAAGGGCCTACACGCATAGGACCCAAACGGCATTGGAAGTAAGCGCAGACCTTGCGCTCCATGAATATCAAGACGATGGCGAGCGTGGCATAAGCCAACAATATCAGTACGCCCACCACGATGCACTCTATGAGGATTGACCAAAAATCACCCAATCCCAGCGTTTGACGCAGGAGGGAGTCAAACCATGTTGTTACGATTGAAAAATCAAACATCTTGTTGAATGCTAAGAGTTCATATATTTACTTGTCTTCACACACGTTTAACGGTCAATGTCAGGTATCACGAAGTCGAGTGCCGCACCTGTAGTAATCAAGTCGGCAATCTTCTCGCCACGCAACATCTCGTTCATGGCAGCTACCAGAGTAAGACCCATAGGACGGAACTTGAGGCGATAAGGAGACTTGTCGCCCTTGCTATCCAAGTAAACGCCAATCTCACCACGAGAACCCTCGCAAGAGAAATACCATTGTCCCTCAGGAACCTTGATGATAGGTTTCTGCTTGATGTAATACTCACCTTCGGGAATATTGTCTATCAACTGCTCAATGATATGCAAGCTCTGATACAACTCATCCACGCGGTTCATATAGCGAGCCATGGAATCTCCTTCCGTACGAAGCACTTGCTCCCATTCCACCTTATCATACATGGCATAGGGATGGTTCTTTCGCACGTCATTTGCCCAACCACTAGCACGGCCACTGGCGCCTGTAACACCATAAGAAATGATGTTTTCCTTGTCCATATAACCTATTTTCTCAAAACGCTGATGGGTAATGACATTATCACCGAACACATCTACGTATTCCTGTATCATTGGCTTCAAGTAAGCAACAAGTGCTTTGACATTAGCCACAAAATTAGGATCAATGTCGTCTTGCAATCCTCCAATACGATAATAGTTCTGTATCAGTCGGCCTCCCGTGGTCTCTTCCATCACGTTAAGCACATGCTCGCGGTCACGCATACTATAAAGAAACGCTGTCAAGGCGCCCAAGTCTTGGGCACAGCATCCCAAATAAAGCAAGTGAGAGTCTATACGCTGCAACTCATCCATGATGGTACGCACGTATTGGATGCGGTCTGAAAGCTCTATGCCCATAGCCTCTTCGATTACACCTACCAAGGCATGACGATTCATCATGGCGCTTAGGTAATCGAGTCGATCGGTGAAGGCCAGTGTCTGGGGATAAGTATAACTCTCGCTGATTTTCTCAATACCACGGTGAATATAACCCAAATGGGGATAAATCCTCTTGATTACCTCACCATCAAGCACCGTCTGCAAACGGAGCACACCATGCGTAGAGGGGTGTTGCGGGCCAATATTGATCACGAACTCATCATCAGTGAAGAGAGGAACCTTCTCCTCCACCAATTTTCCGTGCTTGTCTATACTATACCGGCTAGTGAGTCCACTTTCCACGTCATCTTCCAAGGAATAGCCATAGTCCTTGTGGAAGTTCTTGCGCAAAGGATAGCCTTTGAAGTCTTGGCGCAAGTAGAGGCGGCGCATATCTGGATGTCCCAGGAACTTAATGCCCAAGAAATCGAAGACCTCACGCTCCAGCAGATCAGCGCCCTTATACAGATTCGTGATAGTGGGCAACACATAGTCCTCGTCCATTTGCTTGGCGATTTGCTTCACAGAAGTACGCTCATGGGTCTCTGTGTTTTCCAAAATATAAATACATCCCAAGCCTTCCTCGCCAAAATCCTCGCCGATAATAGTAACAAGGTAGTCGAAATGTTTCTCGTTTTTGAGCTTCGCTATCTCCACGGCAAAGCTGTCATATCCAAATGAAAGGTTATTCAGTTTCATATCTCGCTCACCTTATTATTGATTACTGTCTTCAGGAAGTCCTGCCTTTGGGTCAAAATCATCGGGGACATTCGTGACGACGATGGGTTTCTTACCCAACTTATGCTCGAAACACAGAGCCTCGTTGCTTACGCCCAATGCCTTCTCCTCTTCTGACTGTTTGTGATTGGCACCGCCCAAGAATTTCTCAATCTTCACCTTGCGCTGTAATTGCATCATACCATACATGATAGCCTCTGGACGGGGAGGACAACCTGGAATGTAAACATCCACAGGGACAATCTCGTCTATTCCTCTCACTACATGATAGCTTGATTTAAACGGACCGCCAGAAATGGCGCATCCACCTACGGCAATCACGTACTTAGGCTCAGCCATTTGGTCATACAAACGCTTCAAGGCTGGTGCCATCTTGTCTGTGATTGTACCAGCGCACATTATCAAATCAGCCTGTCGGGGAGAATTACGCGTAACCTCAAAACCAAAACGGGCGAAGTCATAGCGGGCACAACCCACGGCCATAAACTCGATTCCACAGCAAGAGGTGGCAAACGTCAAACTCCAAAGGGAATTGGAACGTCCCCAGTTAATCAACTGGTCTAAAGAGCCTGTCACTACATTGACTCCACCCTCATGCAATTCGTCGACAATAGTCTCCAGCGTTTCGTTGTCCTTGAATTCCTCGTAAGGAATGCTCTTGATGCGCGGCTTTCTTACTTCCATTCCAAAGCTCCTTTCCGCCAGGCATACGCCAAGCCAAATACCAACACCAAGAGGAAGAACCCTACGCTCACCAAGGCCATAGAGCCAAATTGCTTCACGGCGACAGCCCATGGATAAAGGAATACGGTCTCGACATCGAACATCAAGAACAGGATGGCGAACAGATAATAGCCAATGCTCACGGGCAACCATGAGGTGCCTCGTGTGGGCACGCCACACTCAAAAGGCTCACCCTTTACCTTGTTGTACGAACGGGGACCTACGAGCTTGGCGATGAGATAAGCTGCAATCACCAAGACCATGGCCGTCAGTAAAACGGTAATCAATAGTGTGAAATTCATAAAAAATTATAACGTTATTATTAGTATACTTCAAAGTGCTGCAAAGTTAACAATAATTATTTAGAACACAACCCTTTTAACTAAATTTTTTCCCTTTTGCCGGACTTTTTCCCCATGCTTCTTCCCGTTCTCACATAAGAGCGCGACAACCCATCAGGGCATTCACCATGGAAAAGAAAACATCCTATCTATACATTATAAATAATACGCGCGCGCGAAGGAGATTCACCGAAAAGTACTTCTCCTCCACCTTGGCAAAAGATATAAACATAAAAAAGTGTCACCGCCTCATACCTGTGGCACGAATAGCGGTGACACCGTTATGTCAAAAACTCCTGTAAACAGACAAAAGGACTAGAATGTGTAGCGCAAACCTATCTGGCCACGCCAGCGGCTATAATAGTCGGAATAGTTGCGGGAAGCGTAACCACCCGTGAACTGGTAAACACCGCTGCCGCGATAGGTCACTGGGCTGTAGTAGATGCCGAAGCCATCGCCATAGGTGTGGCCCCAATCCTTGTTGAGCAGGTTGCCCACGTTGATGATGTCGAAGCTCAACTCAACGGAATTCACTTGCTTGCCCACCTTGAAGCTGAATTTCTGGGCCAAGTGTACGTCGAAGTGGTGCTCGAAAGCCAGGTTGTCGGCATATCTCTTGTAATACTCGCCACGGTGGTCTCTCATATAGGAGTCTCCGGCAATCCAAGCCTTCATCAACTGACGCTGGTCGTCAGCGGACAGCGAGGTGCGGTCTCCCAATATCTGTTGGGCGAAATCGGTGGTTCCGTTGTATGCCTCAAACTGCATCTGGTCTATCTGCTCATCGGTGGGGATGTAGAACAGGTCATTGCCATTGGATCCATCCTCGTTCACGTCTCCATAGTAATAGAGCGTGTAAGGAGAGCCGCTCTTGCCCTGGTAAATCAATCCCACCGTGGTCTGCCAAGCCTTGTTGTGGCCATAAGACACGTGATAGTAAGCGGAAGCCTGTATGCGGTGGGGCACGTTGAAGGCGGAGTTGCCCAACTCTGGGTCGTTGGAGTTGCGATAGGTATAGTTGTATCGCCAGTTGCTCTCAGCCACCGAAGAGGTACCATTGTTCACGCTCTTAGACTTGGTCCAGGTATAGCTGGCCATCAAGTCGAGTCCAAAATCGAAATGCTTCTCGGCCTTCAGCGAGAGGTTTACGGTATAACCCTTGGAGGTATTGCTCAGGGCGTAGACGTTGGTGAAATCGGTGCCCGTGGTCACGCGGGTGAACATGGGTCGGTTGTCCCAAGCGTATCCATAGGTATTTCCATAGGTCTCACCCGTCATCTCGTAGGCGAGGTTCTGGTAAAGAATGTCGTTCAAGGTCTTGGAATAGATGGCCTCGGCGGTCCAATTAATGCCCAATACCTGGAAATCGAAACCCAGGTTGAGCCTCAAGTTCTGCGCGAACTTGAAGTCCTTGTCGTAAACGTTCACCGTCTGGCTGCCACTAGCCTTCAGCAGAGCCTCGTTTTGGCTTTGCTTGTTGGGGTCGAGCAACAGGGTGAGGTCATCAGCGCTATAGGTGCTGTAGGTGGAGAGCTGGATACCCGTGTTGGAGAAATTGTTGCTTATCCACACAAAGGGGATACGGCCTGTGAATATTCCGATTCCACCACGCAAGATGAAGCGGCGATCGTTGTTGATGTCCCAACGGAAGCCTACACGAGGACTCCACATGGGCGAGCTGGAAAGCCTGTGGTTTGTCTTTACGTCCCATCCCTTCTCGGCCGCATAGGCATTGAAAGGTGCGTTCTCAGCGGGAGTATCGGGGAAGATAGGCACATCCACACGCAAACCATAAGTAAGCTGGAAGTTCTCGGTGGCATCCCATTTGTCTTGCGCATAGAAGCCCAACTGCATGGCCGTGAAGCTAGCTTGCCAACGAGGGTCTCCCGTTACGTCGGTATTGGCGTGACCATAACGATACTGGTTGATATATTGTCCCGCCGTGGGGTCGCCAGCCATGTAAGCGTTGTAATAGTTCTCGAAATCACTATAAGAGCTGAAATAATAGCTTCCGAAGAGGTCTTGGATGAAGAGGTTGGAGAAATGGAATATCTCGTTGTGGGTTCCGAAAGTGAAAGTGTGGTTGCCCCTGTACCAAGTGAGGTTGTCCTCTATGGTGTAGATATCCTGGTCAAGGCTGTTGGCTTGCGACGAGCGTTCTATACCGAGGTTCACGGAGCCACTGCCCACGCTGTTCACGGTTATCATGGGGAACTCTGATTTCACGTCGCGCTTGTCTCTTACCCTGACATAAGAAGCGCGGAACTCGTTGCTCACGTTGGGAGAGATGCGACTCTGCAACTCAGCGATGAAAGAGTTGGTATTGCTCTTGAAAGGATAAGTGTAAAGATTGTCGTTCAATGAGCTGCGGCCTCCCGTGTTGTTCAATTGCTCCGCAGCCACGAGGCTCCAGCGAATAGTTGCTTTGTTGAAGTCGTTGATGTTCCAGTCCAATTTCAAGCCCGCCTTATGGCTGCGGGTATAAATATCCTCGCCTGAGAAAACGCCAGGATAGGCAACGCCCTGCTTTTGGGCGATGTCTTGTATCATGTCCACCACGTTTTGCGCCAAGCCCATGTCCACGCTAGACTCCGCGGAACCAAAGCCGTAGTTATTGGGATACTGCTTGTTAGTGCGCTCATAGTTGGCGAAGAAGAAGAGCTTGTCCTTCACGATAGGACCGCCCAGTGTGATGCCGGCGTTATATTCCTGCTGCTCCTGGTAAGGAGTGGCATAGCCAGAACCATCCTGCAAGGGATATTTGCGGCCGATAAGCTCTTGGTTGTTGCCAAATCCGTAGACGCTGCCATGGAACTGGTTGGTACCGCTCTTGGTGATGGCGTTGATGGCACCACCCGTGAAACCACCCTGCCTTACGTCGAAAGGAGCCACGTTCACCTGTATCTGCTCAATGGTCTCCATGGAAACAGGTTCCGTACCCGCCTGGCCGCCATTAGAACCACTGGAAGTAAGGCCAAACACGTCGTTGTTGGCGGCACCGTCTATCATGAAAGAGTTGTAGCGGTTATTGGTACCGGCAAACGACATCACGCCGCTGTTGGTCGTGGTCAACTGCGGATTGAGTCTCACGACATCCGCGATGCCATGGCCTATACTTGGCATGTCTTGTATTTGCTGAGACGTAAGGCTCATGGCCGCACCCGTCTTGGTGGCATTCAGGCCCGCGCGGCCAGACACCACCACCTCTTGCAGCAACTGCTCATCCGTCTGCAACGAGCAAGAGAGGTTTTGGGTCTCACCCAAACTAAGGCTTACATTGTCAAATGTCTTGGCCTCGTGTCCCACGTAAGTGATTTCCACCTTGTAGGGTCCACCAGGTCGCATACCCTGAATAGTGTAACGACCATCCACGTTAGTGACAGCGTAATACACCGTACCAGAGGGTTGGTGAGTGGCGGTAACAGTCGCGCCTATCACGTCTTCCCCCTCGGAAGTCACCTTACCACTTATGCCGGAAGTGGTAATCTGCGCCATGGCCACTGATGCATACACCAGCGTCATGACAACAACTAACTGCAATCTTTTTAACATACTGTCTTATTTTAAATCCCTAAAAGAAAAGAAGCGAGCTTCTCTTCACATTCACACTGCAAATTTAAACAAATTTTTTCAAACGCATGTTACAAACGCATGAAATATTATAAGTTATCGAAGCTTTCGGACATAGTGGACAAGAAACTTCTCAAATGGCATAGAAGTTTCACGCAAAATTATCTTGTAGGCAAAATAACTTGTTTTCATGATCAAAATAACTTGTTTTCAAAAGCAAAATAAGTTATTTTCAGAAGCAAAACAAGTTGTTTCCGAAAGCAAAATAAGTTAGCGTGAATTCGGTGAATTGCGATTTACGTAAACCTTAATTCCGCAACACTTTGATTTAACTTTATTTATAAGTTCCTGAGCAACAAA
>ERZ827478.292-NODE-292-length-56752-cov-10.124539_pt1 | contig 56752 bp, 68 predicted proteins | sample MGYA00519705_ERZ827478 | MGnify/ENA primary metagenome ERZ827478 (study PRJEB31778, sample SAMEA3449318) | human gut metagenome | biome: human gut; feature: human-associated habitat; material: faeces | place: United Kingdom | collected 2010/2012 ...
CATCAGGTTGTTCATGATTGTCATTTCTTTTTATTCCCCAACCTATTTTTTTATTGCTAAGTCCCTCTATTTCTTGAATATTTGAATTTGTTTGTATAATACCGCTTTTTTCTTTCTCTGCTTTTGTAACAGTTAACGCAAATAACAATATAGCTACAATACTAGCCATATAGATAATATGTTTATATGCTTTTTTCTTATTCAATTTTGTTTCCTCCTTAAAAATAGAAGATTAAATATTGCCGAACTTTTTGTTTGCTAAGCAAAATTTCTTAATTAATTAGTATGTAATAATATTAATTTTATTACTTTGACTTTTAATTAAAATGAAAAAAGAGTACTTTAACTAAAATACTCTTAATTTCTCTAACTTTTTATTTTTTACTTCCTCTATTTTATTTACAACAGTACCATACATATAAAAACTACCAATAATGAAATTTGCTATATTGGGATCACTACTCATAGCGTCTTCTATAGCATCTGCTAAACTTTTTTTACATATATTATAAATTGGAACATATTTTTTCATACATTCATATAATTCATCACTTGTTGCATAACCATCTGTAGCATTTCCAGAAGTCAATACATACAATGCATTTTTATCTTCAGCTAGTAATTTTAGCATTTTATTATAATCTTTTCTTTTAAGAATAGCTATAATATATACTCTGTTAAAATTAGTATAATACATTTGTATCATATTTTGTAAATTCTGTATAGCTGGTTCATTATGTGCTCCATCATAAACAATTATAGGTTTATCGTTCAATTGTTCCATTCTGCCTTTATGAACAATATTTTTCAATCCTTTTTCTATACTTTCCTCAGTAATGTTATATCCTAATTGTTTAAGTATTGTCATTGTTTCTATGCATATGCTAGCATTCTGAATCTGCATTTTTCCTTTTAAATTAATTTTTAAATTTTTAATATCTTTATAGTCAAAATATTGAAATTCATTATCAAAAGAATAGTTTGAAATATCAGATTTCTTAACAATATGTAAATTATTATTTTTGCTTTTACACGTAGTAACAAAAACATTATTTACTTCAGATTGTTGCTCAAAAATCACTGTATTAGAGTTCTCTTTTATAATACCTGCTTTTTGATATGATATCTCTGGTAAGGTATTTCCAAGTATATTCATATGATCATACCCAATAGATGTAATAATAGACACAAGTGGTTTTGTTATAATATTAGTACAATCATATAAGCCTCCAAGTCCTGTTTCTAAAACAACAAAATCAACGTTTTTTCTATAAAAATATAATAATGCCATTGTGGTTTCTAATTCAAATAGAGTTATATTTCCTTCTTCTTTTTCATTATACTTATCAATTAGAGGCTTTAATTCTTCAATTAAATTTAGCATTTCTTCATCAGAAATTTCCTCACCATTAATACTTATTCTTTCATTATATCTAATTAAATGAGGAGACAAAAACTTACCAACTTTGTATCCTTGATTTATTAAAATATTAGATATAATTTCAGTACAACTTCCTTTTCCATTTGTACCTGCAATATGAATAAAGTTCATTTGCCCTTCAAAATTATCATATATATTCATAAAATATCTCATTGCTTTTAATGATGGATTTTTAGTGCCTCTATAAAAATTTTTTAAATACTTATTTACATCTACCATATTCACTACCTACATATTTTTATTTTATGTTCTCATATACCTTTTTTATAATATCATATCTTTTCTCTATAATTTTCTTATAAAATTCTTTTCTTATATCTGACATACATTCTATACTATCAATGAATTTTTTTATTTCATCAATATTAATATTGTTAAATAATCTTTTTATAGCATTATTGCATTCTTCATTTTCTTTTTGTTTTATATATGACATATAATTTATTTTTTTGCCATTTTCTTTTAAACAAGAATAACAGTTTATTGCGAAATTTTTTAATTCTATTTCATTAATTTTTTTAATTTCTCTATCTTCAAGCATTGGATTTAAACATGAACCACAATCATAGATTGGAGAAAATTCAACTTTTCCTGTAGTCTTATTTAATAAAAACCCCCAGTTTCCATTATGTCTGTCGGTATTTCCTATTAAGCTATCAATAATAAACATGTCCCAAAATTTTTGCTTAGTTTCTTCTGTATTAATCATTTTATTTTCTTCTATAACTTCCATTATATCATCTAATTCTGTTTCTATTTTTTTGTCTGGATTAGTACTTAAGGCTATGTTCTCAAACTCATATAATACATTTTCGCTATCTGTAAAATCCTCACAAGCACATACTATCTTTTCCTTTCCATTATATTCATATTTTCCTAATACAGTATTTTGTGTTTTAAACCCTACTATTTTAAACACATTACTTCCAATAAATTCCGAAAAAGCATTATTAATATATGATATATTTTTGTTTTTTTCTCTAACTGGATCTGGAAATTTTACTAAATATTTTTTATTATTATATATTAAGGTTTTCTTTTTTTCTGAGCCTCTATAATTGTTAAATTCTTCTACAGCATTTGTAAAATCAATCATCTTTTTGCCTCCACTGTCTTATTAACTACTTATTAGTATATCATAATTCATATAAATTGACTATATTTCAGATAAAAAAGTTTACTTTCACACTACAATTTTAACATTTTGTAGTATGAAAAAAGAGTACTTTAACTAAAATACTCTTTTTAGGCACTACTCAAACTATTTTTTATTATTAATGTTACTTTTAAGCACATCATTTTAACCTAAGATATCCTAACTCTTCCCACATATTATAGGCTAAATTAAGTCTAAATAGAACTTTTGGTTTTGCACCTGCTCTATTTTTATCTACAACACATGCATAATATCTTACATCTGGATCTTTATATTTTTTCAAATCATAATACTTAGTATCCACCTCTTCAAGTGAATATTCATATTTATCTAAATCTTCTGTATGAATTTGTTTAATTAAGCATAATGTATCTAATACTTCTTTTACAGTTCTACTAACAGCCAAATCGTTAATATTTAAATTTATTGGCAATGTACTACTTTCAGTCAATTGTAGTGAGGACGCAATAAATATATTTAAATTCTGTGCTAAATTTGAAAGAATCGTTGCAGTCTTTTTCAATTCTTCTCCATTTCCAATATTTTCTGTATCTGTTTTTAATGTATCATAAAATACATATTCTATTTTTTCTTTATAATAATAATTTAAAATTACTTTTTCTAACTCGTCATTTGTATGATTAGTTATATTAACAAAATAAATTGAATTTTTTATTTGTTCTTGCATCCAGTTCGTTACTGCAATTGTTTGCTGAAATTCTTTAGACACTTTTAACAATCTTTTTGAAAATTCTTCTTGAGTTTCTTTTGCTTCTTTTAAAACGAAACCATCTTCATCTACTTTAACTTTTTTATTTGCATCTGGTTTAAATTTAAATTCTAGTATTTCTCCTTCTGTTTTACTTATTTTCTGTCCATGTAACTCTTGAATTTTTTTATTATTTAATGCTGTTGTAATTAAACATAAACGCATTTTTTCCTCAGACATTTCATTAGAAATTATTAATACTTTTTTCTTATGTATAAATGCTAAATATGCTGCTAAATTTATTGTAAACCTACTTTTACCTGAGTTTGATGGCATTGCATATGCCATAGTTTCGCCTTTTCTTACTCCTTTAAACACACTACTTAATATTGGAAATGGTAATGCTAATCCGGTTACTTAAGTTACTTTCACCTGTTATTAAAAAGTTAGTGATGTCATTACTCAATACCGCTCTTTTGAATTTTTCAGTAGCAGTTATTTGCTCTATAGCATCTTTTACTTCTTGTATTGTCATTTTGTCATATAATTCATAGTGCATAATATCCATTATTCTATTTTTAGTCTCCTGAATAGGACTTCTTAGATAACTTTTTCTTATTGCAAATAGTTTCATTAATTCTACGTAAGTTTTTTCAAAATCATAATTTCCGCTTTTTCCTTTTTCTTTTAATATATTTTTTTGATTATATGTTTCAGCATTTTCCTTTGCGAAATTATAATTATCTTTTGCAATCTGTGGTGCATAAGCTTCCCCTTCTGTAAATAATATGCTTTTATATAAGTTTAATAGTTCTTGATTTTCAAAATAGCAATCTTCATACAAAATATAATACATTGATATTGCTTTTGGATTTACCAACAGCATACTTATATATGCTTCTTCTAATTCTGGATTTGATAACTCTTCTGGATAAAGACTTTCTTCTTTTTTTTCTTCTTCATCATCATATTCATCGTCATCTATATTCTCAAATTCACCATCTTGCTCTTCATCATCATAATAAGAATCATCTTCATTTTCATCTGAATTTCGATCTGATTCTTCATCTATTTCATCATCGTTTGCATCATCTTTCAATTCAAGTTTGCCCTTTATATTTAAATTTTGTAAAACTTCTAATGCTTCGTCATATTCTTCATCTTTCATAAGGTTTTTAATATCTTTAATTTCCTGTCTATTATCTTTAGTTATTTTTATTTTCCTTATTAATTTTTTCATCTTTTCAATTTGTTCTGTTTCCATCTATCTTTTCTCCCTTCACGAATAAAGATTTTTAATAAGAAATTATATTATTTTTCTCTATTTTAAAATTAAACTTAACAATTTTAGTATACACATTTTAACTATTTATTTCAAGTTTTTGTTTAAATTTAAAAAAGCTTTTATTGTAATTACCATGAACATAAAATATATTATTTTTTTATATAAAAATTTCATTTTTGTTAAATTGTTTCTATTTTAACTTATAAGTTAATTTATATGTCCTTTCTTCCCTGGTAATCTCCAAAATCCATCAGCCCCAGTTTCTTTCACGTTTCGACATTTTTTCATTAATATTAAAAAATATTGCTTGACAATTTGACATTTTTAGATTATATTGATGTTAATATTTGGAAAATTTAGGTAATTTTTTTATTTTATGTCGAATTAAAAATATTAAATTAATAGGGGTATTTGATATGTTAAATTTTGTTTTATGTGATGATAATGAATTAATTTTAACAAAGTTGTGCCAAATGCTAGAAGCTATTTTTATTAAAAACAATTTATCTGCGCAAATTGTCTTTTCTTCCACTAATTATGAAGAGATCTTAAAATATGTAAAAAATAATGAAGTAAATGTACTTTTTTTAGATATTGAATTAAAAGCGAAATTAACTGGAATTGAAATTGCAAATATTATACGAAAAGATAATAAAAATTTATATCTAATTTTTACAACAGGTCATTTAGAATATGGATTAGTTGCTTATCAATGTAAAACATTTGATTATTTATCAAAACCAATAACTTTAGAAAGATTAGAAGCTACTATATTGAGATTGTTTGAAGATATTTCATATAGTCCTAATAAATTTTTGAAGATTAAAAGTTGCAATACAGTAATCAATTTAGATTCTATTCATTTTATAAAAAAAGATGGTATGAAATTAATTTTTTATACTGATACCCGCGAATACCAAATTTATAGTTCTCTTAGTAAAATCTCTGAATTGTTGCCAAATAATTTTATAAGGTGCCATAAATCTTATATTATAAATATTAATAAAATAACAAATATTCAGGCTAGTCTTAATACCGTACTATTTGAACATGATAAATGCTATATCGGACCTAAATATAAAAATAATTTAATGGAGGTTTTAGAAAAATGTTAGACACTTTTAATGCAGTTTGGACTGCACTTACAACTACTAATGAAGAATTAATTAAGGTACTACTGATACCTTGTAATTTTATTGAAATTACAATTACTATGTTATTATCTATAACTTTGCTAAAGATAGAAGCAACAAAAAAGCAAAAAATCCTTTACATTATTTCTTTCTATCTTTTTACACTTATTACAAACTTTATGATACCAAATCCATATAAAGTTATATTAAACATCTTAATATCTCCTATATTATTTTATTATGTTTTTAAAACTACTGTCTTAAAGTCAATATTATCTGAACTTATACCTATGATTATTGGATCAATTTTGGAAACTATATTTTTGAAATTGTATTTTTTAGCTTTCGGAATATCCAAAGAAATAGCATACTCTATTCCAATATATAGATTTTCGTCCATTTTCATTAACTACATGATATTATATGTTCTGTATATAATTAGTAAAAGAAATAATTTAAATATAACAATTTTAGACAATATGGATAAGAAAACTAAAATATTACTGATTGTTAATTCAGCTTTTATGTTACTATCATTTGCTTTGCAAGCAATTTTGGTTTCTTTCTATATTGATAATCTTCCTATATACATTACATTATTGTCTTTGTCTATTTTGCTTAGTTACTACTGTATTAGCTTTTATAGCTTACTTAAAACTACAAGCTTTAGAACAAACTCAGCAATATAATAAAACCTTATGTATTTTGCACGATAATATACGATGTTTTAAACATGACTATAATAATGTGATTACAACAATTGGTGGGTATGTCCAATCAGAGGATATAGAAGGGTTAAAAAAATACTACTCCCAATTACTTGCAGATTGTTCTAGGTCAAATAATCTCTCGACATTAAGTCCTGAAGTTATTAATGAGCCAGCTATATATAGTTTACTTACAAATAAATATCATAAAGCTAACGAATTGGGTATAGATATTAATATCGAAGCTTTTCTTGACTTTCATAAATTGAATATGAAAATATATGAATTTACAAAAATACTTGGAATACTTCTTGATAATGCGATAGAAGCTGCACAGGAATGTGAGAAGAAGATTATAAATGTTACAATCTGTAAAGATTTCAAGGTGAATAGGCAATTATTGGTTATTGAAAATACATATAAAGATAAAAGTATAGATACAGAAAAAATCTATGAAAAGGGCTTTTCTTCTAAATTAAATAACACAGGCTTAGGTTTATGGGAAACAAGACAAATCTTAAAAAGAAATAACAACTTAAATTTATTTACTACCAAAAATAATGAATTCTTTAAACAACAATTGGAGATATATTGTTAAGCTTTAGCATATTTTTATAATTAAAAAATCGAAAGATACTTAATGTATAAATTAAATATCTTTCTTTTTAAACATTTTTTTTAGTTGTCTAATCTTTTTTTACTAATGAAGCTGGCATCTTAGGTTGATGAAAAACCCAAAATACACCACCACACGCTGTATTACTACATTTAGCATATTTTTCTGCTACCTTTGCTAAAAATTTAAACATATAAATTCCCCCTTTATATATTTTTATATAATAAGAAAGAAATATCTTTCTCAATTATTTACTAATATTACAATAAACTTCATATCCGTATTTATTATTTGTTAATTTATATGCAAATCTAGTAATTGTAACTGTTTCAAATAACACCCCGATGATTATTAAATTGGATATTATTGTATCTGGTATAAATAGTGCAACTATTAATTCGATTGTAACTACTATGAATGATAAAATTTGTTTTTGCTTTCTTTCTTTTTTTCTTAGAATAGGCACATTTTCTGTATCTGCTGGTGCATATAGTTTTATCATTATAATGGCAAACATCCATAAAATAGCAATACAAATATATTTTATTTCATTAACATGAAAATCTATATATTTTGCCAAAATTGCAGGTCCACAAAACATTAATGTTGTACTTGTAATACATCCAATATGAGTCTTTGCATGAAATCCACCTGCAAAACTTCTGTATGTCCCTATTAATAGAATACTTAAAAGTGTTAAGTTGCCCACTCCCAGTAAGTAGCCTATTGCTATTACAATAAATATCTTTGGTATTTCACCTATAATATTTTGTAATCCATAATTTATTGCTTCTAGCCTATCTTTGTCGAGTTCTGGCATTTCTTTTGAAATTCTTTTAGTTAGATATGAGCAAAATTTTTCTATCATTTTGTCACCTCTTTCTTTCTGAACTCATAATATTACTTTTTTCGACAACATTTTCTTTTTTTATATAAAATGCGACAAAAACGATATGAAAATTTATTATTCTGTTTTCATATCGTTTTTTTATGTTTTTATAAAATTTACATAACTTTTTTATAGTGTGATACCTTCTATAATCTTCCAGCTTCCCTCTTTATTAGGTATTGATTTAAAAACCATTTCTTCTTTTGTAATAGGATGTTTAATGCAAAGTTTATATGCCCACAATGCAATTTGCTTTCCATGACCTCTTCCTCCATACTTTTGATCTCCATATATGCTATGATCTCTACTGGAAAGTTGTACTCTTATTTGATGGTGTCTTCCTGTATGTAGATTAATTTTAAGTACAGATAAATTAATTTCTTCGTCATATTTTAAAACTTCATAATCTAATACTGCAAGCTTTGCATTTTTTGTTTGCTCTTTTACAACTTTGCTCATATTATTTCTTTCATTTTTCAATAAATAATCTTGCAAAGTGTCAGCTTCATTTTCCATTTTCCCATTTACAATTACTAAATACGTTTTTTTAAACTCTTTCATTCTAACTTGCTCACTTAGCCTTGAGGCAGCTTTAGATGTTTTTGCAAATACCATTACTCCTCCTACTGGTCTATCTAATCTGTGAACTAAGCCTAGATAAACATTTCCAGGCTTATTGTATTTTTCTTTAATATAATCTTTTATAATTGTAAGCATATCGATATCTCCAGTTTTATCTCCTTGTGATGGAATATTTACTGGTTTTTCTACTACTATAATATGATTGTCTTCATATATCACATTTAATTTTTCCATATTTTTATTTCTCCCATTTTCCGAAGATTCCACATGGCAGTATTAAATTAGACCCTGTCATAGGAAGCCCAATTTCTCCATTACTTAATTTTCCTTTATATTTTTTGTCTATATTTAATCTTAATATGTTTTCTAGAACAGTACTTGAAATTCCAGTTGTATATGAATTTATTAAAAAGAATAATGGATTATCAGATAATACTTTTGAACATAACTCAACTAGTTCACAAATATTTTCTTCAAATTTCCAAACCTCTCCATTTGCTCCTCTACCATAAGAAGGTGGATCCATAATTATAGCATCATATTTATTACCCCTTCTTATTTCACGATTTACAAATTTAACAACATCATCAACTATATATCTTACCTTTCTATCTTGAAGATTAGATGATATTACATTTTCTTTTGCCCAAGCAACCATACCCTTTGAACTATCTACATGGCATACGCTAGCACCTGCCCAAAGACAAGCAACTGTAGCTCCGCCAGTATATGCAAATAAATTTAGCACTTTAATCTCTCTATTACTATTTTTTATTTTGTTAATCATCCAATCCCAATTTACCGCTTGTTCTGGAAATAACCCTGTGTGTTTAAATCCCATAGGCTTAATATTAAAAGTTAAATCTTTATATTTTATTTGCCATTTATCTGGAATTTTCTTATTATATTTCCACATTCCTCCACCAGTATTACTTCTTATGTATTTTGCATTTACTTTATTCCACTTTTCTTCAAAAGACTTGTCCTTCCAAATAATTTGTGGGTCTGGTCTTACAAGATAAACATCTTTCCATCTTTCTAATTTTTCTCCATTTGCCATATCTAATATTTCATAGTCTTTCCAATTATTTGCTATATTCATTTTTATAATTTATGCTAGTTATAATCTCTAACATAATCTCCTCTCTTATTTATTTTAATATATATTTCTAGGTATAAAACAAATTTCACACTTTAATTTTTGGAATTAATTGTTTATTTAAAATTGTCTTAATATATTAATGAAACTATTAATTAAGAATATATCTGTTACAATTAGCAAAATTCCTAAAAATAACATAATAGTAATAAATTTATACTTTTTTAAAAATGCACGAATTGAAATTTGTTTGTCCTCCTTATTTAATCTTATTACATTCTCATCTTGAGCATATTTAATATGAAACATTATATCTTTTGTGTACTCCATAAAAATCCCCCTTTATATTTTTTCATATTAAATATATATTCCATTATTTTTATTTTATTCCTATTTCTTTTAAATTAATTTTTACATGATAATAATTTTTATCTTAATGCTTCTTTTATTTTCTTAGCTAAGTCTTCATTTATTCCTTTAACGCTTGAAATTTCCTCTATACTTGCTTGTTTGATTTTATCTGTACTTCCAAACTTTTTTAATAATGCTACTTTTTTCACAGTACCTATTCCCTGTACCTCATCTAAAGCCGATTGTGTAATAGAACTATCTCTTAATTTTTTATGATATCCAATTGCTGTATCATGTACAGTATCTTGAAAAAGAGTAATTGTATTCATTAGTTGGTCCGATAGCACTAATTCATTTCTATTTTCATCTATTAAACTTTTAGTTTGATGTTTATCATTTTTTACCATTCCGAAAATTGGTATATTCACATTTTCTTCTCTTATTACTTCTTTTGCTGCTCGTATTTGAGTAATTCCACCATCTACAAAAATAACATCTGGTAATTTTCCAAATCCATCATTTTCAGTATTTATTGAGTGTCTAATTCTTCTACCGTATTACTTCCTTCATACATCTTGGATCATCTTGTCCAATTACAGTCTTTATTTTAAACCTTCTGGATAGATTTTTTTTAATAATTCCATCTTGCATTACACACATTCCAGCAACTACAAAAGTACCAGATAAATTTGAAATATCATAACATTCTATTTTTCTTGGCATACTTTCCAATTTTAGTACTTGTTTTAATTCATTTAAGATACTATATTTATCTTTTTCTTTATTTTCTAAAGTAACTTTAGCATTTTTTTCTGCCATTTCAATTAGTCTTAATTTTTCCCCTTTTTGTGGAGATTTAATCTCAACTTTTCTATCCACCTGTTTTGTTAATAAATATTCCAATATTTCTTTATCTTCTATGTCTTCTTTTATCATAATTTTATTTGGTAAAACTGGTCTATTTAGATAAAATTGCTTTATAAAATTTGATAAAATTTCGCAGTCTGATTCATCATTTAATTCTTGCATAAAAAAATGCTCTCTACCAATCATTTTGCTTCCACGCACAAAAAATATTTCAATACATACTTCCATTTCATTTCTTGCAATTCCTATTACGTCAATATCGTTTTCCGATATATTAGAAACCTTTTGCCTTTCAGATATTCTTTCAATTGCAATTCTTTTATCTCTTAAATATGCCGCTTTTTCATATTCTTGTTTTGTTGACGCTTCTATCATTTCGTTTTCTAATTGTTTCTCAAGTTTTTCAGTTTTTCCTTCTAAAATTGATATAATCTCATTTATTTGTTTTCTATATTCTTCTTTTGAAACAAACCCCATACATGGTGCTAAACATTTTTTTATATGATAATTTAAACATGGTCTATCTTTATATTTAAAACTTCTACATTGCCTTATTTTAAATTTTTCTTTTATAAAATTCACCATTTCTTTAGCACTTCCAGAACTTGCATATGGTCCAAAATATCTTGCACCATCATTTAGAATTCTTCTCGTTATGTATATGTCTGGATAGTCGGATTTTATATTTATTTTTATGTATGGATATGTTTTATCATCTTTTAAAAGGACATTAAATTTTGGCATATTCTTTTTTATTAAATTACATTCTAAAATAAGTGCTTCAGCTTCATTATCTGTTACAATATACTCAAAATAATCAACTAATGCAACCATATTTTCAATTCTTTTTGTTTTATTATTTTTTCTAAAATATTGCCTTACACGGTTCTTTAGTGAAATTGCTTTTCCTACATAAATTATTTTTCCATTTTTATCATGCATAATATATACGCCCGGCTTATTTGGAAGCTTTTTTAGTTCATCTTCTAAATTAAACATAATTTCCTCTCTTAATTACCTTAAAATTTTATCATCATTACAATATTATAAATAATTTTCTTATTTTGAAGTTTTTATTTGTATTGTAAAATTCAGTAAGTAAAATAATAAAAATCCAATTATAATTATACTACAAATTGCCCACATTTTCCACACTTTTTTATATATATTTCAGTCTTTGATTTTTATATTATTAATCATTATACTTAATAAACATGAAAATTTTAGGTCAATTGAAAAAGTAATTTCTATTTGGAAAAACTAAATTCTATTTACCGACTAAAAGCTATTTATAAGCAAAAATCTAATGCGAAAACATTGATTTTTGCTTATTTTTAGTGTAAAATGAGAATATAGACAAGAAAAAAAGACGCACTTAAGCGAGTGAATTCAAATTAATTTTTTTGAGTGTAAGACTAATTTCTATTCACTTAATTGTGCTCGCAACAGCGGCAATATGTGATTAGTGTAGATGTTTCTTGTTACAAATTTTATTAGATTTTATAAGTTAAGAAGATAAGGCTGTAGTGTGACCTCATCTTCTTTTATCTTTTGTATATTTAATTTATCCAAAGTATCTTTACCATAGAAGAATTCAAATGCTTCGTATGGTGTCTTTCCTCCAAGAGATTTTCTTGGTACAGAATTTATGTGTGAGAACATCAAGTCAAGCTTGTCCTGCGTTAAATTTGACATAGATTTTTTCTTTAATATAATATCTCGTATAAATTCATGATTGTTTTCTACATGAGGTTTCTGGCTTGGCATTTGCGCATCACAATAAAATATATTGCTTCTTATTTCGCCAGTTTCTGTGTTTACTTCAAACAGCTGTGGCTTTGCAAATTCAGAACCTCTGTCTGTTAATAATAATCCAAACAATTTTTGATACATATCATCTCCGAGAAGCTCTTGGAAATAATTAAGTGAACTGGACATTTCCTCAGATGTTTTATATTGTTTTAAGCGTCCTATCATAAGTCCTGTATTTTCAAATATAAATGTTTGAATGTATGGACCTTCTTGATGATTATAAACTGTATCCATCTCTGTTGTTGCATAAGTTGGATTATTTTTTACAAATTCAATATAATCATCATATTTTCTGCCTGTATAATCTGCTGATTCAGATCTTTTCTTAAGTTTATTTTTACCTGTAATTTTTCTTCTTACTTTCCTTCTTAAGTCAATATTGGTGACACCCCAATCTTTAAATAATTCCATTTCAATGTATGTATAAATTGTTTTTTCACATTGTGTAATTTCTTTATGATTTTGTAAAATGGTGTAAATTGACTGCCCTTGTTTGATTAAAGGGCATATTATGTGTGCTAATTCAAAAAGTTCAGTTGTATTTAAATTAACACCTTGTCTTGAATCTTTTAAAGAATATTCATAATTTTTTTGAGCTATATTGGCATAATAGAAATATTTTGTTTTTTTACAACTTTTTATTTCATGGCAACCATTACATGCACCGATAAATCTATCTCTTCTAAAGCATGGAACTTCTTCAAAATTAGAACATTTTCCAATACAAACTTTACAATCTTTATAGTGTTTACATTTCCATGGGGAATCTTCTGTTTGTGAATATCTACGTTTTCTGTTGTTTCTTATTTCTTTTCCAATTGTTGATTGGCTTTTGTTAAGTTCTTTTGCTGTTTCAAATTTTCTTAATCCTTTGTTGATGTTTTCTTCAATAATTTTTCTATCTTCCAAAGAAAGATGTTTTCCATTAAAAGACATAATAAACCTTCTTTCCCAAGAAACATCTACTATTTAATTATACCACTATAATTTAATCTTACAATAAGATATAATGTAACACTTATTTATATTGTACTTTAATCAAATAGAAATTACTTTTTCAATTGACCCATGAAAATTTTAACTATATATTTAAAAAAAGTACTTGCTACATTTCATAAATTAATATAATATAATATCGTAATTATAAAATTTGCGCAAAATATTTTTTAGAAAGGAGATTATTAAAAATAAGAAGCGCCTGGACAAATGAGAAATTTTACAATTTGTTGACGAGGATAGAGTTTATCGAAAAATTCGGCGGATGCTCTATGGCAAGGTTACTGTCATTAGATATTTTTAAAAACTAGTAGCAATATTAGAACAAAGAGGATATTAGTAACATTATTAATTTTCTTTTGCGTACCTTTTATAATATAAAAATTTTAGGAGGTATTTTTATGTGTGGAATTGTTGGATACATTGGAGAAAAGAAAGCATATCCAATTTTAATTAATGGGCTATTATGCCTAGAATATAGAGGTTACGACTCAGCCCGGAATTGCATGTCTTGAAAATGATAAAATTTGTATTATGAAGGATAAAGGAAGAGTTAAAAATATTGAAAATCTTGATAAAGAACACAATTTAGTTGGTACTATTGGAATTGCACATACAAGGTGGGCAACCCATGGTAAACCTTCAAAAGAAAACTCTCATCCTCATATGGATAATAGTAAAAAATTTGCTGTTGTTCATAATGGAATTATAGAAAACTATAATGATCTACGTGAATTTTTAACAATTAACGGTTATGAGTTTTTATCACAGACGGATACAGAAGTAATTCCTAATTTAATACACTACTATTATATAAACGATTTAAAAAATGATGATGAAAGATTTTTACGTGCTGTAAAATCTGCAGTAGACGATTTAAAAGGAAGCTATGCAATTGAAGTTATTTCACCACTTTATCCCGACCGTGTAATTGTAGTTAGAAAAGATAGTCCGTTAGTAATTGGGAAAGGGAAATCTGAAAATCATATTGCTTCAGATATACCTGCATTACTTGCATATACAAAAGAATTTTATTTGTTAGATGATAATGAATATGCAGTTATATATAAAGATAATATTAAATTTTACGACCATACTTTAACAGAGCATAATAAGCCTATTAAAAATATTGAATGGGATGCCAATGCCGCTGAAAAAGGTGGATTTGAAGATTATATGTTAAAAGAAATTTTTGAACAACCAAATTCTATTAGAGAAACAATAGGCTCAAGATTAAAATTAGGAGAAAAATGTTCATTTGACGATATTAGTTTTTCAAAAGAATATCTATCTAGTGTTAATAAAATTTACATTGTAGCCTGTGGTACAGCTATGCACGCTGGACTTACTGGAAAAAATTTAATAGAAAAACTTTGCAATATTCCTGTAACAGTTGACATTGCATCAGAATTTAGATATAGAGATCCTATTATTGATGATAAAACTTTATGTATTTACATTAGTCAATCTGGTGAAACAGCAGATACAATAGCAGCTCTAAAACTTGCTAAATCTAAAGGTGCAAAAACTTTAGCAGTTTCTAATGTAATTGGAAGTTCTATAACAAGAGAAGCAGACTATACAATTTATACACATGCAGGTCCAGAAATTGCTGTTGCATCTACAAAGGCATATACTTCTCAAGTTGTTTTGCTTGCAATTTTAGCAATTTACTTTGCAGAAGTATTAGGTTCTGCTGATGAAAAATTATTAGAAGATTTAAAAACTGATATTTTAGATTTACCATCTAAAATAGATACTATCTTAGATAACAAAGAGGAAATTGTAAACTTTGCAAAAAAAGTATATACAGAGAAAGATATGTTTTTCTTAGGTAGAGGAACAGATTATAATGTAGCTTTAGAAGGTTCTTTGAAATTAAAAGAAATTTCATATATACATTCAGAAGCTTATGCAGCAGGTGAATTAAAACATGGTCCTATTGCATTAATTGAAAATGGAATTACTGTAATTAGTGTTATTACAGATGAAAGTTTAGTTGAAAAATCTATAAGTAATATTCAAGAAGTAATTACTCGTGGTGCAAAAACACTAGTTGTTACAAATCAAACTCTTCCAAATGCAAATTTTGACTTTGTAATTAACATACCTGCTACAAATAAACTAATTTCTCCAATATTATCAGTTATCCCTTTACAATTACTTGCTTACTATATTTCCAAAAATAAAGGATTAGATGTTGATAAGCCTAGAAATTTAGCAAAATCTGTTACCGTAGAGTAGCATAAAAATCCCATTAGTGAAAATATTTCACTAATGGGATTTTTATTAAAAGAAACTTATACAAATATCTTGCTCAAATTCCTTTCTATCTTCTTCTGATGGGAACCAGTATTTAGTAGATATGGTAACAAAATCTTCTTTTCCTTCATAATCGTATTCTTCTTCCAAATCTGCTCCATAATATGACCGTGCCATCTCTGCAATATCTGCCATGGCTTGAATCATATTTAACAATAAACTTTGGTATATCAAATCTTCTTTTACTTTAAAGACCACTTGTAATTCATTATCATCAAGCTCATTGAATTCAATTATGAATGATCTCATACTTACACCATTTGGCTACCCTTTCTAGCTCTTATAAATTTACTTATTACTTGTTAAGAGCACAAAAAACAAGTAATAACTTTATGACCATCTGCCATATTAATTTCTATTATGCCATATTTTATCTTGTTTTTCAAGTATTTTATGAAATAAGATAACATAAGGATTTTTATGTTTTTTATATTTACCTACAATATCTTTGTTTTAACAACTACATCATAAGTTTTAATATGATTAGTAAAAAAGCTCCGTGGCAACCCTAAAATTCCAATAAAGATTGACGTTCCTATATTTAGCCCAATATGAAAACTAAAATTGGCTCCAAATAAGTTTATTAAATAAATTAACAATCCACCTAGTCCTGAATTTATTACTAATTTTAGAACTTTTTTTAGTGGTAAAACAAATACTTTTCCAATTAAAAACAAAAAAATAATACAAGCCAAAAATGCTATAATAGAATTTGCTTCCAAATTTAATCACCCTACCTTTAACTTATTTGTATGATTAAATTTGGACAAATATTACACTACTTTATTTTTTCTAATATCTATTTCATTTATTCTTTCTAAAGATATTCCATTTGCTTTTGCTTTCTTTATTAAATAATCTAATTTTGCTTGATTAGCTTTAATATTATATAAATAATAATCAATTAATTCATCATGTGCAAATTCATAATTAGTAATATCATCTTGTAATTTTCTTTTAGTTTTAATAATACTAATAATTAATTCTAACTTTCTTTCATTATCATTTTTTTCTTTAATCTTGGTTTCTTTTATATATTCTTCATGCATATATTACTCTCCTTACATACAATTTTTTATTATTATACGTATTAATATGCGCAAATATTCTATTTTATCCAAATAACAGAAAAAATTATAATTCCAATTGATTGTATTATAAATAAATTTAACACATTTGAAGTTAGTAGATTGTTAGTAGCCTCAACAATTCCTAATTCCACATTATCATCTGATTTATAGTGCCTTTGTGATTCAAAGAATGTTATTAATTCTGGAATGCTTGTAGTAAAACCTAAAACTAATCCCAATATAAGCTCTGGTACATTAAATTTAGTACATAAATTTGATAAAACAATACTCAGTCTATCTCCTACAAAATACAGAGCAATTGCAGTAATTAATAATAAAAAAATATATAAAACAACTTTATTAGTTTTTCCCTTAACCTTAGCAGCTTCTGCTTCTATAATTTTAGATATATCTTTATCTTCTTTTTTTAGATATAATTTATGAACATTAGAATTTATATAATAAAAAAATAAAAATAGCAATAAAAAAAGGGGAACAATACTAATATTAAATTCAATTTTAAAATATAGCATTAATATTGGAATTAAAATAGTAATTATAACTAAAACAAAGTCTACTTTTAATGCTTTATTTTGTAACTTGCTCTGGTTTTTATTTAAATAAACTGATAATATATATTGCACAAAATTAATAATATTAGAACTTATAATATTATATGCACTTGTAGCAATCAATCCTGAAAATGCTGAAAATGACACCGTTAATAGTTCCGGAACTGATGTTGCTATTCCCGAAATATTGCCTACTGCTTTTGGTGATAATTGTAACGCCTCTGCTAGTTTTCTTAAAAGTTTTACTAATATATATTTTGATATAATAACAATTAATAATGAATAAAATATAAATTTTATAATTTCCAAAAGTATTTCCATTAAAATTTCCTCCATACTTTTTTATTCTATTGTTTACATTTTTCATTATTTTATTAAATTAAAACTAATACTAACTAAAAAATTGAAACTTGTATCATTATCATTTACATTCTACTATATTTAAATTAAAACTTTTTAATATCGCATCTTTACCAACCACAATTGAAGCATTTACATTCTACTATATTTAAATTAAAACGTGTTTTGCTATTATATTATACGGATTAATCATCTTTATTTACATTCTACTATATTTAAATTAAAACAAAGAGAAGGAGGAATAGCTTATGAGTAGAGTATTTTTATTTACATTCTACTATATTTAAATTAAAACATGAACGGAAAATTTTCAAGTACAAACCATTTAAAATTTACATTCTACTATATTTAAATTAAAACGTTAATATTGCAACAAATTTATTATTAACAACAGCATTTACATTCTACTATATTTAAATTAAAACTACTTGCAAATATTCTTGTAAAATCTTCATCTTCTGTATTTACATTCTACTATATTTAAATTAAAACCCTTTTTCATCTTTAATAGACAATGCTTCTTCAATAGTATTTACATTCTACTATATTTAAATTAAAACAAAAAATCAGCTTGTGTAGTAGTAGAAAAAAATGATAGATTTACATTCTACTATATTTAAATTAAAACTAAGTCAAGTGCTGATGAAGCGATAAGAAAGGCAAATTTACATTCTACTATATTTAAATTAAAACAAAAAACATTAATAGATTTAATAGCGATGATAAGATTTACATTCTACTATATTTAAATTAAAACGTAAGACATAGAAGTACAAAACCGAAACCCATTAATTTACATTCTACTATATTTAAATTAAAACATACTAAAAAGTATATAGAAGAGTATTTAAAAATAATTTACATTCTACTATATTTAAATTAAAACATACCAATATTCTGCTTGGTTTCCTCTTTGTGGTATTTACATTCTACTATATTTAAATTAAAACCCCCTGTTTCTTCATCAACAACTGGTTCTTTCAAATTTACATTCTACTATATTTAAATTAAAACGCAGAAGTAAATGTTATTTCACTGTTAGCTTGGAAATTTACATTCTACTATATTTAAATTAAAACTGATAATTGATTTCGTGTAAATAATTGTAAATATTATTTACATTCTACTATATTTAAATTAAAACAATAATCTTGAAAAAATTCATCATCAATGATTACAGCATTTACATTCTACTATATTTAAATTAAAACCCAACTCAAAAGATAATGCTTTATTTCCACTATTATTTACATTCTACTATATTTAAATTAAAACTGATTTTACTTTTTCTGATTTTGTTTTCCAAAATCTATTTACATTCTACTATATTTAAATTAAAACTTTTATATCTTTCATTACTCATAATTAGTTTACCGATATTTACATTCTACTATATTTAAATTAAAACGCATAGATAAAATATTTTTTAAATCTGACATGAAAACATTTACATTCTACTATATTTAAATTAAAACTCCATGTGTGTAACCAGTGATTTCTTTTTAAACTTTCATTTACATTCTACTATATTTAAATTAAAACTCATTTAAACTTTTTAGTCCTAATGCCCCTGATTTATTTACATTCTACTATATTTAAATTAAAACGCTTTCATTATCTTGAGTTGTTGCTATGTGTCCAACATTTACATTCTACTATATTTAAATTAAAACTAGCCTCGCTTGGATTTACTGCCACTGATGTAACAGTATTTACATTCTACTATATTTAAATTAAAACATAGCTAAAACATTTTTTAAATCTGATATGAAAACATTTACATTCTACTATATTTAAATTAAAACTCGGGATTTACTATGCTTTCTAATATTGTATATATTGTATTTACATTCTACTATATTTAAATTAAAACAGGTCGACAAATTCACCTACAGCTTCACAATATTTATAGCATAAATCTGTCGCTCTGTCTACAAATATTATTTATCACATAACAATACATTTTATAAGTTTAAACATTTAGCTATTTTATGGCCTTTTTTCAATCTGTCATACCAATATGCTTTTTGCACTATTATATATCGACAGATATTTATAAAAAATTTGACGTTTTATCATCCTCTATTTTACCTATAAATTCTTTATCTAACCACCTTTGGTTTCTGCTCTTGAATACTATAACTGAATCGACATCATCTCTTATATATAATTTCAGCTCACTCTGTAATTTTAATAATTGTGATTCTAGTAGCTCACCTTCAAAAACTGAATTTTGAATATGAACTAAATACTTTTTACATGTCTTAAATACATTTCTAAGTACTCTTTGCCCTTCTTTATCTTCCAAATTAATATCATATACCAATATTGCATACATATTACCACCACATTTTAAACCCTTCATATTTAATTTCACCAGTCAAATGTTTTATTAATTTGTATATTTCTAATCTAATTAAATATTCATAACTAACATCTCTACCTAGTGTCCTGTGTTTTATTGTTGTTTGTAGTCTCATGTCTATCTGTTTTGTGATTTCTTTTCTTGCCTTTTCCTTTATATATAAAAAGTTTAATCCCTTTTCAAAGTCGCTCTCTGTAATTTGCTTTTTGTTTAACATCGAAAATATAAGTCTATCAGCTATAATTGGTTTAAAAATCTCTGCGACATCTAAACAAAGTGAGAATCTTCTTTCTGATGGTTCATGTAAATAACTTATTGTTGGATTAATTTGTGTTTTATATATTTCACCAAGTACTCTTGTATAAATTATTGTATTTACATATGAAATTAAAGAATTTATTGCATTATCTGGTGGATTTTTTACTCTTTTATCAAATTCTATATCTTGATTTATTATTTCTTTCCAAGAATCATAATACACTTTTCTTATGTTTCCTTCAATTCCCATTAATTCTTCAACGTCTCTGCATCTATTTATTACCTTTCTTAAAGATTCAATTTCACTTATGTAATTATCTAGTTTTTTTCCTCTATTATTATAATATTTTAAATTTCTACATATGTTATAAGATGATGCGTCAATAAATGCTTTTGCAATTTCAACTCTTTTTATTTTATTAGTATAATGTTCAACTTGTTTTACAAGTAATTTACCAGATACTAATTGCTCTTTTGGATAATATGTACCAGTATAAAAACCATAATAATTAAAATAATGCACTCTTATACCATATTGTGATAAAAAATTAAGTAAACTTGTATTAAAATCAAATTCTGTCATTATATATATATCGTTTACTCTTTCAACAGGAATCACTTTTTTAGTATTATCTTTATAAACTATTTCTAATGTATTATCTTTTCTTTGTAATCTACCACTTTTATATAAATAATATGATTGTTTCATATTCCCCCTCCTACACATAACACAAATCATAATAAGCACAATTTTTACACATTTTTTTATTAATAACATGTGGCGGTTTTTCTTGTCTCTTAATATCTTTTATATTTTTTTCAATATTTTCTAGTATTTCTCTGTCATTATCATCTAAATAAATTTTTTTAGTTTCTCTTATTAACGGATAATCTATTTGGGCTTGAACACTTTTTACTCCTCTTTTCTCTAAATAGTACATATAATATTTTATTTGCCATATCCCCGCTTCTTCAATTGATTTTGTTTTCTTTATTTCATGAAGAACTGCACCATTTCTTATAAAATCAACATTTATAGTATTATCAATTAATATCCCTTTTTTCTCTCTTGAGTATGTAGTTTCATCTATAATTTTACCTATGGATACCAACTCACTATTTTGTTCCATATTAATTTCGTTTAAAAAATACCATAATTTTCTTTGACAAATAAAGTAATAGTAAATCATTATTCCACTAATATTCATTTATTAACCCTCCATCTAAAAACTTCTTTTATCCCAATTATCTTCTTCATCCTCACTTAATAATAGTCCAATTTTATTATCGTACTTCATATCTATAATTTGTATTTGTTCTTTGTTTAAATACGGATTCTTAAACAAATAGTTATTTAATTTATACGATTGGAATAAGCTAATGCTAGTTGTTAAATTATTAATTTTTCTTTTAATTTCCACTTTAATCTCTTTTTCATTGCATTTTTCGTATTCCTCAAATAATTTTTCATTTTCTTCATATATAGACTTTGGAATTACAGTTACACTTTCAATGTTTCTTAATAATTTTTGAGCCTCCTTTTTGTTTATGTCATAGTCAACAATATTGTTTAAAACTTCCATACCACTTTCAAAGTCTTTTAAAAATTCAGTACCTTCTAGCATTTCTTTAGAATATAACTTATCTACTAATTCAACTTTTTGTTTTTCTTCTATAACTTTTTCATCAAACTCTTTTAAAAGTTTTATGCTATTTTCATGTATTCTAGGATGATATACCGACTTTTTACCAACTCCACTTACATTATTTATATATATATGTACGTTTGGTTCTTGTGCTTTATATTCTCTACTTCTGTAGCATCTTCCCATTCTCTGAAAAAGGCTATCTAATGTAGACATTTCAGTAAATAAATAATCAAAATCGATATCTAAAGATGCTTCTACAATCTGTGTTGTAATCCATATTCCATTTTCGTTTTTGCTTTTTGAAAATTCCTTTATTTTCTGTTCTTTGTCGCTTCTATCCTTCAATATGAATCTTGAATGTAATAGGTTAACTTTTTTAAAGCTTTCGCTTAAATTATTATATACTTCGATTGCTTTATCTACTGTGTTTACTATTATTAAAACTTTACCTTTTTCTGCCTTTGCTTTTATACTATCTAAATCTTCTATAACTTCTTTGTCTTCTAATTTAATTAAATGTCTTTTAGTATTTTTTATAAATTCATCATATTTAAAATCTATAGCCATTTTTTCTAATTGTTCTTTATAAATTCTTGGAAGAGTGGCTGTCATAACCATAAATTTTCCACCAATTGCGTGAATCATTTCTAATCCTTTTAGAATAACTGCTACAATTTCTGGTGAATATCCTTGTATTTCATCAATTACTACTTTTGAATATGCTAATGTTGCATACATTCTTTCATATCCTTTATATTTGAATACAAACGGAAATATTTGATCTATTGTACATGTTGTTATTTTATAATATAAGTTTGTACTTTGTTCATATACTAATTTTTCGTCTTCAAATTCATCTTTTGTTCCTAAATAATCTAAAGCTGATGAATGTAATAAGCCAACATGTTTATATTTTATATCTTCATTAATTCTATCAAAAATTGCATTAATACTTATTCTAATTGGTAATGTAAAAAATGTTTTTTGAAAGTTACTCCAAATTAATGCTCCTTCTGTTTTTCCAATTCCAGTTGATCCTATAACAACAATATTTGCATCTTGATTTTCTTTTGAAAATTTTTGTAAATCATTTAATTTAAATCCTTTTGTTACAATTGCTTTTTCTGAATAATCTGATATTTTTTCAAATGTTTGCTCTTCAACCTTCATTAACGCTGAACTACTATAATCTAATCTATGTAAAAGGCCTTTTAATAAGCAATATTCACAATATAATTTATCACCTTCTTTAATTCTTTTCCTAACATATCGTATATATATTGGGCTTAAATCTTCATTTATTTCTATCTTAATGTGATTTTTTATATCTTCTAATTGAGGTTTTATATCAATGTTTATTACATCAGATATAAATTCATTGTTTATTTCTTTATTTTCTCTTTCATGATGATAATAAATTGCCTGGTACACAAGTATTATTTCTTCTGCTGATAATCCTAACTTTTGTATTGGTACAAACATTGGAGATAATTGCTCATGTTTTATACTGTTGTAGTTAAACGGTGTTGGTAGTTCCTCCATTCCAAGTTTATTTAATATTATATTTTGAAATGGTGTATAAACTTTTCCAATGTCATGATACATGCAAATAATTTCCAATAAATAAAAAAGCCTATCTTTATCAATATTGTTTGCTTTTAGTACCTCATCTCCATAGCTTTCTTTTAGCAACTTTAAATTATCAAGTAATCTATTAGTATGTTCTCTTAAGCTTTCTCTTGTCTCTGACTTTGCAAAATAATTTCTATTCATAAAACTCCTCCTTATATACTGTATTAATGAAACATTAACTACAGTAATATCTTTTGTAAACTCTATTTTCATAAAGAGGAGTTCATAAAGTAAACTCCTCTTTGCTATTTTATTTATACCAAAATATATAATCTCCATCCTCATCTTGCAGAGTTTCTAATATAGATTCATTTGTGTGCTTTTCTATATATTTTACATTAATTTTTTCCCAATTTCTTAATTCATTTTTTATAGTATATACTGAGTTTAATCTATAATTTATTCCATTTACATATTCATCTGTATATTTTACCGGTATATAAGCATTATGATTATTAATAAATTTATCACGTACTTCTTTAGGTTTGTCAATTATTTTTATTTCATCAACTCTTACTAAATCTTCATTTCTTCCTAATGTAAAGCTTTCTTTACCAGATATTACATTATTATAGATTTTTTCTACTGTTTCATCTTCTGCTTGCATATGTATAATTAAATTCACATTTAACAATTGATGCACATTTCTTGGCATTTGAGTAACCTTTCCTTTTCCTTTAAACATTCTTAGATTTTGGTAATTACTAAATATACTTTCGTAATCACCTTGTATTGATATATTCATAGGATAATATTCTCCAGGTTTTGCTCCTATTATTTTATGAAACATTCCAATTACTGTTGAATACGGTGGTAATGGGTAAGTTTCTGCTACTTTAAACGCAAAAGGCTTTTTATAACAAGCGGTTTCTTGAAATAGCTTCATTTTTAATATTTTCAAAAGAAAACCTCCTCCCATTATTTATAATATTGTTTTACACTATCTTCTAACTTTTCAAAGAAATCTTGAATGTTGGATACTTTATTGGCAAATTTTTCTTCTATTTCTTTTTCATTTTCAAAAATATCTTTTACTATTCCAATATTTGTATCTTGTGATATTTCATTTTCTCCAATCTTTAATTTCATTGCATCTTCCAAAATATTTGTATTAATAGCAAATTTTTGTTTTACATTTTTAAGTTCTATTCTTCCTAAGAAATATGGACTATTTAAATTATATACTCCACCTATTACAAAGAGTGGGCTTAAATTTTCTTCCCTTCCTCTTATTTCTCTGTTTAAAACTTTCAAAATCTCTAATAATTCAATTACTCTCTTCATCTTAACTTCATTATCAAGCTCAATTTCTCCATCTTTTCCGATTTTTTCTAAATCAATTGTTACTGTATATGTATAATAACTTAGATGCTGTTCTACATTTGCTAAGTTTGGAAATTCGTTTATTCGATCTGCAAGCCCTTTATTATTTAAAAAGTCCATATCACTTTTATAGTCTTCTAAAGAAATCGCATTACTTAATCTAACAGCTGCACTTCTTATACTTGAACCTCCAGCTTTATCGTCAGACTTTTTTGAAGTTTTCATATAACCAAATAGATCCATTTCTTCTGAATCCTTTATTGTACATTCATCTTTAAATTGGACAGTTCCCTTTGATTTATCTACAACTTCTAAATTCCAACCAAACATTTTATTTCCTAGTCTTGCTATATCATATCTTAGGGCTTGTCTTGAAGCAAAAGTATAAACCTTGCCATTTCCTCTTGATAGTTTTTTTAGCTCAGATATATTTCCTATTCCCTCACCGTAATTTAAACTCTCAGCATTAAATATCATTGTTATAGTTAATCCACTCTTCTTATTCATTTTTATTTACCTCCTCATTTTCTTCTAACTCACTATTTGATGTTAAACCAGCAATAAAACTATGTCCTAACTCTTGCCAGTCAACAAATTCATCTTTCTTTACTAGAGTTTCTGGAATATCTTTTCCTTGTGACCACATAACCCTTATTGCAATGTCTATAAAATCGTTTTTATTGTTTGTTTTTATACAATTCAGCATCTTATAGATATAACCATCTAACTTGTTTTCGTTATTATCTTTTTTTAATTTATTATGTATCTGCTTTCCAATTTGATATAACTCATATGTCTTGCCATTATACCTTTTTATTTCTTCATTCACATCAATATCCTCCCTTTTTAAAATTTTTAATGTATATTCTATTTTAGTTGCTAAATACGAATCTTCTCCATATATAACTTTTTGATTAATTTGACTTCTTAATTTGTTATTTATAATAGTAATTAATTTTTTATCTTTTAGTATATTATCTATTATTTCTAGCTTATATTTATAGTCCTTAATATTGTTTAGTAAATATGAATAATTTTTAAATAATTTTGCAACATATCTTTTTATGTTAAAATATTGAAGCCTGCTAAATGCTAGGTACTCCGCTTCAAATTCAACCACAAATATATTTTGAAGTTGCCATTCACTAATTTTTCTGTCTTGCTCTACTATACTTAAGATCAATTCTTCATATGGATTGTAATTCATTTTTTCTTTTTTTGAATTATTGGCAAAATTATTATTTGTTCTTAATAATGTATTGATATCTGCATCATAATTTACAAAACTAAATACCTCTTTTTCTGTATATGAGCTATCTTCTTTTACTACTTTTCTAATACTAGTAACTCCAGCTGGAATGCAAAACAATATAAGTTTGCATAATTCACAAATAGGAAATTTTGTATTCTGGTTCCAAAAGAAATTAGACATATTTTCAGAACTAACTGCTAATGGTATAAAATTAGACTCCGTATAAATTGAAGTTAAGATATGGTTTCCTCCACACATTGAACATGTACAAATAACTTTACTTTCTAAATATTCTTTTATTTCTTCAACTGATTTATTTTTCTGCACATATTTTTTATCTATGTTTGAATATATATTTTTAAATTTTTTGCTAACCATGTTATCATTTTGTTTTTCTTGTAATAATTCCTTAAGAACATCTTGCTTATATTTTTTTTCTATAATATCTTGTAATATACCGCTTTCAATTATGTTACTTATATAATCTTTATACATTAAATTTTCTTGTTCTTCATATGTTAGTGAATTTTTTCCAACATTAAAAAATGAAGGTTGTCCAAAATAATTATTACTTAATATGTTTTTAAACAAGTTTAAAGTAATTTTCTTATTAATATTATCTTTATAAAAATTATCTATAAATTCTTCTTGAATTCGTTGTAATTTTTCCAAGTCTTCTTTTGTTTTTATTTTGTCTATTAATTCATAATCTTTTTGTAACAAATCATATATTTGTTCATCAATCTTCTTTATCTTATCTAATTGTCCTTTTAATACTTGTTTAATATACTTCTTTTCTGACTTTAATTTTTCTTGTATTTCTTTTTCCTTAGACTCAACTTCAATAAGTATTTTTATTTTGCCAAAAGAGCTTGAAATTCTATCTTTCATTTTATCTGCGACATTATATTTATCAAAAAAATACTTAAAATAGTATTTATTAAATTCCTTTAGAATATTTGTATCTAATTCTATATAATTGTCTCTGATTTCAATGCCAGTATTATTGCTATGTTCCATTATTCTTAAAAAACCTATTATTCCAGCATTTACAAACCATTCATTTAAATAAATCTTGACTTTCACTTTATCACCTCGTTTTCTACAAACATTCAAACATTCCAAATCCGGCTAGACCTTCTACTGCCAATTCCAGCCTTATACAAATAATTTAGTAGTTCCACGTCTCCAGATAGTTTAAAAGTTCCAATTGTTCCTTCCATTTGTTTTTCATAAAATTTTATAACAGTTTTTCTTCCATTAATTTTTTCCAAATTAATAGATTCTACAATTTCTGGTGGATAATTTGTAATTTTTAGCTGCTCTTTTATGTTTTGTCTTAACACTTCCAAAAATTTTTCGCTCTCAGCGGAAAAATAATAATCTTTTTCATTTTCTCTTTGTCTTACAATAAGTGGTGACATAAATTTAATTGAAACTTCATTTTCTAAAATCTTTTTTTCTGGTAATAATACAATATTTTTTAGAATCATTGAATTTTTATCTAAATTAAATATTTTATTTCTTTGATGATTAAAAGAATTATATAAGAGAACAGCAATCTCATAATCTTCAATTGAAAAATTCAATTGCATTTCTTTAGAATGCACTAGAATTACATCACCTTCAAATTCTGAATCTCTAAAAAATACCGAAAAAGTATATGGCTTTATAATTGGGTCCTTTTCATGATATAGCTTTTCGTATCCGTCATGACTATATTCATTTAAGGACTTTTTTATAAAGCTCAATACGCTTTTTCGATATTGAATAGAAATTTTTTCATTTTCTAATTCAAAAAATAATCTATATCTCATTTCTTGCCTCCTTAATATTTTGTATTTTATCATAACATTTTTGATTTTTTTGTCGTTTCTTGTCGACAAGTTGATGAATTTTTAATTATTTTTTTAATATAATAATAATGTATAATATTGACAAACTTTTTTATTTATTGCATTATATTATTATAAGTTAATCTTTCATTTCATGAAAGATCACTAGAGGTTTCGACTACTGAACCAGTAATCAGTAGTCTTTATTTATTTTCCATTTAGGTGCCTTCTTATTATATAATATGCAATAATTATTCATTATCCATATATTTAAAGTTACAATAGCTGTATATATCTTAAACTACTAAATTTGACTATTTGAATAAACAAGAATAGCTAATAAAAAACAGGCAGAAATTTATAACAAAATCTCTGCTTGTTCTTTATTAGCTTTTTCTAAATCAAAATATTCTTTTTTAAAAATCCTATTTAACTTATTAATTTTACTTACTACTTCCTCTCCGCTTCTTGGAAAGAAATTTTTATTAGACTCTTTATTATAAACATTTGCAACCGATTTAATGTATTCAAGTTCACTTCCAAATTTAAATACATTTTCGAGAATAGCTTTAGACTGTTTGTACCCTTCATGTATCAAACGTTTAGTTAGCTTTTTATTAAAATAAAAGTAATCATTTAACTTTTTATCATCTTCGAAAACAATCTCTATAATTGTCGCATCAGTATTTAAATTTAAATAATTTTCACTTGCATGATCAAATCTAAGTACAAAAATCAAATCTAAGTTTTCATTTTGTAGTGGTGTAATTGGGGAATTATCTAAAAAGGCTCCATCAATATAGTAATTATCTTGTACAAAAATTGGCTTATATAAGGTTGGAACAGCTATACTAGCTTTTAAAAGCTCACTTTGCACATTTTGTTCTTCTTTATTTACGTCTTTATAACATAGTGTTACATTGGGAACTTTAATATAATTCAAATAACAAGAACTATCGCTTGTTTCTGAATTAGCACAAACTAATCCACTTATATAATCATATATAATATCTCTTTTATTTTGTTTTATGAAAAACTCTCTGGCTGAATTAAATTCTAAACTTTTCCATATATCACATAAGTAATCTAATCTATTGTTTATAAATCCATATGCATTAAGTGCTCCTATTGATGCACCGCTTACAGCTTTTATATTTTTCATTTTTATATATTCTAAAATGGCTTTGCAAAATCCTATCTCATATGCTCCTTTAGCAAATCCACCTGAAAAAACAATTCCAACATCTAATTCTGAATTCATAGAACTACTAACTTTTCATCCTTCCATATCTATATCATATATATTATAACATATCTAAATTTTTTTTCTAGTACATTTGCACAAAATTTATATATCTTATTGTCACAATTTAAATATTAATAAATAATCTTGTTATTTTTTTTATATTCTTCAAACAATTCCTTGCATTCTTTTTGATCTGTTTGCTGCATGTCTAGTAAATCATTTATTTCTCCATTTAAATATGAATAAATCATATCATCTCTAAAACCAATTTCTGCAGCATCTTCTTTGGTACATGCGTAAACTACGTGTTTTATATTTGCCCAAATAATTGCAGATAAACACATTGGACATGGCTGACATGATGTATATAATTTATAACCTGATAAATCGTAAGTATCTAATTTTTTACATGCATTTCTAATTGCAACAATTTCAGCATGTGCAGTTGGATCTTTTTGTTTAAGTACTTGATTATTCCCTATTGCAATAATTTCGCCATCTTTACTTGTTATAACAGCTCCAAATGGACCTCCTTCGTTTTTTCTCATGCCACCTTGTGCACTGTTTTTAGCAATTTCTAAAAATTTATTCATAGCTTTTCTCCTTAATTCTTATATTATAGTTCTTTTTATAAAAGAAAATTATTGTATAATCTTGAACTATTTCAAATATAGTTAATATTATTTAATTTATTACTATTTTATTTATATATCATAAAAATAAGTAGCTTCCAAATCTGCTTCGTGAATTATTAAAGCTAAAGGATATTTTTTAAATGCTGTACCAATAGTATTATATACTTCTTTAGCTTCTGTAAATCCCATATGCCATCTTATAGCATATTTCTCTTCAGAGGTTAACTTTATATACTCAGATATCATCATAACAGATTTTTCGCCGTGTCCATATGGAATTGTATCTTCAATTGTATAATACGGAACTTTCTCCCATTCACCTCTACTGTTTTTCGCATTTCTATAATCTACTTTATAAAAATTTGCTTTACAAATATCATGTAATAAAGCCACTATAATTATAGTATCTTCTGGTACAAATAAATCTATTACATTATTTTTCAATTTATAATTTAAAATTTCATATACCTTCATACTATGTTCTAAAAGTCCACCCTCATAAGAACCATGAAATCTTGTACTTGCAGGTGCTGTAAAAAAATCAGTTTTCTCTAAAAAAGAAATTAAATTTTCTATTCCCTCTCTTTTTGTACTTCTTAATAATTCAATAAATTTGTCTTTCATTTTTTCATCTTTCCTTTCTTATATTTAGATTTATTAATTAACCATTCTTTTATAATGTTTTATAATAAGATTAAAAATACTATATCATTTATTTTTATGTATTCAATTTTTTGATTTTAAAACATTAGATAATCGAAGATTTCAATGTTTTTAGTAAAATAATCTTGCAAATAAAAGATACTTATGATACAATACATAACATAATAATTAGCGTTTGACAAGAGATTAGTACTAAATTTATTTTATTTTAGAGAGTCCATGGTTTGGTGAAAATGGTTATAAAAAATTTATGAATCTCCTCTTGGAAGCTTTTAGCAAAAACTAAACCGCTTAATGCACGGTTATCTAGCATTCTAAAGTTATCAATTTTTTATTATAATTAAATTGATAAATTAAGGTGGCACCGCGAAAATTCAATCGCCCTTATATACTTATAAGGGTGATTTTTGTTTTTGCAATTAAACTATTATAATTTTATTAATAAGGAGGTATTTTCATGAAAAAAGAAGTTTCAATTGGAAAAGTTTACAGACACTTTAAAGGAAATTATTATTTTGTAGAAGATATTGCATATGATAGTGAAACGCAGGAAAGAATGGTTGTATATAAACCAATATACGAAAGAAACGACAAAAAGAAGTTATGGGTAAGACCTGAGAAAATGTTCTTATCTGAAACTCCAGAAAGACCAGATAATATTACAGGTCAAAAATACCGCTTCGTTTTATGTGAAGAGCTTGAGAAGAATTTTTTAAAATAATTTATAAGACAATTATATTATTAATAATTTTATAAAAATATAAGGAGTGAAAATAATGATTGATATTAAATTTTTAAGAGAAAACCCTGAAATTGTGAAAGAAAATATAAGGAAAAAATTTCAAAACCACAAATTAGTCTTGGTAGATGAAGTTCTGGAACTTGATGTAAAAAATCGTGAAGCAAAGCTTCATGGAGATGAATTAAGAAGTAGTAGAAATTCATTAAGTAATCAAATTGGTATGTTAATGAAACAAGGAAATAAGGATGAAGCTGAAAATATAAAAGCTAAAGTTCAAAAAATTAATGAAGAATTAACAGAAAATGAAAAACAAGAAGCATATTATGCAGAAGAAATCAAAAAAAGAATGATGAAAATTCCAAATATTATACATGAATCTGTTCCTATTGGAGAAAATGATACCAAAAATGTTGAAGTTCAAAAATATGGTGAGCCTTTCGTCCCAAATTACGAAATACCTTATCATGCAGAAATTATGGAAAGTTTGTCTGGACTTGACTTAGATTCTGCACGTAGAGTTGCAGGTAATGGATTTTATTATTTAATTGGAGATATTGCCAGACTTCATTCTAGTATATTATCTTATGCACGTGATTTTATGATTAATAAAGGATTTACTTATTGTATTCCTCCATACATGATTCGCTCTGATGTTGTAAAAGGAGTTATGAGTTTTGAAGAAATGGATGCAATGATGTATAAAATAGAAGGTGAAGATCTATATCTAATTGGAACTAGTGAGCATTCTATGATTGGTAAATTCAAAGACCAAATATTAAAAGAAAGCGAACTTCCATATTGCATGACTTCATATTCTCCATGCTTTAGAAAAGAAAAAGGTGCTCACGGAATAGAGGAACGTGGAGTTTATCGTATTCATCAATTTGAAAAACAAGAAATGATTGTTGTTTGTAAACCAGAAGAAAGTTACAATTGGTATGATAAAATGTGGTCTTATACTGTGGAACTATTTAGAAGTATGGATATACCTGTTCGTACACTTGAATGCTGTAGTGGTGATTTGGCTGATTTAAAAGCAAAAAGTGTTGATGTTGAAGCATGGAGTCCAAGACAAAAAACATATTTTGAAGTTGGTAGCTGCTCAAACTTAACAGACGCACAAAGCAGACGTCTTGGAATTCGTATTAAAGGTGAAAAAGGAAACTATTATGCACACACTTTAAACAATACAGTAGTTGCTCCACCTCGTATGTTAATTGCATTACTAGAAAATAATTATATGCCAGATGGAAGCGTTAGAATTCCTGAAGTGCTTAGACCTTATATGGGTGGAAAAGAAAAACTTACACCTAATAAATAAAAAGGGGGAAATATATGTTAATTAAAGATCCAAAAATCGAAATATCAGCAGTTAGTCCAAAACAATACCCTACAAACGGGCTACCTGAAATAGTACTAGTCGGAAAATCTAATGTTGGAAAATCATCCTTTATAAATACAATGATTAATAGAAAAAAACTTGCAAGAACTAGTAGCGAACCAGGCAAAACAAGGCAAATAAATTTTTATAATATGGATAATAAATTCTATTTTGTAGATTTGCCAGGTTATGGCTATAGTAAAATGTCAAAAGCTGAACAGGTAAAAGTAAATCGCTTTATAGATGAATATTTGCATATACGTAAAAATATATCTTTAATTATTTTGTTAATTGATATTAGACATACTCCCGGCAATAATGATCGTTTAATGTATGATTATATTCTTAATTCTGGAATTCCATTTATAGTGCTTGCAAATAAAGCCGATAAAATTGCAATTACCAAAGTAAATAATGCAGTAAAAAGTATTCAAAAAGAGCTAAACCCTATTGGAGATTTTACATTTTTGCCTTTTTCAGCTGAAAGAAGAATATATTGTGAAAATGTTTGGAACATTCTAGAAAGATTAATAGATTTAAATTGTTGATTTTTATGTTAATTTATGTTATAATTTCTTTATTGCTTTTAGCAAAATTTTTAAAAAAGGTGGCTTTTTTATGAAACGGACAAGGTTAATTCAGTTCTTCTCAGACATCACAAGAGATAAAGTCAAAAGTTATATACAACTTAACTTTCCTCAATGTGAAATAAGTACATCACGTACAACAATTTTTTTTAATTTGAAAATTACAGCTGATAGTCAAGAGACCTTGACCCAAGTTTTAGATTCCATTATCAGGGATTGTTCACTTGATATTGCGGAAGCTATTGATTAATTTGGGTGTACTTTACAAGTAGAAAATTTTAATTATTTTCTACTTGTTTTATATATATATATTTATAACCTTATAAGAATCTTTATCTAATTATTCGAATCTACTCAAACTTGTGCTATTTAAATTGAAGTTCTTTCGAATTTGTTTGACAAATTTCGACATATATGTTAAAATTTTTTTATCCTAAATTCGCAGGTGGCGAAAATATATTACTTAAGGAGGGCCTAATTATGGCCAACAAGTTTAATCCGCGTATTCCATTCTGTTTCGAAACCAAATCCAAACGGTTAGCTGCTTCTAAGGAAGTGGATAAGGCATTTCCAATGCTCCGCACTTCGGAATGCAAACAGGAAATCTATGGTCAATATTTCTATGTATTGTTTATAGAAGAAACGCGCTCCTCTCTTTATGATTCTCAAGTTGAGAGTCTTATGAGGAAATATGGTGGAGTACGAAGAGATATCTTAAAAGATAAGCTCTCTTCTTAAAACCAGTAAAAGGTATGTAGCATTTCATATGCTACATACCTTAACTTTTTTCTTCCTTTTTCGTTATTACTTTTAATGCCTTTTGACGTTCCATTGTCACTATATGTCCACACCCCAAGCATTTTAATTTAAAATCAACCCCAACTCTTGTAATCTCCCAAAGTTTACTTCCGCATGGGTGAACTTTTTTAGTTCTAACAATATCTCCAATATTATATTCCATATTACTTTAACTGATATTAACCTAATGTAATATCATTCCTTTCTTTTATAATTAAACAATAAATTTATTTAATCTTTTTACTACAATATCTTTTCCAAGAACTTGCATGATTTCATATAGATCTGGTGTGTTTTGTCTTTTAGTTAGAGCTACTCTTAAAACTGTGCTAATATCTCCTACATGTCCTGGCCACTTTTCTGGTTCTTTCTTATACTCTTTTACTTCTCTTGCATATCCTACTTCTTCTGCTAAATCTTTCATTTTATCAAACCATGTCTGCTTATCGTCAGATTCATTATAATATTTTTCTATGTATAACTTTAATATTTTTGAAATTTCTCCTTTGTCTAAAACTTTTCCAAAATTATATTCTTCTTCATTATAAAATTTATCTTCGTACATATAAATAATAGAATCCTTTACATCTGCCCATTTGGATATATCTTTTCTTGGTTTTACATTTCCTCTTTCTATTCCTAATACAGCTAAAGTATACTCTTTATCTTCCATCATTTTGGCTAATTCGTCATCATATTCTTTTGCCCAAGCAAATACATTATCATATAATTTTGGGGCTGAATATCTTGAAATTACGTTTTTAGATACATCAAGCATTTTTACCATATCAAAAAGTGCACCACTTACACCCATTTTATTTATTTTAAAATCAAATTCGTCAATAGGTTTATCTGGATTTTGCTTTCTCCATATCTCGAAATTTGAATTTGCAATATTTACTAAATATTCAATAACTGCTTCTTTTGGAATTCCTTGCTTTTTATAATATCCAACTGCAGCCTCTGGATCTTTTCTTTTACTCAACTTTCTTTTTGATGTTCCATCCATTTTCATGATTGTTGGAATGTGAGCATATTTTGGTGCTTTAAACCCAAGCATATAGAAAAGTTGCAAATGAAGAGGTACAGATGATAGCCATTCTTCTCCACGAATAACCATTGTAGTTCCCATTAAATGATCATCAACAGCATGAGCGAAATGATATGTTGGAAGTCCATCTGATTTAATAATTATAATATCTTGGTCATTTTCAGGAAAATCAATATTTCCTTTTATAACATCATGATGTTTAATTTTCTTTTCTTCATTTCCAGGTGATTTTAAACGAATAATGTAATCTTCTCCATTTTTTATTTTTTCAATTGCTTCCTCTACTGTAATATTTCTTCCAGTTGCCCAAACTCCATAATAACCTGTTCTAACCTTTGCATCTTCTTGCCTTTTTCTCAATTCTTCTAATTGCTCTTGTGTTTCAAAACTTGGATATGCTTTTCCTTCTGCAATTAATTTTTTTGCATATGATTGATATATATCTTTTCTTAAAGATTGTTTATATGGTCCATAGTTTCCTATTTCATCGCTTTGGCTTATCATTCCTTCATCTATATCGATTCCGAAACTCTTTAATGAAGAAACAATATCTGTTACTCCATTTTCAATTTCTCTTTTCTGATCTGTATCTTCAATTCGTAAAAAGAATAATCCATCTGTTTTTTTTGAAACTAATTTTGCAATTATACATTGAAAAATTCCACCAATATGAACAAAACCTGTTGGACTTGGAGCATATCTAGTAACAACAGCCCCCTCCTTTAAATTTCTTCTTGGATATTTTTCTTCATAAAAAGATGCATCTTTTGCATCTGGAAATATTAATTCTGCTAAATCTTTATAATCCATATCTTATCAACATTCCTTTCACTTTTAAGTATAAAGCTCGATTGATTAAAAACAAACTTTAGTTTACTAATCTTTCAAACTAAATCTTTTTTATTTTTAATAATGCCTTACTTAAAATACAAAATTATAAGTAAGGCATTAGCTGTATATTTTCACTATATTAGACTTAAAAATTATACTTCCATAATAATTGGTAAAATCATAGGATTTCTTTTCGTTTTTTGGAAAATATAATCTCTTAAATTTTCTTTTAGAGTTGATTTTATTGTTGACCAATCTGTTATTTTTTTATCCTCACATTTTCTTACTTCTTCTCTAATTACTTTTTTAACATCGTCCATTAAATTTTCAGATTCCCTTACATATACAAAACCTCTAGAAATTACATCAGGACCTGATACAATCTCGCCAGATGCCGAATCCATAGTCATAACAATTATAATTAAACCATCTTGTGATAAATGCTGACGATCTCTTAGAACAATATTTCCAACATCTCCAACACCTAATCCATCAACTAAGATTTTGCCTGATGGAACTGATGTGGTTAATTTTGCCTCACTTTCATTAAGTTCTAATACTCTACCATTTTTCATAATAAATATATTTTCTTCTGGTATTCCCATTTTCTTTGCTGTTTCTTCATGTGCCATTAACTGTCTATATTCACCATGAACAGGAATAAAGTATTTTGGTTTTACAAGAGCCAATATTAGTTTTTGTTCTTCCTGGCAAGCATGTCCTGAAACATGTATTGCTTCTAATGAACTATATACTACTTCTGCACCTATTTTCATTAGATCATCAATTACCTTTGAAACTAATTTTTCATTTCCTGGAATTGGTGTTGCAGAAATAATAATTTTATCATTTGGTGTAATTACTACTTTTCTATGTTCTCCTATCGCCATTCTGGTTAATGCAGACATAGTCTCTCCTTGACTTCCTGTTGTAAGAATTACTAGTTGTTCATCTGTATAGTTTTTTATTAAATCTATATCTATAAATACATTCTCTGGAACATCAATATATCCTATGCTTCTGGCTGTATCAATCATGTTAATCATGCTTCTTCCACAAACAGCAACTTTTCTTCCATATTTCACAGCAGAATTAACTATTTGTTGAACTCTATGAACATTTGAGGCAAAAGTAGCAACAACTATTCTCTTTGTACAATTTAAGAATAACTTATCAAAAACTTCTCCAACAGAACTCTCTGACATAGTATATCCTTTTCTTTCTGAGTTTGTACTATCAGACATTAATGCAAGTACACCTTTATTTCCTATTTCTGCTATTCTTCCAAGGTCCATTAATTTTCCATCTATTGGTGTATGGTCTATTTTAAAATCCCCTGTATGCATAACTGTTCCAACTGGTGTATGAATTGCAAGCATAACAGAATCTGGAATGCTGTGGCAACTACGAATAAATTCTACTTTTATTTTTCCAAAATTAATAGTTTGACCTTGCTCTACTATTTTTAACTTTGTTTTTCTTAATAATTTATGTTCTTCTAATTTATTTTTTATAAGACCTATTGTTAACTTTGTTGCATAAATTGGCATATCTACCTGCTTTAAAACATACGGAATAGAACCAATGTGATCTTCGTGGCCATGTGTAATTACTAATCCTCTTATTTTTTCTTTATTTTTTTCTAAGTATGTTACATCTGGTATTACTAAATCTACTCCAAGCATATTATCTTCTGGAAATTCTAATCCACAATCTACAAGTACAATTTCATCATCATATTCAAAAACTGTAATATTTTTTCCTATTTCCTCTAGACCTCCTAAAGGAATAATTTTTAAATTTGGTTTTTTAAATTCAAATTTATCATCTTGTCTTTTTTTGTTTTCTCTTGCTTCTCTTTTATTATTTCTATTTATTTTTTTAGTTTCTTTAGCATTCTCTTTGCTTTCGTTTATCTCTTTTATTCCTGTTTTATTTTTATTAGTTCTTGTCGCTCTATTTGTTTTATATGGCTTATTTGTTCTTTTCTTTGTAGAACCTTCTTTTATACTCTTTTCTTTTGCTTCTTCTACTTGTTTTGTTTCTTCCTTTTGTTTTAACTCTTCTGTCATTTTCTAACTCCTCTCTTTTTTCGTTTAAATTTATTAGTTAGGTTCTAATAAATAATAATTTTTTAGTGTAAATGAATAACACAAATTAAAATCAGAAACAAAGCACGTAAAAAACACCGTCCCACTTAAATATACATGCTTTCACACTAATTTTCCGACTTTTTTTATATTTTACTATTTATTACCTTACTTATTTATTTTTTTAGTTTTCCGAACCCATTTTAAATTTAACCTTTACTTTAATATGCTCCCTTATAAAGGTTATAACACTTATAAATTTAAATCTCTTACTTACCATTATGGTAATTCACTTGGAATATTATACAATCTTTTTCATATTTTGTCAATGCCTGAACCAATTATTCCTGCATCATTTCCAAATGTTGCCAGTTTAAGTTTTGGTATATCGCCCTTGTTAAAAAATAATTTATTGTTAGAAAATTTATTATTTAGCTTATTCCATAATATATCTTTATAGTAAATAAAACCTCCTCCTAATGAAATAGCCTCAGGTTCTAAAATGTTAGTAATATTTGTTAATCCTAATATTAAATCATTTAAATATTCTTCAAGAATAGCAATAATTTGTTTATTATTTTGGTTCTCTTTTAGACTTTCTACTATTTTTCTAGAATCTTTGTAGTCAATTCCTAACTCTTTTGATATATCTAATTTTAATGCTTTCATTGAAGCATATGTTTCAAAACAACCTTTGTTTCCACATTTGCACAATTTTCCGTCTTTTTTTATAACCATATGTCCAAATTCAAAACCAGAATATCTCTTAGGAATAAGCATCTCTCCATTAATAAATGCAGCTCCTCCAATTCCAGTTCCAATGCATAAAAATATTGCATCTTCCACGTTTTTTAAACTTCCATATGTTTTTTCTGCAATCGCTGCACACTTAGCGTCATTTCTAATTGAAATATTAGAATATTGTAGATTTTCTTTCAAAATGTTCACGATTGGAAAAGATTTTATTCCTAAGTTAACAACATTTTTTATATATCCATCTTTTGGTTCTCCTGGAGTCGCTATACCTATTTTTTTTATATTATTTATTTCGATATTATGTTCTTTTAACAATTCTTTTATAAAATTTATAATTGTCGAAACAATTAAATCTTCAATATCCTGTATGTTATCTTTTTTTATTATATCTTTTTCTAACTTGTCTATAATCTTTCCATCTGTGCTTACTAAACCAACAGCAATATGGCTTCCACCTAAATCAATTCCTATATTCATTTATTTCTCCCTACAAAATTTTATTTAATTAAAAGGATTACCTATATAAATCTCTAGGTAATCCTTAAATGCTTTTTTATTTTTCTTCTATAACAACAGTTGTATTATCTGATTGTACATCTTCTACAACCATATTATTATCTTCCGACTGATTGCTTTTTACCGTATTATTAGTATTTTCATTAACCATAACAATATCATTTTTATCTTTGTTGCTAGATTCATTATTATAATAATCCATTGCTATTGGAATAATAATTGCTCCCAATATTAATACAATCACTATTATCATTAAATTCTTTAATAGTTTCTCCTTTTTTAACATTAATCTTCCTCCTTATTTTATAAAAGTTAATGCTATAATTAAAATTCCAAAAATTACTCTATAAATTGCAAATATCTTAAAACTTCCTTTTTGTAAATATTGTAATAAAAACTTAATTACAAGGATTCCTACAATAAAGCTTGCAAATATTCCTACAAAAAATGGAATACTAAACACAAAATCCTTTAGCTTAAAAACTGTTGCTGCAAGTACTATTGGAGCAGATAACATGAACGAATATTTCGCTGCTGACTCTCTATCAACTTTTAACATTCTAGCTACAGTCATTGTAACTCCTGATCTTGAAACTCCTGGAATAAATGCCAAACTCTGTGCAAGTCCAATTAAAAATGTTTGTTTTAATGTCATATGTTCATAGTCTGTTGTTGCTTTAGAATTTTTATCTACAACATATAAAACTATACCCATTATAATTAATGCAAATGCAATAATTAGTGGTGTTGTTAATTTATTTCCTATAAAATGATCTAGTAAAAACCCAATAATTCCACCTGGTATCGTTGCAAGTACTATATACCAAAACATTCTTCCTTCAACCGAGTTTTGTTTTTTTACTACCTTGTTATATCCACCTTTTATTAATCCAATCCAGTCTTTAAAAAAGAATAAGCCAATTGCAAGTAGTGTTCCAGCATGTAATGCTACATCAAATCCCTCAAAAGCCACCATAAAACTTTCACTCTTGGTCCAGTCAAATATCCATGGAATAATTGCCAAATGGGCTGAACTCGAAATTGGTAATAGTTCTGTTAAACCTTGTACAATTCCTAATATTAACGCTTGTATTATATTCATACTAATCATTTCTCCTTTTTTAATGAATTTTATCTTAATTCATGTTCAATAGTTTGTTTTATTATTTTAGCTGCACTTTTTGGTGCGATTTTACCAGGTATGGCAAGTGCCCAAACCATTTTTAACCCCAAGTCTTTTGCCGCTTCTTGTTCTACTCCTCCTGGCTTTGATGCTAAATCTATAATTAAAGTAGATTTCTTTATTAATTTTAATTTTTCAGCATCTAAAATGATGTTTGGAATAGTATTAAAAATTATATCGAATTTGCTTAAATTTTCGCTTAAATTTTTAAGTGGTATTTTATTATATCCATATGTTGTTATCCATGCAAAATCTTCCATTTTCCTTGCTTCGCAAAATACGTTTGCCCCCATTCCTGACAGTGTCTTTGCAAGTATTTTTCCAATTCTTCCAAAACCTAAAATTAAAATATTACTTCCATGAATAGTTTCGTTTGTTTCCTCTATCGCAATTTTTATGGCTCCCTCAACTGTTGAAATACTATTTAATATAGCAAGTTCCTCATTTTTCATTAAATCAATTACTTTTATGTTTTTGTGTTGAATTAATTCATAAAATTTTTCTGGGATATTTCCAGCTATAAAAGTTTTTTCTTTCAAATATCTTGTAAGTTCTTCTATTTTCACTTTTTCATTACTAAAACTTTCTTTTATATAAATATCATCATTAGTAAATGGCATAGAACTTATAATTATATCGCTACTTTCTATACATCTATTCAATGTATCACACTTAGCAATAGAGAAGTTATCTGTAATTTGACTGGACTTTTCTAATCCATATGTATATACTTCAAATCCATCTTGTTGCCAAATATTTGCAAGGTACACAAGTCTTAAATCTCCACAAATAATAGATATTTTTTTATTCATATTAATTCTTTCCTTTCATAAAAACTTAATATGAATATATTCTATTCCTCCAAAATTTATCACTTGCTTTGTTTCTATTCTTTTTCTTTTTGCTTAATATCTTCTTTTTTATTTTCAATTTGGTTATTTTTCATGTTTTTCATCATCTTTAAATCATTATTATTTAATTTATTTACTAAATAGTATGTATCCTCTAAATGTTTCTGCGTTTTTTCTTCTTTAATAGATATTTTTTCGCTTTTTGTTATGTTTAAAGTATCATTTAAATTTGGAACTCTAATTCTTTTTATTATTGGAGCAAACATTGCTTGTCCTTCTATTTTTTTGTAAATTTTACTGTCTAATTCGATTGCAACATTTATATAATCAATTGCTTTTTCTTTTTCCCCTTTTAACATGCATATTTGTGCTAAGTAATAGTATGCTCCTGACTCCATATTTTCAGAAGTTAAACACTCCATAAAACGCCTTTTTGCTTCTTCTAAATCTCCATAAATCATTGCAATTTGTGCTAAACTAAATTTAGCACTATACAGTAAACTGTTAATTTCAGCTGCTGTTTCATAATATTCTTTTGCTTTCTGAAAATCATTTAATCTAGTATATACCATTCCTAAATTATAATAGATTTCATAATTTCCAGGGTTATATTTTAATGCATCAGAATATACAAATGTTGCCTCTTTAAATCTTTCTTCCATATATAAAATATCTCCTAAAAGTAAAGAAGCATCTAAATAATCAGGTTTTTTCTTTAATAAATCATTTAACATATTAATAGCTTCTTCATTTTTATTTAGTTCTTTTAAAAAACCAGCAATTTTATAATAGGAATTATAATCTTTTGTGTTAATTTCTATAGCTCTTACATATTCATCAATTGCATTTGTATATTTTTCTTGTTCTTCATATATTTGCGCAAGTTGTTTATGTCCTAAATAACTATTTGGGTATTTATCTATTAAATTTAATATGTATTTTTTTGCTGTTTCTGTATCGCCTTTTATAATAAAAAACTTTGCAATAGCAATATTTAATATTTCAGGAAATAAAAAACCTTTCTTAGTTTCTACAAATAATATTATGCATGGAATAATTAATGAAAAACTATAAATTATTATATATAATACTAAATTAGGATTTGCTCCAGATATTAATTCTATAAAATTTATAGCAATTCCAATAAATTGCATAATTAAAATGTCAATGTAAGTAGTATCATTTTTTTTTATCATTTTTAAGAAAAATATAACGAATAAAGTAAATGCTATCAAATTAAATAAAATTTTTTGAATAATCATAATTACCTCTTCTATTTTTTAAATTTTTCACTATAATTTTTTATCGATTGTTCAATTATTCTTTCAGCTTCTTCCCTTCCATATACTGTGTCTACTGTAGTTTTCTTACCTTCTAACTGTTTATATACTCCAAAGAAGTGCATAATTTCATTTGATATATGATTTGGAAGCGCATTAATATCACGATAGCAATTAAAATATGGGTCATTTTTTGCAATAGCTATTATTTTCTCATCTGCTTCATCACTATCTATCATTTTTACAACACCTATTGGATAGCACTCAACTAATGTAAGTGGATACATTGATTCTTGTCCAATAACAAGGACATCTAACGGATCTTTATCATCTGCATATGTTCTTGGAATAAATCCGTAATTTGCTGGGTAGTGTGTTGCAGTGTATAATATTCTGTCAAGTTTCAACATTCCAGTCTCTTTATCTAGTTCATACTTATTTGAACAGCCTTTAGGAATCTCTATTACTGCTACAAAATTATCTTTCTTTATTCTTTCTTCAGATATATCATGCCAAATATTCATTTATCATCATTTCCTTCCATTTTGTTTATCATTTTCCTTATTCTATGACAAAAATAGTAAAATGTCAATTTATTTTAGTACTTTTCACCTATTGTCTATACCCATTTTATTATATTTTTATAAATTATTAAATTGTATAACTTTTAACTTAAACTAGTTTATTTTTATTGGTTTTCATGGTATAATTATTATATTAACATTTTGATGAAAGGAGATAGATTCACAATGAAAGATCTCTCAAAACTGCAAAAGCTATATGAAAGCAAGCCTAAGTATAGGCGGTTTCTGCTTGAGGTATATCCTCAAATTTACAATGGCAACAAGAAGCTAGAACTTTCACAGGTCTATAGCCACAGAATTATTCGAAGTGTTCTTCGACAATTAAATTTAAGACCAATGAGAATTAACCAATCCAAAAAATTCGTCATTGTAAAATAGCCCTAAACTGGCGTATTCTTTTATAGATTATGCCAGTTTTTATTATTTCTTATGATTAATTGCATCATTTACTATTTCACTTAATTTTAATGTTTTTTCGTCGTTTAGTCCATATGCCTCAACATAAACATTTAATGCTCTTTTTAACGAATTAATTTCGTCACTCGCAAAATAAATCTCATCTAATTTTGTGTCTAATGCCTTAGCAATTTTTACTATTACAAATAAACTAGGATTTTTTACTTTGTTATTTTCAAGCTCTGACAAATATGAAATTGACAATCCTGTATCTTCTTTTAATTCTTTTAGTGTTATATTTTTTATTTTTCTTAATTCCTTTATTAAAAAGACTAGCACAACTTATCACTCCTTATATTATTTCGACATTTTTCTACATTATTATAATACAAGAAAATCGTTTCATTTTCTAGTCTTTATTTTTTATTCTAGTTTAATTAGAATGTACTTGTAATTAATTATATATAATATTTATAAAAAGCAATACCATATAAGTGTCAAATCCTTATTAAACTATATATTAATTATTTAGATTTGACCTTTCTAGTTATCGCTTTTTTTATTTTCATGATAATTCATATTTACTTAGCATAAAAAATGTTTATTGAGAAAATTTTAATACTTTATTAGCTAAGTTATATTAATTATGAAGTTTTTGCTTTTTGTTGTTTTATTCTAATGTTTATATAATCGTCTAGTTTTTTACTTTGTTCTAATATTTTCTCATATTCTTCATTTTCTAAAATCATTCTCTCTAGCTTGGCTCTGTTTTTTAAAATTTCTAATTCAATACACATACCAATCACCTCTATTATTAGTATATCATATTATGTTCACTCTGTTTGTTGAATTTTGTCGAATACTTAAAAAAATTTTCTTTCTTTATAGAATAATACTCCAATTTAACAAAAAATAAATTTTTAGAGCCCACTGAAGAACTTAGTATGATACTTTTTCAGTGGCACCCTTGTATACCTTTTATCATCTTTAAATATTCTTTATTATATTTCTACATAATTTATTGAATCCAATTCCACATATATAACCAATTGTCTCACTTGATAGATAATTATTTTCTACAGCATATTTATTCCAAGTTTTTTCATTTGGTCTTTTTCTCTTTACTCTAATATATTTTTCTAAAGCTTCTATTGTTATATTATACATTAGCATTAATTCTTTATTATCTTTTAACATTCTTATCACCAAATAACCTTGTATAAATCTGTTACTCCTACGTCTAATGCTTTTGCCAATTTTACCATTACAACTAAACTTGGCATTTTAAAGTTTTTTTCAATATCACTTATATGCGACGTAGAAACTCCGCTTTTCTCTGATAATTTTTTTAAAGTTATTCCTTTATCCTGTCTAATTTGTTTTAATAAAATTTCTATGCGCATCTTCACCACCAATTTCTAGTATGAACATATTTTATTTTATTTAAACACAGAATCTTTCCGCTATGGCGGAATTAGTGAAAATAATGCTATTTTTATTTATTTGTTAATTTTTACATATAAATTCTATGTTGTCTTTGCATCACCTCTTTATTTTCAAAACTTTTGTTCGTATTGTATCATATGTTTTTACGTTTGTAAATGGTAAATTGTATTTTTTATAAAATTGCTCCCTGTATTAAAATGCAACTTAATTTTATACTATACTTTTTTACAGATACATTATAATCTGTTTAATTGATTATTTTCAAATACTATGATATAAAGTTATTTGGAGATGAGGAAATGAATAAAATATTAAGTTTCATAGCCAATAAAGATAAGTTACTACTTTTGCAAGGAAGTCCCAATGATCCTCAATATAAAAAATCTTTATGGTATGTTGTTACTGGTGGTTACGAAGAATTTGATTATACATTTGAAAATGCAGTTATACGAGAAGTAAAAGAAGAGACAAATTTAATTGTAAATGAAATGATATATCTTAATTGGATTTTTAAATATAATTCTTTAGGCAAAGAATGCACCGAATATGCATATATTTCATTTGTAGATAATACATTCGTAAAACTTAACGAGGAAAGTATAGGATATAGGTGGTGTACAATTGATGAATTTATTGAAACAATTGATTGGATTGGAGATAAAAAAATATTAAAAGAGGTTATCAAAAAAGCTCTCAAAAAAGAAAAGTTCTGGAGAATTGAAAAAGTTGAGAAATTATAATATACAGGGGCATTTCACAAAATATTCTTTGTAGTATTTTATGAAATAACCTTAATACTTTTATATTAATTTATTATTCTCATCTATTTTCTATGTTGAAAATTAAAAGACCCCAATAAATTTGGGAATCTTAAAAATTTAAATATCTAAACTTTACTACATAGTCTATTTCTAATTAAGTCATTAATAATATCTTCAAAATTATACATAACACCATTGCTTACTAATGTATCTAGAATTGTGTCAATCTCTTTTTCATCTTCAGTAATTTGTGCAATGTCATTTATCTTCTCTTCTTTATTAGGCAAATTATTGTCTTTAATAACTTCTATTCCATATAATTCGTCTTTTGTTTTATAATATCTTACCCTTTCTGTAACCATACTTTCTATTTCATTTACTTTTCTGTTTATTTCTATACATGCATAAAGACTTTTCATTGCTATTCCCTTCCTTTCTTTTGCGCACATATGTTATTTTACAACATAATATCACTTTTTACAACATTTTTTCATCGCCTTATTCTGCTCTTTTTCGACACTTTTCGACTTTAACTTTTAAAGCTTATATATTCTCTTTTTTGCCATATCTTACTCTCTTTTAAATCCTTTGCCCCAAATCTCTCTTGCGTTACTTATTACAATAAAAGCTCTTTTGTCTATTTGAGTTGCAATATCTTTTATTCTTCTAATCTCACTTCTCGACCCTACGCAAAAAAGCATCATTTTATCATCATGTTTAAACATTCCTTTTGCATATATACCTGTACTTCCTCTATTTACCTTTTTACTAATTTTTCTTGCAATTTCTTCATATTTAGGAGAAATAATAAACATTGTTTTAGTAAATATTACACCTTCAAAAATAATGTCAATCATTTTTCCCATTAAATAAATAGCAATTGCAGAATATAGACCAACTTCAACATCTCTAAATACAATTACACTTAAAGTAACTATTATTATATCAATAATCACAATTAAATTGCTACTTTGAAAATGTTTCTTATATGAACGTATTAAATATGATAATAAATCAGTCCCACCGGTGGATGCATTAACCTTTAAAATAAGCCCTGTTCCGATTCCCATTAAAATTCCACCATATATACAGGCCAGTAATCTATCTTGAGTAAATGGAGCAAATTTATCTAATAAATCAATAAAAACAGACAATAGAATCGTTCCTAAAACTGATTTAATTAAAAAGTCCTTTCCAATCCTAAAAAATCCAATTGTAAGCAATGGGATATTTAAGATTAACATTACTGTACCTACCGGAATATTAAAAATGTAATATATAATAGTAGCAATACCTGCGAATCCTCCTGTAGATAACTGATTTGGTAATAGAAAAAAGGATGTAGCAGTCGCCATAACAAAACATCCTGAAATAATTCCTAAAAAATCTAGTATATATTTTTTTAATATTAATCTCCTTTTTATTCTTTTATATTTCATAAAAAATCACCTATATTACCATTATCAACTAATATAGGTGATTTTATACCCAAAACATTTTATAATTATAAAATTAAACAATTTATCACTTTATTATCTAATCTCAACTAATTGGATGTTATTATAATTTATAAACACACTTTATCATATGTTTTAATAACTTTTACCTCAAATTTGCCTGGTTTAATTTCATCATCTTGCACAATAGAAACATCTACATCATATACTTGTTTTAATTTATTTATATTATCTTTTTTATGTCCTATTATATTATTAATATTTGCCGAATTTGCTCTAATTTCTACTTCTTTTACTTTAGCATTAAATTTTTTAATTTTTTCAATAATTGCATCATACCACATACTAGATTCAACCAGTTGTCTAAATGCAGGATGATATGGTCCTGCAATGACCTCACTTTCTTTTTTACTTGGATCATCAATTGTGTTTGTATTTTGCAAGCCAATTCTAATAACTTGTATATTCTTTCTTTGAAACATTTTTACAACTTCTTTTGATCTCTCTATCGCTTGATTTATCGTAAGAGGAACATATTCTCCTGATTTATATTCTTCTTCCAGCTTAGTGCCCTTTATTACTAAAACAGGATAAATTCTTATTATCTTAGGTTTTAATCTAATTAAGTCTTTAGCTGTATTTACTTCGTCAAGTTTTGTACTTTCAGGAAGACCTAGCATCATTTGGTGTCCTAATATAAATCTATATCTTCTAATTAATTTTGAAGCTTTTTTTACATCTGCATATGTATGACCTCTTTGACATCTAGCAAGTATATAATCACTTGTTGATTGAACTCCAAGTTCAATTGTCTTCACATGATACTTTTTTAGTCTTTTTAATATTTTCTTGTCAATATAGTCTGGTCTTGTGGAAATTCTAATACTATTTACTTTTCCTTGCTTAATATACTCATTGGCAGCCTCTAATAACTCCTCTTGAATTTCTTCTTCAATACCAGTAAAACTTCCACCAAAAAAAGCAACTTCAACATATTTATTATCATCTTTAAAATTACTTAAGTAATATTCAATTGTGTCTTTTACGTCTTGTCCTTTTATCATTTTAGTTTGGCCACTAATGCTTCTTTGATTGCAGAAAGTACATGCATTTGGACATCCCAGATGTGGAACAAATATTGGTATAATATACTCCTTCTTCATTGCCTTAAACCTCCTTTTATTTAATAATATTGTATTTTTACCTAGATTTTTTATAGCATACCATTTCTATTAAACTTAAACTTTATTTCATTAATTTTAGTGCTCTGCAGGCAGCCTCCATTTCAGCCGCTTTTTTTGTTTTGCCTTTACCGAGTTGCTAGTTCTTTTCCATTTAAACTTACCTTTGCTGTAAAAATTTTATCATGATCTGGACCTGTTTCATTAATAATTTCATAATGAATATTTACATCACCATGTACCTGTAATTTTTCCTGTAGAACTGTTTTATAGTCCTTCATCCCAACATTTTGACTTGCTATTTTTATATAATCTCTCAAATTGTCTACGATAAATTTTTCAGCATTATCTAAACCAGAATCAAAATATATTGCTGCAATAATTGCTTCAACACTATCTGCTAATATTGCAGGTCTTTTATTTCCATTGCTAATTGCTTGACTTTTACCAACATATAAGAAATCACTAAAATTATGCTTTTGTGCCACTTTATATAGACTCTTTTCACAAACAACATCAGCTCTAACTTTAGTCATTTCTCCTTCTTTTAAATTTGGATAATTATTGTAAATATATTTGCTAGAAATAAATTCTAAAATACTATCTCCCAAAAATTCTAATTTTTCGTTGCTTTTTATATTATTTTCGTTTGCATAAGATGTATGTGTTAGTGCGTTTTTTAATAATTCTTTATTTTTAAAATGATATCCTATATTTTTTTCTAATAATTCTAATTTCATTTCTTCCATCTCCACTTTTTACTTTTAGCTCTGAATATTATACACCATAATAGAAAAAAAAGAAAGGTATAACCCTTTCATTTATTACTTTTTTATAAAACTTATGCTACATGTTCCTTTATATAGTCTACTACATCACCTACTGTAACTATCTTTTCAGCATCAGCATCTGGAATTTCTGTATCGAATTCTTCTTCTAATGCCATAATTAATTCGACTATGTCTAAAGAGTCTGCTCCTAAATCATCTATAAAAGATGCTTCCATTGTAACAGATGAATCAGTAACACCTAATTGTTCAACAATTATTCCTTTTACTTTTTCAAAAATATCTTCTGAATTCATGAAGTCACCCCCTCTCATTTGCAATCAAATTTTATTTTCTTAAACATATTATATGTTGATTAAATTGTCAAGAACTTTAATTTAAATTTTATAATTAGATTTTATTTTGTAATTTATCAAACTCCTCAATCATCTTACCAACAGCATTATTTTTAACAAATTGCTCTGCTTGTTTTATTGTACATGCGAATAATTTTGCATCACTACTACCATGTGCTTTTACAACTGGCTTTTTTACTCCTAAAAATAAAGCTCCACCATATTCCTTATAGTCTGTTATTTTAGCAAAACGTTTAATTGCAGGTAAACTTGGAACAGCAGCTATAGTAGAAATAATATTACTCTTTATACTTTCAGTTAAAGATCTTTTTATAAATTTTCCTAATCCTTCACTTGTTTTTAAAAATACATTTCCAGAAAATCCATCTGTAACTAAAGCGTCAATTTCGCCTGAAAAAGCTTCTCTTCCTTCAACATTTCCAACAAAATTTATATTTAATTCATTTGATTTCTCCTTTAAAACTTTAAAGGCTTCTTTTGTTAAATCATTTCCTTTTGTTTCTTCTGTACCAATATTTAACAATCCAACTCTTGGATTTTGAATATTAAATGTATTTGACAAATATATTGTAGACATCTGTGCAAATTGTAATAAATTAATTGGCTTACAATTTGTATTAGCACCAGCATCTATTAAAAGAAATTTACCTTTATATGCTGGAAGCATACCAGCAAGTGCAGGTCTGTCAATTCCTTTAATTCTACCAATTAGCAATGTAGCTCCTGTTAGCAAAGCTCCTGAATTACCAGCAGATACAAATACATCTCCCTTTCCTTCTTTTAATAAGTTAAATCCAACAACCATAGAAGAGTCTTTTTTCTTTTTTATAGCTTGTGTTGGAATATCTTCCATCTCAATTGTTTCTGTAGCATTATATATTTTTAGTCTTGGAGAGATATCTTCAATACGCTCTTTTCCATATAAAGCTTTGATTCTATTTTTAATTACTTCTTCTTTTCCAATTAAAACTATATCTGCTTCCGTATTTTTTAATGAATTTACAGCTCCTGTTATGTTTGCATCTGGTGCATTATCCCCGCCCATTGCATCAAAAAGTATTATCATTTCATTTCCTCCATTGATTTGTTTATATAGTATATTTATTATTCTTGTATTTTATAACTTATCTTATTTAAAGTCAATGCACTATGTGATTTTATAATTACTTTTTTGTAATTATTTTTTTATAAAATGCCATTTATTCTACATAATTAATATAAAAAACAGAGTTATTAGTGTAAAATAAAAAAGGATGATAAAAATTCACCCCTTTTTATATTTATAAAATTTAATTATTGTAATTCTACTGTTGCTCCAACTTCTGTAAATTTAGCTTTTAATTCTTCAGCTTCTTCTTTCTTTACTCCTTCTTTAACTGTTTTTGGAGCTCCATCAACTAATTCTTTAGCTTCTTTTAATCCTAATCCTGTAGCATCTCTTACAACTTTAATTACTTGGATTTTGTTTGATCCAGCATCTTTTAATACAACATCAAATGATGTTTTTTCTTCAGCAGCAGCTGCTGCTCCTCCTGCTACTGGTGCTGCAGCTGCAACTGCAGATACTCCATATTTTTCTTCTATTGCTTTTACAAGTTCAGCTAATTCAGCTACTGTTAAGCTATCAATTTTTTCTAATAATTCTTCTATCATTTTAATATCCTCCTAATTTTATTTTATAGTGATTTTAAGTTCACAACTCTAATTTTATTATTATGCATTTTCTTTTTGCATACGTACTTGGTCAAGCGCAACTGCAACTTTTGAAATATTTCCAAGTAATGCACCTGCAAGCATTCCAAGTAATTCTTGTCTTGATGGAAGTTTTGCTAAAGTAATTAATTCTTCTGTTGTCATTACTTTACCTTCAATAATTCCACCTTTGATTTTATAGAATTCATTTTCTTTAGCATAAGCATATATTGCTTTTAAAGGTTCTAAATAATCTCCTTCACTCATTACTAAAGCTGTTGGTCCTTCTAATAAATCGTCTAATCCTGATTCTCCATTTGAATCTAAAGCTCTTTTAATTATATTGTTTTTTATAACTTTATACTCAGCCTTTGTATCTCTTAAGTTAGCTCTTAATTTTGTTACATCAGAAACATTAATTCCTCTGTAATCTGTTAAAAGAATAATCTTTGAATTTTTCATTTTTTCAGCTAAACTTTTTACTTCTTCTTCTTTTAGTTTTAATACAACATCACTAGCCATTTTTTTCACCTCCTGAAAATTTAGTAAAATAATAAACCAATCTATATATAGTCAAAGCAAAGACATATATATAAGATTGGTTATATTCCGCTCTAAATTATATGCCTCGGTAGGACTTATTTTTTTGCCTACTTTCTTTGGCTATATTTTATAAATTATTTTTGGTCAATATACATACTTGGTCCCATTGTTGTAGAAATTGCTACACTTTTAATATATTGTCCTTTTGCTGCTGCTGGTTTAGCTTTTATAATAGCTCCCATAATAGCATCATAGTTTTCTAGCAATTTATCTGCACCAAATGAAACTTTACCAAAACCAAGATGAATAATATTAGTTTTATCTAATCTATATTCTACCTTTCCTGATTTAATCTCTTGGATTGCTTTTGTTACATCCATTGTAACTGTTCCTGATTTTGGATTTGGCATTAATCCTTTAGGTCCTAATACCTTACCAAGTCTTCCAACAACACCCATCATATCTGGAGTTGCAACAATTACATCATAATCAAACCAGTTTTCTTTTTCGATTTTTGGTATTAATTCTTCTGCCCCAACAAAGTCAGCTCCAGCTTTAGTAGCTTCTTCAGCTTTTGGTCCTTTTGCAAAAACTAAAACCTTTAAAGTTTTACCTGTACCATTTGGAAGTACTGTTGTACCCCTAACTTGTTGGTCAGCATGTTTTGAATCTACACCAAGTTTAACATGTAACTCAACTGTTTCATCAAATTTTGCTTTTGGCATTTTTTCAATTGTTTCTAATGCTTCTTTTACATTATAAACTTTTGATTTATCTACAAGCTTTTCGCATTCTAGATATCTTTTTCCCTTACTCATTTTAAATCCTCCTTTGGTATTAACGAATATTTAAAATATTCTCCCAGTTATATTTTAGTCGTTTACTACAACACCCATAGCACGAGCTGTTCCAGCTACCATGCTCATAGCAGCTTCAAGTGAAGCAGCATTTAAGTCTGGCATTTTTTGCTTTGCAATTTCTTCTACTTGTGTTTTTGTTATTGTAGCAACTTTTTCTTTATTAGGTTTTCCTGAACCCTTTTCAATCTTAGCAGCTTTTTTTATTAATACAGCTACTGGTGGTACTTTTGTAATAAATTCAAATGATTTATCTTTGTAAACTGTAATTACAACTGGTATGATCATTCCAGGTTGACTTGCAGTTCTATCATTAAATTCCTTTACAAATTGCATAATATTAACACCACTTGATCCTAATGCTGGTCCTACTGGTGGAGCTGGTGTAGCTTTACCTGCAGGTATTTGTAATTTTATAATATTGCTTATTTCTTTTTCTGCCATTTTTCTTAGCACCTCCTTTAATGTATGAATATTAACAAAAATAATCTATAAGAAATGTATAAAATAAATACATTAACTTATCTAATCTAAATCTTTTGAACTTGTGAAAAGTCTAATTCTACTGGAGTTTCTCTACCAAACATAGATACTAATACTTTAACTTTACGTTTTTCCTTATTGATTTCTTGTACTGTTCCAATAAAATCTTTTAATGCTCCCTCCATAACACGTACTGAATCATTTACATTATAGTCAACATTAATTTCTGTAAGGTCAAAGCCCATACTTCTGATTTCCTCATCAGTAAGTGGTATAGGGTCTGTTCCTGATCCAACAAAACCTGTTACGCCTCTTGTATTTCTAACAATGTACCATGTTGCTTCAGTCACAATCATTTTAATTAAAACATAGCCAGGAAAAACCTTTTTTAAATTAGTTTTTCTTTTACCATCTTTAATTTCAATTTGTTCTTCCATTGGAACAATAATTTCAAAAAAGAAATCCTCAAGTTCTCTGTTTTTTACTGTTTTTTCTAAGTCAGTTTTAACTTTATTTTCATATCCAGAATATGTATGAACTACATACCATTTTGCTTCTAATTCTTTGTTTTCTCCGAGACATTCTTTAGCCTCCTTTTATTATTCTACAGCTTGACTATTTGAATTTTGTTCTTCAGAGTTTTCACTTTGTGCTGATTCTGAATCATTGTTTTCATTTAAATTACCATTGTTATCAACAGTTGTGTTGTTTTGTGCTTCATTATTTTTCTTTGATTCTACACTAGATTTTAATTTTTCAACACCATATTGGTTTGCTTTTTCAAATGTAAAATCTAAAGCAAATACAATAGCTGTTGTTATTAAAACAATTGTAATAACAGCAATAGTGTTGTTAGCAAGTTGCTTTGGCGTTGGCCAAACAACTTTTTTAAGCTCTGCTTTAAAATTCTTAAAAAATTTCTTATTTTCTTTTTTTACATTCTTATTCTTTTTATTTTCATCTTTAGCCATTTTGTCTCCTCCTTAAAAAGGCTATTTTGTTTCTTTATGAGTAGTACGTTTCTTACAGAATTTACAATACTTTATAACCTCTAAACGATCAGTATTGTTCTTTTTATTTTTTTCAGTCATGTATGTTCTTCTATTACATTCTGTACATGCTAATGTAATTGGTTCTCTTGCTCCTTTTGCAGCCATTTTTAACACCTCCAGCCATATTTGCTCGTTTTATGTTATTAAGCGTATGTTTTCCTACATACGCTTAATAATTTTACCATTTATTTTCCAATATGTCAACACATTTATACTCTTTTTTTGTTAATTTTTCTTCTTTTGCATTGATGATTTTCATTAGGCATACAATTAGGATAGCTATTTTTTTTATTTTGTTTTTTTTGAACAGAAAATCCAAACTTTCCAACTTTCTTTCCCATTGTATAATATCCACCATTTGAATATGCTATTAAATTACATTTTGATATATCAAATGCACCTTTTTCATTAATATACCTTTCGTCTGCATGAATCGCAAGTACTTCAGCTATAAACATATGATGACTACCTAATTCCTTTATTTCTTTAACTCTGCATTCGACAGATACAGGTGATTCTTTAATCATTGGACAAGAAACAAATTTTGCTTTTTGCTTTGTTAATTTAGTTTCTTTAAATTTGTCAACTTTTGCTCCAGTTTTTACTCCGACACCAATCTGTTTGATATACTAGACTTTCATTAGTTAGGTTGATTACAAATTCCTTGCCTTCCTTTATCAATTTATAAGAATATCTTTCTGGTCTCACAGATATATATACCATTGCTGGGTTAGTATTTATAATTCCTGTCCATGCAACAGTTATTATATTTGATTTTTCCATTGTTCCACAAGATACCATAACTGCTGGTATTGGGTATAAAAAAGTTCCCGGCTTCCACATTACTTTTGACATTAATTTTTCCAACTTTCTATCAATTCTTTTATTTCTTTCATTCAAATATTAATTAACAAAAATATGATCATAAAAAACATGTAAATTTAAATATTTGATTTTATCAAATATAACATATATTAAAGATTATGTCAAAAAAAAAGAAAGCAACAAATAGCAAAACATACCATATGTGCTTTCTCATTTTGTCATCGTGAGAATCTAAATTTCAAAATTACAGAACACATTAAACAACATATTAATATCAAAGTTAAAATACATCCTATAGCAAATGAAAGCAAATAAATGCTTACCTCTATATTTTTAATATACAGGTTTTCAGATAAAAAATTTCTTGACTTTTCAATCAATTCAAGATTATTAGATGAAAATTTAATATTAATGGCTGCAGGCCTAACTAAAAAGTCTTTTTCGTTACTTTCAGGCTTATATAAATGAATATAAATAAATGTTGAAGAACTGTTTAACTCATATTTTATTTCATCCATATTTGTATACAAACTATCCTTAATAGTTTCTTCAATGTCATCCATCTCTTCATCTAATTGGTTGAATTTTTTCATATTGATTTTACTAATTATTGTATCAGCGATTTTGTCTAGATTATCATATGTTATTTCTCCTGGATAAGAATTAAATGCATCTCGATGTATATAGCATAATATACTATATACAATTATGCTGGCTGTTATTCCTACGATAATTGAAAAGATTACAGTTACCACTACTTTCCATTTTTCTGTCCTCTTGTAATATTTGAATTTCCGTTTCATAAGACGACCTCCAAAAAATTATTTTACTAGGAACATCCTAGAATACTTTGTATTTTAGCACACTTTACATAATTTGTAAAGATTTTAACTAGCATATGTCAATAAAAATAGAGCATAGATTAAAAATACTTATATATATTTCTAATTTATGCTCTATAAAAAATAAAAAACCTGGCGACAACCTATTTTCTCAGCAGGGAACCCCACTAATATTTTCGGCACATTGGAGCTTGACTTCTGTGTTCGGTATGGGAACAGGTATTTCCTCCATGTAATAATCACCAGAAATTCTTTGTATACTTCTTTCTCTAAATTAACCTTCTTTAATATATCACACTTCTTTTGTTTTGTAAATATATTTTTCCCTTTTTTCATTAATTTATTCTTAAGCACACTCAAAAATATATAGTTTAGAAATAAAGCAAACTTAATTGTTACCTTCTCTTTTTTTATTCGTGGTTAAGCCCTCGAATTATTAGTATTGGTCAGCTTAATACATTACTGCACTTACACCTCCAACCTATCAACCACATAGTCTACGTGGATTCTTACTATCTTACGATATGAGATATCTTATCTTAGGGTGGGCTTCACACTTAGATGCTTTCAGCGTTTATCCCTTCCATACTTAGCTACT